>ERZ506993.26-NODE-26-length-183651-cov-19.4544_pt1 | contig 183651 bp, 150 predicted proteins | sample MGYA00513167_ERZ506993 | MGnify/ENA metagenome assembly ERZ506993 | reverse complement strand
GAAAAGAATGTTGGAAGTGTGCTTTTCAGCACACCCCAACATTCAGTATAGAACCGTATTTTTCTGATAACCAGTTCTTTTTGTGCATAAAAAGATGACGATTTCTGGCAGGGAGTGTTGATTTATTGACAAAATATAGAATTAACTATATACTTTTCTTATCGTGCTTATGACAGTTTAAAATAGAAAATCCACTTAAAAACAGTTGTTGATAATTCAGAAACAGTGGTCTTGGGAAAGGCGGTAACAGCTATGATGAAGGGATTCCGGATAGACAGGAATGATGGAAGGATTTATGCGATGGGAATGACTGCTGTCTCCGGAGGGGTGCATTTTTCTTTCCCCTCCAGGGGGGAGACCTGCGCTGTTATTTTATATAGGAAAGGGGCCAAAAGCCCCAGGGGAAGAATCGAATTTCCGGTAAATGCCAGAACAGGGGATGTGTGGAGCATGACTGTGCTGGGAGACTTTTCCGGTCTGGAGTATGTGTACGAGGTGGACGGACAGCAGGTGCCGGACCCTTACGGAAGGAAATTTACGGGTATGCAGCGCTGGGGAAGCCTGGCGCGTCTGGACAGGCAGGTGCGCACACCGGTGGATACAGAGGGAAAGGCATACGACTGGGAGGATGACATCCTTCCCTGCATCCCTTATGACCAGTGTGTGATTTACCATATTCATACCAGGGGATTTACCAAACATGCCTCCTCCGGTTTGGAAGGGGACAGCCGGGGAACCTTTAAGGGCGTGGCGGAGAAGATTCCCTATCTCAAAGACCTGGGGATCACCACGGTGGAGATGATGCCCCCGGTGGAGTTTGAGGAGTTAATCATACCGGAGCGTGTGGACGGAAGCCCCTTTGCAGCTGAAAAACCGGACGGAAAGCTGAATTACTGGGGATATACCGGAGGGTATTATTTTGCGCCTAAGTGTGCCTACAGCAGCGGACCTGTGAGGGAGCCTGAACGGGAGTTTAAGGATATGGTGAAGGCCCTCCATAGGGCAGGACTGGAACTGGTCCTGGAATTATTCTTTGACGGAAAGGAAGCGCCCTCCTATGTGCTGGATGTGGTCCGCTTCTGGGCTCAGGAATACCATGTGGACGGCGTCCGGCTGGTGGGCTATGCGCCTGTGAAGCTTTTGGGCGAGGACCCGTACCTCAGCAGGCTGAAGCTGTTGGCGCCCGGGTGGGACGGTGTGGAGCCGGGGCAGGTAAAACATCTGGCTGAATATAATGACGGGTTCATGATGGATATGCGAAGCTTTCTGAAGGGGGATGAGGACCAGCTTAACCGTCTGGTATACCACATCCGTCATAATCCCGGCCAGGTGGGCGTTGTCAACTACATGGCTAATACCAATGGCTTTACCCTGATGGACATGGTGTCCTATGACACAAAGCACAATGAGGCCAACGGGGAGGAGAACCGGGACGGAACAGACTACAACCAGTCCTGGAACTGCGGAGTGGAAGGCCCCAGCAGAAAGAAACGAATCATGCAGATGCGCAGGAAACAGATACGCAATGCCCTGCTTATGCTGTTTTTAAGCCAGGGAACCCCTCTGCTTATGATGGGGGACGAATTTGGCCGGACCAAGAAGGGAAACAATAACTCCTACTGCCAGGACAACGATATATCATGGCTTAACTGGGGCCTGCTGAAATCCAACAGCAGCCTTCATGAATTTGTAAAGCATGTAATTCAATTCAGAAAGGAGCACTCCGTGTTCCATATGGAGAAGGAGCCGGCCCTGATGGATTACCGCTCCGTGGGGCTGCCGGACGTGTCCTACCACGGCCTTAAGACCTGGTGTCCCATGTTTGACCGTTTCCTCCGCCAGCTGGGTATATTATACTGCGGAAAATACGGTAAAAAGCCGGACGGAAGGGAGGACGACTACTTCTACGTTGCGTTTAACATGCACTGGGAACCACATGAGTTTGCCCTTCCCAACCTGCCGAAGGACTATAAGTGGCATACGGCCTTTAATACGGACCAGGACCAGGTGAACGGCATGTATCCCGGGGGCAGTGAACCGGTTCTGGAGAACCAGAAGTCCATAATGATTATGGCAAGGACCATCGTGGTTCTCATGGGAAAGGAGGTTCCCGCGCAGAAGAAAGCCTCCAGGGGAAAGGCAGCGGGAAAAGGGGAAAGAAAGGAAGAGGAAGCAGATGATACTGTCAGAGGAAATGATACGGTATATAGAGAACCACAGGCAGGAGGCTTACAGCCTTCTCCTGGAGCTGGCCAGGATACCGGCACCCTCCAATCATGAGGAGAGGCGGGCTGAGTTCTGTCTGAACTGGCTTAAGTTCCAGGGCGCCAGGGACGTATATATTGACCAGGCCCTTAATGTGGTGTATCCGGCGGATGTAAGACAGGACGGGCCGTTGGATGTGTTCATGGCCCATATGGATGTGGTGTTTTCCGATGAGACCGAACTTCCCTTAAGGGTAGAGGACGGACGCATCTATTGTCCCGGCGTGGGAGACGACACGGCATGTCTGGTCTGTCTTTTGATGGCAGGGAAATATATAGCCAGGCATGTGGATTCTCCCCGGTGGAGGGAAATCCGCGGAGAGGATGCCCCCGGACTTCTGCTGGTGTGCAATGCAGGGGAAGAAGGTCTGGGAAACCTGAAGGGAGTGCGTAAGATCTGCGAGGACTACGGCGGCAGGATAAAGAGCTTTTGTACCTTTGACAGTTCTCTTTCCAGCATCGTGGACAGGGCGGTGGGTTCCAAGCGCTTCCGGGTAAAGGTCCGCACCCGGGGCGGTCATTCCTACAATGACTTTGGCAATGATAATGCCATAGCGGGACTGGCGTCCCTGGTGGGGAATCTTTATAAAATCCAGGTGCCGGAGGGTGGAAAGACAACCTATAATGTAGGTATGATATCAGGAGGAACATCGGTTAATACCATTGCCCAGGAAGCCGAGATGCTGTACGAGTTCCGTTCCGACAAAAGGGAGAACCTGGAATATATGGAACGGCAGTTCATGGAGGTGCTTGACCGTGCAAAGGCAGAGGGGACGGATGTGTCTTTCCAGGTTATAGGAGTCAGGCCCTGCGAAGGCCAGGTGGACCCGGCACAAAAACAGGCCCTGACAGACTGGGCCCACCGGGTGGTTGAAGAAATGACAGGACAGGCGCCTAAACACCATGCCGGCTCCACGGACTGCAACATCCCGCTGTCCTTGGGGATTCCAAGCGTGTGCGTGGGAAGCTTCCGCGGCGCAGGGGCCCATACCAGGGAGGAATATGTGGAGACAGATTCCCTGGAGGAAGGCTATAAGGTGGCATTCGGTATGATTTTCGGAAGAAGGGATTGATTTTAAGGACAGGCGGTAAAGCTTTCTCGCCCCGGCTGTGTACGGCCGGTCATAATGATTCTTACTAATTCATAGATTTAGAGTGGGTACTCTTATGGAGTGCTCCCGGAAACAGCGTATGCATGCGCTTCCGGGAGCATTTTTATATCTGTTCACGCGGCGTCCGGCGGATACCGGGGAAGCAGACGCACAATAGCGCAGACTCATAAGAACCATGAATTCGGTAAGAGGGGAGAGACAGATGGCAGATTGGTTTGAACAGCCGGAGGCAGAGGTGTTAGCCGGGCTGGACTCCGGAAGGCAGGGAATTGACAGCGGGCAGGCGGAGCAGCGCCTTAAGGAATATGGGGAAAATGTATTGGAGGAGGCAGGACGGCTCCAGTGGTGGCAGGTGTTTTTTGCGCAGTTTAAGGACCTTTTGGTCATCATCCTGATCGGGGCGGCCGCAGTGTCCATGCTCACAGGGGATCCGGAGAGCGCCATGGTCATATTTGCGGTCCTGCTGTTAAATGCGGTGCTGGGAACGGTCCAGCACCAGAAGGCGGAAAAATCCCTGGACAGCTTAAAGCGGCTTTCCTCGCCTGAAGCCAGGGTCCTGCGGGACGGGCGCAGCATGACCATACCGTCCGCCCTGGTGGTGCCGGGGGATATCCTGCTGCTGGAGACCGGCGATATGGTGGCCGCGGACGGACGGCTGCTGGAGGTGTACGGGCTGACTGTCAATGAAAGCTCCCTTACAGGGGAATCCCTGGGGGTGGAGAAACACACCGGGGCGGTGAAGGCGCGGGAGGGAACCGTGGCATTGGCCGACCGGACCAACATGGTATTTTCCGGTTCCCTGGTGACCTCAGGCCGTGCCGTGGCAGTGGTCACAGCCACGGGAATGAATACGGAAATCGGTAAGATAGCCGTGCTCATGAACGGAACAAAGGAACAAAAGACCCCGCTTCAGGTTAGCCTGGACCGGTTCTCCGGGCATCTGGCCATTGCCATCATAGCCATCTGCGGCCTGGTGTTTTTGCTCAGCCTGTACCGTCGGGAACCGGTGCTGGATGCCCTGATGTTTGCCGTGGCCCTGGCCGTGGCCGCCATACCCGAGGCGCTCAGCTCCATCGTCACCATTGTCCAGGCCATGGGCACCCAGAAAATGGCCAGGGAACAGGCGATCATAAAAGATTTGAAGGCGGTGGAGAGCCTGGGATGCGTCTCTGTTATCTGTTCCGATAAGACGGGAACCCTGACACAGAACCGCATGGATGTGGAGCAGGTGTACGTCAACCACACGCAGCAGCAGCCGTCATGGCTGGAAAATGAAAGAAGAAGGAGCGATGTCAGGCTTCTGCTTATGGGGGCGGTTCTTAATAACAACGCCTCCGGCCAGGACGGGGACCCCATGGAGACAGCGCTGTTTAACATGGCAAGGGAAGCTGGGCTTATCCCGGAGCAGGTTCGGCTCCAGAGTCCCAGAAAGGGGGAGATTCCCTTTGACTCACGCCGCAAGCTTATGACTACCGTAAATGAGATAGAAGGACACGATATCGTCTTTGTCAAGGGAGCCGTGGATGTGCTGCTGAAAAAATGCACCCGCCTGGCCAATCCGGCCGCCGGCCAGGGGTCAGGGTTAGCCGGTCAGAGGCCGGGGGAATCCGGCCGGGGAACAGAGGCAGTCATACCCTGCCGTACCTTGTCGTCTTCGGACCGTCAGAGGATACTGGACCAGAACAGCCGTTGGTCTGCCAGGGGGCTCCGGGTCCTGGCCTTTGCATGCCGTCCTTTCAATGAGGAAGGAAAGGAACACGGTAATTCCGGCTTATCCGGGGCAAAAGCAGGAAACAGCCAGGAACGTTTATCCCTGTCAGGCAGGCTGGAGGATAATCTGGTGTTTCTGGGCCTTACTGCCATGATGGACCCGCCCAGGCCGGAATCGCGTCAGGCAGTGGCCAGCGCCAGGCAGGCCGGCATACGCCCTGTGATGATTACAGGAGACCACAAAGTGACCGCCATGTCCATAGCAGAGCGGATCGGCATATTTACGCCAGGCAACATGGCGGTGACAGGGGCGGAGCTGGACCAGATGGAAGAGGAGGATTTGAACCGGAGTCTGGAACACATTTCAGTCTATGCCAGGGTGTCGCCGGAGCACAAGATACGTATTGTCAAGGCATGGCAGAACCGGGGACACATTGTGGCAATGACCGGAGACGGCGTCAATGACGCCCCGGCCCTTAAGAAGGCCGATATCGGCGTGGCCATGGGAATCACGGGAACCGAGGTGTCCAAGGATGCGGCATCCATGATATTGGCGGACGACAATTTTGCCACCATCATAAAGGCAGTATCCAACGGCAGGAATGTGTACAGAAATATAAAGAACTCCATCCAGTTCCTTTTGTCAGGCAACATGGCAGGCATTTTCTGCGTATTATACACATCCCTTCTGTCCCTGCCGCTGCCCTTTAAACCGGTGCATCTGCTGTTTATCAACCTTATAACGGATTCCCTGCCGGCCATTGCCATAGGGATGGAACCGCCGGAGGAAGGTCTGTTAAAGGAGCCTCCCAGAAATCCAAAGGAGGGCATCCTCACGGCGTCCTTTATACGGGATATACTGGTCCAGGGAGCCTTGATTGCGGTAGCCACCATGTGGGCCTATACCACCGGACTTCATGAAGGCGGCGCGGGAAGGGCCTGTACCATGGCATTTTCCACCCTTACCCTGGCCCGGCTGTTCCACGGATTTAACTGCCGCAGCAGCCATTCCATCATACGTCTGGGGCTGGGAAGCAATCTGTACAGCGTTATGGCATTCCAGCTGGGAGTGGTTCTTCTGGCAGCAGTGCTCTTTGTTCCGGGCCTGCAAATCATGTTTGCCGCAGCCGATTTAAGCCTGAGCCAGCTTACCACCCTGGCGGCGGCCGCTTTCCTGCCCACTCTGGCAATCCAGATACATAAGATACTGCGGGAATCTATTAATTAGGCAGAAGAACTCTGACAGGGGGAAGGGCGATTTCTGAAATAATGGCAAAATCGTAGAAAAATTCGGAAAAATGTGATAGAGTAAACATGAGATACACGTAATGGTATGAGCAGGAGGGCATTATGAGACTAGTTACATATGAAATTGAACACAAATCCGGACTTGGAGTCATCAGCAGGGACGGAAGCTGGGTCTATCCCCTTGCTTCCCTGGATATGGATTATAAGACCATGCAGGAGCTGATAGAGAACATCAGCGAGTCGGAGAAGCAGCTTTTGGAGTATGCGTCCGGCCAGGACCCATATAAGGTCAGGGGGGCTGCCCCTATTGGGGAGGTAAGCCTTTTAGCCCCGATTCCCCATCCGCGGCAGGATGTTATCTGTCTGGGAATCAATTACATGGCTCACGCTGAGGAATCGGCCAGATTTAAGAAGGAAGCATTTGACGGGGAAAGACCCCATGCCATCTATTTTTCCAAGCGGGTAAACCGTGCCACGGATCCCGGGGCAGGCATCCCAAGCCACAGGGATATTGTAACGGATTTGGATTACGAGGCAGAGCTGGCAGTCATCATCGGCCGCGAGGCATCCCATGTCAGGGAGGAAGATGTAAAGGACTATATATTCGGATATACCATCATCAATGACGTCAGCGCCAGGACCCTGCAGACACGGCATAAGCAGTGGTATTTCGGCAAGGGGCTGGACGGTTTTCTGCCCATGGGACCATGCATAACCACTGTGGATGAATTGTCCTATCCGCCCAAAGTACAGGTACAGTCCAGGGTGAACGGCGAACTTCGCCAGGACAGTAATACGGAGCTGCTCATATTTGATATCAGTCACATTGTAAGCGAACTTTCCCAGGGCATGACCTTAAAGCCCGGAACCATTATTGCCACGGGAACCCCGGCAGGAGTGGGCATGGGCTTTAACCCGCCGAAATTCCTGGTTCCGGGAGATGTGGTGGAGTGTACCATAGAAGGGATAGGTACCATTGCCAACAAAGTGACAGACTGAAAGGAGACAGATAAAAATGGATTATTTACCTATGACAATACGCAGACAGAAGAACATTGCCCTGATTGCCCACGACCAGAAGAAACGGGAACTGATACAGTGGTGCGGGGAACATAAGGATATACTGTCCAGGCATTTCCTGTGCGGGACCGGCACAACGGCCCGTATGATTACGGATGCAACCAACCTGCCTGTAAAGGGGTATAACAGCGGCCCCTTAGGCGGCGACCAGCAGATTGGGGCCAAGATTGTGGAGGGAAAAATTGATTTTGTGATTTTCTTTTCCGATCCGCTGACAGCGCAGCCCCACGATCCGGATGTTAAGGCTTTGTTAAGGATTGCCCAGGTGTATGATATTCCCATTGCAAATAACAAGGCCAGCGCGGATTTCATGATTACTTCTCCCCTTATGGATGAAGAATACGAGCATGATGTGGTTAATTTCAGACAGAATATTGCTGACAGGGCAAATACCCTTTAGGAGTAGGATATACGGCAGGTGTGCTGATATCAGACCGAAGAATGAATAAACTTACAAGGGGGCAATCATATGGAACAGAAATTATACGATTTGATGGACTGGGCAGGGATTGAAGAACTGGTGTATTCGGAAGCATCCAATCCCCATGCCATGCTGGGACCCCATCTGACAGAGGATGGACTTCTGATTCAGGCGCTGGTACCCACTGCGGCTGAAATCAGTGTAAAAATTTCCTCCACCGGGAAGAAGTATCCCATGGAGCTGGCGGACGAGGCTGGTTTTTTCGCGGCGCTGATACCACGCAAGAGCAAGACGCCCTATACCCTGGAGGTCACCTATGACAACGGGGTGACGGAGGAACTCTATGATCCCTATTCATTTGCTCCCCAGTACCGGGAAGAAGACCTGAAGAAATTTGCAGCGGGCATCCACTATACAATTTATGAGAAAATGGGCGCCCATCCCATGACCATTGACGGGGTAGCCGGCGTGTACTTTTCCGTGTGGGCGCCATGCGCCATGCGCGTCAGCGTGGTGGGGGATTTCAACCTTTGGGATGGAAGACGCCATCAGATGCGCCGCCTGGGCGAAGGGGACGGCAGCGTGTTCGAGCTGTTCATTCCCGGTTTGTATGAAGGTGAGATATATAAGTACGAGATAAAGACAAGGGCAGGGGAGCCTATGCTGAAGGCTGATCCCTATGCAAACTACGCAGAGCTGCGTCCCAACAATGCCTCTATTGTATGGGATATTGATAAATACAAATGGAACGACAAATCATGGATGGCTCAGAGGGCAAAGATCGATACAAAGGACAAGCCCATGAACATATATGAGGTCCATCTGGGGTCCTGGATCCGCAAGGAGACGGTCAAGGATGAGACCGGACAGGACCTGGTGGGTTCCGAATTTTATAATTACCGGGAGCTGGCCCCAAGGCTGGCGGAATACGTAAAGGATATGGGATACACCCATGTGGAGCTCATGCCTGTGATGGAGCATCCTCTGGATGAATCCTGGGGTTATCAGGTAACAGGGTATTATGCCCCTACCAGCCGTTACGGCGCTCCTGAGGATTTCATGTACTTTATGGACTATATGCACGGACAGGGAATCGGCGTCATACTTGACTGGGTACCGGCCCATTTCCCAAGGGATGCCTATGGAATGGCTGTATTTGACGGCACCTGCGTCTATGAACATATGGACCCAAGGAAGGGCTCCCATCCCCATTGGGGAACCCTGATTTACAATTACGGCCGTCCAGGTGTATCCAATTTCCTGATTGCCAATGCGCTGTTCTGGGCGGACAAGTACCATGCGGACGGAATCAGGATGGATGCAGTTGCTTCCATGCTCTATCTGGACTATGGGAAGAATGACGGTGAATGGGTGCCCAACATATACGGAGGCAATGAGAATCTGGAGGCAATGGAGTTCCTGAAGCATCTGAATTCCGTATTTAAGGGCCGAAAGGACGGCACGGTCATCATTGCGGAGGAGTCCACTGCATGGCCAATGATTACAGGCGATCCGAAAGAGGGCGGTCTGGGATTTAACTATAAGTGGAACATGGGCTGGATGAATGATTTCACCAACTACATGCGGTGCGACCCTCTTTTCAGGAAAAACAATTATGGAGAGCTGACATTTTCCATGCTGTATGCCTACAGCGAGGACTTTGTGCTGGTATTCTCACACGATGAGGTGGTTCACGGCAAGGGTTCCATGATTGGCAAAATGCCGGGTGAGACCCTGGAAAAGAAGGCCGAGAACCTGAGGGCTGCCTATGCCTTTATGATGGGGCATCCCGGCAAGAAGCTGCTGTTCATGGGCCAGGAATACGCCCAGACGGCTGAATGGAATGAGGGCGCGTCCCTGGAGTGGGGACTTTTGGAGTATCCTGTTCACAAGAACATGCAGGATTATGTAAAGGCGCTTAACAGGCTGTACCGTGAGCACCCGGCTCTGTATGAGATGGATTATGATCCCGATGGTTTTGAGTGGATTAACTGCAGTTACCAGAATGAGAGCATGATTATATTCCTGCGAAAGAGCAGGAAGAGTGAGGAAACCCTTCTCTTTATCTGCAATTTTGACAATATGGAGCATGAGAAATTCCGTGTGGGCGTTCCCTTCCACGGTAAGTATAAGGAGATATTCAACACTGATGCCAAAGACTTTGGCGGAGAAGGCCGGGTCAACGGGCGTGTCAAGACATCCCGGAAGCTGGAATGGGATGAAAAGGACGATTCCATTGAAGTCTATATACCGCCGATGAGTGTCAGCATCTACACATGCACGCAGGCGGCGGAAACCGTGAAGCCTGATGGAAAGAAATCCGGGGCTAAAAAAACAGCAGATAAAAAGCCTGCGGCCGGTAAAACGGCGGTTAGGAAAACGGTGTCCGGTAAAACGGCAGAAGGCAGGACGGCAGAAGGGAAAACGGCAGAAGGCAAGACGGATGATAAGGCTGAAACAGCAGCCCCGGAGACAGCAGCCGCGGCACAGGAATCAGAGGGCGCCGCAGCTGTAAAGGGTGGACAAAGGCAGATGGCTGCTCCAAAGGAAGAGCAGATGCAGATTCATACATCCAAAAAGAAACCGGAACAGAAACGGATAGCCACGTCCAAGGAAGAGCAGAAGCAGATAGGCACGTCCAAGGAAGAGCAGAAGCAGATAGCTACTTCCAGGAAGAAGCAGGAGCAGATAGGCACGTCCAAGGAAGAGCAGAAACAGATAGGCACGTCCAAGGAGGAGCAGAAGCAGATAGGCACATCCAGGAAGAAGCAGGAGCAGATAGCCACGTCCAAGGAAGAGCAGAAACAGATAGGCACTTCCAGGAAGAAGCAGGAGCAGATAGGCACGTCCAAGGAGGAGCAGAAGCAGATAGGCACCTCCAGGAAGGAGCAGAAGCAGATAGGCACTTCCAGGAAGAGGCAGGAGCAGATAGGCACATCCAAGGAAGAACACAAACAGATCAGCACTTCCAAAAAGAGCCGGAAACAGATCGGGACAGCTAAGAAGGACCAGAAGCAGATAACCGCTTCAAAACCTGAAGGCAGTGAAACAAAATAAGTAATTGGGAATAACTGGAGCGCAAGGCCGGGGGCTTTGCGCTCCCTGTTATTATATGGTATAATGGCGAAAGATAATGACCAGACCGCGGGTATTACCGGAGGGATGGCATGAGGCAACACGCATAATACGATTACACAGAGTGCAGATGGAACAAACAGCCGGAGAAAAGCAGGTTTCAGACACATTCCGGTGCGATTGGGGTGGAGTATGTTCTCTTATATTAAAAATCAGTGGCTTTCAATCTCGTTGAAAAAAAAGCTGGGCGCATTTTCCGTGGTTGTCATTTTGGTAATGGGTCTGTCTATTGCCTTCAATATGCTGGTCATGAATTTTTCCCTGGAGAGTTTTAACGTGATACTCAATGACAATTCCCTCTGCTATGATGTGCAGGAGTCCATGGAGCAGGAAGCGGATGCCTTTGAACTCTATGTGAGGGAGAGGTCATGGGAGAATGCAAAGCAATACAGGCTGGCCTGTTTTAAGACGGAGAGCAGTCTGGACGCCCTGCCCTTTGACTATGATGTTATAGGGCCGGAGCGGTATGCAAGAACGTGGAATATTAAGAATGGCTATGAAGGCTACCAGACATTCCGGGACCAGGTCCTCCACATGGACCAGTCGGATGAAGGGTTTGTGGAGCAGCTGTACAGGGTATATGGAATGCAGGGGTATCTGCAGACGTATGCCAGAAGACTGATGCAGTCTACCCTGAAGGAGGGAAAGCGCAGCTACCAGGAAAAGGTTCCTCTCCTCTATGACCTTCCCTACATGATTATGGCCTGTTCCGTCCTGATGATTATTACGGTTATCTGTCTGACCAAGCTTCTGTCCAATACCCTGATTGCCCCCATGGTAAAGCTGGCCCACAGCTCCAGGGAGATAGCGAGAAATGATTTCGGCGGTGAGGACCTGGTGGTGGAGAACCGGGATGAGATGGGAGAGCTGGTACAGGCATTTAATAAGATGAAACATGCCACAGAGGGGTATATCAATACCCTGAAGGAGAAAAATGAGATGGCGGAGCGCCTCCATAAGGAGGAGGTGGAGCGTATTGAAATGGAGAAACGTCTGGACGCAGCCCGTCTGGAACTGCTTAAGAGCCAGATTAATCCCCATTTCCTGTTTAATACCCTGAATATGATATCCTGTATGGCTAAACTGGAGGAAGCACGGACCACTGAGCGGATGATATCCAGCCTGGGAAATCTCTTCCGCTATAATCTTAAGACCTCAGAGCAGATTGTGCCCCTGGAGCGGGAGCTTAAGGTGGTGCAGGACTATATGTACATACAGCAGATGCGTTTTGGCAGCCGTATCAGCCATGACCTTAGGGTGGAGGTGGACGGCAGTGAGACCATGATACCGGCCTTTACCCTTCAGCCGCTGGTGGAAAATGCCATCATACACGGCATAGCCAGAAAGGAAGAGGGGGGAAGGATATTTTTAAGGATATGGAAACGGAAGGATAAGATAGTCATTTCACTGGCTGACACGGGCGTGGGTATGGATGAGGAGACGCTCAAAAAGCTTATGGATGCCCTTAAGGGACACCGGACAGCCAGAGTGGGCATTGGGCTGGGGAATATATATCAGAGGATTAAATCCATGTACGAGGATGGGGATTTGAGAATCTACAGCAAGGCAGGCAAGGGGACCGTGGTCCAGATTATCCTGCCTGCCGCCCGGGAAGAGGACTATCAGAAGATATAAGGGGGGAACGGATGTTGCGTTTACTGATTGCGGATGATGAGATGATTGAGAGGCAGGTCCTTTATAAGACGCTGCAGAAAAATCTGGGGGACAGGTGCCGGATTTTCCAGGCAGCCAACGGCAGGGAAGCCCTTAAGATCTATGAGGAAGAGAAGATACAGATTGCCATTCTGGACATCGAGATGCCGGGCATAAACGGCATAGAAGCTGCCCAGCAGATCCGGCAGGCCGACAAGGACTGCTGCATCATATTCCTGACAGCCTTTGACGAGTTCTCCTATGCAAAAAAGGCCATCACAGTAAGGGCCCTGGATTACCTTCTGAAGCCTTACGACGAGGAGGAACTGATGTTAGTGGTGGAGGAAGCCATGCATATTGCGGGGGAACACCGGCAGGATGAAGGGGATGGGGATGAAAATGAAAATGAAATTCCTGTGCCGCCAGACACAGAGGAGCCGGAGGACGGAGGACATGCCCGTCTGTCAAAGGTTACATCCTTAATCAGCCAGTACATACATGAGAATTATATGTTTGACATTTCCATGCAGGATGCCGCAAGGGCCATGAATTATTCAGAGGCCTATTTCTGTAAGCTGTTCAAGCAGTGTTTTGACCAGAATTTCACATCCTACCTGACACAGTACCGGATAAAGGAGGCCAAGAAGATGCTAAGCCAGCCAACGGTCAATGTGAAGGAGATTGGAAGGGCAGTGGGCTATGGGGATTCCAATTACTTTGCAAAGGTGTTCAAGCGCATAACGGGACAGAGCCCCACAGAATACAGATTGTCTATTTTCCAGAAGGGATAAAGATTGTATAAAGACCATATATGTGATATTTGCATAAATGGATGGGAGAAACAAGTTAAAATCCTACTATGATTCACAAAAATTTACTATGTTCAGAAACGCAAAATACTCTTATAATAAAATCAGTGTTAAGAAAACATAAAAATATCATGTGAAAGCATGAAAAAAGTATTAAGAGGAGGACACGTTTCATGAAAAAAAGATGGATTAGTACCGCGTTGTGTGCAGCAATGGTAGCCGGCTCCCTGGCAGGCTGCGGCTTAAAGAGTCCTGATGCAACCACAGCGGCTCCCGCAGCAACTGAGGCACCTACAGAGGCCGCAAAGACAGAGGGGGATGCTGCTGAGGAGTCAAAGACAGAAGCAGCTGATACCGAGGCAGCAGCTGATACCAGCGACATGCCTGAGGTTACTCTGGTTATGGCAGAGGTTAACCCGTTAGACACCATTGTGGGACAGACTGATACCAAATTTAAGGAGACTGTTGAGGAACTGTCCGGCGGCAAGATTAAGATTGACCTGCAGGCCAGCGGTGTACTTGGTTCAGAGAACGACGTTCTGGATACCATGCTTGGCGGCGGCGGCACCATTGATATTTCCCGTATTTCCGCATTTGCCCTGACAAGCTACGGCGCTGAGAAGTCCGTGCTTCTGTCCATTCCTTATACATTTGCAAACCGTGACCACTTCTGGAAGTTTGCTGACAGCGAACTGGCTCCTGAATTCCTCATGGAACCTCATGACAACGGACTTGGCGTAAGAGGCCTGTACTACGGCGAGGAAGGCTTCCGTCACTTCTTCACAGTTAAGGAAGTTAAGGGCTTAGACGACTTAAAGGGCATGAAGCTGCGTGTGTCCAATGACCCGATTATGAATGGTATGGTGGAAGGCCTCGGCGCAAGCCCAACGGTTGTTTCCTTCAACGAACTGTACTCCGCACTTCAGACCGGTGTTGTGGACGGTGCTGAGCAGCCAATCGCAAACTACAAGTCCAACGCATTCCAGGAAGTTGCTCCAAACCTGATTCTGGACGGCCATACACTGGGCGCAATCCAGGTTATCATCACAGATGAGGCATGGGATAAGCTGACAGAAGAGCAGCAGAACATCCTGATGGAAGCCGGCAAGGTTGCATCCCAGTTCAACAGAACCATTTCTGAGGAAGCTGAGAACAAGGTGCTTGAGGAATTAAAGGCCGATGGCATCAACGTGGTTGAGGTTCCTGATATCAAGCCATGGCAGGATGCTTGTAAAGGCATTATCGAGTCTTCTACAAAGGACCAGGCTGAACTGTATCAGCAGATTCTTGACATGAACAAATAATAAACGGCAATCAGACAGGCACAGGGCAAATGAATAAACTCTGTGCCTGTAGTTTTTGAAAGGGGAATCAATATGCCTGCAATATTTCAAAAGATTGATAAAATCAGGCCTGCATATGATATGACATACAGGGTTGTACTGTTCCTTTGCAAGCTGCTTCTGGTAGTGGATATCCTTATCACCACCATGGCTGTGGCAGGAAGGTACATTTCGTTCATTCCCGATCCTGCGTGGAGTGAAGAGGTTGTTCTGACCTGCATGTCCTATATGGCAGTGCTTTCGGCAGCTCTTGCCATCAGAAGAGGCGCCCATATCCGCATGACCGCATTTGACCGGTATCTGCCCGCTAAGGTGGTAAAGAGCCTTGATATCATCGCTGACCTGGCAGTGCTTGCGCTGGCGGTAATCATGATTACAGTGGGCTGGAAGTATGCAACAGGAATCGGATCCAAAGGTACCTATGTGAGCATGCCCAAGGTTTCCAGGTTCTGGATGTATTTCCCGGTGCCTCTGGCCGGCGTGGCCATGCTGGTTTTTGAGGTAGAGGCCTTATACAATCATGTTAAGAGTTTCTTTGTAAAGGAGGAGATGGAGTAATGGATGCAAATAGCATGGCAATTCTGGTTTTGCTGGGCAGCTTCTTCTTGATGGTATTCTTACGGTTCCCCATCGCTTATGCGGTGGCGCTTTCATCTGTGTTCTGCCTTTTGTTCCAGGGACATAACCTGACTACCATCTGCCAGCAGATGGTAAAGGGAATCAGCTCCTTCAGCCTGATGGCAGTTCCCTTCTTTATCACCATGGGATGCCTGATGGGTTCCGGCGGTATTTCCGAAAAGCTGATTGCACTGGCCAATGCATGTGTGGGCTGGATGCGGGGCGGCATGGCAATGGTTAATATTGTCGCTTCTTACTTCTTTGGCGGTATCTCAGGTTCTGCTTCTGCAGATACGGCTTCTCTTGGTTCCATCCTGATTCCCATGATGGTGGACCAGGGATACGATGACGATTTCTCAACAGCAGTAACCATCACTTCATCCTGTGAGGGACTGCTGGTGCCTCCCAGCCACAATATGGTTATCTATGCCACTACGGCAGGCGGTATCTCCGTGGGAAGCCTTTTCCTGGCAGGATATATACCGGGAGCACTGCTGGCCGTAACGCTGATGATCGGCTCCTATATCATTTCCGTTAAGCGCAATTACCCTAAGGGCGAGAAGTTCAGCATCATCAACCTGATTAAGCAGCTGAGTGTTTCCTTCTGGGCCCTGGCAGCTGTGCTGATAGTTGTATTCGGCGTGGTAGGCGGCGTGTTTACGGCCACAGAGTCCGCAGCAGTTGCTGTTATCTACAGCCTGATTGTCAGCGTGTTTATTTACAGGGGACTGGACTGGAAGGGCGTATGGAGAGTCCTGGGAGACAGCGTGGACACCCTGTCCATTGTAATGATTCTCATTGCAACATCCAATATTTTCGGATTCTGCCTGACCCAGCTGCATGTGCCTGTCCTGGCCGCCAGCGCAATCACCGGCATGACCAATAACCCCATTATTCTGGCCCTGCTGCTGAACCTGATTCTTCTGGTGCTCGGATGTATCATGGATATGGCGCCAATCATCCTGATTGCAACCCCTATCCTGCTGCCTATCGCCACATCCATTGGTCTGGACCCGATTCAGTTTGGTATTATGGTAGTGCTTAACTGCGGTATCGGACTTCTGACACCTCCTGTTGGCGCTGTTCTGTTCATTGGCTCTGCGGTTTCCAAGGTGCCCATGGAGCGGGTGGTTAAGGCTACGCTTCCATTCTATGTGTGTATGATTATCACCCTGCTGCTGATTACCTTTATTCCGGCTGTCAGCATGTGGCTCCCATCTGTACTGGCCCACTAATAAATGAATACCGGAAAGCAGTTTATCATGTTATAATGAAAATTCAGAGTGGCGGCCATGTCGCCACTCTGTTAAGATTCAGGACATCCGTACAAGGAGCATATGAATGAGATACAAATACACATACAGGACAACGGCGCGGGATTTATGGCAGCTTTCCATGTATTATATATATGGTTCGCTGGCAGGACTTTGTAATATTATATTTACAGTGGCGGCATTTGCCTTGGGATTCTCCAGGTGGGCCCAGGCCCAGGGGATCGTGAGGTGTCTCATTGTGCTGGGGTGCTGCCTTTTTACAGTTATCCAGCCGCTTATGATTTATGCCAAGGCAAAGAAGCAGGCGGCGGGAATTACCCAGGACACCCAGGTTTCTATTGACGACAGCGGGCTTTACATCCGGGTGGGCGATGACACGTCGCAGCTGCCGTGGAAGTCGGTAAAAAGGATATCCAGGAAACCTGCCATGATTATCATATTCAGCGATACCACCCATGGATTTATATTTACAAACCGTGTTCTTGGAAATGAGAAAGAAGAATTTTACCGTTATGCCTCCTCTAAAGTGGAAGGCAGGAATGTGCATAATTAAAGGACAGGCCCTCCTTGACCGGGTCTGGTAACTGGGGTATGATATATGCGAAGGGAGGGACGGCTGCTTGAGAAAAAATGTGATTTACCTCATGGGCTGCGCCGCTGTCATGATTCTGGCCGCGTCCTGTGCAGGCAGAAGCAAGGACAGCACGGCGCAGAAGACAGTTCCGGAGTTCGTCCTGACATATGCTGAGAATCAGGCGGAGGATTATCCCACCACCCAGGGAGCTTATAAATTTGCAGAGCTGGTATATGAACAGACCGGGGGCAGGGTGGAGATACAGGTCAATGCGGGCGGTGTTCTCGGAGATGAGAAAACAGTGATTGAACAGCTTCAGTTTGGCGGGGTGGATTTTGCCAGGGTATCCCTGTCGCCCCTGGCTGAGTTTGTGCCCAAGCTGAATGTACTTCAGATGCCCTATCTGTATACTGGCCGGGAGCATATGTGGAAGGTGTTAGAGGGGCCCATTGGCACGGATTTCATGAATTCCTTCGGCGGTTCCAGCCTGGTGCCGCTGTCCTGGTATGATGCGGGCGCCCGTAATTTCTACAGTACGGCCGGGCCCATTGAGTCCCTGGACGACATGAAGGGGCTTAAAATCAGGGTCCAGGAATCTGAACTGATGATGGATACGATTCAGGCTCTGGGTGCCACGCCGGTGCCCATGGCTTTTGGGGATGTATATTCAGGCCTGCAGACAGGGGAGATAGACGGGGCCGAGAACAACTGGCCTTCCTATGAGTCCACCAGGCATTATGAGGTAGCCAAATATTTCACCCTGGATGAACACACCAGGGTTCCGGAGCTCCAGCTGGCAGCCCAGTCCACCTGGGATAAGCTGCCGGAGGAATACAGGAATATTATACGGGATTGTGCACAGAAATCAGCCTTGTATGAGCGTGAACTGTGGGATGAGCGTGAGAAGACCTCAGAGGACAGGGTCAGGAGAGCCGGATGCGTGGTGACGGAGCTGGATGCCGGGGAGAAAGAACGGTTCCAGGAAGCCGCGGCCCCTATGTACGAAAAATACTGTTCTGAATATGTGGATATTATTGACGATATCATGGACGCGGGCAGACAGTGACAGGCTTCAGATTGGACAGGTATAGAAATGAATTAGAATATAGAGCAAAAAACAGACCATGGTCCGTGCAGTGGATCCATGGTCTTATTTTGATTGATTTTTACAGATAGACTCAGATAAGTGTCAGCCCAGGGGTACGATGGTGACATTATCCCCCGAACCGTTATCAGGAGACGGTGCCTGTGATGCCTGCGTAGGTGATGGTGCCTGCGGCGCCTGCGTGGGAGACGGTGCCTGTGACGACTGAGTAGGCGATGGCGTCTGCGGGTCGGCGGGAGACAGGGCAGCTGTTGTGGCAGCGGTGGATTCTGCGGCTTTAGTGGTTTCTGCGGCCTTAGTGGTCTCCTTGGCTTTGGTGGTTTCCTTGGCCTTGGTGGTCTCCTTGGCTTTGGTGGTCTCCTTGGCCTTGGTAGTTTCCTTGGCTTTGGTGGTCTCCTTGGCCTTGGTAGTCTCCTTGGCCTTGGTGCTTTCCTTGGCCTTGGTGCTTTCTTTGGCCTTGGTGCTTTCCTTGGCCTTGCTGGTTTCCTTATCCGTGCCCGAACCCTTGGAGCTGCTGCCGTTAGTGCCGTTGGTGCCGTCTGAAGGGAATTCCTTGTCACGGCCGCTGAGGTCTATGCCGTCTTTCACGCTGAAATAGGAGCCTTTGATGGTATTGCCCGCGTAATCCGCCACAAACACTACAAGAGTCTGGGTATCCATGGGGAAGGTAATCTCTCCGGATTCTTTATTAATATGGCTGGGTTTGACAGTCTTTTCCTCTTCATCCGTGGCATAGACAGCATCAAAGTTAATACCGGACTGGCTGTCCTCTGCAGTGATGGTCAGTATGCCGTCTTCCATCACATAATCTTCCTGTATGGTAGGCGCCATATCGTCCAGGGCTTGAATGGTGTCGGACAGTCTGGCAGACATTCCGTTCCATCCCTTCACATATATCTGCAGGGTTCCGTTGCTGGTCAGGGTGGCAGTGTAGACTCCCTTTTCCTTTTCCATTTCAAGGGGCTGGGATTCCATGGTGACGCTGGTTTCGCGTATGGGGAGAAGGGAACGTATGCGGATGGATATATCCACGCTGCGGTAATCCCTGGTGTCAGATACATCATACTCTATCTTGGGTTTGGATGTGGCCACAATGAATATGACCAGATTGATTAGGATAATGGGGAGTATGTAGAATACCAGGGTATGCAGTTTTCTGTTATCGTTCCATGAACGTTTATTATAGGTGTTGCGTTTGGTGCTTCTGCCGCGGTTGCCGCCGTAAGAACCGGAAGCACGTTCGCTGCGGGGAGCCGAATATGACGAATGACGATCCATGAATTATCCTCCTTAAGTATTGCGGAAAAAATACTTCTATAGCATATCAGAAATTCTCTTTTCTTACAAGTTTAACTTGGAAAATGGCAAAGATTCCACAATACCCTTCAAAATGCCGCTTGAATATGTTATGATAGGTATGATTCCTGACATCAAAGGGAGAGGTACATAAGGAATATAAATAGTGCTATCACAGAAGGAGTAAGACCTATGATTGGAGAAGCGGCTGCGTTTGCAGATAAAGCCCACAAGGGAGCTTTCAGAAAGGGCACAAAGATTCCGTACATCACGCATCCCATGGAGACGGCAGTGATTGTGTCCGCCTTTACGGATGATGAGGAAATCATTGCGGCAGCACTGCTCCATGATGTTATGGAGGATGCAGGAGTTACCAGGGAAGAGCTGGAGGACGCGTTTGGTCCCAGAGTAGCGGATCTGGTAGTGGATGAGAGCGAGGATAAAAGCCGCAGCTGGCAGGAGAGAAAGACCCGTACGGTCAGGCATCTCTGCACGGCTTCCAGGGAGATTAAGATATTGGCTCTGGGGGACAAGCTCAGCAACATGCGCTGTACGGCCAGGGATTATCTGGTGGTGGGCGATGCCATATGGCAGCGGTTTAATGAGAAGGATAAGCAGAAGCATGCCCGGTACTATTGGGGGATAGCCCATGCTCTGAAGGAGTTGGAGGACCACCTGTATTTCAAGGAATATGTAATGTTATGCAGGACCGTGTTCGGTGAGGATGTCATTTCCTCAAATAAAGACATGATGCAAGGAGAATATGAATGATCAGATGTGGGAAAAAGTCAAAGATTCTGGCTGCTGTCTTGGCAGCCGGAATTATTTTAAGTATGCAGGGAATGACGGCATTTGCCGGCAGCACAGGGGTAGGTGCGGCTAAGTCGGCCCAGACAGGTCCGGGTGTGGCAGCACAGAATGACAGCCAGACCGACCAGGCGGAGGGCCAGACAGTACAGCCGGAGGGGCAGAACGGCCAGGCAGGCCAGGCGGAAGGCCAGACAGTACAGCCGGAGATCCAGACAGGCCAGCCAGAGGGACAGGCAGGCCAGCCGGAAGGCCAGACAGGCCAGGCCGAGGGACAGACAGCTCAGCCGGAGGGACAGGTAGCCCAGCCGGAAGGCCAGGCAGTACAGCCGGAGGGCCAGGAACAGAGCGCACAGCCGGTCCCGGGCCAGGAACCTCTCCAGGTAAATTACAGCGCTTTTATATTGCAGCAGGGATGGAGCGCGGTCACGGCTGATAACAATTTGTGTTCAGCCCCGGTCAACTCATGGGTCACTGCCGTAAAGGCTAATCTGATTCATATTCCGGACGGTACACAGGTGGGCATTCGCTACCAGGTGAATCTGAGCGGTACGGGTTGGCTCTCCTGGGTGGAGGATGGAGCTGAGACAGGAGGAGCAGAAGGCGTCATGCCTCTGGAATCCATACGTATGGAACTGACAGGCAGCGGCGCAGCCGCATATGATTTATACTATAAAGTACTTCAGAACGGCGCCTGGACAGACTGGGCGGCCAATGGTGTGTCCGCCGGACAGGAGGGTGCAGGCCTCAGGGTGGACGGCATACGGGCTTCCATTACGGCTAAGGGTGCAGGGATTCCTGCGGATCCGGTGGTTTCCCATGGGATTGACCCGTCCAGGCCTATGATTGCCCTTACATTTGATGACGGACCCAAGACATCCGTGACCAGCCGGATACTGGACAGCCTGCAGGCCAATGGAGGAAGGGCAACATTCTTCATGCTGGGCTCCAATGTGAACGCCAATGCAGGGGTAATCAGGCGCATGGCGGACCAGGGATGTGAGGTTGCCAACCACACCCATGACCACAAATATCTGACCAAAATCGGTGCTGAGGGAATTGTAAGCCAGGTGGGGTCCACCAACCAGAAGATCCAGGCTGTCTGCGGCGTATCACCGGTCCTCATGCGCCCGCCGGGCGGATATATTGATGGGGCGTCCCTTAACGTGCTGGGTTCCATGGGTATGCCTGCCATCATGTGGTCTATTGATACCAGAGACTGGCAGCACAGGAATGCGCAGAGGACCATAGACACTGTGCTGAGCCAGGTAAAGGATGGGGATATCATACTGATGCATGATATCTACAGTACAACAGCAGATGCGGCGGTGGTGCTGATTCCGGAACTGACAGCGCGGGGATATCAGCTGGTGACAGTAAGCGAGCTGGCGGCATACAGGGGAGGAATCGTTCCCGGACACAAGTACAGCCAGTTCAGACCGTGATTCGGCTGACCATGCAGCGGCAGATAAATTTGAGACGGTATTCCTTCTATCGGAGAGGGGGTACCGTCTTTTTGTCCGTCTTTCTGTCAATGGGGGCCGGGTACTGATTGAGCGTCCCGGCATATAAGTGTCGGCATATAAGGCCCGGCATATAAGTCCCTCCATATGAGATGAATAATATGGGAATTACCCTTGATTCTTGTTCTCAGGTTATGTATAATAAGACCACAGATTGTTTTCTTCAGACATCTGGCTGTGCGTCTGCACAGAGGCGGGGTTTTTATTCTGAAACCCGTGTTTCCCATTTTAACAGGCAGTTTTTATTTGTGCACATTGACATATTCATATGATTTGTATACTGTTCTCCGGCAGTTAGTAAAATGGCAGATAGCCGGGAGGAATGCTTATGGCAGATAGAGGGAAAGGAATACCGTTGGAAAAACGGATAAATATAAGTGGAAAAATGGGCAGGGCTGTGTTTGCTGTGACTGCCGTGACGGCAGCTGTATTCTGGCTGTCAGGCAGTGCGGCGGCCATGGAGGCGCAGGAACCGAAGGACGGGGAACGTTATGGCGCAGAGCTTCGGATCACCAGGGACGTGGAGACGGAAGAGGACGGGGGAATCCGGGAGCCGGCTGACCGGTATTGGGACGGTAATGGAAAGGAGTACCGGCTGGATTCCTGGGAGATAGTGACAATTCCGGGACAGGATGTCAGCCGGCATCTGGAGCGGAAGATGGTGTATACCGGTGTGGAAGGGGCTGAAGAGATTCCCGGGTCCATTTCCCTGAAGGAGGATGTAGCGGGAAATCAGGCAGAGGGAATCCTATTCCTCAGGAAAAGCCGGATTGTAAGAGAGGAGTGGCAGGATGGATTTACGGCGCCCGTCACCTTCCACGCCTATGGTGCGGATGAATACCAAGGAGGCTCCCTGGTTATACCGGGGGACGCGGTTTTAGAGACCTGTGTGTCCATGGGAGGGCAGCTGCTGGAGTTTATGGGCCTGTCTCCCCTGGAGTACCGCATACTTTTTGCAGACTGGTCAGGGGAGTCATACGAGGATGAGGAGGGGAGAATGTGCCGCCAGGCCATGGTCTGGGGTCAAAAGCTCCTTAGGGACTATGAGGCCGAATATGAAGGAGAAGTCAGCTGGACAAAACCGGAAACCCGGGAACTGGAGATGGTTTACAGGCAGATCCCTGAGGTTTCTCCCGCAGCTTTGCAGACAGCTCAGGGGGCAGACCATGTACCTGTACCGGAGATTCAGGGTGAGGGACCGGTGGGGAATCTCTGGTACTGGGTACGCAGCGGTTTTGTCATAACAGTGGGGGCCGGACTCATAGGCATAGGCGTGGGACTGCTGGCTCTTTTGGCAGTGTGGTACAGGCAGAACCGGCGGGAGCACCGAAGAAGATGCCTGTCCCGTATAAAAGGTTGAGCCCTGCGGCTCAGGTATGATATACTTCACATAACAAGGGAGGGATAAACTCCCGTAAGAAAAGGAGAACAGATATGACAAATCCTGTGTATGACAAGCTGAGAAACTGCTATGACAGCATAAAGGATAAAATTCCCTTTGAACCTAAGGTGGCACTGGTGCTGGGGTCCGGCCTTGGCGACTATGCGGAGCAGCTGGAAATCCGGGGTACCATTGATTACCATGATATAGAGGGATTTCCGGTATCTACGGTACCCGGACATAAGGGCAGGTTTGTGTTCGCCCGCATAAATGAGGTTCCGGCTGTACTGATGCAGGGGCGGGTCCATTATTATGAGGGCTATCCCATGTCAGATGTGGTCCTGCCTGTCCGGCTTATGAAGCTTATGGGAGCGCAAATCCTCTTCCTGACCAATGCGGCCGGCGGAGTCAATTATGATTATGGGGCAGGGGATTTTATGCTCATAAAGGACCAGATATCCTGCTTTGTTCCCTCACCGCTGGTGGGGCCGAACCTGGAGGAGCTGGGACCAAGGTTTCCGGACATGAGCCATATATACGATGAGGATCTGAGGGACATCATCCGTTCCACTGCTCTTGAGCTTGGTATCAGGATACAGGAGGGGGTCTATGTGCAGCTCACAGGACCTGCCTATGAAAGCCCGCATGAGGTGAAAATGTGCAGGATACTGGGCGGGGATGCAGTGGGTATGAGTACGGCCTGCGAGGCAGTGGCGGCCAATCACATGGGGATGAAGATATGCGGTATATCCTGTATATCCAATCTGGCCTGTGGCATGACAGACGTTCCGCTGTCCCACAAGGAGGTCCAGGAGGCATCAGATAAAATGGCCCCTCTCTTCAAAAAACTGGTATCAGAGTCCATCAGAAAACTGGGGCGTATTTAAACTTTTATGAAAAATTAAAGAAAAAGACATAGTAAAATAGTGTTTTTCGTAGTAATATGTAACGTGGACAAAGGCAGGGGGAATATGCTGCCCGTCCTGGCATAGTATATGACATATCATGATTTAGAAAAGAGGAGATTATTATGAAGAGACACTATTTGGCAGTTGCAGTCCTGGCACTTGCATTGGGGATGACAGCTTGTTCTTCCGGCAATAAAGAAACTACAGCGGCCCCAACTACTACAGCAGCACAGACTGAGACAGAGAAAGCGGCAGAAGCAGAAGACGATATGGAACTGGAATACTTCTATGGTTTTGTGGGAGAGGTAGCTGATAAGGTGGTTACCGTTAAGGACGACGAAGGCAAGGAAGTGAAGTTTGATGTATCTGAGGCCAAGATTGAAGGCGCAGATGCCATTGGAGAAGGTGATGAGGTAGAGATTGCCTATGCAGGTGAGCTTTCCGCAGACACCACCAAGGCAAAATCAGTGGATATCGTTACATCTGCAGCAGCAGAGGCAGCGGAAGAGGCAGCCGCTGAGGAGGATGACATTGTCACGGGAACCATAGAGAAGGCAGACGACAATACCCTGACTCTGACCACGGACGAGGGTACATATACCTTTAACACCAAGATTGCGCAGAAGGTATCCAAGGACGGCATCAAGTCCGGCGTACAGGCAGATGTGACCTACTACGGGGATCTGGAAGACGAGACCGACAAACCGGTAGCCACCAAAATTGTGACCGAGGATGCCATGGACTCAGAAGACGCTAAGATCAATACCCTTTCCGGCAAGGTGGCAGAAGTTGGGGCGGATTATGTGGTTATCGACACAGCGGACCCGGAGAATACCCTGTTTACCTTCCTGGGAAAAGAAGGCATGTTTGACAAACTGAAGGTAGGGGATACCGCAACTGTTATCTACGAGGGAACCCTTACAAACAAGACAATTACAGCTACCGGCGTGAAGTAGAGAAGATGCAGCTGGCCGCGGCACAGACAGATAAGGACTGTGCCGCGGCATTTTTTATTTAAAATAATTAGCACTCGACACTTGACAGTGCTAACAACATGTGTTATAGTACGACTAGAACAAAGATGACAAAGCACAATTCCGTAGGCCGCTGCTTCCGGAGGATACACACAGGCATTCTGGTCAGAGGCGGCAGAGAAGAAAGGGGAATGGGCAATGAATATTAATAAATTTACTCAGAAGTCAATGGAAGCAGTTCAGAACTGTGAGAAGCTGGCATATGAATACGGAAACCAGCAGATTGATGAGCAGCACCTTCTGTACAGCCTGCTGACCCTGGAGGACAGCCTGATTCTTAAGCTGATTACCAAGATGGGAATACAGGGAGATATGTTTTCCAACGAGGCAAAGCAGGCAGTGGAGCGGCTGCCCAAGGTAAGCGGCAGCGGCCAGCTTTACATCAGCAGTGATTTGAATAAGGTGCTCATAAGCGGAGAGGACGAGGCAAAGGCCATGGGTGATGAATATGTATCCGTGGAGCACTTGTTCCTGTCTCTTTTAAAGCATCCCAATAAGGAAATCAAGGCATTATTCAAGTTATATAATATAACCCGTGAGACATTTCTTCAGGCACTGTCCACAGTAAGGGGCAACCAGAGGGTGGTCAGCGATAATCCTGAAGCCACCTATGATACATTAGCCAAATACGGATATGACCTGGTGGAGCGGGCCAGGGACCAGAAGCTGGACCCGGTTATAGGCCGTGACAGCGAGATTCGTAATGTTATCCGTATCCTCTCCCGTAAGACGAAGAACAACCCGGTGCTTATCGGTGAGCCCGGTGTGGGCAAGACAGCTGTGGTGGAAGGCCTGGCCCAGAGAATCGTGCGGGGGGATGTTCCGGACGGACTGAAGGATAAGAAGCTCTTTGCCCTGGACATGGGAGCCCTGGTGGCGGGAGCCAAGTACAGGGGTGAATTTGAGGAACGGCTGAAGGCTGTGCTGGAAGAGGTAAAAAAGAGCGACGGGCAGATTATTTTGTTTATTGATGAGCTGCATACCATTGTGGGTGCAGGAAAGACAGAGGGGTCAATGGACGCGGGCAATATGCTAAAGCCCATGCTGGCCAGGGGAGAGCTTCACTGTATCGGCGCAACCACCCTCAATGAGTACCGCCAGTATATAGAGAAGGACGCTGCGCTGGAACGGAGATTCCAGCCGGTGATGGTGGATGAACCCACGGTGGAGGATACTATCTCCATACTGAGGGGACTTAAGGAGCGCTATGAGGTATTCCATGGAGTGAAGATAACAGACTCTGCTCTGGTGAGCGCAGCCACCCTGTCCGACCGGTATATTACCGACCGTTTCCTGCCTGATAAGGCCATTGACCTGGTGGATGAAGCCTGCGCCATGATTAAGACTGAGATGGATACCATGCCTGCGGAGCTGGATGAGATGTCCAGGAAAATCATGCAGATGGAGATAGAGGAAGCAGCCCTTAAGAAGGAAACAGACCGTCTGAGCCAGGACCGCCTGGCGGATCTCCAGAAAGAGCTGGCTGAGCTTCATGATGAATTCGCGTCCAAAAAAGCCCAGTGGGAGAATGAAAAGGCCAGTGTGGACCGTCTTTCGTCCCTCAGGGAAGAGATAGAGAGTGTAAACAGGGAGATTCAGGACGCACAGCAGAAGTATGACCTGAATAAAGCGGCGGAGCTGCAGTATGGCAGGCTGCCGGAGCTCCAGAAGGAGCTGCAGGCGGAAGAGGAACGCATACGCAATGAGGACTTAAGCCTTGTGAGGGAGAGCGTTTCAGAGGATGAGATTGCAAGAATCGTATCCAAATGGACCGGAATTCCGGTTGCCAAGCTGACAGAGAGTGAGAGAAGCAAGACCCTGCATCTGGATGAGGTTCTTCATAAACGTGTGGTGGGCCAGGATGAAGGCGTGCAGCTGGTAACCCAGTCCATCATCCGTTCCAAGGCAGGCATCAAGGACCCCACCAAGCCAATCGGATCCTTCCTGTTCCTGGGGCCTACCGGTGTAGGTAAGACGGAGCTGGCCAAAGCCCTTGCTGAGGCGTTGTTTGACGACGAGTCCAACATAATTCGGATTGATATGAGTGAGTATATGGAGAAGCATTCCGTGTCGCGTCTTATCGGAGCGCCTCCAGGATACGTTGGATACGACGAGGGAGGACAGCTGACAGAGGCCGTGCGCCGCAAACCATACAGCGTGGTGCTGTTTGACGAAGTGGAGAAGGCCCATCCGGACGTGTTTAACGTACTTTTGCAGGTCCTGGATGATGGGCGTATCACGGATTCCCAGGGCAGGACTGTGGACTTTAAGAATACCATCATTATCCTCACCTCCAACATCGGTTCCCAGTATCTGCTGGAAGGAATTGATGAGAACGGAAACATCAGGCCCCAGGTGGAACATATGGTTATGGATGAGCTTCGCGCCCATTTCAGACCGGAGTTCCTAAACCGTCTGGATGAAACCATACTCTTTAAGCCCTTAACCAGAATGGATATTGCAAGAATTGTGGATCTCTGTGTGGCAGACCTGAATAAACGTCTGGCCGACAGGGAACTGACCATAGAGCTGACAATGGGAGCCAAGGAATTTGTAACGGATAAGGGATATGATCCGGCTTATGGTGCCCGTCCCCTGAAACGTTATCTCCAGAAGAACGTGGAGACCCTGGCAGCGAGAATTATACTGGGTGATGGAGTCAGGGAAGGAAGCACCATTGTCATAGATGTGGACGAGGACAAAACACGGCTGATTGCATATGTGGAATGATGTTAGATAAATATATATGAAGATACAGGTGAGGGAGTGAATCTGCGCAAACAGGTTCTCTCCCTTGCTTTTTTCCATAAATTAGGAGGTATTTTTCAGAAAATTTCTAATGAAGAAATATAATTACATCAACTTCCGGGGATGACGAAAAAAGTAGGGAAAATACCCTAATTTCATGTTGAAAACGTTACTTGCAGGTGATATAATCGTTTCTGCTGAAAGCCGGTGTACCTATAGCCGGAATAGAACTAGATATAGGGTATTTGATATAAATTTAATCAATATGAGGTAATAGAAAGCAGGTAGAAATTGTGAGTACCATTCCGAAAGACCCAGTTATTTTGCTGAGTTATGTAAACACACAGCTCCGTGACAATTATAGTTCTCTGGACGAGATGTGCCAGGCATTGGATGCGGATAAGTCCAGGATTATATCTGTGCTGTCTGGTATTGGCTACCAATATGAGCCGGCTCAGAATAGTTTCCGTTAATAAAATCATATATAAGTGTTTTACGGCCGGCTTTGTCTGACTTATATCAGATAAAGCCGGTTTTGTACATATGAATCCGATATGGAAAGTGGGAGGGGAGCCATGCCGCGTTACAGATATAAGGCGAAAAGTGAAGATGGCAGAGTTCACTGTGGAACCGAGAAGGCAGACAGCGGCAGGGCTCTTTTCGCCATACTTAAATCCAGGGGACTCTATTGTTATGAATACAGCTCCCTGGAGCGGACATCCTCAGCGTGTCCGGCAAAGCTGAATCAGAGACAGCTTCCTCTGCTGTGCAGGCAGTTAGCAGCCATGCTGACAGCCGGAGTGCCTCTGTCCAGGGCTCTGGAGGTGAGCGCGGGGTCTGCCAGGGATAAGACTCTTAAGGTGACGCTTGCCGGACTCAGGGAGAGCATACACAAGGGGCGTACTTTGTCAGAGGCCATGGAGGAGATGAAAGGAGTATTTCCCAATCTGCTGGTTTATATGACGCGCACGGGCGAGTCCAGCGGAAGACTGGACGAACTGCTCCATAAGATGGCGGGATATTACGGACGGGAGGAAGAATTAAATGGCAAGGTGCGGGCGGCCATGACTTATCCGGTCATATTGTTTTCTATTACCGTGTTAGCCGCTGTATTTATGCTGACCACGGTTCTGCCTCAGTTTGCCTCCATGCTGCAGGAGCAGGAACTGCCCTGGATTACCCGGATGATGATGAAGCTCAGTTTCAGTCTCCGCAGCCGCGGGGTTCTCTACATTATGCTTATTCTGGTATTGATGGCCCTGTTCAAGGGGATTCTAACATGTCCTTTTGTCCGGCTGCAGGCAGACCGGGCTGTGCTGTATACTCCAATGATAGGAAAACTTTTAAGAACCGTATATACATCCCGTTTTGCATCTGCCTTTGCCGTGCTTTACGGAAGCGGAATTGGAATTCTGGATGCCATGCACACCGTGGGGCGGGTCATGGGAAACTCATATGTGGAGAAGGGGCTGGCCCAGGTTGCGGAGAGCTTAAAAGGAGGCGTGATGCTGTCCCAGGCACTGGAGGAGCTGAATCTGTTCCAGCCTGTGCTCATTTCCATGGTGGCAGCAGGAGAGGAATCAGGTGCATTGGATATGGTGCTGGAGGATGCGGGAAGTTTTTATGAAAAGGAGGCAGCCAGGGCAGTCAACCAGATGATTGCGCTTCTGGAGCCAGCCATGATTCTCATACTTGCCCTGGTGGTGGGCAGTGTGGTCATGGCCATTATGATGCCTGTATTTAACATGTACTCGTCAATGCTGTAAGAGGTAAGAAATGAAATATTACATATGTTTGGAAGAGGACAGGATATGTTATGTCCGAGGCAGGTTTAAACGGTGTACGGGTTCCGGGATCCGCCGATGCCTGGAAATAGTGGAGTGGGAATTCGTGGAGCCGGTGCCTGATGTGGCATCGGCCCTGACGCGTCTTGCTGAAAAATACGGCATGGAGGGAAAACGTGTCAATCTGATAGTTGGACGGGATGTGAGGATGATGGGCTTCACCATCCCGAAGGCAGGAAAGAACGCCATGAAAAGGATGGCAGTCAATGAAATGACCCTGCTGGACGCAGATTTTGGAAACCATGCAATAGCCCTGGATCTGAGGGCGAAAACCGGCAGGACAATGGCGGATGTTACTGCCTACTATATGGAACAGCGCAGTCTGGATGCATATAAGAAGGCCCTGGAGGACGGGAAGATGATATGCGGCCGCGTCCTGGTCCTGCCTGACTGCATGGCGATTATGGCCAGGGAGCTGTGGCGGGAGGAACGGGTTCTTCTGCTGGATGTGAACCAGGGCAGCGTGGGCTTTTATGTATTGTCAGGGAGACATTGCCTGGCATGCCGTATGACAGGCCTGAAGGCCGGCTGTTTTCTGCGGGAGGGAGCAGTGGACATGCTCTGTGAAGAGATGGCGGAGCAGGTGGAGGGCCTGATAGAGGACTGCGCTGCAGCGTCGGACGTTTCTTTCCCGGATTGTATGGTGCTTATGACCTCCTGTATTCCTGATGCAGAGGCAGCGGCTGAATATATGTCCCAACGGTTTAAGATACCCTGCTATGTCAGGATGCCGGAACCGGTGGAAGCCGTGTGTCTGGCGGTTTGTGTGGCCGGTTCCCTGGAGGGGAAGAAAAAGGCGCTGGAACTGGAGGAACGGGGATATGAGGATGGAAAGAACTCCATTTTGGGCCACGGGCCGTTTATGACCAGAGGCTGGGCCCTGTTCCTGCTTGCCAACGCATTGGCGGCAGCGGGACTGTCCCTTCACGCGGCCTATCTGGACCATGCAGCAGGAAAGGCGCTTTCCAGGACAGAGTATGCCATGGAAGGACCAGAGTATAAGAACCGTGTCCGTAAATCCATGGAGATGGAAGAAAGAATAGGTGAAATGTCGGCTGACAGGGAGAAAACACGGACAGCGAAGGCTCTGTTGGCCGGGAAGAATCTGCTGGGCATGGATGAATTCAGGGCATTTACAGAGGCCATGAATCCGGAGATGAGAATTGAATCCATTTCCTTTGACGGCGAGGGGCCTTACCTTCAGATGGTGGTGTCCATGGATGGTTCTGAGGATGTACCGGCCTACGTGGAGAGAGTGGAAGGTTCAGGGGTTTTCAGGCAGGCGGGGCACAGCCTGTGGGAAAAGAGCGCAGAGGACAGGGAGACACAGCGGGTATATGCCACTGTTTACGGAACTCTGGGAACAGGAGGACGGGATGATGCTCAGTAGCAGGGAGCGGTTTCTCATAGGTGTATTGTTCACCATTATCATCTGGGCTGTGGCGCTGGAAGTATTTATCTGGCCGGGACGCGCCGGATACCGGAAGTCTGTGGAGCTGATGGAAAGCGGGAAACAGCAAAGGGAGGAAATGGAATTTTACCTGAGCCATTATGAGGAACTGGAGCAGAAGTTAAAGGAATGGGAGCGTTTCAGGGATACAGAGGAATTTTTCTATCAGGATATTGATGACATCTTTATGGACAGGAGCCTGCAGGCCATGGCAGCCAGGGCGGGGGTAAGCATACGCCGCATGAGTATAGGCGAGGCTGCTGCGGCAGAATTTTCCTATGACGCGCAAACCGATGACCCGCAAACCCATGACCCGGAGGAAAGCGGGAAGCCGGCCGCGGGAAGCGGGCCAGCCGGCAGGACGGTAAAAGAATCAGTCATTACCATGGAAATAGAATGTCCGGACCCAAAGGGTGTGATGACGTTTGCAGATGAAATATACAGGGAACAGAAAAGTGTTTTGGTAAGCTTTATGGATGTGGAAGCTGTGTATGAGAGCGGAGAGGATGGACAGGAAACGTATCAGGGAATGAAAGGAATCGTGGAGGTCAGGTATTATTATGAAGAAATCGGTTAGCAGGTCATCCAGAGGAGGGTTTACTCTGATTGAGATTGTGGTATCAACTGCCCTCCTGGCAGTTGTCTGTACAGGGTTTCTGATGATGACGGCTGCCAATGCAGGCCAGCTGTCCGGGGAGCAGAGATTGGAACAGTCTAATTATAACCTCAGCGCCTTGGCCGGCGAAGGGGAGGGAGAGCCTACCGGAGAAACCATTACAGTGGAGTTTGGCCTGGAAGAAGGGAACGGAGTCCGGGAAATATTTGAACAGTATGAAATCACTGAATCGGAGGAGGATACAGGTAACCATATGACATTTTACAGGCACAGATAAAGGCGGGGTATATGGCGAAAGGAAGCAGGACAGAGAAGAACAACGGAGGATTTACATTGATTGAGACAGTGGCTGGGCTGGCCATTGCCGCGGTCCTGGCTGTATTTATTTCCGGTTTCATCCATCCGCAGATGAAGCTGTATTATGAGCTGGACCGGCTTTCCCAGGCAAAGGCCATGTGCAGCGAGGCGTATCGCGGTCTGGAGGAAAAGCTGAGGTACGGCTATGTATTTTTCTGCGATTACCGGGATACAGGCGTGATATCTTACTATGTAAGGGACAGAGAGGAGATTCCGGATATTAAGGAGGGCAGGTCATACTATGAGGAACTGCCGCCGGTGGAGGACTGGCCCAGTATCTCTGCGGAGGAATTGGGAGTGACACAACTGGGCGGTATGGAATTAGAGCTGGATTTTAGCGGAACAAAGAATACGCAGGCCAACGTGAGCATAAAGGTGAAGAAGGACGGGGATGTTATATATGAGCAGGAGGCTGCCATTGGTTCCATGTATGGTTATACCATGGATGGGGAAGGCAGGGCATGATGGGCAGGGGAAGAACACAAAGTCACAATAATGAGCATACTCGGGGAAGCAGCCTGATGTATGTGGTCCTTCTCATGACGCTTTTAGCTGTGCTGTCCAGCGGATATATGGCTATTTCCCGGTACAATATGAAGGCAGCCCTGAATAACAGGCGATATATGGAGGCCCAGCTCTCCGCCAAGACCATCCACCGTTCCTTCTGTGAGGCGGTAAGCAGCGGGGAGTCCCCGTCCATGGACCTGATCTGGCAGACTTTCCAGGAAGACTGCGACCGGGTCAGGGAAGAATTTGACGCAATGATGGACGAAGAAGAGGCTGAGGAAGGGGAAGATGGGGAACTTAAGGCAGAATCCTTTTCTTCGGAGGAGGACACGGAGACAACGGATGCAGAGGAAGAACTTCGGTGGGAACGGTATCTGTACCATGCACTGGGAAACAAGAAATACGTGATCCGCGGAAAGGGAAGTTCAGAGGATTCCGGCGTCATAGATGATGATGGGGCGGACAGAACCACAACAATTGACATTACATTGACAGCCCATCCTCTTAAATCCCTGGCAACAGTCCGCACCAGGGTAGAAAGCAGCGGCTACAGCTTTTCCATGATGGCTGACATTGTATTTGATGACCGGGACGGATCCGTGATGGTCATTGGCAAACCGTACCGATCCGGCAGAGGGGATGACCCGGAAGTGAAAGTGTATCTGAATGGAAACGGCGTATACCGCTATTATGAAGGCAGCTGACCATGAGAAGGGGTATTCATCCATTACCGGAAAAACCCCAGATACCACAGAATCAGCTGTCTGAACCAAAGACCGCATACCATCAGGGACACTGCAAAAAACGGGGCCATGGGTACCTGTGTCTTCCGGCCAATCCTTCCAAGCACAAGGGGAACGGCATACCAAAGGCCTGCTATGACGTAGCCCATCAGAAGGGCTGTCATTGCAGGGGCTGCGCCAATCAGCAGACCGCTGGCAGCAAAGAGCTTTACGTCACCCCAGCCAACGCCTCCCCGGCTAAGCAGATTCACAAGAGCCAGGAAACCGCCCGCCAGAAGGGAGCCGCCCAGCCGGTTAAGAAAGGCGGGGCCGGGTCCGGCTGCCAGTGAAATGCAGGACAGAATAAGAATCAGGATATGGATGCCGTCAGGTATGTACATGTGCCGTGCGTCTATAAATGCAGCTGTAATAAGAATACTGGAAAACATGCACATTAGGGCTGACTCCATACCTGGCCCTTTTGCCAGAAGACACAGGAGAAAAACAGACGCAGTGAGAAGCTCCACCGCCGGATACTGTATGGAAACAGGGGCGCTGCAATACCGGCACCGGCCCTTTAGGAGTAACCAGGACAGAACAGGAACCATATCGTAAAAAGCCAGTATATGGCCGCATGCCGGACAGTGGGAACGCCCGGTTACGAAATTCTGGTTTTCAGGTATGCGCAGGATACAGACATTCAGAAAGCTGCCTGTGACTGCGCCTAACAGTCCGTATAATACAAAATAGATAAAAACCATGGTATTACCTCGCTTCCGTCATTAACTGCTGTCTGGCGAAAGTATACCATATGGAAGGGAGAGGAGACAACAGTGCCAGATAAAATACCCATAGAAAACCTGCTGATTGACAGCGGATATCTGACCCCAAAACAGCTGGAGCGCGCCATGCGTCTTAAGCAGGGAAGGCCGGAATGCACCATTGAAGAAATACTGACAGAGTTCGGCTATGTTACAGAAGCAGCCCTGCTGACCTGCGCAGCGGCCAGGGACCATATGGAGGTGGCGCCTTTTGGCCCTCTCAGAGCTGACCGTAAGGCAGCGGCCGTGATTGATCCGTCCTTTGCCGTGAGGAACCGGATTCTGCCCATGAGATTTGAGGAGGAATGTCTTATGGTGGCGGCAGCCTATCCGGTGTCTCCCGATGTGCTGGATGAGGTGGAAACCCTGTCCGGTATGAAGGTCAGGGCAGTGCTGGCGCCGGAGAAGGAACTGAAGCAGGCGCTTAAAAAGGCCTATGGCTCCGCACCGGAGCATGTATACGGAGAGAAACCATATGTTTCAATGGAGAGGCCCGGTGTGGAAGTTGGCGCGGCTGCGGAAGGCTCTGTTTCAGAGCTGGCCTTTATGGAGCGGGTGGAAAGCGCTCCCGTGGTACGCATGGTCAATGTGGTGATAGAGGAGGCTTTCCATAAAAATGCCAGTGACATTCATGTGGAGCCTGGTAAGAATGATCTGGTCATCCGTATCAGAATCAACGGGGACTTGATGGTCCATACTACACTTAAAATGGAATATCACCGTCCCATGATAACCAGGCTTAAGCTGATGGCCGGCATGGATATTGCTGAAAAACGTCTTCCGCAGGATGGAAAATATCATTATGAGCGGGGTGAAGTGTCCACGGACCTGAGAATCTCCACCCTTCCCTCCATTTATGGAGAGAAAGCAGTTCTCAGACTTTTGAGAAATGACAGGGATAACTCGCTGATGGATATAAGGCGTCTGGGAATGGGGGAAGAACAGAGAACTGTATTTGAGCATATCCTTAAGGCGCCTCACGGTATGGTTCTGGTGACAGGTCCCACTGGAAGCGGAAAGACAACCACCCTGTACGCTGCCATAAACCGGATGGTGAAAAAGAAGATTAACATAGTCACGGTGGAGGATCCGGCTGAGAAAGTTATGGACGGAATTACCCAGGTTCAGGTCAATGCCAAAGCCGGCCTTACATTCGCGTCTGCCCTGCGCTCTATTTTGAGACAGGACCCGGACGTGATCATGGTAGGTGAAATGAGAGATGAAGAGACAGTGGATATTGGAGTCAGGGCAGCCATCACAGGACATCTGGTTCTGTCCACCCTTCATACCAATGACTGCGCTTCCACAATCCACAGACTCCGCAATATGGGAGTTCCTCCTTATATGGCAGCGGCTTCCCTGTCCGGCATTGTGGCCCAGAGACTGGTAAAGCTGCTCTGTCCCAACTGCCGCCAGTCCTACGAGCCGGATGAGCGGGAGCAAAGGATATTTGCGGAGCGCAGGAAACATATTCCAGACAGGCTGTGGAGGTCTGCGGGCTGTCCTCTTTGCGGGGGTACGGGATATACCGGAAGGACAGCGGTCTATGAGATAATGGATGTGGATGAACAGATTAAGGCCATGATTCTTAATAATGAGCCTCTTTCATCCATCCGCAAATACCAGGAAAAGAAAGGCTCCATGCCTCTAAGGGACCATGTCCTGAGGATGGCTGCCGACGGGGAAACCGATATGGAGGAGGCTGAGAAAATACTGTATTCCGTCCAGTAGGGAGCTGCAAACGTACAAAAGAAAAGAGGAGTCATGATAATGAGTATACATATGAAAAAGGGAAAGAAGAGAACGGAAGGATTTACGCTGGTGGAACTAATCTGTGTCATTGCCATACTGGGAATACTGGTGGCCATAGCAGTGCCCTCCTACCGGGGAATCCAGGACAAATCAGCGGAGCAGGTAGCCATATCCAATGCCAGATCCAATTATACACTGGGAAAGGCACAGCAGGACATGCTGGACGCGGGTGTCATAAAAGAATCTGAGAAAGAGGAATACCATTTTGATAAAGATAAGAACAGCGCCTACTGGGAAGGCCAGATAAACGGCAAAACGTATAAGGCCGTTTATAACGGCGATACCGGAGAGGGCAGGATTGAGTCTGGAAATTAAATCCTATATGTGGTACAATGAGCCATTATCGGAGGCTTATGGCGGGAAGCATAAGATATGAGGAAAAAGGACATGAAGAAAAAGGGAAATTGTGCGTTTACTCTGGTGGAACTGATTGCGGTGGTTGCAATCCTGTCCATACTTTTGTGTATCGCGGTGCCTAATATGATGAACTATATAAACGCTGCCCATGAGGCAACCGCACAGACAGAGGCCCGGATTTGCGTGGACGCGGTCCAGCGTTATCTGAATGACGAGAAGGAAAAGGGTAAGCTGACCGGAGGAATGCTTCTCAGGCTAATGGGCCTGGATCTCAGCAATTCCGACGGGCCGTTAAAGGACTATATATCCGGTGGGCAGAAGGGAGCCAGAATCGTCTCTGTGGAGGCGGATCTGGCCACAGGCCGCCTGCAGGTCCTGAAATATGAAAACCGGTACTGCACCGTGAAACTGAATATTGACGAGGATGGGAATATAACGGAAGCATCAGATTAGGAGAGAGGCTGTAAAATGGAATTAATCTGGAGTACGGTACTGACGGTATGGGGATGGCTGCTGGACCACCTGCTGTATATTAATCTGGCATTTTCAATTATTATCATATTTTTTCAGCGCAGGGACCCAAGAAGTGTCTGGACCTGGCTTCTGGCCCTGTACTTCATCCCGGTGTTCGGAATCGTCTTTTACCTGCTCTTTGGCCAGGATATGAAGAAGAGCAGGATGTTCCGCGTGAAGGAAGTCAGCGACAGGCTGAACCTGCCGGTCAAAAGCCAGGAAGACATCATACGCTCCGACGACATGCCGGAGGAAATGATGGACCCCATGTCCAGAGATTTTAAGAGCCTGATTATCTATAATCTGGAGACATCTGGGTCTGTGCTCACGGTGAACAACCAGGTGCAGATATATACGGACGGGCAGGCTAAATTTGAGGCCCTGAGAAATGCCCTGCGCCAGGCCCGCAGGTTTATCCACATACAGTACTATATCATCAAGAACGATGAGCTGTTTGACTCCATTGTCCCCATTCTTCTGGATAAGGTGAGAGAAGGCGTGGAAGTGAGAATCCTGTGCGACGGCATGGGCGGCCGCTTCATGCCGAAGAAGCGCTGGGACCAGATGCGCAGTGCGGGGATCAAGGTGGGGGTATTCTTTCCTCCCTTTCTGGGATGGCTTAATCTGAGGGTGAATTACCGAAACCACCGGAAAATCGTGGTGGTGGACGGCAACACGGGGTTTGTGGGAGGCTTTAACATAGGCCGTGAATATATATCGCGGGACCCCAGGTTTGGCTACTGGCGTGATACCCATCTGGAAATAAAAGGGGAGGCAGCCATCAGTCTGCAGATCCGTTTTGCGCTGGACTGGAACTACGTGACAGGGGAGAACCTGTTTAAGGAAATCCGGTACTTCGGGGAGGAGGCAGAGTATGCCAGACGCCGGCTGAAGGGCCAGATTCATGCTGTGTGGCCGGACCCGGACCATGTAAACGAGATGGTCTGCATGCAGATAATTACCAGCGGACCGGATACAAGGGAGCCCCATATACGGAATAATTACCTGGAGCTGTTTCACAAGGCAAAGCACCATATCTATATACAGACTCCCTATTTCATACCGGATGACGCCATATTTTCCAGCCTTAAGATTGCGGCCCTTTCAGGGGTGGATGTGCGGCTGATGATTCCCTGCAAGCCGGACCATCCCTTTGTGTACTGGGCTACCTGCTCCTATGCAGGGGAGCTTCTGGACTATGGGGCCAGGGTCTATGTGTATGAAAACGGCTTCCTGCACTCCAAGGGCATCATGATAGACGGAAGGGTGAGCTGCTATGGAACAGCCAACATGGACATACGAAGTTTTGAACTGAACTTTGAGGTCAATGCCACCATTTATGACGAGGAAGTCACGGGCCAGCTGGAGGAGGCCTTTATGAATGACCTGCCCCACTGCCGGGAAATCACCAAGGAAGAGTATGCGGAGAGGAATATGTGGATGCGTATAAAGGAACAGTCCAGCCGCCTTTTGTCGCCGTTGTTGTAGAGGATTCTGGGGGGATGCCGAAACCCTTCAGAGGGAAAATCCACGCAGCCTGGTAAATCCCTGGCCCGGGAACACGGAAAGTTCTGGAAAAGCAGCTGTCTGCGAATAGAAGGCAGCTGCACAGGCTCATACTAATGGCTATGAGAGCGCAGACAGGACAAATCAACCACGAAAATAAAATATATGGATTATTTCTTAACTTTTGCAGATGCGGAATCGCAGGATGGTGTCTGGAGGTCATGTTTACCTCAGTGGACTCCATCATGGCCGGGGACTGGCGGCTTATAGGCCGTACCTCCCTTATCATGTTTCCCATCTATGGCATGGGAGCTCTCCTGCTTCCCATAAGCCGGTTCATAGACAGCTGGCTTACTGGTCTTCCGGGACTGGAGGACGCAGGACAGGACAGGCTCAGCCGTGTTGGCCGGTCCGTACGGCACGGACTGATTTATATGGTTCTGATTTTTATTGCGGAATATATAACCGGCATATGGCTTACCAGTATAGGAATCTGTCCATGGGACTACTCCCTGTGGCCTGATAATGTGGGCGGGGTCATACGACTCAAGTTCGCACCACTCTGGTTTATGACAGGTCTCCTGTTTGAATATCTCACAAAGCCCAAGGGCGGCGATTAAATGACAAACCTGGTTGCAGGGTATTGTATTTAAGCCGTCCTTTTTGATATAATGGAAAATAAACATTTCTTGACATATAAATACTGATGTATAAAGGAGAAGGCAATGATACGTATTATATTGGTGGCGCTGACCGTCATATTGTACCTGATTTTTTCCGTTCCGGTACTGGCCATGCTCAGGTTCAGAGCCAAAAAGAACCCTGTGGGAGTCCAGGAAAAGAGTCTCAGCAGAATTCAGGGGGTATTCCGCTTTATATTGAAGCTGGCAGGTGTTACATACGAGGTGCAGGGACTGGAGAACATACCGTCAGACAGGGCTGTTCTCTATGTGGGGAACCACAGGAGCTACTTTGACATACTGGTGGGCTATGTGACGGTTCCGGGGCTGACCGGGTTCGTGGCTAAGAAGGAGATGTTAAAGATACCTCTTCTGCGCACCTGGATGCAGAGAGTCAATTGTCTGTTCCTGGACCGTGTGGACATAAAGGAGGGCTTAAAGACCATCCTGGAAGGCATCGAGAAGGTGAAATCCGGCGTATCCATATGGATATTCCCGGAGGGCACCCGCAATGAGAACCAGGAGCTGACCCAGCTTCTGCCGTTCCATGAGGGAAGCCTGAAGATTGCGCAGAAAAGCGGATGTCCTGTTATACCGGTGGCCATCACGGGTACGGCAGAGATATTTGAACAGCACCTGCCCTTCGTAAAGCCCAGCCATGTGTGCATACGCTACGGGGAACCTATCTATATCAAGGAGCTTCCGGCTGAAAAACGCAAGTTTCCAGGGGCATATACAAGGGATGTGATAGCAGGTATGCTGAAAGAGATGAAGGAAGAACAGGAGCAGGATAAATAACCATGGAGAATCTGGATTTACAGGAAATCAGAGGCCAGCTGGATGAGATAGATACCAGACTGGTGGAATTGTTTGAAAAACGGATGGAGCTTTGCGGCCAGGTGGCTGAATTTAAGATTGGAACGGGAAAGGCTGTATACGACGGACAGCGGGAAAAGCAGAAGCTGGCCGCAGTGGCAGCCATGGCCCACAGTGAATTCAACCGGAAGGGAGTGCATGAGCTCTTCTCACAGATTATGACCATCAGCCGCAGGCTGCAGTACCGTCTTTTGGCGGAGCATGGCAAGGGCGGGGATACCGGATTTACCATGGTGGACGAGCTGAAGAGGGAAGGTGCGCGCATTGTCTACCAGGGAGTGGAGGGGGCCTACAGCCACAGGGCAGCCCTCCAGTATTTTGGGGAAGATGCTGATGTATACCATGTTCCGGTCTTTGAGGATGCCATGATAGAGGTGGAGGAGGGAAGGGCTGATTATGGAGTTCTTCCCATCGAGAATTCCCTGGCAGGAGCCGTGATTGACAATTACGATAATCTGCTGAAGCATGATATATACATTGTGGCAGAGACAAAGGTGGCAGTGGACCACGCGCTTTTAGGCCTGCCGGAAGCCTCCCTGGAGGATATCAGGCGTGTATATTCCCATCCCCAGGGACTGATGCAGTGTTCGGGGTATCTGGGTGCCCACAGGCAGTGGAGCCAGATAAGTGTGGAGAATACAGCCGGGGCAGCCAAGAAAGTACTGGAGGAGGGGGAAGTATCCCAGGCAGCGGTAGCCAGTCCCACGGCAGGAGCACTTTACGGTCTTAAGGTTCTGGAGGCCTCCATCAACAACAATAAGAACAATACCACCAGGTTCATTATCGTTGCCAGGAAACCCATGTACAGGAAGGATGCGGGAAAGGTAAGCATCTGCTTTGAAGGTTTACATAAGAGCGGATCCCTGTATAATATGCTGGGAAACTTTATTTATAACGATGTGAACATGCTGATGATAGAATCCCGCCCCATAGAGGGACGCAGCTGGGAATACCGGTTCTTTGTGGACGTGGAGGGCTCGCTGGGCGACCCGGCAATCCGCAACGCACTGTTGGGAATCTCCGAGGAAGCGGTCAGCATGAGGATTCTGGGAAATTACTAGGGAGGCAGGAAGGTCATGGATATCAAAGATTTAGTAATATATAGAAACCTGGAGCACCAGGAGCTGTTTCGTGATATAGCCCATCTGATGGGATACGCACAGGGAGGGCAGGAGCCTGACGGTGCGTCCTGCGGCGGACGACTGACGGAGATGGCTGTTAAGTACGGATTTGAGGGAAACCTCTGGCATTGTTTCCTGGCCTTCTGCCTGGCAAACAATGAAAATGCATATACCACCACATGTGAGATAACCGGGGCGGCAGGCGGCTCCCTGGATGAACTGGCCAGGGAGGACTGCCGGATCTTCAAGGCCCTGTTTGATTACGATATACGAAACCTGGAACCCTCCGGCCTGTGGACCCTTATGGAAGATTATAAACCGGCCAGAAAGGACAGCAGGGTATTTAACCGCCGGATCAGAAACAGGATTGTAAACCTGGCAGTACAGCTGGAGGAATCTGCGGACGCAGGGGAGTTCCAGGACCATGTGGTGGATTTCTACAGGGAATTCGGCGTGGGAAAATTCGGGCTTAATAAAGCGTTCCGTATCATCGAGAAGGAGGAAGGCCAGCCTGTTATCATCGACCCCATCATCAATGTGGAGCACATATATTTTAAGGATATAGTTGGCTATGAACTTCAGAAGCAGAAACTCATAGAGAACACAGAAGCCTTCGTGGAGGGAAAGGAAGCCAACAATGTACTTCTCTTCGGAGACGCGGGAACAGGCAAGTCCTCCAGCGTCAAGGCGGTGCTCAATGAATATTATGGCAGGGGTCTGCGCATCATTGAGGTATATAAGCACCAGTTTAAGGCGCTGTCCGATGTGCTGGAGCAGATTAAAGACAGAAACTACAAGTTCATCATTTATATGGATGACCTGTCATTTGAAGACTATGAGCTTGAGTATAAGTATCTGAAGGCGATTCTGGAGGGAGGGCTGGGCAAGCGTCCCGGCAACGTGCTCATCTATGCAACCTCCAACCGCCGGCACCTTATACGTGAGAAGTTCAGCGACAAGCGGGAGCTGGACGACGAGCTCCACAACAACGATACGGTGCAGGAAAAGCTGTCCCTGGCAGCCCGGTTCGGGGTCACCATCTATTACGGCTCACCGGATAAGAGGCAGTTTGAGACCATTGTAAAGGCGCTGGCGGATCGCCATGGCCTGGATATGCCGGAGCAGGAGCTTTTTGCCGAGGCCAACAAGTGGGAACTGAGCCACGGAGGTTTGTCGGGAAGAACGGCCGCGCAGTTCATAACCCATCTGAAGGCCAGACTGTAGTGTTTCCCTCAGTCTTGCTTTACGTAAAATTTACATAGTTTTTACCGCCTTTCGATGTATGATGGGAGGAGGCCGTATATAATAACCATAAGTCAACCTATAAGGGACCGATAAGGAGTTGAGAAAAGTGGCAGTTCGGACATTTGCGGCGATTGATGTGGGTTCATTTGAGCTGGAGCTGGGTATCTATGAGATGACCTATAAGACAGGAATCCGGCGTATTGACCACATACGCCATGTTATAGCTCTTGGAAAAGATACCTACAGCACAGGTAAGATAAGCTATGAGCTGGTGGAGGAGATGTGCCAGGTACTGGAGGAATTTGTCCAGATTATGAAGTCCTATAAGGTAAAGGACTACAGGGCATATGCAACCAGTGCCATGAGGGAGGCGCACAACCGCCAGATTATCCTGGACCAGATCCGGGTGAGGACAGGGCTTACCGTGCGCATTATCAGTAATTCAGAGCAGCGGTTCATCAGTTATAAGGCCATAGCTGCCAAGGCAGCAGAATTTAATAAAATTATCCAGAAGGGGACCGCCATCGTGGATGTGGGATTCGGAAGCGCGCAGCTGTCCCTTTTTGACAAGGATTCTCTGGTGACCACTCAGAACCTGCCCCTGGGCACCCTTCGCGTAAGGGGGCTGTTGGCCAGGATACCGGCCACTGTGGAAGAACACAAGCAGCATATAGAGGAGATTGTGGACAATGAACTGTTTACCTTCCGGAAGATGTATCTGAAGGACAGGGAAATCACAAACCTTATTGGCATCGGTGAGAACATTCTTTATATTATCAACAGGCTGGACCTGAATACCTACGGGGATAAGGTTGACGCGGCCACGATGAACCGTTTCTACCAGCGCATGTGCCAGATGACAACGGATCAGATCGAGGAGCGATTCGGAGTCAACAGCGAGTATGCGTCCCTGCTCCTGCCAAGTGTGGTGGTATACAAACGGATTCTGGAGCTGACCGGGGCCGAGATGTTCTGGGTGCCCGGCATCCGCCTCTGTGACGGCATTGCCGCAGAATATGCCAGCGAGAACAAGCTTGTGAAATTCAGCCACAACTTTGAGAACGATATACTGGCTGCGTCCAGGAACATTGCGAAGCGCTATAAGTGCCACACCAGCCATAACCAGGTGCTGGAACAGTATGCCCTGTGTATCTTTGACAACATGAAGAAATTCCACGGACTGGGGCAGCGGGAGCGGCTGATGCTGCAGATTGCGGTGCTGCTCCATGCCTGCGGAAAGTTCATCAGCATAAAGAATTCCAACGAATGCTCCTATAACATTATCATGTCCACGGAAATCATCGGCCTGAGCCATCTGGAGCGGGAGATCATTGCCAATGTGGTGCGGTATAATATACGTGATTTTGACTATGACAAGGTACAGCTGGAGACCCAGGTGCATCAGGAGGAGGATATAGGAATGAGCCGCAACGCCATCACCATCCTCATTGCCAAGCTGACGGCCATCCTGCGTCTGGCCAATTCCATGGACCGCAGCCACAGGGGAAAGCTGGTGGACTGCCGCATGGCTATCCGGGAAAATGAACTGGTAATCACCACCGGTTATCCGGGGAATATGGCGTTGGAAGCCGCATCCTTTGAACAGAAGGCGGATTTCTTTGAAGAGATATTTGGCATAAGGCCGATACTCAGACAGAAAAGGAGGGTGTAGATATGGCAGAATCAGCTGGAAAGCCTCAGGCATCTAAATCCAAGACAGAAAAAGCGAAAGTAGAGAAAAACAGAGCGGAAAAATCCGATACCTCAAGGGCAGCTTCGGTAAAGAACAGCTCATCCAGGGAAAACGCAGGGGTTAAGGCAGACGATACGGTGAAGGCGAACAGCGGGGCTAAAATAAGCGCAGGAGCTAAGGCACAGGCTGGGGCGAAGGCAAATGCCGCTGTCAGGCCGGAAGCAGTCCCTGTGGATTTTGCAGCGGACCCCACGAATTATGTTAACCGTGAGCTGAGCTGGCTGGAATTCAACTACCGTGTGCTCAGCGAGTCCAGGGACAAGAGCATTCCCCTTTTTGAACGTCTTAAATTCCTGAGCATAACCGCCTCCAATCTGGACGAGTTTTATATGGTCCGGGTAGCTTCCTTAAAGGACATGGTACATGCAAAGTACACCAAGCCCGATATCGCCGGTCTGACACCCCAGGAACAGCTGGACCGAATCAGCGAGAGGACCCATGAGCTGGTGGAGATGCAGTATTCAACCTACAACCGTTCCCTGGTGCCAACCCTGAGACAGAATGGGCTGCGCATGATTACAGGGCATGAGGATATGACGGAGGAAGAGGCGGCATATACGGATGAGTATTTTAGGAAGAATGTATATCCGGTTCTGACGCCCATGGCCTTTGATTCCTCCAGGCCCTTTCCTCTGATACGGAACAAGACGCTGAACATCGCTGCCCTTTTAAGAAAAAAGAGCGGAGAGGATGAGGAACTGGAATTTGCCATGGTTCAGGTTCCCTCGGTGATTTCCAGAATTGTGGAGCTTCCCAGGGAGATAGATGAGGACGGCAAGGAGCGCAGGGTGGTTATCCTGCTGGAGGAAATCATAGAGCGGAACATGCCCTCGTTGTTCCTCAATTATGACATTGTGGCCTCCCATCCCTTCCGCATCATGAGAAATGCCGACCTTACCATAGACGAGGAGGAGGCGGTGGACCTGCTGGAGGAAATCCAGAAGCAGCTTAAGAAACGCCAATGGGGCGAGGCCATCCGACTGGAAATCGAGGACAATGTGGATAAGCGTCTCCTTAAAATCATCCGCAGGGAACTGTCCATAAACAGCCAGGATATTTTTGAAATCAACGGCCCTCTGGACCTGACATTTCTCATGAAGATGTATGGACTGGAAGGCTTTGAGCTCTTTAAGGCACCCAGGTATGTGCCCCAGCCCGTACCGGCCCTTATGAATGAAGATGATATATTCACCAATATCAGGAAGGGCGATATCCTGCTTCACCATCCATATCAGAGTTTTGATCCGGTGGTGAATTTTGTGCGCAGCGCTGCAAGGGACCGGTCGGTCCTGGCCATCAAGCAGACCCTGTACCGTGTCAGCGGAAACTCTCCCATTATTGCGGCTTTGGCGGAGGCAGCGGATAATGGAAAGCAGGTGTCGGTTCTGGTGGAGCTGAAAGCCCGTTTTGACGAAGAAAACAATATCAACTGGGCAAAGATGCTTGAGAAGGCAGGATGCCATGTAATATATGGTCTGGTGGGCCTTAAGACCCACAGCAAGATTACCCTGGTGGTACGGATGGAGGAAGATGGAATCCGCCGCTATGTACATCTGGGCACCGGCAATTACAATGATTCCACAGCAAAGCTTTACACGGACTGCGGCATACTTACCTGCAATCCCCAGATAGGGGAGGACGCCACAGCTGTATTCAATATGCTGTCAGGTTATTCCGAGCCCCTGGCCTGGAATAAGCTGTCTGTGGCTCCTCTCTGGCTCAGGGGACGGTTCCTGCGCATGATACGCAGGGAGGCTGAACATGCCAGGGAAGGAAGGCCCGCCCATATTATGGCCAAGATGAATTCACTGTGTGACAAGGAAATTATCACAGCTCTGTATGAGGCGTCCTGCGCAGGCGTGAAGGTGGAAATGATTATCAGGGGTATCTGCTGCCTCAAGGCAGGCGTACCGGGACTCAGCGAGAATATTTCCGTGCGTTCCATTGTGGGAAACTTCCTGGAGCACAGCCGTATCTTTTATTTCTTTAATGACGCAAGCCCTGAGGTATACATGGGCAGCGCGGACTGGATGCCCAGGAACTTAGACCGCCGGGTGGAAATCATGTTCCCTGTTGAGGACGAGGTATTAAGGGAAAAGGTCATCCATATCCTGGAGGTGGAGCTGGAGGACAATGTAAAGGCCCATATCCTTCAGCCGGACGGCAGCTACGAGAAGGAAGACAAGAGGGGAAAGGTCCTGGTCAATTCCCAGGAGCAGTTCTGCCGGGAGGCCATTCTTATGGCTAAGGAGTCCGCAGATCAGGAGGACCCGGCCAGGAGCAGGGTCTTTAAGCCGGTTATGAGCAGCAATTAGGGAATGTTCCGGAAAGAAACGTTTCAGGAAAAACATTTAATATAGAATCGTGTAAGAAAGAATCCCCGGGCCGGTCTGGCCCGGGGATTCTTTTTACAACATGTAACAAATTTGCATCCTGACTAATGCACAAACACCAGCGAAAGCAGAAATACAACTATAATAGTCACGATACCCATAACCCCGGTCATGCCGGTCTGGCACTTATAAGCATCCTTTGTCTCCATATCGGAAAACTGGGATACCACCCAGAAGTAGGAATCATTGGCATGGGACACGGTCATGGAACCGGCGCCGATGGCCATGATGACCAGTACCTTTGCCAGCGGGGAGGTGAATCCCAGGGCAGGCATCAGCGGGGCAATCATAGCGGAGGTGGTAATCATGGCCACGGTGGAAGCGCCCATGGCTGTCTTTAACAGGGCCGCAATGATGAAGGGAAGGAATACGCCTACGCCAAGGCCCAGAAGGGAAGCGCTCAGGGCATCTGCAATAGGAAGTTTCTGAAGAATGGCTCCAAATGCGCCGCCTGCGCCGGTGATGGCCAGGATGCCGGCGGAATTGGTGACACCTTCTGTAATCCAGGACAAGGTATTTTTCTTCTCAGCAGCCGGAACCAGGGTCATAGCCAGGAACACGCCTAAAATCAGGGCAATAACAGGATTACCGATGAAGGAGAAGAACATTTTTACAACTCCGTCTCCAAAGGGTGCGCTTGGGAAATCACCTACAGATTTAAGTGCAATCAGTACGATGGGAAGCAGGATTGGTGAGAAGCTGTGAAGAGCGCCGGGCAGTTTGCCGTATTTCTGAAGCAGCTCATCCACTGTGTACTCAGGGTTGGCGGGAATATCTATTTTGCTGGATACCTTCTTGGCATAGATGAGCGCCGACAGGGTGGCTGGTATGGATACCAGAAGTCCTACCAGTATGGTCAGTCCCAGATCGGCTTCCAGGGTACCTGCCATGGCAATGGGGCCGGGAGTGGGAGGAACCAGACAGTGGGTTGCATATAAACCGCCTGACAGGGCAGTGGCCATAACGGCCAGGGATACATTACTCTGGCTGGCCAGGGCCCTTGATATAGGGCTTAAGATGACAAAGCCGGAGTCGCAGAATACAGGGATACCTGTCACATAACCTGTGATGGCCATGGTCAGGACGCTGTTCTTTTTTCCGACCATTTTAAGGATGGTGTTGGCCATGGTCAGGGCAGCACCTGTTTTTTCAAGAATGGTTCCGATGATGGTTCCTGCCAGAATTACAATACCGATGCTGGCCAGTATGTTTCCGAAACCGCTTTTTACCGTGTTGATGACTTCCTCTGTGGGAATTCCGCAAACCAGGCCCACAGCAATGGCTATAACCGTAAGTACGATGAACGGGTGCTGGTTAAACTTGGATATGGCCAATACCATACATACTACGGCCAGAAATATGACTAAGAATATAAATAAACCTGACATTGTAAAACCTCCTCAAATATGTTTAGGTGATATCATCTACCGGATGATACATGAAAATCAGACGAATCAGGAATTCCCTGGTAAAAGGAGTCTCATTTTCCAGATCCAGCAGCTGGAACAGCCGTTTCATCCTGTAAAGAAGGGTGTTTTTGTGAAGATGAAGCCGCTGGGATGCCTTCTGCACACTGCCGTTCTCCTGGTAATATACCCTGGCAGTCACCAGAAGGACCTCGGCCTGCCTGGCATCCTGACTGGCTGTCAGTTTCCGGTACAGCATTTCCGCATACTTCGTACCGCCGTGAATCAGGGACTTGTAAATCAGATACTGAATTTTGACCTGGCTGTCCTCCAGATTACGGACCGGCCCGCCCTCCATGGAAATCAGGGTGTTGGATTCCTTCATACCGCCCGGAATGTCCTCCAGCCGTGGGCAGGCGCCGCTGACAGCAATACAGAGCCCCTCTTCCCGGACCACCTGGGCTATGATTTTGTCCAGATCTTCGTCCGCTTTCCCATGTCTGGGAGCGCTGTGAATGATGATACAGTCATTGTTCTGGATGCCGAACACATCCCTTGAGCGGTCCAGGGTGCCCTGCCACATCATGTTCTGGAAGAGCTGGGTGTAATGGTTCATCTGCTCCCTGGTATTTTTCCGCTTGCCTGCCCGTATCATAATGACCTTTACAGGAAACGCCAGCTGGACCGGAATCAGGGCGGACAGCTGGTAAATGGTTTCCATCTGCCCGATGTCTCCCAGAAGCAGCAGGCTCAGAAGGCGGTTTCTGACCTCAGATTCCACGTTCTGTTTCTGGGCCATGGCCTGCTGGGCAAAATGCTGTGTCACATAGACCTTCAGAAGATTGGCCACGTTCAGCATCTGTTCCTCACATCCGAAGATGCCCACCACTCCAATCAGTTCGTCCTTCAGAAAGATGGGCATGTTATAGCCCTCCTTCGCGCCGGGATACCGGGGCAGATCCTTTGTCTCAATAAGAACCGGTTTTCCCGTGGCAATTACCTCAGCCGCGCCCTGGTGGAAGGTACCGATGCGTTCCTGTTCCGTGGAGGCGATAATGGTACCTTCCCGGTCCATGATATTGATGGTGCGTCCTCCCACCAGGGAGGATGTGGCCTCCACGAAATCCTGTGCCATACTGGAAAATTCAAGCATATATTCCTCCTGCCGCGAGATACATCCCCGATGGTATCAAAAAAATTAAAAGTGCAGCGGGTATCAGAGGAACAGGCAGTCGCCAGCGCCCAGATACACGGTGTTCAGTTCCGGATGTTCAGCCATCATGCTACGCAGAAGTTCCCCGGAGCAGTGGTTAAAGCCCAGAAGTCCGATGCCCAGGTCCTTCATGGTGCGCAGGGTCATATGTATGCGTTCCCGGTCAGCTTCCACCAGGTGGGTCCCTCCCACCACGGCACGTATGGGCTGGCAGAAATGCTGCTTTACCGTATCCAGGATGTTGAGTATGCCCGGATGGCTGCAGCCCACGATTACCACCAGTTCACCTTTGTCCTCCAGTACAAGACAGACCTCATCCTGAAAATAATCCTGCTTCCACCCGTCTTTGTCCCGTATCACAAAACGTTCCGGGACCGTCTCAAAGTCATGGGACCGCGTTATGCCGCCCATAACCCAGCAGCCCTTGCCAATGGGAAGGCAAGAATCGCACACCATATGCCGGATACCGTGCTCTTCCAGAAACAGGCTGTCAAAGCCAGTTCCCAGATAAGTTGCCTTCAGGCCGTTTCTTGCATACTTTTCTTCAAAAAACCCGTTTCCCGTAACCAGGGGACAGCTGAGACCTGCCGCCACAAAATCCCTGTAACCCGCAGCATGGTCATAGTGCCCGTGGCTTCCCACAGCAAAGTCGGCCTGTTCCGGCCGGATTCCCAGCCTGAGGGCATTTTCCAGGGCGTGCCTGCCTGCTCCGAAGTCAAAGAGGATGCGCATATCCCCTGTCTCCACATAAAAGGACAATCCATGTTCTGCCTTTATGGCTTTTTGCTCCCCGGCCAGATTGTCCATGACAGTCACTATCTTGATGATCCTCACCTCCTGAAAGTTTATAAAATTTTTATAATATTTATAAAATAATTATATCATAATTTACTTCTTTTTCCATTGTGACAGAACACAAATATTTGCAAAAAATTCTATTTTTCAGTCTATTTTTATCTAAAGTATACAAATGAAAGAAGATATTACCATTAGAGGGAGGTCCGGTGTATTGTAACAGAAATTCCCACAATTTTTCAAGAAAAAAGTAAGGAAAACCTTGATATATTATGTTAGAATAGGTCATATAAGTTAACATATGAGGAGGGGACATCATGCCCGATATAAATATCCTGGTAGTAGATGATGAAAAAGAGATTGCGGATTTGATTGAGATTTATCTTGTAAGTGATGGCTATAAAGTGTTTAAGGCGGAGAATGCCGCCAAGGGACTGGAAATTATTTCCAAAGAAGAGGTACACCTGGTGCTGTTGGACATTATGATGCCGGGGATGAACGGCCTGGAGATGTGCAAGAAGATAAGGGAAACCAATAACATCCCGATTATCATGCTCAGCGCCAAGTCCACGGATTTAGACAAGATATTAGGGCTGGGAACAGGGGCGGACGATTATGTGGTGAAACCCTTTAACCCGCTGGAACTGACGGCCAGGGTTAAATCACAGCTGCGCCGCTACACCCAGTTAAACCCAAACAGCGCGTCCAGGGAAAAGGCCAATAACGAGATTACCATTAAGGGAATGACCATTAATAAGGATAATCATAAAGTAATCGTGGACGATGAGGAAATCAAGCTCACCCCCATTGAGTTCGATATCCTGTACCTGCTGGCTTCCAATCCGGGCAAGGTATTCAGCACCGACGAGATATTCGAGAAGGTGTGGAATGAAAAGGTATATGAGGCCAACAATACGGTCATGGTACATATCAGACGCCTGAGAGGTAAGATGAAAGAGGACACCAGACAGAATAAAATCATCACCACAGTGTGGGGAGTAGGTTACAAAATTGAAAAGTGATATGAGCAGGCGCTACCATACCCGGGTTGTTACCAACATTCTGTACAGCGCTGTCATTTCCTGTCTGGTGGAAATATTTCTGGTGACCAACGTGTCCATGATCGCCAGATACATGGAAGAGTCCGGACGTATGAACCGCCTGCTTCAGGCTGTGCTGGATTACCATGTGGCGGTGGTGCTGGTCTATGTGGTATCCGGGCTGGTGCTGTTCGCGGTAACTTTTATGATTCTGCAGGAACCCTATATCCGCTATATCAGCAATATATCAGATGCGGTTCAGAGCATATCGGAAGGCAACCTGAACACCACCATTGATGTGATTGGGGATGACGAGTTCTCCAGCATGGCTGCCAACCTTAACAAGATGGTGGAGGATATCCGTGAGCTGATGGATAAGGAGAGGGAATCGGAGCGCACCAAAAACGAGCTTATAACCAACGTGGCCCACGACCTGCGCACACCCCTTACATCCATTATCGGATACCTGGAGCTGTTGGCCGGCAACAGTAAGATACCGGAGCAGATGCAGCACAAGTACATAGAGATTGCATATGGAAAGGCGCGGCGCCTGGAAAAGCTGATTGAAGATCTGTTTGGGTTTACCAAGCTCAATTATGGCAGGATATCCATGCATGTATCCCAGCTGGATGTGGTAAAACTGCTGGGACAGCTTCTGGAGGAGGCATACCCGAACTTTGTGGAAAAGAACCTGTCATATGATCTGCAGAGCAATGTACCGGTAAAAATCATAACAGCTGACGGCAATCTGCTTGCCCGTCTGTTCGATAACCTGATCGGCAATGCCATCAAGTACGGCGCCGACGGAAAAAGAGTCCTGGTAAAGATACTGGCCCAGGAGGATGTGGTGACGGTCTCCATTACAAATTACGGCTATGTCATACCGCCGGAGGAGCTGCCTCTGATATTCAACAAGTTTTACAGAGTGGAACAGTCCCGTTCCAGCAGTACGGGAGGCACGGGCCTGGGACTTGCCATTGCAAAGGAAATAGTGGACATGCACGGGGGAACCATCAATGTGACCAGCGATTTGGACGGCACCGTGTTCACGGTAAAGCTTCAGGTGAATTTTGACATCAATAAAGAGAATTTTGGAACCATTAGCTGACTTGAACGGAGAATATAGGATGAGGAAGTGTAACATGCGGATATTTCCAGAGAAAATAAAAAGGGCGCTGAAAAGCACCCTTTTTGGCTTAATGCTGGCAGCGTCTGTCACGGTCCAGTCCCTGGGAGCCCAGGCTTTGGGGACGGACAGCACGGCTGCCAAGGAGGAAACCGTGGAATCACCGGTGGCCATGGACGTGGTCTACGGTTATCAGAATACTGCAAAAAGCGGCCGTTTCCTGCCCCTTAAAATCGAGCTGTCCAGCCAGTCCGGCCAGGCGTTTAATGGAACCCTGTGTATCCTGGCCATGGAGTCGGACTTCCAGGGATATAACATGAACCTGGATTATGATGTATACCGGTATGAGTACCCGGTTGAAATCGAACCCGGCGGAAACGTAAACAAATCAGTGAGCATATCGCTGGGGGCAAGGGTGGACCAGATGTATGTGCGCCTGCTGGATGAGAATGGAAATGAGGTGGTAAGCAAACGCCTGAAGCTGAATCTGAACCTGGAGACAGCAGAGCTTTTTATCGGTGTGCTCAGTGACAACCCGGCGGAGCTTCTGTATTTTAATGGTGTGGGTGTCAATTACAGTACCCTGAGGACCAAGACCATCGAGATGACGGCATCCACTCTGCCGGCGTCGGAGCTGGGCCTGGATCAGCTGGATGTGCTGCTGATAACGGATTTTGATTCCGGAAAGCTGTCAGGTCAGCAGATAGAGGCTGTGTGGGAGTGGGTCCGCAAAGGCGGCGTTCTGCTCATAGGAACCGGGGAAAGAGGAGAGGATACCCTGAGGGGCTTTGGAAAGGAACTTCTGGAGCAGCCCCTTCCCCAACCGGATGAACGTATCATCAACATGGGTGTGGAATACGCGGTGGACCGGCCGGAAGGCGCGTCCATCCCCCTGGTTTGCACGGATGTCATGCTGAAAGGCGGCACCGAGGTGCTGGGCAGCGATGAGCTGTCCGTCCTCTCATCGGTTTCAGCTGGCAGCGGACTGGTAGCCGTGGCCATGTATGATTTCGTGGACATAGAGGAATTCTGCCAGGCCAATATCTCCTATATTGACAACCTGTTTACCACCCTTCTGGGTGAAGATAAGATAAACGGGCTGGCCAGCGCCATGGACGGCAGCACATCCAGCCAGTTCTGGTCAGTCCAGGGACTGATTAATACAGGCAATATCAATAACCTTCCAAAGGTGGGGCTGTATGTGACCCTGGCAGTGGCCTATGTGGCCCTGGCCGGACCCGGCCTCTACTTCTTCTGGAAACAGAGGGGGATGCGCCAGTATTACCAGCTGTCTGTGGGGATTCTGTCCCTGTGCTGTACCGGCATGGTCCTTCTTATGGGGATGAGCACCAGGTTCACAGGCCCCTTCTTTACCTATGCAACCATAAAGGATACGGACAGGGATGAGATTTCGGAAACCACATTCATCAACATGCGGGCTCCCTATAATAAACCGTACTCCGTAACTTTGAATCCGGAATACACCCTGTACCCCATTACGGGAAGCGCTTACTACAATATGGGGCCCCTGCCCAAATTTACGGGTGAGGAGACGCCGTCTATAACCATACATTACGATGAGGAGGGAACCAGGCTCAGGTCCGACAATGTGGGCGCGTTTAACTCCAAGTTCTTTATGATGGAGCGCCGCACGGAAAACGGACAGCAGGAGGGATTTACAGGCGATGTGAATTCATTTGACGGTAAGGTGACGGGAACCCTGACCAACAACTACAGCCAGGAAGTGGACAATGTGGCCATACTTCTGTATAATCAGATGATTCTCATTGGCCACATGGAGCCGGGTGAGACTGTAAGCCTGGACGGTATGAAGGTCATATACGGAATCACTAATTTCGGCTATGCCATGGCAGAGCAGATTACAGGGGCTTCCCGCTATAAGGAGGATAAGGATATACGGGATGCGTCCTATGTGCAGGCATTGGAGAGGACCAACCTTCTGTCCTTCTATATGGGCAGCTATCTGTCAGGCTACCATTCAGAGGCCAGGGTACTGGGATTCAGCAATGAGAAGGAGGAGACAGAATTTTTAAAGTCCTCCAACTATGAGACGTATGGTTCCACCCTGCTTACATCCTCCATTGATGTCAACTATGAACAGGATGGCATGATATACAGGTCCGCGCTCCAGAAGCAGCCCAACGTGCTGTCCGGCGAGTATTACGAGTCCAACAACAGCATGTACGGCCTGACTCCGGTTATGTTAGAGTATTATCTGGGAAATGACATCGAGGTGGAGAAGCTGTCCTTCCACCAGATGAGCGATGAGGTGGTGCAGAGCATGCGGTATTATTACACGGTGCCCTTTGCCGGCAATATGTATTTCTATAATTACAATACCGGCACGTATGATTCCATGGATACCCATGTCCAGTCCTATGACAGGGAAGATCTGGAGCCATACCTGTCTCCGGGCAACACCCTGACCATCAAGTATGTGTACGATGCCACAGGCGATTACACCTGGAATATTATGCTGCCCATACTGACTGTCACAGGAAGGAGTAAATAATGCTGGAGATAAGAGGATTACACAAGATATACGGAAAATACCACGCATTAAGCGGCCTGGACATGACGGTGGAGACCGGCGCCCTCTATGGGTTTGTGGGGCCCAACGGAGCCGGAAAGACCACTACCATTAAAATCATGACAGGACTCCTGGAGGCAGAGGAAGGAAGGATTACCATAAACGGTATGAACGCCCGTTTTGACCTGGGAAAGCTCAAATCCATGATTGGCTATGTACCTGATTTTTTCGGGGTTTACGATAACCTGACCGTGTCGGAATACATGGAATTCTTTGCGGCCTGCCACCACATAAACGGTCTGGTGGCAAGGAAACGATATACGGCCCTGCTGGAGCAGGTGGGGCTGGAGGATAAACTGGATTTCTTTGTGGACGGACTGTCCAGGGGTATGAAGCAGAGGCTGTGCCTGGCCAGGGCCCTGATTCACGATCCGGCCATCCTTATACTGGATGAACCCACATCAGGTCTGGATCCCAGAACCCGCTTTGAGTTCAGGGAAATATTAAAGGAGCTCCAGGAGTCGGGTAAAACCATAGTAATCAGTTCCCATGTCCTGTCTGAGCTGTCCGAGCTCTGTACGGATATAGGAATCATAGACCAGGGGAGGATGGTGCTGGAGGGAAATATAGACGATATCCTGTCCAGGGTCAATACCTCCAACCCGCTGGTCATATCTGTGTTCACCAACATAGACAAGGCGCTGTCCATTCTTAAGAGCCATCCCTGCGTGCAGACCATATCCCTGCGGGAGCAGGATATCTGCGTACGGTTTGCAGGTGATGCCCAGGACGAGGCCCTGCTGCTCCAGCAGCTCATTGACAGCGATGTGCTGGTTAACGGATTCACCCGGGAAAAGGGAAGCCTGGAATCCGTATTTATGCAGCTGACAGAACATGAAGAGGAAAGGGTGGTGTTGTCTTATGATGCAAAATCCGGTCTATAGCCGGGAGATGAAGGTCAGTTCCAGAAGTATCCGGCTGCCCCTCATTATCGTGCTGTTCAACGGAATCCTGTCCATGGTCACACTGCTCAACATGTATTCCGCCGTGGCCCAGGTAGAGTCCACAGCGGTTATCCAGTACAGCAGCTTTATGGATATGTATGAGTTCGTCACCACCATTGAGTTTATACTGCTGATGTTTATAGTGCCGGCCGTGACAGCGGCCAGCATAAGCGGGGAGCGGGAGAGGCAGACCCTGGAACTGATGCTCACCACCCAGATGACGGCGTCACAGGTGGTAATTGGGAAGCTGATGAGCGCGCTGAGCACGCTGCTTTTGCTGATTGTGTCCAGTTTCCCGGCAGTGGCCATGGTATTTGTCTATGGGGGAATCACCTGGCAGGACATCCTGTCCCTTCTTATGTGCTATATAACAGTGGCCTTTTTTGCGGGAAGCCTGGGAATCTGTTTCTCAGCCTTGTTCAAGCGGTCAACCATATCCACGGTAGTTACCTACGGAGTTCTGATAGCCGTGGTGGCCGGGACATACTTCATAAATAAGTTTTCGCTTTCCCTGTCCTCCATGAATATAAACAATTCAGTGGCGGCTTATGGGTTCGGGGAAAATGTGGTCAAACCATCATCGGGAAATGTGATTTATCTGCTGCTTATTAATCCTGCGGCTACATTTTATACCATCATAAACGGACAGATGGGAGGCAGCGCGCCCACAGCCAAGATGGCGGGATATTTTGGGATGCAGTCTACTGGTTTTGTGATGGAGAACTGGATTATCATCAGCATTGTGATTCAGCTGTCCATAGCAGCACTGATGATTTGGGTGGCTATCAAGGCAGTGGAGCCGGTTAAGCGCAGGCGCAGACAGAAGAAGGCAGCTAAGAAGGGGGATTAATCATGGGAATCATTAAAGCAGTTACCACAGCAGTGGGAGGAGCCCTGGCAGACCAGTGGCTGGAGGCCGTAGAGCCGGATGATATGGGGGACAGAACCGTCTTTGTCCGGGGCGTCCAGGTGCGCAGGGGAAAGGGGTCTAATACAAAGGGGTCATCTGATATCGTGTCAGACGGTTCCGTCATCCATGTGTATCCCAACCAGTTTATGATGCTGGTGGACGGCGGAAAAATAGTGGATTATACGGCGGAGGAAGGCTACTACAAGGTCAGCCATTCCTCCATGCCCTCCATGTTTAACGGGCAGTTTGGAGAGGCTTTAAAGGAGTCATTTAACCGTATCCGTTTCGGAGGCGTGACACCGGGGGCCCAGAAGGTATATTATGTCAACCTTCAGGAGATAAAGGGTATTAAATTCGGCACCCGCAACCCGGTGAATTATTTTGACAACTTTTACAATGCAGAGCTGTTCCTGAGGGCTCATGGAACGTATTCCATCAAAGTCACAGACCCCATTAAATTTTACGCTGAGGTCATTCCAAAGAATGCAGACCATGTGGAAATAGACTCCATCAATGAGCAGTACCTGTCGGAATTCCTGGAGGCTTTGCAGACATCCATCAACCAGATGTCGGCAGACGGCACCAGGATATCCTACGTCACATCCAGGAGCCGGGAGCTGGGACAGTATATGGCCCAGACGCTGGATGAGGAATGGACCCGGATGCGGGGCATGGAGATACAGGCAGTGGGTATTGCCAGCATTACCTACGACGAGGAATCCCAGAACCTGATTAATCTGAGGAACCGGGGCGCTATGATGAGTGATCCGTCAATCAGGGAGGGGTATGTGCAGACCACCATTGCGGAGGGGCTTAAAAATGCAGGTTCCAACGACAGCGGAGCCATGGCCGGTTTTATGGGCATGGGGATGGGAATGCAGATGGGCGGTGGCTTCATGGGCGCGGCATCCAACACCAACATGCAGCAGATGCAGATGAACCAGGCCCCGGGCCAGATGCCCGGAAATACCGGAATGCCGGGGATGGGAGGCTACCCGGCGGGAGGTCAGCCAGCGGGCAATCAGCCGGCGGGAGGCCAGCCGATGGGAGGCCAGCCAATGGGTAATCAGCCAATGGGAAACCAGCCATCGGGCGTCCAGCCGGCCGGAAGCCAGTGGGCTGTGCCCAACCAGATGGCCGGAACGCAGCCGGGCAGCGCGGGAATGGCCGGCCAGATGCCCGGAACACAGCCGGGCAGCGCATGGACCTGCCCCGGCTGCGGGACCTCTAATACGGGTAAGTTCTGTGGCGAGTGCGGCCATCCCCGTCCCGATACACCGTGGACCTGTGCCTGCGGAAACATCAATACAGGAAAATTCTGCAGCGAATGCGGGAAACCAAGGCCTTAAATGCTGTGATTACAGGAGAGAGAGAATATGGCAGCCATAACCTACAAATGCCCCAACTGTGACGGAGGCCTTGTATTTGACCCGTCTTCACAGAAATACCACTGTGAATACTGCCTGTCTGATTTTACCCAGGAGGAACTGGAAAGTCTGAGTCAGGAACTGGTGCGCAGGAAAGCGGAACACCAGGAACCGGGACTCCAGGAACAGGACCGCCGGGAACAGGAGCGCCGGGAGCCGGGCGGTGCAGGGGCACAGCCGGTACTTTATACCTGCCCCAGCTGCGGAGCCCAGATTGTGACGGACGAAACCACCGCAGCGACTTTCTGCTATTACTGCCATAATCCGGTGGTTCTGGCAGGACGGCTGGAAGGGCAGTTCAGACCGGATTATGTAATACCCTTCCAGATAGACAGGCAGAAGGCGGAGGAGATTTTTTCCCAGTGGATAGGAAGAAAAAAGTATGTGCCGGAGACATTTTACAATAAAAAACAGATTGAGAGCATGAGCGGGGTTTATTTCCCGTATTGGCTTTACAGCTGCCGGGTGGACGGGGAGCTGGACGCCCAGGGGACCAGGCTCAGGACGTGGGATACCGCAGGCATGAGGTATACGGAGACAACGGTATACGACGTAAAACGCCAGGGAACCATGGAGGTGGACCATGTGGCCAGAAATGGCCTGAGAAAGGCCAACCGGCAGCTGGTGGACAGTGTGCTTCCATACAGGATGAATGAAAAAGAGAATTTCTCCATGGGTTATCTTTCCGGATTCCTGGCCGAGAACCGGGATATGGAAAAGGAACAGTTTGTGCTGGACGTGCAGACAGAGGTCAGGCAGTTTGCCCTTCAAAGCCTTCAGGACCAGGCCGGGAGCTACAGCAGTATGCAGGTGCGCAAAAAGGAAGCAGGCATACAGGATGAGAAATGGAGTTATGCCCTGCTTCCCGTATGGACCCTTACATATAATGACAAGGCCAGGGGAAAGATATACTATTTCGCTCTCAACGGGCAGACCGGAAAAATCTGCGGAAAGCTGCCTGTGGACAGGAAGAAGATTATAATTCTCTTTTTCTCTGTGTTCCTTCCGCTGTTTCTATTACTTATGACAGGAGGGTATTTCTTAGGATGACAGGACGCAGAATGGTTAGATGGATCAGGCTCCTGGCAGTTTCGGCGGCCGTGGTGTGCCTGGGAGTCTGGAGCGGGGCAGGCAGCATACTGGATTCCCAGGCACAGGAAACCGGGGCATATGGCAAGACTCAGTCCTATAATAAGGACAAGAATTATGAAAAGGACCAGAACCATAAGGAGGCCCGGAGGCTGTTCGATGAAGCGGATCTCATAACATCAGAGGAAGCCGGAAAGCTGGAGGAACTGATTGCCCGGTGCAGGAAAAAGACCGGAATGGATGTGGCGGTGGTCACTGCTTATAATGACGGAAGCCATACGGCCAGTGAATACGCAGATGATTTTTACGATCAGAACGGACTGGGCACGGGCAGAAAAGCCAGCGGTGTGCTGTTTCTGATTTATATGGACAGTCCCGGCAGCTATGGAGGTGAGGGCTATGTATCCACCACCGGTAATATGATACGGATTCTCACAGACCAGCGAATCGAACAGATACAGGATGATGTGGCCTATTCCCTGAAAACCCGTGATTATGCAGGGGCGGCAGCTGAATTCCTGAAGGATGTGGAGTATTATGTGGACAGGGGAATACAAAGGGGACAGTATAATTACGACACGGAAACAGGGGAAATCAGTATCTACAGAAGCATTCGCTGGTATGAGGGAGTGTTTGCATTCCTGGTGTCAGCCGGGGTGGCAGGTTCGGTGTGCATGGGAGTGAAGCGGCGTTATTCCATGGAGCCCACCGGGCGGGAGAGAGCAAACAGCCTTTTGGCCTACCGGGCAGATGCCAAATTTGCCTTTGGGGACGCAGGAGATAATCTGATTCGCAAATTTGTTACATCGGCCCCTATACCAAGGCCCTCACAGAATCATTCATCCGGAGGTTCAGGACGGAGCTCAGGGCGAAGTTCCACCCACCGGTCCAGCAGCGGCAGGAGCCATGGAGGCGGAGGCAGAAGATTTTAGAGGAATATTAAATGTGTTTTATGCACATTTTAAGGGTATGCGCGATATAATAAGGTATAGATGTGATTCAGAAAAATACCTTCTATCTGGTTGTGCCGCGCATCCAGCTGGTGCTTTAATCATAGATTACAGGGCAACCTGGGCGGTGATGACGTGTTGCAAGCGTTATTACCGTTTACATAGCCGGCATTATCTGATAAAATGAAACAGGAAGGGCACTCCCTTAAAGGGACGCCCTTTTATTGCTGTCAGGAGTTTATTTATCGGGAAGGAAGGGATATCCATGAATTATACCTATATCCTCACCTGTGCGGACGGCACGTTTTACTGCGGCTGGACCAATGACCTGGACAAGCGTCTGAAGGTCCATAACCAGGGTAAAGGAGCCAAGTATACCAAACCCAGACGTCCGGTGGTGCTGTCCTATTATGAGGCATTTGAGACAAAACAGGAAGCCATGAGCAGGGAATATGCCATTAAACATATGAGCAGGGCAGAGAAGGAACATCTGATAAAGAAAACGGGTTTCCAGAGGACAAGCTGACCTTGAGACTGCTGCCGAAACTGCATACAAGAGAAAAGAACACTGCTTGCGGTATGAAATCATTGATTTCATATCAGAAGCAGTGTTCTCTGTATTTATACCCAATTAAACCTTATGCCACAAAGCGGTACATCATCACATAGTGGCAGAGGCTTCCGCCCATAACAAAGAGATGGAAAATCTCATGGGAACCAAAATACCTGTGGCGGGAGTTGAAGAACGGAAGTTTCATGGCATAAATAATGCCGCCCACTGTATAGATGATACCGCCTGCCAGAAGCCACATGAAGCCTGCCCTGGGCATGGAGCTCAATATTTTGGTTATAGCCAGTATGCATACCCATCCCATGGCAATGTAAATCAGGGACGAAAACCATTTAGGGCATGTAATCCACAGAGCGTTGATAAGGATACCCACAATGGCAATGCCCCACACCAGGGTCAGCATGGTCCAGCCGGTTTTATCGCCCAGGACAATCATGCATACAGGCGTATAGGTGCCTGCTATCAAAATAAAAATCATCATATGGTCTATCTTGCGCAGCAGCTTATTAATCTTAGGGGAGATATCCAGAGTATGGTATATCGTGCTGGCCGCATAAAGGCCAATCATGCTCAGAATGAAAATTGCCAGTGCGCTGATATGCATATGTCCGGAGTCATGTCCTGCCTTTGAGAGCAGCGGTATGGCTGCGATGATAGCCAGAATCATAGCAATGAAATGGGTCAATGCGCTGCCGGGATCCTTAACCTTGGTAATCCCGCGTTTTAATTTTGCTGTCATAGTATCCAGCCTCCTTTTATTAAAAACACAGTACAGTTTAATCAAAACCCTGCAATGTAGTTTTGAATACTACATATGTTTGTATTATATACTATACACCTAAGACCAAAAATATGCAATACTTTTTAAGAATTACTTTGAATGTAAAACTAATTTCTGAATATAATCAACCGGGCAGAGGCAAAACTATGGTATAATCAAAAGCGTTCCTTTAGAATCGTCTGTACAGGAGACAGACAGATAAGCGAGGTCGAGGTATGGTACCAATATTATATGAAGATAAAGATATTATAGTAGTGCAAAAACCCGCGGGATTGGAGTCCCAGGTGTCAAGAGGCTTTGCGCCTGATATGGTAAGTGAGATACGCCGTTATCTACATAATCCACAGGATATCCACAACCATCCACAGGGAGTATCCACAGCCCAGCCGCCTTATGTGGGGGTTATCCACAGACTGGATAAGCCGGTGGAGGGAATCATGGTATATGCACTGAACCAGAAATCCGCAGCATCATTAAGCGCCGCTTTGCAGGCCGGAAAAATAAAAAAATCATACTTGGCAGTGGTTTGTGGAAAACCTGTGGATAAACAGGGGACATATGTGGATTATCTGCGCCACTGCAAGGAAAACAACACATCAAAGATTGTGGATAAGTCCGACGAAAACAGCAAAAAAGCAGTTCTTAATTACAGGGTTCTGGAAGTTATCAACAACCCCAAAAACCAGGAGCAGATAGTATCCCTAATAGATATAGAGCTGCTTACAGGAAGGCACCACCAGATAAGGGTACAATTTGCCGGACATGCAACTCCCTTGTATGGAGATGAACGATATGGAGGCGGGTTATCCACAAAATCCACAACCATGACTGTGGACAGAGGAAGGAAAAAAAGCAGCTTTGGGGATGCACGCCGGCCTCTGGCCCTGTGCGCCTGCCGGTTGGCATTTCCTCATCCGTCCACCGGAAAAATAATGGAATTTTCCATGGTTCCGTCGTCTGGAGCCTTTGCCTGGTTCCCGGACAGGGCCCGGAAACTGATTTCCCAATCGGAATGTGACAAATGCCATAAAGAAGTATGACAATCTGTCAGTATATGCTTAAAAAATTTCCATAAAGGCCATTGTTTGGCGGTTTATTTTCCATATACGTGACATTGACAAAAAAAGGGGACTGCCGTATAATCCCCATTGACACTGGAAATCGGATTGAAATTAGGGAGGAACTAACATGGCAAGACCAAAGAGGACTGCGGCAGCGGCAGCGCAGACAGGCGCCGCGCAGAACAGGACAGCAGAGGTTAAGAAGGCAGCAGAGGTTAAGAGTACAGCAGAGGTTAAGACAGCAGAAGATGTTAAAAAGGCAGATGAGCCCGCGGTTAAAGAAGCAGTGAAAGAGACTGTGAAGAAACCCGCGGCAGCTGCGAAGGAAGAAATAAAAGAGACTGTAAAACCGGAGATTGAGAAGAGCGTTGTAGTGGAGTTCGGCGGCAGGCAGGTAGCTGCAAAGGATGTGCTGGCGCAGGCAGAGAAAGCATATGCGAAGTCTCATCCGGGAACCGTAATCAAGTCCATGGAGCTGTACATATCACCGGAACAGAATGCAGCCTATTATGTGGTAAACGGCGAGGGTTCAGACGATTTCAGAATCGACCTGTAGAGTAAAAAATGGCCTTATATAAATAGGGTCATTTTTTATTTGACCTTTTCTGGAAATTCTGTTTTCTAGCCCCTCTCTTCTAACCCCTCTCTTCTAACCTCTCTCCTCTAACCCCCGTCCCTTAACTCCTCCCAGGAAACTTATGCTGGCCGTGAACACACCGCTTTCATATTCATAGGTAAGCTGGCCGCCGTATTCCTGCGCAGTGGCAGATGCCCTGTTAAGTCCAAGGCCGTGAAGCCGTCCATCCTGTTTGCGTGAGATCAGGGCGCCGTTTTTGACACAGGGAGGTGCGGGCGATGAGTTGGAAATATCTAAGAAGAGCATTTCCCTGGCCTTTCTCATCTTAAAGAGAATCCAGCCCTGTCCATCGGGCATGGAATGGGCGGCTTCATAGGCATTGTCCAGGAGGTTGGCAAAGAGACTGCATATATCCTGGTCCTCCATGGGGCGCAAATCAACAGCGTCGGCCTGTACCGTAAATGTTATATGAGACTGGATGCAGCGGTTTCTGGTATGGTTTAAGAGCACATCCAGGGTGGAGGTGCCGGTCCATATGGAGGGTGCCAGGCGCTCCAGGGGAATGCCCAGCTGGCCGATATAATTACGGGCTTCCTGGTATTTTCCTTCCTTCAGCATGGTGTCCATGACTAAAAGGTGGTTCTTCAGGTCATGGGAAAGGGACTGCTGTTCCTGTTGAAGCTGCCTGACCATTTCGTATTCCTGGCGCACCATCTGGTCCTTCAGTTCAAGAATGCTTCTGAGCTCATGCTCCTTCATGTAATTGGAATAAAAGAGCAGGAGAAAAATAAAACACAGCACCATGACGAGGCACAGGCTCCAGCTGAACAGGGTAATCACGGAGATATCCTGAAGGGTGACCACTGACAGGAAGGTAATGCCCAGAATGCCCAGAAGGGAAATGGTGAACAGCATCCGCGGGCTGTAGAGCAGTCCCCCCTTAAAGGCGCGTCTGATAAGCATATATAACAAAAACAAAAGAGCGGTATCCGCAGCCAGATAAATGCACCGCAGCAGAGACAGCTGGTTCAGGATAAACTGCGCAAACTGGCGGTTGCCGGCAATGACCCCCATGACGGACATGCAGAAATAATTGATCACGTACAGGCACAGAATATAAAAGCTAACAAGGGACACTGCATAAAACAGATTCACCTGGAACAGTACCACCGTGGTCATACAGATATAAAATACAAACCAAAGAGTGGATATCATAGGGTCTATGCCCAGTATATCCATGGCCCGGACAGAACCCACCAGCACCAGGGACAGAATAAAAAACAGCACCTTTCCCCTGACCCGGTCCGGCAGGAACAGCCCCACAAAGCCATAGCAGAGCCACGCTTCAATGAAGTCTGAAACAAGTTCAAACATCTGGTACATGGACTGATACCAGTGGTTCATAGTCATAGCATTTTCCTCCAATACCTTGTTATAGCTTCACGGGTTTCCTTAAGGCGGTTCCGGCTGACCGGAAGGACAGAGCCATTGTCCAGGTAAATCTGCTCGTCCTCCAGTTTTTCCACATGGAACAGGTTCACGATATATCCACGCTCTACCATGAGAAAACTGCCGGTGCCTCCCGCTGTTAAGGTGTTCAGCTCCTCCAGCACCTGGGCCAGGGGCTTGCGCACAGGAATCTCTCCGCCTTTTGCGGCTATGACAGAGTATTTCTGCTGCTTATAAACATAGATGATATCCTCCGCGGACAATTTCTGAATCCTTCTGGCTGATTCGATAATATAGGTATCTGAAGAGCTTTGTTTCAGAATGCGGCTGGCATCCTTAAGTGCCAGAGGCAGGCAGGTTTCCATCTCGGACTTGGGGATGTAGCGGAAAACAGACAGTTCATATGCCTTTACCGCGTACTGGGTGTGGGAGGTGATGAAAATAATCAGGGACAAGGGAAGATGGCGGCGCAGGGATGCGGCCAGGCTCATTCCGTCCTTTTCAGGCATTTCAATATCCAGCAGCAGAAGGTCAAAGTGGGCGCCCTCCTCCACATCGTAAAGCAGCTGGCCGCTGCTGGTGTAAAGCACTGTTTCCGGGGACGGGGATATGTCCCTGGCATGGTTTGCGATGACATGGCTAATCTGCTGTGTAAAGCAGGGTTCATCGTCACAGACAGCAATTCGTATCATACTCATAACTCCTTAATTTTTAACAGCCCTTTTTATGATTTCTCTGCTGATGTCCCGGACCGGACCGGAGCAGATGTAGTCATCATCGTCATACAGGAAACGGTGCAATTCTTCTACATTGGATTCCAGGGTGCTGGGAATGACCACGCTGCCTATCTTGCCCAGGCTTGCGGTGGTCTGTTCAAAAGGAAAACCGGCCGTACCGTTTATGTGATAGTTTTTTATATTATATGCAATATCCATAAACTCTTCCTCGCTTATGCTGGTCATGATTTGAGGCGCCACTGTATGGAATACCTGAATCAGGGTGGAAATATCTGCCTTCCTGGCGTTGTCAAATACCTGCTCAATAACAGAACGCTGCCGTTCGGTCCTCTTAAAGTCTGTGTCCATCTGCCTCAGGCGCATATAGGCAACAGCCTGAACACCGTCCAGGTGCTGCATGCCGGGTCCTTCCAGATGGGTGGAGGGGATTCCTGTGATGTTCACTGTCTCCGTGATAAAAGCATTGATATAATAGAACTCCGCCTTGGACAGTTCTATGTCTACGCCTCCCAGAAGGTTGATGGCATCAGCTGCGCTGTTCCAGTTAAAGGACACGAAATCCTCCACCTTCATATCCAGGTTTGTGTTAATGGCAGAGATATTGCCGGAAGGGCCCTGGAGAAAGTAGGATTGGTTCAGTTTTCCATATCCGCTGTTTGCGGTGTCATTCATCAGAAATGTGTCGCGGTATAATGATACAAGGCGTATTTCACCAGTATTCCTGTTGATGGAGCACAGCATCTGTACATCGGCATTGTTTTCTTTTCCAAGTTTTCCGTTGCGGCTGTCCACGCCAAAGACAGCAATGGTCCAGTATCCGCCCAGCTTTTCCCGGGTCTCTGTGTCCAGGTTTTCATTGGTCATGGCGGAGGCCAGCTCCGGTTCATCCTCCGGCCGGGTAATATTGATGGAGCCGGCCATCTTTGTAATGTAGAGAAGGCCGGAGCAGAGGGCGAAGAGCAGTGTGGACAGCAGGATGATACCTGCCTTTTTTAAAATGGTTTTCCAGTTAAGGTTCATGGGTGCAGCTCCTTTCAGTGAGAATGGTGCGGTTTCCCGGTATGCCGCTGTACTCAGTACTGATGATTCCATTATAGCATTGAATGGGGGATGTGTGGAATTTGTCCGCGAATGGGAGGAAATGGGGCCTGAATGTGGGAATGTATTTTGTAATATCATGCTAAAAATGTTGTTGGATTTTGCAGGGATAGTATCAGTCAGAAGTGCAGACATCTATCCTGTGTACAGAAAAATACTGCTGTTTATACAGACGGGTCAGGAGAAAATATTAGGAATGTCCTTTAGTGACGGTGCTAAAATTTAAAAGGCTGGTAAAAGCAGTATAAAACATGCTAATACCAGTCTTTTAGAGTTATTCATAATATACTTGCAGAAACTATGGAAAACCATAACCTTCATATCAAAAATCAATGTTGTCAGGATCAGGACCAGTCCTTCCTGTTTCTCCAAGTCCTGTTATCTGCAGGCATTCCTCCGGTGTCAGGTTAAAATCAAATATATCTGCGTTCTGGGCCATTCTTTCCAGATTCAGAGACTTGGGAATCGGCAGGATATCCTGCTGTAACTCCCAACGCAGAGCTGTCTGCGCGGCAGTCTTATGATACCTCAGTCCGATTTCCTTTATAACAGGATTATCCAGAATGGTTCCATGGCCCAGAGGGCTCCATGCCTGAACCTGTATACCCTTTCTGCGGCAATAGGCAGCGGTTTCTTTCTGTGTGAAGAAAGGATGGATTTCCAGCTGGTCCACACTTGGCTTTATATGGGCTGAAACCTCAATATTGTCTATATGGTGGGACAGGAAATTACTCAGCCCGATGGAACGGACCAATCCTTCCTCATACAGGCGTTCAAAGGCCCGCCATGTGTCCCTGCTGACCTGTTTCCATTCATCCTTAAAGACAGCCGGTACAGGCCAGTGGATTAAATATAGATCAAGGTAATCCAATCCCAGGCGCTTCATGCTTCCCTCGAATGCCCTAAGGGTACTGTCGTAGCCCTGGTCCGTATTCTTCAGCTTCGTGGTGACAAACAGCTCGCTTCTGTTAAGGCCGGATTCCCTGATACCCTTTCCGACACTTTCTTCATTTCCATAAAGCTGGGCTGTATCAATATGCCGGTATCCGCAGTCAAGCGCTTCCCTGACAGCCTTAACCGTATCAATACCATCCGGGGTTCTCCATGTGCCGTAGCCCACACAAGGAATCTTAACCCCATTGTTTAAAACAAAACAATCCCTTATATTTTTCATGCAAATACGTTCCTTTCTGTTTTAAACCATTTTAATACAACAGGCGAGGCAGAAATAAAACAACATCCGGCAAAAATGCAAGCAACCCAATGGCTAAAAGAATTGCAGCCAGGAATGGAATCATGGATTTAGTATACTCCTGCAGGGAACAATCCAGGATTGTATTAACCGTATACATACTCATACCCACAGGCGGTGTGTTTACTCCCATGGTTACAATGACACACATGAGAAGTCCAAGGTGCACCGGGTCAATTCCCACAGACTGGCACATAGGAAGAAGGATTGGTGTCAGAAGCAGTATCACCACGGAACCTTCCATAAACATCCCCACAAATACCAGAAGGATAATAATAAGGATTAGCACCAGGGAGGGATTGGTGGTGATGCCGGTAATAAATGTGGTCATTTTCTGAGGTATCTTATCAATGGGTATGCCGTAGCCAAACAGTGCCGTCATGGAAACAATCATCATAATAGAACCGATATCCGCGATGCTGTCTCTTAAAGCGGTTATAAAGGATTTGATGGTCAGCTCCTTATAGATAAAGGCGCCTACAAATACAGAGTAGAAGCAGGCAAAGGCCCCGACTTCAGATGGGGAAAAGAATCCCATCCTGATACCAACTAAAAGGATGACCGGAAACATGACAGCCCAAACCGTTTCCTTTAGATTGATACCGATTTCCTTCCATGTGGCCCGGTTCTGCCTTACCGGTTTATAACCACGCATCCGCGCAATGACTGCCACAGATACCATAAGAACAATCATCATATATAAGCCCACAAAGATGCCTGCTGAAAAAAGCTTTCCGATGGAGACACTGCCTGTAGTGCCGTATATGATAAGACCCACTCCCGGAGGAATCGTGGCAGTAATCAGTGAGGTGAATGTAAGGACATTTGCAGAGAACCCCTTGGAATATCCGCTTTTTATCATGTCAGGCCCCAGAAGCCGGGCTTCCATGGCTGCATCTGCCGTAGCGGAACCAGACACACCGCCCATCAGAGTGCTTAAGACCACGCTGGTCTGAGCAAGCCCGCCCCTCATATGTCCGGTTAAAAGGGTGGCAAGACTGACAAGGCGTTTTGTGACACCTCCGTTATTCATAAGGTTGCCGGCCAGGATGAACAGGGGGATGGCAAGCATGGAAATGCTCTGGACCTGGGTTAAAGGCAGCTGCGCAATGTGTGTCAGCGGAAAATGGGTGTTTAACAGGAAGAATACCATACCGGACGCACCGATTGCAAATGCAACCGGTACACCCATTACCAGGAAAATAAGGAATACTATAAAAACATATATCATATTGTCGTTCTCCTTACATTTTTGAAATGACGGTTGTATCTGATGACATCATCAGGTCATACAGACGTTTGACAGCCGTTATAAACATCAGGGAGAAACCTACCGGAATAGAGGCGGCAACCCACACGTAACTGAGAAAGGGAATGCCCTCCAGCGTTCTTTTGCCCACATTCACACAAAGCAGGGCACCTTGTTTTACCATCATGAACATCATTACCAATAAAACAGCATATACCATGATGGCAACGGCCTTTTGGAACCTGACCGGCAGTTTGGCAATCAAGATATCCACATTCACCATTCTGCCTGCCCGGAAGGCCACGTCACCGCCCAGAAAGGTGGTCCAGGCCAACATGAGCAGTGCCACATCATTACACCAGTTCAGCGGATGTCCCAGCAGGCGTACCGCAGCTCCCAGCATCAGCACGGATGTGAACCCCACAACACAGGTCATGGTAATTGCAAGCTCCGCTTTATTCAGAATCTCAAAAAACTTTTTCATTCCCAGTTCTACCTTTCATTAAGCTGCATTTCAGGATGATTATTTACCAAGTGCACTCATAATTTCATTGTAGGTATCGGTCAGGCCAAGCTGCTCGTAAGACGCCCTGGCAGCCTCGCGGAATGCGTCTGTGTCGATCTCAGAATGGTCAATTACAGTCATACCCTCATCAATACACTTCTGCTTTGCCTCCTCGGTGAATTCGCCCAGCATTTTGTCGGAACAGGAATTGCATGCCTGGTCACATGTCTCAATCAGGGCATCCTGATATTCCTTTGGAAGGCTGTTGAACCAGCCGGCGTCGACTACCACAGGATTTAACAGAAGAATATTATGTGTTTCGGAGATTGTGTTCACATTCTTTATCTCATAATAACTTTCAGAAACAATACATGGATAGACATCCTCATAGCCGTCAATTACCTTATTCACAAGGTTGTTATAGATGTCGCCTCGGCCCATTCCCTGTACACTGCAGCCCAGTGAGCTGACAGCAGCCCGCCAGATTTCCGTGTTGGGGCAGCGTAAGGTGAGTCCTTTTAAGTCGTCGGGTTTCAGGACTGGCTTGCCCGCCACTACATTTCGGTAACCCTGTACCAGGTTAAGGGATACCACCTTTATATCGTTCTCTGTTTCCAGCTTATTAATCCATTCTTTTACCATGTCCAGTTCCTTTACTGCATTAATATCGTCCATGGTCTCAACAAAATAAGGAAGGTTAAACATAGCCAGCTCAGGCACATAGGTACCCAGCCTGGCAAAGTCTGTGTTGTAACCCCAGTTTGTGTCTGAATCCTTAAATGAATTAATAATATCCTCCTCGGATCCAAGGGTATTGCTGGGATAAAGGTCAATCACAAGACCGCCGTTTGTTTTCTCCGCCACCGCATCAGCCCATTCTTGGAAACATGCCTGATACGGATGGGTTTCTGTCTGGGCATGCCCGAACATCAGAGTGTAGGTTTCTTCCGGAGCAGCGGCTGGAACCTCTTTCTTTTCCTCAGCGGCAGATTGAACGGCCGTGGTCTCTTTATTCTCCGGAGCTGCCGTGGTACTTCCGGTGCCGGAGGAGCAAGCGGTTGATGTCATTACAATTGCCATTCCTATTGTTGCTGCTGCAATACGTTTCATCATTTTTCTCATTTGGAAAGCCTCCCGAATTATATGTTTTGTTGGTTTTTAGAGTGGTCTCTATGGTGTTATTGTAATAAATGCCTATATTTTTATCAATGGTAATTGTGCACAAAAAATGAATCCATTTTTTGTATTCATTTTTTGTATACAAATTTTGTATTCTGCTTTAAACTATAGATAAACTAAAATGAATTATCATTATTTTGTGTGGAAAGGAATCGACTAGGTATGGAACATTCATTATTTCCCTTTCGGACCGGCTTTCAATGTGTCCTGGAATCAAAGGAGCAGCTTCCCCAACTGAGAAGACTATTTGGCCTTTTGCACCGGGAAGGCTTTTGCGGGGTTGAGTTAAACTTACCTGATTTGGATTTAATAAAACCAGAGGAACTAAAGTCATTATTAAATGAATATCAGATGAAAATGAACATGCTGGCAACGGGAGTGTATGCGAAAACACATGGTCTGTCACTCAGTTCAGGTATTCCTGAGGAAAGGATGAGGGCTGTTAACGGTTGTAAGAGGAACATTGATTATGCTGCATCCATGGGTTGCGGAATTATAATCGGTTTCTTAAAAGGAGGCCCCGGCAGTGACCGTGAAGTTTCAGAACGGCTTTTTCTGGAATCCATGCTGGAATTAAAGCCATATATAGAAGAAAAGAAAGTGCAGGTCCTTATTGAGGCAACCAACCACAAGGAGGCATCTATTATAAGGACTCTGAAGGAAGGGGCACACGTGATTAATTTTCTGGACTGTCCGTTTATACAGCTTCTGGCAGATACATACCATATGAATATTGAAGAACCATCGCTGGTAGATTCCCTTTCAGAGTATATGAATTATTATCCCCATCTGCATATTTCGGATGATAACCGGGCGTATCCGGGTCTGGGCAGCCTTGATTTTACCGCCATATACAGGAAACTGATGGAGTGCGGATACAAGGGAACCGTGGCTGTGGAGGGGAATATACAGCATGGTCTGCTGGAGGATACACAAATTTGCGCGGCATACCTGCATAAAGTGTGCAGCGGCTTGCACACCCCCTCCCGTGTTCCTTCCCACGCGGTTTAATAACTTTACTTTTTAAGAAAAATGGATTAGAATGGTTTTAATACGTAGTTGTCACAGGAGGATATGATGGAAAAAGACAACAGCTTGACAAATAAAGCCTATGAAACCATACGGCAGCAGATTTTTGATTTCGATCTGTTTCCGGGGCAAATCGTATCCGACTATCTTCTCAGCAAGGAGCTGAATATGAGCCGTACCCCCATCAGACAGGCACTCATGCGCCTTAAAAATGAGGGACTGCTGGAAGAACAAATCGGTAAGAAGAACTACCGTGTTTCTACCATTACAAAAGAAGATATACAGGATCTCTTTGATTTTCGGGAAGGGATTGAGACTACCGCCTTCATGCTTTCCTGGCGAAATGGGATTACCCCTGAGCAGCTGGAAAACCTTCAGGAAATCACCGATAAGATGAAAGAAACAAAGGATGCCGGACAGGCCAAAGAACATTTTTTTTATGATCAGCAGTTTCATAATGAATTGGTTGCACTGTCCAACAATAAGCGGCTTATAAAAGCCCATGATGAGATACTGCTTCAGCTGACCAGGATGCGGTTTCTCTCTTTTTTGGAAAATTCACTGCAGAGTAAAGCGTGTATGAAGCATCAGGCCATCATAGACGCCATTAAGGACCAGGATTATGAGCGCGGGCGCCAGGCCGTCATTGATCATGTGCGTTCATCACGGGATGATTATATTAATCTGTTCGGCAACGGGCTGTCGGCTAATTCCCTTTGTCTGCTGCGTTATTTTACAAGAAGTCCTGAAACGGATTCAAAAGAGGATGAATAAGAAAAGGCCATGAAACTATGAAGGCGGGGCGGAAAATGCCTTCATGGTTTCATGGCTCTTTTTTATTTCAGACACACGCTAGGACAGCTTCAGCGCCCACTCCTTACAATCCCACACATCGGTTGCCAGTCCCTCATAAAACTCAGGTTCATGACAGATTAAAAGGATACTGCCTTTATATTCCTTAAGGGCCCGTTTCAGTTCATCCTTTGCATCCACATCCAAGTGGTTGGTGGGCTCGTCAAGCAGAAGCACGTTGGATTCCCGGTTAATCAGTTTACAGAGCCGGACCTTGGCCTGCTCGCCTCCGCTGAGCACCCTGACCTGGCTTTCGATGTGTTCCGTGGTCAGGCCGCATTTTGCCAGGGCGGAGCGGACCTGGTACTGTGTATAGGCGGGAAATTCGGTCCATATTTCCTGAAGGCAGGTGGTAGTATTGCCGGGCGCCATCTCCTGCTCAAAGTAACCGATGGACAGGTAGTCGCCCAGCTCCACACTGCCGCTCAGGGCAGGCGTAAGACCCAGGATGCTCTTAAGCAGAGTTGTCTTGCCGATACCGTTGGCGCCTACCAGCACGATTTTCTGGCCCCTCTCCATCACCAGATTGAGAGGACGGGACAGAGGCTCGTCATAACCGATGATTAAATCCTTTGTTTCAAAAATATATTTACCGGGTGTACGGGCTTCCAGGAAATGGAATTCCGGCTTGGGCTTTTCCCTGGCAAGTTCAATGACATCCATCTTATCCAGTTTTTTCTGGCGGGACATGGCCATGTTCCTGGTAGCCACCCTGGCCTTGTTCCTGGACACGAAATCCTCCAGCTCCGCAATTTCCTGCTGCTGGCGCTTATAGGCGGCCTCCAGCTGGGACTTCTTAACCGCGTATACTTCCTGGAACTTGTCATAATCGCCCACATAGCGGTCCAGTCTCTGGTTTTCCATATGGTAAATCAGGTTGATGACACTGTTGAGGAAGGGAATGTCATGGGAGATGAGGATGAAGGCATTTTCATACTCCTGCAGGTAGCGTTTCAGCCAGTCAATGTGCTGTACATCCAGGTAGTTGGTAGGCTCGTCCAACAGAAGAATGTCCGGCTTCTCTAACAGAAGCTTGCCTAAGAGCACCTTGGTGCGCTGGCCTCCGGAGAGTTCCGTCACATCCTTGTCCAGTCCTATGTCGGCCAGGCCAAGGGCCCGTCCTACCTCCTCCACCTTGGAATCAATGATATAGAAATCATGGGCCATGAGAAGGTCCTGTATGGTTCCCAGCTCATCCATCATGGCGGCCATCTCTTCCTCGCCGGCCTCCCCCATCTTATCGCAAATCTGGTTCATATGCTCTTCCATCTCAAAAAGGAAGGCGAAGGCGTTCTTTAACACATCACGGATGGTCATGCCCTTTTCCAGTACAGCATGCTGGTCCAGATAACCGACCCTCACGTTTTTTGCCCACTCCACCTTGCCCTCGTCAGGCATGAGCTTGCCGGTAATGATGTTCATAAAGGTGGACTTTCCTTCGCCGTTAGCCCCAATCAGGCCAATGTGCTCACCCTTTAACAGGCGGAAGGAGACATCCTGGAAAATAGCCCGGTCCCCGAAACCGTGGCTTAAATGCTCTACGTTTAAAATGCTCATATTATTACAAACTCCTTTTGTGAAAACTCCTTTATTTACAGGTGCTGCCATTCTTTTATTTCAGCAGTATTATTCTACATGACATAATCTGTTCTGACAAGCACAAACCTTACTTTTATGGGGGTTTGTTGGGATATGGAGTAAAAATAGAGCAATTGTAAAAAATAATTACAAATAAAATGAACCGTCTGCCCGCCAATCTCCTCTATATAGCAGGTGCACCGATTAACAACACCTTGTGGCAGTTAAGCCAAAAGGGATATATAATGGTTCCATATATAAGTGGTTCCAAATAAGAGAGACGATGGAAGGAGTGGATGGACATGGAGCAGGAGACGGCAGGTCTGGTACGCCGCATGGCGGAAGGAGACAGCCAGGCATTTGACCGGTTGATGGAATTTTATTATCCCAAAATACTGCGCATGGCATATCTCATATCCGGAAGTCATGCAGACAGTGAGGATATTGTACAGGAAACCTTTGTGCTGTGCTGGATGAACCGAAAGAAAATCAAAGAACCGGAATATTTTGGGAACTGGCTTTATAAGACCCTTACCAGGGAAGCCTGGCGGTATTGCAGGAAGAACAGGAAAGAACAGCCGGTGGAGGAAGTGTTTGGGAAGGAAGAGCCTGAAACAGCCTCAGTGCTGGAGGAAGTCATGATGCGCTCCCAGGAAAAGGAGCTTTATAAGGCAATAAGGAATCTTCCGGTCAAACAGAGGACAGCCGTTGTCCTGTACTATTTTAACCAGATGTCCACCAGGGAGATAGCCGGCATCATAGGCTGTCTGGAAGGAACCGTTAAGTCCAGGCTGTATACGGCCCGGGCGAATCTGAAACAGGAATTGATGGAAGAATGCAAGAGGGTAGGAAGGGAGGTAACCTTATGAACAGACGGAGTAAACCGGTGACGCAGAAGGAACTGGAAGAGCAGATAGGCCGTACCCTATGCAGCCGGGCAGAGTCCATACAGGTGACTTCCGCAGATACAGAGAGAATGCGGCGCTCTGTTCACCGGAAAATAGAGGAGGAATCAGGAATGAAGAAATGGAATATGAAGCGTGTATTCGTGGTGGCTGCGGCCATCTGCGTACTGGGCACCATAACAGCGGTTGCAGCGGGAAAGGTTGCTTATACAAGCGGCGGAGGCAGCCATCTGGATGATTTTACCTATGATAAACTGGGAGAAATGGAGACAAAGCTGGGCTATACCACCAATGCCCCCGAAGTATTCAGCAACGGATACCGGTTTGACATGGGAATGCCCACCCATCAGGACGCCATGGACCAGGATGGAAATGTGATAAAGTCCGCGGAAAGCTTTTCTCTGCATTACAAAAAAGACGGAAGCCCGGATATATTCGTTACAGTCCAGGGCACAAGCCTGTTTGAGGAGGAAGGACAGCCGGACCAGATCTTTGAACATAATGGGATTACTCTAAACTACACCAGGGACCAGTACCGTTTTGTTCCCCCGGATTATCAGGCCTCCGATGAGGAGAAGGCAAAGGAAGCAGCAGGAGAACTCTATATCTCTTATGGAAGCGATACGGTAACGGACCAGGTTGCCCAGAGTATGCTCTGGAAGGATGGGGAAAAGGTTTACATCATAACAGCTATGGATAATCCCATGACAGCCCAGGATATGGCCCAGATGGCCGGAGAATTGATAGATAATAAGCAGTAGGCAGATAAGGACAAGAGATAAGTACAGAAGATAAATACAGGAGATAAGTACAGGAGATAAGTGAGACGGCCCTGTATGATTCAGGCATATATTTGCAGCGTGAATCATGCAGGGCCTTTCAGCAGCCGTTTTTCAGCAGCCGTTTTTCAGCAGCCGTTTTTCAGCAGCCGTTCTTCAGCAGCCGTTTTTCAGCAGCCGTTTTTCTGTAACTGTTTTTTTGCAGCAGGCCTTTCCAGCAGTCCGCTCTTCCTGCTATCCCCTGCAGGCCTCCACAAAGCTTTTAAATATATTGGCGGACACAGTATCTGTCTTCCACATATACTCCGGATGCCACTGAAGGGCCAGAAGATAGGGATAATCCGGCATCTCCAGGGCCTCGATGATGCCGTCGGGCGCATGGCCGCTGGCAATGAGGCAGGGTGCAATCCTGCGTACGGCCTGATGATGGGAACTGTTTACTTCGATTTGCGTTTTCCCATCGGCAATCCCGCACAGCAGTGTATCCCTTTGTACATCCACATGGTGTGAGGGCAGGCAGCATGAATAGGGCTGCTTATGGGCAATGGGAAAGCCGGTTTCTGCCTGGCTGGTAATATCCTGATAGATGTCTCCTCCCAGGCCTGTATTGATGACCTGGGCTCCGCGGCAGATTCCCAGGACCGGTTTTTTGGCTTCCATAGCCAGCTTCAGAAGAGACAGCTCCATAGTATCCCGCGCCACGGACACATTGCCGCAATGCATATGTGTTTCCTCCCTCAGCAGGAACGGATGAATGTCCGGACCGCCGGAGAAGAGAAAACCGTCGCACAGCCCGGAAAGCTGCTTTAAGTCTTCCGCTGATACTTCCAGGGGAAGAAGAATGGACAGGCCCCCTGCCGCTTCAATGGCCCTCAGGTAGGTGGGGCGTACGCTTATTTCGTCGTTATCTGTATTATGGGAAGGGGTTATGCCGATTACTGGTTTTTTCATGGTATTTGGATTCCTCCATGTATTCTGTGAATAATATATGCTGAATATATGAAAAAGAGCCCCTTCCCTCTGGAAGAGACCCTTATGTAATACTTAATTAGCCTTCGGAAATAGCTCCGGTTGGGCAGGTAGCTGCACAGGTTCCGCAGTCGATGCAGGTATCAGCATCAATAACGTACTGGCTGTCTCCCTCGGAAATTGCACTTACTGGACATTCAGCTGCACAGCTGCCGCAGCTTACACAAGCATCACTGATTACATATGCCATGATAAAATACCTCCTTAAGATTTGTCTACATTGTTATTTTATTTTATACTATAACGTCTAATTATTCAAGAGGAAAATCGTTCCTAAACCAGCGAATATTGTATAAATTTAGGAGCAATGGGTCCTTTCATCGCGCATTCCCTGAAGAATAATTTTGCGGTACTCTGCCGCCTTTACAGGAGGCAAGGGGGCGGTGTCCTCTAACGGGTAGGGGATTCCAAGCTGGCGGTACTTAGCCTTCCCCATGTCGTGATAAGGCAGAACATCCAGCGCCTTTACGTTCTTAAGCGTGCCCAGATAGCGTCCAAGGCGGTACAGATATTCCTCCCGGTCCGTTATGCCCGGCACCACCACGTGACGGATCCATACGGGTATCTGCTTCTTTTCCAGATATGCGGCAAAAGCCAGTATATTATCCTGGGGCTGGGCACAGAGCTTCACATGTTCCTTTGGATCAATATGCTTGATATCCAGCAGTATCAGATCTGTGGAAGCCAGGAGGCGGTCAAAGTGGGCCATGACTGCCTGGGAGCCCGGGTTAAAGGTAACACCGGAGGTGTCCAGGCAGGTGTGGATACCGCTTTTTTTTGCTTTCTCAAAGAGCTCTGTCACAAAACCTATCTGCATCAGCGGCTCACCACCGCTGACCGTGATGCCGCCTTTTTTGTAAAAGGGGCGGGCCTGCTCATACTGGTCCAGTATTTCCTCCGCTGTCATGGGGGTGCCGCCTTTGGGGTCCCATGTATCCGGATTATGGCAATAGAGACATCTCATGGGGCATCCGCTTAAAAAGATAACCATGCGGATACCGGGGCCGTCCACGGTACCAAAGCTTTCTATGGAATGTACGCGTCCTATCATAAGGCTGTGCTCCTTTCTGAGAAACATGGATGCCGCCTGAGGCGGAACATCTTCCTGTCAGGCGGCATCCAAAGCAGTTTGCAGACAGGATTTAAATGGAACCGTGGAAGGTTCTTGAAATGACCTCATCCTGCTGCGCCTTTGTCAGCTTATTAAAATTTACTGCATAGCCGGAAACCCTGACCGTGAGCTGGGGATATTTTTCAGGGTGGGCCTGTGCGTCCAAAAGGGTTTCCTTGCTGAATACATTTACATTCAGATGGTGTCCGCCTTCCTGGGCATAGCCGTCTAACAGGGCTACCAGGTTATCAATCTGTGATTCGCTTGCTTTTACCATAATATGAATCCTCGCTTTCTCAAGTGAATGGTTTATATGCTGCTTATCAGGATTCCTCGATGTCGGCTTCGGAATCCAGCCCTTCAAAAAGGGTAGGTGCTTCACAGCCGCCTCCGCAGCCGTTCAGCTCCACTTCCAGGTCTCCCATGAAAATCTGGTCATCCTTGCCCAGAGCACCCGGTATGATGGAGAAGGTATTGGAGATACCGTCCTGGGCGTCCCTGAACGGAAGTTTTGCCACGGAAGCCAGGGATGCCACTGCGCCTCGGCTGTCTCTGTGGTGCATGGGGTTTGCGCCCGGCGCAAAGGGCTGTCCGGCTTTTCTGCCGTCCGGGGTAGCGCCCGTATTATTTCCGTACACCACGTTGGAGGTGATGGTGAGGATGGAAGTGGTGGGGATACCGCCGCGGTAGGTGTGGTTGCCCTTTATATAGCTCATGAAGGTGTGCACCAGGTCTGCTGCCAGCTGATCTACCCGGTCGTCGTTATTTCCATATTTAGGGAAGTCACCTTCCACAATATAATCAGTTACAATGCCCTTATCGTTGCGCACCGCCTTGACCCTGGCATATTTGATGGCGGACAGGGAGTCTGCCACAACGGAGAGGCCTGCAATGCCGGTTGCGAACCAGCGGGTCACCTTTTTGTCGTGGAGCGCCATCTGCAGTCTTTCATAGCTGTATTTATCGTGATTGTAATGTATGATGTTCAGGGCGTTGACATATACCTTGGCCAGCCATTTCATCATATCCTTGTACTTGTCCATCACGTCGTCAAAATCCAGATACTCGGTGGTCACAGGACGGTATTTAGGACCTACCTGCTTTCCGCTGATTTCATCCACACCGCCGTTGATGGCGTAGAGCAGGCACTTGGCCAGATTGGCCCTGGCGCCGAAGAACTGCATTTCCTTGCCGATGCGCATGCTGGATACGCAGCAGGCAATGGCATAATCATCGCCGTGGGTCACCCTCATTAAATCGTCGTTCTCATACTGGATGGAGGAGGATTCAATGGAGGTCTTGGCACAGAACCTTTTAAAATTCTCAGGAAGCTTTGTGGACCACAGTACAGTCAGGTTTGGCTCAGGGGCAGTGCCCAGGTTCTGAAGGGTGTGCAGATAACGGAAGGACATCTTGGTCACCATGTGGCGGCCGTCAATGCCGATTCCTCCGATGGATTCCGTAACCCATGTGGGGTCTCCGGAGAACAGCTCGTTGTATTCCGGCGTTCTGGCAAACTTTACAAGACGCAGCTTCATGATGAAGTGGTCCACGAATTCCTGAATCTCTTTTTCTGTATAGCGTCCTTCCTTTAAATCGCGCTCAGCATAAATATCCAGGAAGGTGGAGGTACGTCCCAGCGACATGGCTGCGCCGTTCTGCTCTTTGACAGCGGCCAGGTAGCCCAGGTAGGTCCACTGGATGGCTTCCCTGACATCGCAAGCCGGCTTTGAGATATCAAAACCATAGATATTTCCAAGCTCCTTTAAATCCTCCAGCGCCCGGATCTGCTCAGACAGTTCCTCGCGCTCTCTGATAACATCGGAGTACATAATGGTGCGTGTGGAATCCTTTTCTTCCTTTTTCTCCTGAATCAGGGCATCCACACCGTAAAGGGCGATTCTGCGGTAATCACCGATGATGCGTCCGCGTCCATAGGCATCCGGCAGACCTGTAATGATATGGCTGGAACGGCATGCCCTCATCTCAGGGGTGTAAGCGTCGAATACACCCGCATTATGGGTTTTTCTGTGTTTGGTAAAGAATTCCACAATTTCAGGATCAACCTCATATCCATTGTCCTGGCATGCCTTCATAGCCATGCGGATACCTCCGTAAGGCTGAAGGGAGCGCTTAAATGGTTTGTCGGTCTGAAAGCCTACGATGGTTTCCTTGTCCTTATTTAAATATCCTGGGCCGTGGGACGTGATAGTGGAAATGATTTTGGTATCCATATCCAGGACTCCGCCGGCTTCCTGTTCCTTCTTCGACAGCTCCATGACCTGGTCCCAGAGCTCCGTTGTATTCCGGGTAGGACCTTCCAGAAACTCGTCGCTGCCGTCATAGGGGGTGTAGTTTTTCTGTATGAAGTCGCGGACATTGATTTCCCGCTGCCATACACCGCCTTTAAATGTGTTCCACTCTGTTCTCATAGACTTTTCCTCCTGTGAAATGCGTGAACCTATATATAAAAACTATTGTTAACCAAATGTTTCACAGCCATACCGGTTTTACCGGACATCCATAGTCTACTAAAAAAACCCGATATACGCTGTTGCTTTTGCAACACTTATTATATTATGCACATTGTATACACGTCAAGAGGGCATAGTGATAATATTTTTTAACAAGCCTTGATAATTATGGTTAATATGAAAAATATGTAAGCTCATGTAGGACTTGTCAAATGTCGAAAAACGTATTATGATGGTAGAAGCGTGGTAAACCGATAAATTGGGTATACTGATAGCAGAAATAGAAGGAGGACACGATAATGGAAATTAGTAAAGACATGCTCATCGGACAGTTGATCCAGGTAGATGACAGCATTGCACCAATCCTGATGCGTGCCGGAATGCATTGCCTTGGCTGACCGGCATCCCAAGGAGAGTCTCTGGAAGAGGCCTGTATGGTACACGGTATAGACTGTGATACACTTGTTTCTCAGATTAACGAAATTTTGTCAGCCAAAGCCTGATAATAATCTGAAACAGTGATTGGAGGAACCTGGCTCAGGGGATATATGACTGGGCCGGGTTTTTTTATGTTTCCGGTATTGACAGATTGTTTTCAAGAAAGTAATATATTAGTATATTAAAATATTTATTTCCGGAAAACCGGAGAAGCACGAAGTACTGTATATATTTAAGGAGGAAATTAGTTATGGATATGACATTGCGTTGGTTCGGGGAGGGTGTGGATTCTGTATCTCTGGAGCAAATCAGGCAGATACCGGGTGTGAAAGGCGTGATTACCACCCTGTATGACATTCCGGCCGGGGAGGTCTGGCCTATGGAGCGTATCCTTCAGATGAAGGAACAGGTGGAAGCCAGCGGATTAAAGGTCCTGGGAATTGAGAGTGTGAATATACACGATGCTATTAAGGTGGGAACTCCTGACAGGGAGCAGTATATTGCCAACTACATAACGACTCTGGAGCGTCTGGGCCAGGCCGGAATTCAAGTGGTGTGCTATAATTTCATGCCTGTCTTTGACTGGACACGTTCCGATCTGGCTAAGGAGCGGCCGGACGGTTCCACGGTGCTGGCTTACAACCAGAAGGAGATTGATAAGATTAACCCTGAAAATATGTTCCAGTCCATGGGAGAAAAGTCCAACGGTTTTGAGCTTCCCGGCTGGGAGCCTGAGCGTATGGCGCGTATAAAAGAGCTGTTTGACATGTATAAGGATGTGGATGAGGACCGCCTCTTTGACAACCTGGTGTATTTCCTTAAGGCAATCCAGCCCGTATGCGAAAAGTATGATATTAAGATGGCCATACATCCGGATGACCCGGCCTGGCCCGTATTCGGGTTGGCCAGAATCATCACCGGCAAAGAGCGGCTTCTCAAACTGATGAAAGCCGTGGACTCGCCCTTTAACGGCGTTACCCTGTGCACCGGTTCCCTGGGAAGCAATCCGGAAAATGACATCCCGGATATTATCCGGTCCTTAAAAGGAAGGATTCCCTTTGCACATGTGCGCAATCTGCAGTATAATGCTCCTGGAGATTTCCAGGAAGCTGCCCATCTCTCAGCAGACGGCAGCATGGATATGTATGAGATAATGAAAGCGCTGTACGATATTGGCTTTGACGGAATCATGCGCCCTGACCACGGAAGGGCTGTCTGGGGAGAGGTGTCCATGCCGGGATACGGTCTTTATGACAGAGCCATGGGGGCATGCTACTTAAATGGTCTGTGGGAGGCTATCTGTAAGCAGAACCGATAGGCGCATACAGAAGGAAAGGATGGGTGCCATGAGATTAACCTTTGATGAAATTAAGAGTGAGATTAAGAGGGTGCTGGTTAAATACGGGATGTCTGAGGAAAAGGCGGAGACCTGTGCCCGTATTCATACGGAGACTACCTACGACGGGGTATATTCTCACGGCACCAACCGGGTGGCCAGGTTTGTGAACTACATTCAGAAAGGCTGGGTGGACGTAAATGCTGAGCCTTCCCTGGAGCGGGAGTTTGGCGCCCTCAGGGTTTATAATGGAAACATGGGCCCCGGCGTCCTGAACGCCCTGTACTGCGCGGACCGGGCCATGGAGCTGGCGGATCAGTACGGCATCGGCATGGTGGGAATCAGGAATACCACCCACTGGATGCGGGGCGGCACCTACGGGCTGTATGCTGCAAGAAAGGGATATGCGGCAATTATGTGGACCAATACAGAGTCCTGTATGCCGCCATGGGGAGGCAGGGAATGCCGTCTGGGCAACAATCCCTTTGTCATGGCTGTGCCGTCTGCGGACGGAGGAGAACCTCTCCAGCTGGACATGGCCATGTCCCAGTATTCCTACGGAAAGCTGCAGGTTACCCGGCTGGCCGGGGAGAAACTGCCCTATCCCGGCGGATTTGATGATGAGGGCAATCTGACGGACGATCCGGGCGCCATCGAGCAGTCCCGCCGTGTGCTGCCTGTGGGTTATTGGAAAGGATCGGCCTTTTCGTTTATGCTGGATATCCTGGGGTCCGTGCTGACGGACGGTATAGGGGCAGTCGGCATGGACCAGAAGGGATACGGCAGCTGCGGCGGCTGTTCCCAGGTCATGATAGTGGTGGATCCCGGCAGGACCACCACGGATGCCCATATGAAAGAAATCATGGATACAGCTGTCCGGTATGTAAAGACCTCGGCCCCGTCGGAGGAAGGCGGCAGCGTCAGGGCGCCGGGACAGGGAAGCGCCCGGTTCCATGAGGAGCATGACAGGCTGGGGATTTACGTGGATGATGATGTCTGGAAGGAGATACAGTCCCTGTAGGCCCTGGGAACTGGTATTAGGAGGTTTTACCCATGAAGATAGAGGAAAAGAGACATGGAGAGACTGCCAGACAGTATGCGTACCGAACCCTGCGGGAGAATATCATATCTCTGGATTTGGAACCGGGAGCGCCCTTTAACGATGTGGAAATGTCGCAGATGATAGGCATTAGCCGCACACCCGTGCGGGAGGCTGTCATACAGCTCAGCGAGGAATCCAGAATCATTGAGATATTCCCCCAGAGAGGGATGCGTATTGCGTTGATTGATGTGGATCTGGTGGAGGAGGCGCGCTTTCTGCGCCTGGTCCTGGAAAAGGCGGCTGTTGAGCTGGTCTGCGGACAGGCGGATGAAGAGGACCTGCAGTGGCTGGATGAGAATATCAGGCTCCAGGAGTTTTATCTGGAGGGAGGTTCATCCCGGAAGCTTTTGGAGCTGGACAATGAGATGCACCGGAAGCTGTTTTCCATTTGCCGCAAGGAGCTTACCTATGAGATGTGCCAGAGGCTGGCGATTCACTATGACAGGATCCGCAGTCTGTCCGTGGCAGCGGTTAAGGACCATAAGATAATTGAGGACCATAAAAAACTGCTGGAGGCAATACGGAGCCGCGATAAAAAAAAGGCCGCAGAGACAATGGATCTCCATCTGAACCGGTGGATGATGAACGAGCAGATGTTCAGAAACCAGTACCCGGCATATTTTAAGTAACTGTTCCGGGGTTTCAGAAAATACAATTCAAATCAGTCATTTCATAGTTTAAGGCAGAATAATACCCCTGGGTCGATACGGCCACAGGGGTGTTTTGCAATAGTCCAATATGTTTAGCCCCTAAATCCTGGCAAGATTCTGAAGGGCGTTATCCTGAATGATGACCTCATAGTGCTCCTTAAAATATGCCTCACTGGCTGATTCGCCTGACAGCTTGGTGGCATACTCTGCCAATATGTTGCACACCCGGGAGAAATCCAGGTCGCCGCAGTCCAGGCGTTTCACAATGAGATAATACTGTCTGGTGCCGGGCTTTTTATACAGGGTGTTGACGCCGTCATAGATTCCGGATACGGCCCGGGAAGCCTCGCTGATGCGGTCCAGACTGTTGAACCGGAAAATACGGCTGCTGGCAACGGAACCCGTATTCTTCTTGGCAGGAGCTTCAGAGGCGCTGCCCGTACCGCTCTCATCCCCAACCTGTTCCACAGAACCTGGTTCCAGGTAATTCAGGGAATCCGGAGCGCCCTCCAGGAACTCGCTGGCCAGCTGCGACACAAGGGAATTCTGGTTGTCGTCCGTGAAAGGTGAGAACTTGGCAAAACGGGTATCCAGTTCTTCCGGATCTTCGATTTTGGTGATGACCAGCATGATGCTTTCGCTGGACAGCGGAATCGCCTCAACCATCAGAGGAATGTCTTCTGCCTCAAATCCCACTTCATTGGAGGCTTTCTGAATCATCTCCCTGAACAGCTTTCTGGCTTTTTCCGTTCCATAAGCCAGTTCTACCAGGTTTATGTTGCGCGCACTTAAATCAAAGCTGGTCAATGTGCAGCGAATCTGATTTTCATTGATACGTTCTATCTTCATTAGGATCACTTCCTGTTCTGTGTCAAATGTGGTGGCATCTGCTTTGGACCAGGCTGTTTTTTGGTAACTTCAGGCCGAAAGTAGACTTCTACACTTTAAATATACTACATTACAGGTGGAAATATCAATCATTTCATAAAAATTTAAAAAATATCATGCCGCAGGATGTTTTCAGGTTGTATAAATAACATATGAAAAGCCATGGAAGATATAACGACCATAGACAGGTGACAAAGAAAAGGGTAAAATTGGGATATGAGATGATATTGTGACAAAGGAGGGGTGAATAAGGAATACCGTTTTATTTGGCAAATACCGTCTGCTGCACAAATTGGGAACAGGACGGGCAGGAACCGTATGGCTGGCAGTGCACATTGGTCTGGAGGAATACAGGGCCATTAAGCGCATCTCCAAGAGGGATGCCGACTATGACACCTTCCGAGGGGAGGCGTTGGTGCTAAAAGAACTGCGCCATCCTGGGATTCCCATGATTTATGATTTAGAAGAAGATTCCGAATTTTTTTATTTAATCGAGGAATATCTTGAAGGATATTCTCTATATGCCCTGATTGTGAATCAGGGGCCTATTCAAGAGGCAGAGGCAGTCCGTTACGGGATGCAGGTCTGCGGGCTTGTGGCTTACATGCATTCTGCGTGTGAAATACCCATATTACATTTAGATTTACAACCAAATAACCTGATTATCTGCAACGGCACCGTAAAGCTGATTGATTTTGATCATGCTGCAGGCTGCCGGTGGGCAAATACTGCCCCAAAGCGATTCGGCACAGTGGGCTGCGCGGCTCCTGAACAGTATGCTTCTGACCGTATGTTGGACCAAAGGACCGACATTTATGCCATTGGTGCAGTCCTCCGTTTTATGACAGCAGGAACCCTGAGAGAGGAGGCCGGGCAGTCCGGCGCCCTGTCGGAGGCTTTTGAGCGGATTATCAGAAAATGCATGGATTCCAATATGGAGAAACGGTACGCTTCCGCCGGAGAGGTGGAAGATGCGCTTCAGGCGCTGTGTACCAGGAAGCTGACAGAAGAAAAGGAACAAAAGACGATACCATCTCATATTTTACTTGTGACCGGAATGAAGGCTGGGACGGGCACCACACATTTGGCCTTAGGGCTGGTATATTTTCTGAACAGGAACGGATACCGGGCGCTGTATGAGGAACATAATGCCTCCCGGGCAGTGGACACCATGGCCCGCAGGGCAGGTATGCGCCCGGACCGTTTTGGAATCTATACCATGTACGGCTGCTGCTTAAAGCCGTGGTATGGGCCTGCCGTAAAGCTGGATCAGGAAACAGGATTTGATATCATAGTGAAAGACTATGGAACAGACTGGCAGCAGGCGGAGCTGGAATTAAAAGCGGCCAAGGCAGATTTATTAGGGACAGGCAGCGCCAGCGTCTGGGACGGCCGGTACATCAGACAGTACATATCCTGGATGAACCAGGCCTGGGCAGGCCGGTGTGATGGAAACCGCGTGCTTGTATTTCGGGGCACGCGGTCCCTGTGCCGAAAGGAACTAAGGGCCATGAGCCGATCGGACAAGGCCCTTAAGGAAATAAAGCTGTTTGTTTCGCCGGAGTACGAAAATCCTTTCAGTCAGAAAAGGGAAGAAGCCTTTTTTCAGTCGCTATGGTCTGCCGTAGCCGGCAGGAGATGGAACGGAAAAAGAGGCCTGTTAAAAAGATGGGATTTTCTAAGAGAAATTATTTTAAACACAGCCGGGAACCTGCGAAAGGGTGCAGAGTTGTCGGAATCACAGGAACAGGACGGGGAACAGGGGTGACTCATCTCAGCGTCCTGGCGGCCAACTATATGGCCAGTGCCCTGCAGCGCAGGACTGCGGTGATTGAGTGGAATGACCACGGCACATGGAAAACCATGAAGGATATATGTCAGGCCGGTTCTGCAAAACAGGCAGATTCTGCGGATTACAGATACAAAATTTTCGGGGTTACATATTATATGCAGGGGACCCCCCGCGTGCTGGCGTCCTGTCTGGATGGAACATATGACGAAATCATAATTGATTTTGGAGAACTGAGGCCATCCATCAGGGCGGAGTGGCTCAGATGCGAAGTGAAGATTGTCATGACTGCACTGAGTGAATGGAAACTGGAGGCATTTTTGGAGCTTTTATCAGAGGAGGAAGGGCGCAGAGCAGGGTGGATATATACGGCTGCCTTTGGCAGTGAGGACACCAGAAAACAGATAGAGAGGCGGTTTGGGATTTCTCTGGTCAGGGTTCCTCTTTCAGTGGATGCATTTTCAGTGGACTACGAAACCATGCAGTGGTTTGAGAGGATTTTGTGAAGAAAAAAGAGACAGAAGGAAACGGCGCGCAGTAGTATGTCACGGAAACAACTCCTTGGTGCTGCCGGCCGGCTGTCCCGCGGTAATAGGGGAGGACTTATCAGTATGATAAGAAATGTCGAGTATGGAGACCGGAAGAAACATCAGAGAACCTATCTGGACGGATTAAAGAGATACAAGAATAAAGGGGTTCGGATTACCATTGACGGAGTCGAGTGCCCGGAAAAAGAATGGGAGAAGATATTCGAGATGGGAGAAGACGGGGGCTTTTATATGGGAGACTATGTTGGCGCCGAACAGGGCTGTCTGAAGGAAATCAGATTTGACAAAGTGTATCTCAGCGACCCTCCCAAGGAAAAAAAGGATAAGGATTCATGAACAGACAATAAAAGCAGATAACGAGAACACATAAGATTAAAAACAGATAACAAAAGAACAGATAACAAAAGCCCTGGTTATGCTGCTGTCATGAGTACCGTCTCAGCCTGTGCAGCCAAAGTAAGGCAGCGCATACCGGGCTTTTGTACCTGTTTCCTCCATAATGACTGTAAATTGTAAGCAAATAATTGGTACATACACTCTGTTTTGTGGTAGAATAAAAACAATCATTAGGAAACTGGAGGACAGGATGAGCAGAAGAAGAAAAGGTCACGGCTGCGGAATCACGGTGCTGGTTCTGCTGTTCATATTTATCCTGGCAGGCGGTGGTCTGGGAGTGCTTTTTGCCAAGAAATACATGCCCAGCAATGAGCTGGCGGATAAGAGCAGGGTATTTGGCATTAAGGGCGGCCAGGTGGCCCTTATTTTGGATAACCAGGTGCAGGAGGAGAAGGGAATCTACGAGGATGGCCAGGTATACCTGCCTGTGAACTGGGTAAATGAACATCTGAACGAGCGCTTTTACTGGGATGAGGGCGAAAAACTGCTTGTGTATGCACTGCCTGAATCCATTGTGTATGCGGATGAAAGTACCCAGGGCGAGAAGGGACCTCTCTTTAAGGTCACACAGGATGGAATGTACCTGTCTCTTGGAGTTGTGGTAAATTATACGGATATCCGCACGCAGGCCTTTGCCACAAGCCAGATTAAGCGGGTGTTTATCGACACATCCTGGCAGCCCTATGACACGGCAGTGCTGAAAAAGACAGGCCAGATCAGAGTGAAGGGCGGTGTGAAGAGCCAGATTATCACGGAGGCAGCAGCAGGAGAGACTGTGGATGTGCTGGAGACCATGGACAAGTGGTCCAGGGTCAGGACCGCGGACGGTTACATCGGATATGTGGAGAACCGGAAGTTGGAGGCAGGAGAGCAGGTTGCGCCTGTCAGCACCTTTGAGGCGCCTGTATATACCAGTATTTCCATGGATGGGAAAGTAAGGCTGGGATTTCATCAGGTCACGCGGCAGGAGGGAAATAATACTCTCGAGGACTATGCATCCAATGCCAGGGGGATGAATGTGATTGTGCCCACCTGGTTTAATGTGGTGTCCAGCGATGGAACCTACACATCACTGGCCAGTAAGGATTACGTGGATAAGGCCCACGACATGGGACTGAAGGTGTGGGCCATGGTGGAGAATGTGAGCACGCAGGAAAGCATCAAGAACCTTAACACAAAGACTCTGATGTCCTCCACCAGTACCAGGAAAAAGCTCATTGAAAAACTGATGAATGAGGCGGATACCTATGGCTTTGACGGATTCAACCTGGATTTTGAGAGCCTGAAGGCGGAGGCAGGACCCCATTATGTGCAGTTTATAAGGGAAATGTCGGTTGCCTGCCGTAATAAGGGGCTTGTGCTGTCAGTGGATAACTATGTACCATCCTCCTATACTGCGTTTTATAACAGGAAGGAGCAGGGAATTGTGGCTGACTATGTGATTGTTATGGGATATGACGAACACTATGCGGGAGGAGAAGCCGGCTCCGTATCCTCCATTCCCTATGTGAGGGAGGGCATTGAGAATACCCTGAAAGAGGTTCCCAAGGAAAAGGTCATTAATGCAGTCCCCTTCTATACCAGGGTGTGGACTGTAAATGAGGGAAAGACGTCCTCCAAGGCATATGGCATATCAGATGCCAGGCAGTGGGTGGAGGAAAACCAGGTGGAGCTTACCTGGGATAAGCTGCTGGGGCAGTATTACGGCGAGACTGTGAGCGGAAGCGGACAGCAGTATATATGGATGGAAGAGGAAGATTCCATGAAGCTTAAGATTGACCTGATTAAGGAGTTTGACCTGGCAGGAGTTGCCTGCTGGAAGCTGGGATTTGAGCCAGCGGGCATATGGGATATTGTGTCAGAGGTTAAATAGACAATATGGGTGACGCCGGAGGAAGGAAATGAGAGGAAGAACAAGGATAACGGGAATCATGACAGCAATCTTAATGGCTGGAGTCATGGCAGGGTGCAGCGTACAGGCCGGAAAGCAGGTGGAACCAACCACCGGAAAACAGCAGACAAAGGAAACGGTTCAGGAGACGGTTCAGGAAACAGAACTGCAAAAGCCCACCCATCCTGCGCCTTCGCAGATACAGCCTTTTCCAGATGTAGAAAAGGAGACAAAGGCAGAGCCTCTGATTGGAGGAAAACGCATTATCCTTATGACAGATATACATTATCTGGCACAATCCCTGACGGACCGGGGGGATATGTTTCAGTCCATGGTAGAGCACGGCGACGGAAAACTGACCAATTACGTATGGGAGATCACAGATGCCGCACTGGAGGAAATCAAGCTTCTGAGTCCGGATGCCCTGATTATCAGCGGAGACTTAAGTCTTCAGGGGGAAAAGAAGAGCCATGAAGAACTGGCGAAAAAGCTGGATGAGGTGGAGAAAGCCGGCATCACGGTTTTGGTCATACCGGGCAACCACGACATTAACAACCCAAGCGCCTCCGTGTATTCCGGGGGAGACCGGTACCCGGCGGAACCTACCTCACCGGAGGATTTTGAGCGCATTTATAAGGAATTCGGATACTCGGAGGCCGGCAGCAGAGATGCCAATTCCCTCAGTTACACCTATGACCTGGGACCGTCCATGCGCCTGCTCATGCTGGATACCTGCCAGTATGAACCCCGCAACAAGGTAGGGGGAATGATAAAGACAGAGACCTATGAGTGGATAAAGGAGCAGCTAAAGCAGGCTGCCCGCGACAGCGTGATTCTTCTTCCGGTTGCCCACCACAACCTGCTGGAGGAGAGCAAGGTGTATGCGGATGATTGTACCATCGAGCACAGCGAGGAGCTCATACAGATGCTGGAAGGGGAGAATATCCCCCTGTTCCTCAGCGGACACCTGCATGTGCAGCATTTTATGAGAAATAATGACATCGGTATCTACGAGGTGGTCACCAGTTCCCTGTCCACGCCTCCCTGTCAGTACGGCGTGTTGGATTACATGGAAGATGAGACATTTTATTACTATACACGCAAGGTGAATATGGAGAAATGGGCCAGGAAAAACAAGAGCACGGATGAGAACCTGCTGAACTTTGACACCTACAGTCCGCCTGTTTTAAAGCGGATATTCTATAATCAGGCCTATGACGCCATGAAGAATTCTGCGGAGGAGGAGACGGGCAGCATATTTGTGAAGCTGACAGAATCAGAGAAACAGCAGATGGCAAAGGTATACGGAGACATCAATGCCGCGTGTTATGCAGGCAGGGCCTATGAGGTGGTGAAGGAGGCTGTAAAGCAGCCCGGATACGCCATGTGGAAGGAGTACTGCTATCCCAGCATCCTGTATGAATACCTGGAATATATCATAGAAGATGCGGTACGGGATTATAACGTTCTGAGCATGGAGTAAAAACAGGTTCATTTTCATCAGGCGGGTGAATATACTGGAATAAAGGTTATCAGGGAGCGCCCATTGATGAAGCATTCAGCATGGCAGACAGTGATGGGGATTCTGCTGCTTTGTATCGTGGCACTGATATCATGGCAGGCAGGGACACTGGTGGCTGTCCATAATCAGGAAGCACAGGCAGACAAGGCAAGGCCGGTGGTGGTCATAGACGCCGGACACGGAGGCAGCGATCCGGGTAAGGTAGGGATAAATGGTCAGCTGGAAAAGGATATTAACCTGAAGATAACAGAGCAGCTGAAAGCATATCTTGAGGCCTCCGACGTAGAGGTGATCCTCACCAGGGACTCAGACCAGGGGCTTTACAGCTCCGGGGACAGTCATAAAAAGATGGCAGATATGAGAAAACGGTGCGAAATTATAAACGAGGCAGTGCCGGATTTGGTGGTGAGTATCCACCAGAACAGTTACCATGAGGAATATGTATCCGGAGGCCAGGTCTTTTACTATAAGACATCAGAGAAGGGAAAGTATCTGGCGGAAATTTTGCAGAAGCGCTTTGACTATGTGCTGGGCGAGGCCAACAAGAGGATGGCCAAGGCCAATGACAACTATTATCTCCTGCTTCATGTGAAGGAGCCTATCGTTATAGTGGAATGCGGATTCCTGAGCAATGGAAAAGAAGCCAAACGTCTGGAGGATGAGGAATACCAGGACAGGATGGCCTGGACCATACATATGGGAATCATGGAATATCTTAATACGGTCAAACAGAAGAGGTAAAAGCCGGGATGCTGGCCCGGCAATCAGAAATAAGATATAAAAATGGGAAGGCTGACCCGTGTGGGGCGCCTTCCCATTTTGTATATAAGCCTTGAATCTGAGAGAAACAAAAGGCCGGAGAACTGGCAGTGCAGTCCTCCGGCTGAAAATAAAAAGAGCGCGAGACGGGATTCGAACCCGCGGCCCCCACCTTGGCAAGGTGGTGCTCCACCCCTGAGCCACTCGCGCATGAAAATATGATATTACTTTGACGTGGTATAGTCTATCATATTTTCTGTGATAAATCAAGAGGTTTTTTATCTGTTGGTTTAAATTGGTTTAAATTATCGGTTGCTTTAAATGTTGATTTAAATTAGGGGGGTTCCCGGCATCGGTTTTTACTTTTGGGCTGTTTCGATCCTGCTGCAGGTGGCGCCTTCTATGAAGGAGGCCTCAATGATTTTGGATACAGGATCTTCCGGCGGGTTTACCACCAGCTCAAACAATTCAAGGGATATTTCACGCAGGTTCTGCTGAACAGTGGTTATCTGAGGCTGATGGAGATTGCTGATCACATTATCAAATCCCACAATGGACATATCTGCGGGAATCTTTAATCCCAGGGAATATGCGGCATTCAAAGCTCCTAAGGCAATGATGTCGTTGCAGCAGATGATTGCCGTAGGGGCGGCCGGAAGGGAGAGGAAGTAATTAAGAGCCTGGCTTCCGGCCTGAAGGGTCAGCTGGGGATTTTTGTCGTAAATATATTCCTGGATAATGGGGAGCCCCTTTCCTGTCATTGTTTCTATGTAGCCATTCTGTCTGGAAATAACAGAATCCATAGGTGTTTTACAGCCGACAAAGGCAATTTTTCTGTGCCCAAGGTTATAGAGATAGTCCACAATTGGCTGCATCATCTGCCTGTTATTAGAACGTACGCTGGAGAATTTGCCGTGGGTTTTTCGGTCCAGGAATGCAATTGGAATATGAATCTTGCAGGCCTCGAAGATGTCGGAATCAACACCCTCTGTCAGGATGATGCCGGCACAGCGGTTAGCCAGGCAGAAGTAAAGATATTTCTTCTCAAGCTCCGGGCTGCTTCCTGTATCACAAATTAGGAGCATATAGTTGTGTTCCAGACATATCTGGTTCAGTTCTTTAATCAGGCTGATGAAAAAAGGGTTCTCCATGTCATATATAAACACGGCAATGGTATTGCTTGTCTTGGAAAAGATTTTCTTGACAGGCTGGTTCGGGATATAGTTATATTCCTCAATTACTTTTTGCACTTTCTTTCTGACTTTTTCAGATGTCATTTCTGGATTATTGATGACCCGGGATACAGTTGCAGTAGACACTCCCGCCAGTTTGGCAATATCCCTGATTCCGATGTATCCGTTATTTTCCGGACGGCCTTCCTTGTTCATACGATTTCTCCTCCTGGTCCTGAAGGGGTGAAACTTGTTTCATGAAAAGAAAAAATAAGTTTCATCCGACCATATCATATTATAGTTTAAATAAAATTAATTGTAAATACGTAAAAATGTAACAGTTTTACTTTGCACATCAAGCGATTACAGTATACAGGGCGAACTGACAAGGAAAAATTGCTAAAAAAAGAGAAAAAACAATGAATTAATATGAAAAATGCACAAATATATTATTGACAAGAATGCTGTAAAGTGCTATATTGAAAATGTAACAAGTTACATACACGAAGTGAATGTGAGGGGCGGAACATGAATACAAGAACGGAAAGGTTGAGAAAACGGTTATTTGATACAGACCCGCGTATTTGTCCGGAGCGGTGTATCTATTTTACGGAGTCCATGAAGGAGACAGAGGGAAAACCAAATGCTCTGAGGCGGTCCCAGGCATTTTATGATGTGCTGAGCCGTATGACGGTCTATGTGAATGCAGATGAGCTGATTGTGGGAAACCAGGCGCAGTGGCCTAAAGCATCCCCGATTTATCCGGAGTACTCCACGGACTGGCTGGAAGCAGAGTTAAATGGTTCACCTTTTTTCCCGGATAAAAGACCGGGTGATAAATTTTACTACACACAGGAAGACAAAGACAAAATATTGGAATGTGTGGAATACTGGAAGGGAAAGTCATTATATGAGAATCTGAGAAAGACCCTTCCCGAGAAAATCAACCAGGCCTGGGATGCCAATGTGATAGATGATACATGGGTGTCTGCTGCGGGTTTGGGCAATGTAATTGTAGATTATAAAGGTGTGGTAGATAAAGGTTTATCCGATGTTATGAGACGGATAGAGAATAAGCTTAAGAGGCTGGACCCCAGAGAGCCGGGCAATACACGAAAAAGATGGTTTCTTGAAGCGGCCCTTCAGGGCAATCAGGCCGTGGTGATGTTTTCGGGCCGTATTGCTGACTGCTGCAAAGAGCAGGCAGAGCAGGAAAAGGATGAGACACGCAGAAGGGAACTTCTTAAGCTGGAGGATATATGCAGGAATGTTCCGCTGAATCCGGCCAGGACCTTCCATGAGGCGGTTCAGTCCATCTACATGATTCTGCTGGCAGTCCATCTGGAATCCAATGGGCATGCCATCTCGCTGGGGCGTTTTGACCAGTATGTGTATCCTTATTATAAGAGGGATTTGGAGGAAGGCAGAATCACGAGAGAAGAGGCCCTGGAGATAGTCGAGTGCTTCTTCATCAAATGCAATGAACTTAATAAGCTCAGGAGCTGGCCGGATACAGAGTTTTTCCTGGGATACCAGATGTTCATTAACCTTGCCATTGCGGGCCAGACAGTGGACGGGAAGGATGCAACCAATGAAGTTTCCCATCTGTGTGTGGAAGCATGTGAAAATGTAAGGCTCTTTACCCCGTCCGTATCCATCAAGTGGTTTGAGGGAACCAGTGATGGGTTCATGATGAAGGCGTTAAAGGCTGCGCAAAGGCATCAGGGCGGGCAGCCGGCATTTTACAATGATAAGGCATTTATCAGGACGCTTAAGAATATGGGAATTGCCGAGGAAGACCGGGTGGACTGGGTGCCGGACGGATGTATCGAGGCATCCATCCCTGGAAAATGGGATTTTGCGGCCAAAGGCCCATGGCTGAATGTGGAAAAGGTACTTGAAATCACTCTCCACGACGGCACGGATCCTAAGACCGGATACCATTTTGTGGATTTGGAGAAACGTGCAGAGGACTGCGGCAGTGTAAGGGAGCTGATGGAATTATATAAACAGACCCTGGATTATTTTATGGGACTGCAGGTGGAAACGGAGCATATCAATGATGAAATTCATATACAGCAGGATATCAACGCATTCCGTTCATCCCTGGTATATGACTGTATAGAGAGGGCCATGGACCTTGTGGAGGGCGGTTCCGTGTACTCGGCGGACGGCGGGCCTACGGCGGGAACCATCAGCGCAGGGGATTCCCTGGCAGCATTGGACGAGATTGTATTTAATCAGAAGCTTCTGACCATGGAACAGGTGCTTCATGCCATGAACACCAATTATGAGGACATGGAGACAGTGCCTGCCGGACCGGAAATCAGGGCCATACTGTTAAACAAGGCACCTAAGTTTGGAAATGATGACGAGAGAGCTGACAAGTGGGTAGTTGAACTGGAGGACTATATTGGCTCCAGCTACAGGTATAAATACAAAAGTTCCAAGTATGGAAAGGGGCCGGTGCCCTGCTGTTACTCCTACAGCCAGAGCCCTGTGACAGGTAACATTGCTTTTGGAAAGAGCATTGGAGCCACGCCGGACGGACGCAAAGACGGACAGCCGGTAAATAATGGAATTTCCCCTGCCAATGGGTCGGAGAAAAAAGGCGCCACGGCCGCCTGCAATTCAGTCATGAAACTGCCCAGCATATGGTTCCAGAAAGGGGCGATATTCAACATGCGCCTGTCCAAAGGAGCGCTGGATACGGATGAGAATAAAGAGAAGGTAATTGCCATGATTAAGGTGCTGTTTGAAAACTACGGACAGCAGATTCAGTTTAATGTGGTGGATAACAAAGTATTCAGGGAGGCGATGGAGCATCCGGATGAATATAAGGATTTGATGGTCAGAGTTTCGGGTTACAGTGCATTGTTTACGTCGCTGTCCCCGGAGTGCCAAATGGATGTAATAAACAGGGCGGAGCTGGAATTATAGCTTAAGTACCGCAATGCGGTGAATGAATCGGCGGATGACGAACAGGGGGAATCACAAACATGGGGGTTTGCAATGTATTTAATATAGAACGGTTTGCAACTGAGGATGGCCGCGGTATACGCACCGTTGTATTTTTAAAGGGCTGTTCCCTGCGCTGCAGATGGTGTGCAAACCCCGAATCCCAGAGAGCGGGGGCCGAGGTTCTGGTTAAGACAAATGTCTGCATCAACTGTGCAAGATGCAGTGTTCTGTGTCCGGAAAAAGCCATAAGTTACATGGAAGGTTACGGATTTATTACGGACCAGAGCAAGTGCAGGCAATGCGGTGTGTGCATCAGGGAGTGTTATGCGGACGCCAGGGAGATGATGGGGAGAAAATACAGCGAGGAAGAGCTTCTGACTGAGATACTGAAGGACCGTCAATATTATGGGATGTCCGGCGGCGGCGTTACGTTCAGCGGAGGAGAACCGCTGTATTACAGTGAAATCATAGGAGCTGTCGGAGAGCAGATGCACCGGAGAGGTTATAACACCCTGGTTGAAACATGCGGGCATGTCCCCCAAAAGGCATTGGAAGACATAAACGGGCATGTTGACTATATATATTATGACTTCAAACAGATCGATCCTGAGAAGCATAAGGAGCTTACGGGGGTGGACAATACCTTGATACTCAGCAACCTGGAATGGCTGTGCGGTCATTACAGCGGGGAACTGTCGGTCAGATATCCTTATATTCCGGGATGCAATGATGATGAGGCGTCCATCAATGGTTTTTTTGAGTACATTAAGAGTTTGAATCATATATCTGAAATTGTATTTCTACCCTATCACAGGCTGGGGCTGCCGAAGTATCAGGGGTTAGGACGTGCATATGAGATGGGGAATATGCCGTCCCTTAAGAAAGCAGACTTGTTATTCCTGGTACAGCGGGCAGAGAAATACGGTCTGAAAATAAAAATTCAATAAGAGAGGGGCAGGGGTGTTGATGAAGCGGAATATGGTAGCGTTTGACTGCGGTAATTCATCATGCAGGGTTATTCTGGGGGTTTATGACGGAGAACAGATAACCACGGAGGTCATTTCCCAGATACCAAATTACATGGTCAGGGTCCATCGGTATTTTTACTGGGATATACTGATGATTTACCAAAAACTGTTAGAGGGATTAAAAGAGGCGGTAAAGCGGGCCGGAACCATCCATTCAATCGGGATCTGTACATGGGGCGTGGATTTTGCGCTGTTCGACAAGCAGGGACTTATGATTCAGAATCCATTGTCATACAGGAACAGCATAGGGGCAGAGGTTCTGGAACAGATGTCAGATGAGCAGAGGACATATCTGTTCAGGCAGACGGGTATCCTTTGCGATAAAATTAATTCGGTTAATATGATTAAGGGAATGATGGAAAAAATGCAGCCCATGTTTTCACGTGGAGATAAGCTTCTTATGATTCCGGATATCTTAAACTATCTCTTTACAGGCTGTATGGTGAATGAGCCCAGCGAATTGTCAACGACCCAGCTGATGGATGCCAGAAAAAGGGAACTCAGTGAAGAAGCATTGAGAACAATGGAAATACCTTCCGGCCTGTTTGCACCTGTTGGGAGACACGGTACTGCCATTGGCACGCTTCACTCCAGTGTAAAGGAAATTCTGGGCATATCGTATGATGTACCGGTGATTTGCGTGCCGTCCCATGATACGGCTGCCGCGGTCCTGGCCATTCCGGCAGAGGAGGAGGAATTTTTGTTTGTCAGCACAGGGACCTGGGCGCTTATCGGCATGGAGTTAGAGGAGCCAATCGTGAACGAAGAGGTGAGAAAAAGATGCCTGACCAACGAGATAGGGGCATTTGATAAAATCACCCTGCTGCGGAACAGTGCGGGTATGTTCATTATCCAACGCATTAAGGAGGAATATGAAGGGGAACATGGGGCCATAGGCTGGGAGGAGCTTAACAGCCTTGGAGACTGCCATGAGGGGGCGGCTCCGCTGTTTCCTGTCAACGATTCCAGATTTTTCAATCCCGTACATATGTCTGATGAGATATGGAATTATCTTGTTAAGACCGGTCAGGCTTCCGGAGAAAAAGACTGGGGTACAATCATATGCAGCTTTCAAAACTCCATGGCGCTGAGCTTTGCCTCGGTGATACAGGGTCTGGAGGAAATCAGCGGAAAGAAAAAAGACACTGTCTATATGGTAGGCGGCGGCTCGCGGAATGTAAGGCTGTGTCAGATGACAGCTGATGCAACAGGCAAGAAGGTAGTGACAGGGGGCAAGGAAAGCACGTCCCTGGGAAATCTGGGCGCACAGCTTAAGTACTTTGAACCTGAGATGACAGTGAGGGAAATCAGGCGCCTTTTGGGAAAGGGCATTGAGAGTACGGCTTATTGCTGTGGAAAAGATTCTGGTGAGGCATTGAAACGGTATCAAAAACTAGAAGGGTAAGGGGGCCTGTCCATGGACGGATGTATATTGAGGATGTGCGGGATTAACAAAAGTTTTTTTGGTGTTCCTGTACTGAAAAATGCGCAGCTTGAGGTGCTTACCGGTGAGGTTCACGTTCTTTTGGGAGAAAATGGAGCGGGTAAATCCACGTTAATTAAAATTCTGTCCGGGGCATACGGACGGGAAGGCGGGGACATCTGGCTGGACGGCCGGGAACTGGCGCCTATGACGCCGAAGGAGGCTTTGGACGCCGGTATCAGCGTGATTTACCAGGAATTTAATCTCGTACCGGATTTGCCTGTATATGAAAATATATTCATTGGAAAGGAATACGGCCAGGGGCTTCTTGTGGACCATAAGCGGGCCATAAAAGAGGCAGAGGGGTACATGAGGCGGGTCGGCCTGGAGGTAAGTCCCAAGACGCTGGTCCGTGAGCTGAGTGTGGCCCAGAAACAGCTGGTTGAGATAGCCAAGGCCATATCCAATCATGTAAAGGTCCTGGTTCTGGATGAACCCACAGCGGCCATTGCGGATAAAGAGACAAACATGCTTTTTGGAATTATCCGTGAACTTCAAAAAGAAAAAATCGGAATTGTATACATTTCCCACCGCATGAGCGAGCTGTTCGAGATTGGAGACAGGTGCACGGTCATGCGTGACGGTGAGTATATAGGAACCGTAAAATTATCCGAAACCACAGAGGACCAGCTGACAAAGATGATGGTGGGACGCACAGTCAGCTTTGAAAAGATTGCCAATGAAGCAGTTGACATGAATCAGGTTGTATTAAAGGTTGAGAAGCTGAGATACAAGGAGTTTTTAAAGGACATATCATTTGAGCTGCATAAAGGCGAGATACTGGGATTTGCAGGATTAGTGGGAGCGGGCAGGACAGAAGTGGCAAAATGCATGATAGGCGCTTACAGAAAAGATGGGGGAACTGTTACGTATAAGGGTGAAACATTGTCCAACAGTCTGTCCAGGAATATTGAAAAGGGAATCGTCTATCTGAGCGAGGACAGGAAGGATGAGGGGCTTGTGCTCATGCACTCTGTCATGGATAATATAGCGTTGCCTAACTTAAAACAGCTTGCCAAACCGTTTATACGCAAAAAGGAGATGGCGGATCGCGCAAAGGATTACATCAAAAGCCTGCGGATTAAAACCCATACACATCTTACGGAAGCCAAGAACCTGTCCGGAGGAAACCAGCAGAAGGTGGTTATTGCAAAGTGGCTGTATTCCAATGCGGATGTATATATATTTGACGAACCCACAAGGGGAATTGATGTAGGGGCGCGTGATGAAATATACAATATTATGTATGACCTGGTCAATCAGGGGGCCTCTATCATAATGATATCCTCCGACCTTGTGGAAGTGCTTAAGATGTGCGACCGGGTTGCGGTTATGAGGGAAGGCGTCCTGGAGGCTATATTGGACAAGGGCCCGGATTTGACGCAGGAAACCATATTAAAATATGCGATGCAGGGAGGAATATAGGTATGGAGAGCTACAAAGAGGGTGTTAAGGCAAAGCTGCCGGCCTTGACTTTATATCTGGGACTGGTTGTTATTTTTATTGTATTTGCTGTAATCTGCAGCATGATGGGGAAGAATTTTCTGACTCTTAATAACATGTTCAATATCATTACCCAGGCCAGCATTATTTCCATCATTGCAATCGGTGCCTCCCTTGTCATTGTCACAGGCGGTATTGATTTGAGTGTTGGTTCCATTGTGGGATTTGTGGGTATATTTGGGGGGCTGATTCTGAAGGCCGGCATGCCCTTGATTGCCATGGGGATTTTGTGTATCGCGGCCGGCGCTGCCTTTGGCCTGGTCAATGGCTGTCTGGTCAGTTACGGAAAGGTACCGCCCTTCATTGTGACGCTGGGAGCCATGCAGATCGCCAGGGGATTGGCGCTTCTGATTAACGGGGGACAGCCCATATCCAGTTTCCCTAAGGGATTGGGCAGCCTGATGGCCTCCAAAGTACTGGGGACGGTTCCTGTCTCCGTCATATATGTATTTGTATTCTACGCAGTGATTATTTTCGTCATGGCATATACAAAATTCGGCAGGCACGTCTATGCCGCAGGGGGCAATATCTGCGCCGCCAGGCTTTCAGGAATCAATGTAAACAGAACCGTGCTTATGGTATATGTTTTAAGCGGCATATTTGCAGCCATTGGAGGCATCATGCTTTTGTCACGCCTTACATATGCAGACCCGAATGCCGGATCCGGTTATGAGATGAACGCCATCGCTTCCGCGGTTATCGGAGGAATCTCTTTATCAGGCGGAAAGGGGAAGATCGGAAACACACTGGTGGGAGCCATTATTCTCAGTACTCTGACCTGCGGACTCCAGATCATGAATGTTGCCACCTATTACCAGACCATTGTCACAGGCATCGTCATCATAGCCGCGGTGTTTGCGGATAAGAAGAAGGAACGCCAGAGCGAGTAGGAAAGCTAAATACATTAAGTATTTGCAAATAAAGGAGGAAATTGATTATGAAGCGAAACATGACGGCAACAGTGATGGCATTGGCAATGAGCACGGTTATGACGGCAGCGGTGCTGAGCGGATGCAGCGGCACTCCAAAGGAGACAGCGCCGGAGACAGCCAAAGAACAGCAGACAGAGGCCAAGACCGCGGATACAGCCGGGGAAAGCGGGAAGGGCGAAGAAAGCAGCGCAGAAGCGGTATCGGGTAACTATGGGGATAAGACCATTGGGTTTGTGGGGATGACTTTAAACAATGAATATCATATTACCCTGGCCAACGGCGCCAAAGTGGAAGCAGAGGCAAAGGGCGTTAAGATTGAGGTTCAGGCCGGAGACCAGCATGCCAGCGCTGACGCTCAGCTTGGCATTATTGAGAATATGATTGCCAACAAGGTGGACGGAATCCTGCTGGTTCCCAGTTCTTCCGACGGTTTGGAATCCGCCCTTACAAAATGTAAGGAAGCAGGTATTCCTATCATCAATCTGGATACAAAGCTGACGGATGAAAGCCTTGCCAATGTAGGCCTGGAAATTCCGTTTTACGGAACCAACAATTATGAAGGCGCCAAACTGGCAGGCGAATATGTGGCGAAAAACTTTGAGAAGGGAACAAAGACAGCCGTACTCAAAGGGATTGAAGGACAGACAAATGCAGCGGACCGTTACAATGGATTCATAGAAGGTGCCGGGGACACGGTAACTGTTGTGGCTGAACAGACGGCAAACTGGGAAGTGGACCAGGGATATACAGCTGCCCAGAATATCATAAGCGCGAATCCGGATGTTGAACTTTTCTTCTGCTGCAACGACAATATGGGTATCGGAGCCTTAAGAGCCATCAAGGAAGCCAATATGCAGGAACAGATTCAGATTATCGGATTTGATGCGGTAAGCGAAGCTCTGAACCTGGTGGAAAACGGAGAGTTTCTGGCAACTGTGGCACAGTATCCGGCTGAAATGGGAAAACTGGGCGTGGATAATATGCTGAAAATATTTGACGGCGGTGAGGCGGAATCCTATATTGACACCGGAACAAAAGTCATTACAAAGGACAATGTAGGAGAGTTTAAGGATTACTTAAAGACCTTTGAGTAGGAACAGGGCTGGAGTTTTGAGACGGATTTTTCTTATGGGATTCAAACATACTTCAGGCCATAAAAAATAAGGGCTGCCTGCGGCAGCAGAATGAGAGGCAGAAATGGACTTTAAAAAATGCATTGTAGAGAGCGGTAAAAAGCTGGAGAATTCAGGTCTTACTGTAGAGACATGGGGAAATATCAGTATCCGCGATCCTGAGACCGGACTGGTATACTTAACGCCCAGCGCCATGAAATACAGTACCATTGTGGAAGACGATGTAGTGGTCTGCAGGCTGGATGGAACAATCGTGGAGGGTCACAGAAAACCAACTATTGAGACAGGACTGCACCTGGCTATATACAGAAACAGAGAAGAGGTAAACGCAGTCATCCATACACATCCCATGTATTCCATGGTATACGCCACCCAGGGAAAAGATATTCCCCTGATAATAGATGAGGCAGCCCAGGCCATGGGAGACACCTGCAAATGTACCCGGTATGCACTGCCTGGTTCTGAAGAACTGGCAGACCAATGTGAAAAGGCACTGGGAACGGAAGCCAACTCCTGCCTTCTGCATTCCCACGGGGCTGTCTGTGTGGGTGAGAATATGGACGCAGCGTTTAAGGTAGCAACAGTCCTGGAGGCAACAGCCAGAATTCTTTACATGATTGAAGCCACAGGCGGGAAGCCGGCAGGGATATCACCTGAAAATGTAGCGGTTATGAAGGATTTTGCCAAAAATCATTACGGCCAGGGTAAATAGCGGGTTATAAGAGAGAATCAGAACATAAAAGGCAGCAGTGTATTGGGCTGCTGCCTTTTGTTTTGCCGTGGATATAAGGTAAACAAAAAAAGCCCCTTCAAGGCTTTTTCGCATTTTACAGAGCAGGTGATGGGAATCGAACCCACGTATCTAGCTTGGAAGGCTAGTGTTCTACCATTGAACTACACCTGCGTAATGACCGCTTCATCATACGGTCAGTGCCCAAAGTCGGAATCGAACCAACGACACGAGGATTTTCAGTCCTCTGCTCTACCAACTGAGCTATCTGGGCATTTGTCTATGGGAACAATCAGGAATCATTTGTAATTATCCTTACAAGCTCTGTTCCATCAGCGACATCAACAATTTTACAAGATTTCTCTAATATTGTCAAGATGAATTTTGAGTAAAATAAACTTAATTCACCTTAATTCCTTTTTTATCATACTTTCAGGTATAAAATCAGCATTCGCCCCTGGGGGGCCGGATAAACAAAAAGACATGGCTGTTCTGCCATGTCTTTAAGAATATCATGTTACACATACTCCTTACGCCCGCTGGCGTCCGCAATGCCTTCCTCTTCCCTGTACTTGGCAACGGTCCGGCGGGAGATGGATATGCCGCGTTCTGCCAGCTTTTCACCCAGAAGGCGGTCGCTGTAAGGCTTCTTTTTGTTTTCTTCCTCTATGATTTCCCGAAGAACCCGCTTGATATCCGCGGCAGTCACGGACTGGGTACCGCTTTCACTGCTGCTGCTTTCCTGGACAGCCACACTGCGCGAGAAGAAAAAGTTCATGGGGTATACACCCCAGGAGCACTGAAGGTATTTCTTGCTGACTGCCCTGCTGACTGTGGATTCGTGGATGTCCAGCTCCTGGGCGATATCTGCCAGCCTTAAGGGATTCAGGTGGGCAGGTCCGAAGGTGAAGAACTCCTCCTGGTGTTCAAGGATGGCCCGTGATACCTGCATCAGCGTCTTTCCGCGCTGGGTTACACACTGTTTGACCCACTCGGCCTGCCGGATTTTATTGCCCAGATACTCCTTCAGTTCAGAGGATTCAGGATTCTGGTTCATCTGGCGGTAGTAGCTGTTAAGCTCAATGGTGGGATACATGGATTCGTTCAGCAGGATGTCAAAATGGTCCTTGAACTTTACAATAGTCACATCCGGTATGATGTAACGGAGCTGGTCTCTGCTGCTGAAGGATACACCCGGTTTGGGATTCAGGGATTTAATAATCTGACAGTAACCCGCAGTTTCAGTGGGAGAGAGGCGAAGCTTCCTGGCAATGGCCGGAATCTGGTTCTTGGCAACCATTTCCAGGCAGTTGTCAATGATGGATTCCAGTACAGGGGTCAGCATGTCCCTGCGTTCCAGCTGCAGCTTCAGGCATTCCTCCAGTGTACGCGCGCAGACGCCGGAGGGGTCCAGGGCCTGGAGATCGGACAGGAGATCTTCCACTATCTCGGTATCGGTCCCAAAGTAGGAGGCAATGGTCTCTATGCTCTCTTCCAGGTAGCCCTTGTTGTCAAGACATTCCAGCATGAACTTGATGATTTCCGTTTCCTGGTCCGTGAAGTTTTCCGTGATGAGCTGGGACCACAGATAATCCTGAAGGGTCTCGCCGTCGTCCGTGTTAATGTTCCAGCTGGATTTAAAGTCGTAGTCATCGTCATTATTCTGGCGCTGGTACAGATAGTAATTCTCCTCATTGAAAGAATTAAGCCATTCCTGCTGTTCGATGGACTCACGCTGCTCTTCAGCAGTGGGAGGCTCCACAATGTCGATTACCGGGTTTTCCAATGCCAGTTCATTGATATAAGTATTCAGCTCCTGGGAGGTCATCTGAAGAATCTCAGCTGACTGAATCATCCGCTGTGACAAAGTCTGGGTTTGTTTTACCTGTAATTTTAGGTCCATAACACTTCCTTCTTTCGTGATATCTCATAATGCATCAGAGCGTGTTTAAAAATTGTGTTCCGCCAGATGGCGGGCAGTCAGTTTCAAACAGGCTCCGGAGAGGTGATGATTGCGCCGGGCAGTATGAGGCAGAAACATGTTTCCGGTCTGCCCTGGAAATTTTAATGAAATAATTATAACACAGATGGCCTTTTGGTACAATGATGCACTTGGACATTTAAGAAGGCCGGAAAAATGCTGCTGCGTACAATCAGAAGCTAAGTGCGCCCGGGCAGCTGGCTCCGCAAATCAGCCTTTAAAATCCTGTGGAGGCATGTTATAATATCGCCATGGTCCGGACCGCAGGGAAATGGCTGGGATCAGGCAGATGCCGGCGTCCTGTAATGCATTTTCAGGCACCCTGTGGACGAAAGAATGAATTCAGGAAGGAAAATATTTCATGTTATTTAGTTCCATGATATTTTTATGGCTGTTCCTGCCCTTTGTGCTGGTCGTGAATCTGTTGCTGCCCATCCGGTTAAGCAGCTTCTTTCTGCTGGCAATGAGTTTTATTTTCTATGCATGGGGAGAGCAGGAGTATATATGGCTTCTCCTTTTGTCCCTGATTGTGAACTATGCAGGCGCTTTGGGGATGGAGGCTGTTCGGGGCAGCAGGCCGGCGGCAGGAACCGGGCCGGAGGCAACTGGAACTGGGGCGGCAGAGGCCGGAGCCGCTGGGGAAGCTGCTGGAGCGGCAGGGGTTACGGCAGGGGCTGCCGTCAGTACAGCCAGCCAGACAGCTTCCGGTGCCGGCAAGCACACTCTCTTTACCCCGGATAAGCTGCTCCTTGTGCTGCTGGTAGCGGTGAACCTGGGTTTTTTGGGTTATTTTAAATACTTTGATTTCCTGGCCGGCCTGGTTAATAAGCTGGCGGGGGGCACCGTGGCGGAACCAAAGAACCTGCTGCTGCCGGTGGGTATCTCATTTTACACATTTCAGATGATATCGTATGTGGCGGATGTGTACCGGGGGACCACAGGGGCCGAGAGGAACCTGCTGAATCTGGGACTTTACATGTCCTTTTTTCCTAAGATGATACAGGGACCCATCGAGCGCTATCAGGGTATGGGCGCCCGCATCAGAAGCCGCCATGTGACGCCGGAACTGTTTGCATGCGGAGCAAGGCGCTTTATCTACGGACTGGGAAAAAAGGTTATACTTGCCAACCAGTTCGGAAGCGTGGTGGACAAGGTTCTGGCCAATCCCATGGACCAGATCAGCGGAGGTTTGGGATGGTATGTGGGAATCCTGTATACACTGCAGATTTATTTTGATTTTTCCGGTTATTCCGATATGGCGGTTGGCCTTGGTAAAATGCTGGGCTTCGAGCTGACGGAGAACTTTAATTATCCATATCTGTCCAGGTCCGTGGGAGAGTTCTGGCGCAGGTGGCATATTTCTCTCTCCGGCTGGTTCAAGGACTACCTTTACATTCCTCTTGGCGGAAGCAGGAAGGGGACGCTTATCACCTGCCGCAATCTGATGATCGTGTTTATCTGTACCGGATTCTGGCATGGCGCGGGTCTGTCCTTTATTGCGTGGGGAATGTATTACGGCTGCCTGCAGGTGGCGGAACGGCTGTTTTTAAAGCGGCGGCTGGAGTGTCTGCCGGCGGCGGTCAGTTATATTTATATGTTTTTCGTTACCGTGGTGGGATGGACCATGTTCCGGGCGGATTCGCTGACCCGGGGACTTATGCTGCTTAAGCAGATGTTTTTTCTGCGCCCGGGGATTTATGATACGGCCATGTACATGAGCCATAAGACCATAGTCTATATGGTGATAGGGATTGTGCTGTGCGGTCCGTTTCAGGCCCTGGTTCCCTGTTTTAAGAAACATATGCAGGACGGCAGAAGCATTTACCTGTCTGAAAGCCTGGGACTTATACTGCTGTTTGCATACTCGATTGTGATGGCTGTGGGAAGCACCTATAATCCGTTTATCTATTTCCGGTTTTAGAGAGGAGGCAGCAGGTGAGACAACGCATAAAAGCATATATATTTGCAGGCATGTTCCTGGGGATGATGATACTGCCCGGACTCCTGTTCATACCTCTTAAGGATTATGTGGACACGGAGAATTACGAGAACCGGGTTTACCAGGAAAAGCCGGTTCTTAATTTCAGGAATCTTTCTGCAGCGGACCTTAAATCCTATCCGGGGCAGTATGATGCCTACTTTAATGACCATCTGGCCTTTAAGAATCCCATTGTGGCCTTTGGAAAACTGGCGGACATTCATGTGTTTGGGGAAGTTACGTCCGATGCCGTGCTTATGGGAAAGGACGGATGGATGTTCTATAAGCTGAAAGGGGAAATGGAGGACAGCATTGCGGACTACCAGGGAACCAATCATTACAGTGCTGATGAGATGGAACGGTTTGGGGCGCTGCTTAAGCAGGCGGAGGAAAATCTGGCCTCCAGAGGGATAAAGCTGGTTTTCTATATGGTCCCCAACAAGGAGCAGGTATACAGCGAGTTTATGCCCTCATCCGTGAAGGTGGTTCAGGAACAGTCCAAGGCGGATTTGCTGTACGAATATCTGAAAGAGAATACGGACTGTGATGTGTACTACCCCCTGGATGAGTTCAGAAAGGCCAAGGATGACTGGTGCCAGATATACAGGAAGTATGATACCCATTGGAATGATATGGGGGCATTTATGGCATCCCAGATGGTGATACAGGACATAGACGGGGAGCCGTTCGGACCTGAGTCATACCGCTCTTATGATATTGAAAACAGAGGAACCTTCAGCGGGGACCTGGCAACCATGCTGAATCTTCAGAAGTATTATGACGATGACCCATTTCTCAAAGTGTCAGGCTACAGGGAGGATGTGTCCTTTGAAATGGATTACCAGAATGAACATGAGACCATCACCCACTACTCCTCAGATGCAGAGGGGAAGGCAGAAAGAATCCTTATTTGCAGGGACTCCTTCGGGGTACACATGGCTGAGTACTTTGCCAGGAACTACCCGGATGTGACGCTGATGGATTACCGGACAGAGGACTGCGGGGCGGCGGCCCTTAAGATTCAGCCGGACGCAGTGGTGATTGAGGTGGCGGAACGGTATACGGATTACATGTTCGGACTGCTGGAACGTCTGGGTACCATCGGAAGCGGGGATGGGATTCTGAAAGAGGAAACCGCGGACTGAAACAGGCGGAATGAAAAATACGGCAGCGAATCGGATGAGTGTTCACCGGATTTCGCTGCCGCTGTTTTATATTAGATTTGATTTTAATTGCTGTATAAGACATGGGAAAAAACGCTGATCCCCAGGAAAATTGTGCCCAAGCCTACCCGGCCAGGAATCCTTTTCCGATGATTTCGCTGGAGTTGGATATCAGCATGAAGGCCGTGGGTTCAATGGTGCGGATATAGTTGCGCAGCTTTAATGCCTGGCTGCGTTTCATGGTGGTCATGATTACGGTCTTTTCATGATGGGTAAAGGCTCCCTGCGCATGGTATACCGTGGCGCTGCGGTGCAGCGTGTTGATGATATAGTCGCAAATCGGCTCCGGGTCGTCGCAGATAATATTAAAGCATTTGCACAGATTCAGATTCTCAATCACATCGTCAATGACCAGGGATTTGGCCGCCAGGCCGATGGTGGAGAACAGTCCTGTCTCAGGCCCGAAGATGAAGAATGAGGAGGCCACGGCCGCCACATCCACCAGCATGAGAACGGTTCCTATGTTAAGGCTGGTATATTTCTTAAGTATCATGGCGATGATATCTGTACCGCCGCTGGAAGCGCCCAGATTAAAGAGGATGGCTGTGCCCACTGCGGGCAGGAAGATGGCGAACAGCAGCTCCAGCAAAGGCTCTGTTGTCAGAGGTCTGCTTAAAGGACAGACACGTTCCAGCAGGGACAGGCTGATGGACATGACCATACTTGCATAAACGGTCTTTATTCCAAAACCCTTACCCAGGAAAATGAACCCTAAAACCAGCAGTGAGGTGTTCACAATAAATGTGAAATCACTGGCAGACCAACGGCTGATTTCGCTTACTACAGTGGAAAAGCCTGTGACGCCTCCGAATGCAAAATGATTGGGGAACTTGAAAAAGTAGATTCCAACCACCATAATCCAGATGCTTACTGTAATGATGCCATATTCGGCGGCAGTGCGCCAAAATGGACTTTTAATATCGCTCATAATCCCTGCTTCCCTTACCTGATCCGGATGACGGATATGCGGGAAGTTTACCCCCTTTGCGGCATGAATGCCACGTATTCATTGTTGTTCCAACCATATAATAGGATGAAACTACTACAAGTGCAATCACATTTTTTGTTGAAACAGCCACAAGTATATAACTGTAGCCGGGAAAGTGTTGTGAATAAAGGAGAATACAGTATTTGGGGTATATGTGGTGCAAAAACAGCTTGTAACCACTATATATATGGTTTATAATGGTGGGCGTGACATCTGGAAATGGTATGCATGGATGTCAGGAATTAGATAAGGACAGGAACCGGCAGGAGAAAAGTATGAGGAAGCCGGAGAAAATGAGATAAGGTGAGATAAGGAGAGCAAAAGGACATCATGGCGGATACGAAAATAGAGATAGATTTGGACTATAAAGGGCTGGAACAATGTCTGGAAGAAATCGGAAGGGATTTTCAGGGGGAGGGATATGGACTGGAGCGTCTGCTTGAGAGATACCGCTCCTTCCGCAAGCCGGGAATGAAGCCGGCTGAGGGAATGGAAGCCCTGATTCGATCCGCGGCGGAACTGACTTCCAAGGAAACGCCCCTGTGGGAATTTGCAGCGGCCAGGCTGCGGTACTGCAGTTTTGCCTGTGAGGTGGAGGAACAGCTTAAGGGGCTGGGAATTAAGGGACTGTATGAAAAGATTTCATATCTGACGGAGCAGGGGTTATATGGTGATTATATCCTGAAGCATTACAGCCGGGAGGAGATAATAGAGGCGGAAGGATTTCTTGATGATGAGAGAAATAAGCTCTTTACTTATGCGGGACTGGATTTGCTGCTTAAGCGGTATGTGATCCAGGACCACAGCCATCATCCGTTAGAGACGCCCCAGGAAATGTATCTGGGCATTTCCCTGCACCTGGCCATGAAGGAAAGTAAGGATTGCAGGATGCAATGGGTGCGCCGGTTTTATGATATGCTCAGCCGTATGCAGGTTACCATGGCCACCCCAACCCTGTCCAATGCCAGAAAACCGTACCATCAGCTTTCCAGCTGTTTTATTGACACTGTGCCGGATAGTCTGGAAGGAATTTACAGAAGTGTGGACAACTTTGCACAGGTCAGTAAATTTGGCGGAGGCATGGGCTTGTATTTCGGAAAGGTCAGGGCAACGGGAAGCAGGATTCGGGGATTTGAGGGGGCTGCCGGAGGCGTGATCCGCTGGATTAAGCTGGTGAACGATACGGCTGTGGCAGTGGACCAGCTGGGGATGCGCCAGGGCGCTGCCGCGGTTTATCTGGACGCCTGGCACAAGGATCTGCCGGAGTTTCTTCAGCTTCGTACTAATAACGGGGATGACCGTATGAAGGCCCACGACATTTTCCCGGCTGTGTGTTTTCCTGATTTATTCTGGAGAATGGCTGCGGAGAATCTGGACCAGGACTGGCATCTGATGTGCCCTCATGAGATCCGGACCGTTAAGGGATACTGCCTGGAGGACTGCTATGGGGAGCTGTGGGAGGAACGGTATCTGGACTGCGTGGGTGATGACAGGATATCCAAGCGCACTGTGCTGTTAAAAGATGTGGTACGCCTGATTATCAAGTCCGCGGTGGAGACAGGCACACCTTTTATCTTTAACCGGGATACGGTAAACCGGGCCAACCCCAACAGCCACCGGGGCATCATATACTGTTCCAACTTGTGCACCGAGATTGCCCAGAACATGTCTCCCATAGAAAGTGTATCAACTCAGGTGCTGGAGGTTAATGGGGAGACCGCGGTGGTCCAGACCACACGGCCGGGAGATTTTGTTGTCTGTAATCTGGCCAGCCTCTGCCTGGGGGCGATTGATGTGGATGATTCAGATGAAGTGGAGTATATTGCCGCCAGTGCTGTGAGGGCACTGGATAATGTAATTGACCTGAATTTTTATCCCCTGGCCTACGCCGGAATTACCAATCAGAATTACAGAGGAATCGGTCTGGGAGTCAGCGGTTACCATCATATGCTGGCAAAGCACGGTATACGGTGGGAGAGCGAGGAACATCTGGCCTTTGCAGACCGGGTGTTTGAGCGGATTCATTACGCGGCTGTCAGGGCCAGCGCCAATCTGGCGGCTGAGAAGGGATGCTACCGGTATTTTGAGGGAAGCCAATGGCAGACAGGGGCATACTTTGAGAAGCGGGGGCTTGTGAGCAGGGAATGGAAAGAGCTGGCAGGACAGGTGGCAGAGCACGGAATGCGCAACGCCTATCTTCTGGCTGTGGCGCCTACCAGCAGCACCAGCATACTCTCCGGTACAACGGCAGGCCTGGATCCTGTGATGAAGCGGTTTTATCTGGAAGAGAAAAAGAACGCCATCCTTCCCAGGGTGGCCCCGGATCTGACACCCAGGACCTTCTGGCTGTATAAAAGCGGATACACCATGGACCAGACCTGGACGGTGCGGGCCGCAGGCGTGCGCCAGAGGCATATTGACCAGGCCCAGAGCGTGAACCTGTACATTACCAACGATTATACCATGCGGCAGCTGCTGAACCTCTATATACTGGCCTGGGAGAGCGGCGTAAAGACCCTCTACTATGTGCGCAGCAAGTCTTTGGAGGTGGAGGAGTGCGAGAGCTGTTCCAGTTAGGCTGCTGTTGAAAGGTATGGAAAGGCATGTAAGAAAGGATTTTTGATATGAGTATATTGTCAGCCAAGCCCCTGTTTAACCCTCAGGGCGATACGGATAAGAACAGCCGGAGGATGATAGGCGGAAATACCACCAATCTCAACGACTTTAATAATATGAAATACACCTGGGCCAGCAGCTGGTACCGACAGGCCATGAATAATTTCTGGATTCCGGAGGAAATCAACCTCAGCGCGGATTTAAAGGATTATAAGAACCTGACGGCTGCGGAGCGGACTGCCTATGATAAGATACTGAGCTTTCTGGTGTTCTTAGATTCCATCCAGACAGCAAACCTACCCTGTATTGCCCAGTATATCACAGCCAATGAGGTGAATCTGTGCCTTACCATACAGGGATTTCAGGAGGCGGTGCACAGCCAGAGCTACAGCTATATGCTGGATTCCATCTGCAGTCCGGTGGAGCGGGACAGAATATTGTACCAGTGGAAGGAGGATGAACACCTTCTGCGCCGCAATACATTTATAGGAAATCTGTATAATGAATTCCAGGAGAAGAAGGATGATGTGACCCTTCTCAGGGTCATCATGGCCAACTATATCCTGGAGGGCATTTATTTTTACAGCGGGTTCATGTTTTTTTATAACCTGGGAAGGGGCGGCAAGATGCCCGGAAGCGTCCAGGAAATCCGGTATATCAACCGGGATGAGAATACCCATTTGTGGTTATTCCGCAGCATGATTGCCGAACTCAGGAAAGAGGAGCCGCAGTTGTTCACACCTAAGATGGTAGATATGCTCAGGTCCATGCTGGAGGAGGGCGTGGCCCAGGAAATCCAGTGGGGATGCTATGTGATTGGCGATGATGTTCCGGGTCTGACCAGAGAAATGGTTACGGACTACATACGGTATCTGGGAAACCTGCGCTGGAGCGGGCTGGGCTTCGGCACCCTGTACGAGGGGTATGACGAGGAGCCGCAGTCCATGAAATGGGTGAACCAGTATTCCAATGCAAATATGGTGAAAACAGACTTTTTTGAGGCAAAGAGCACGGCTTATGCAAAAAGCGCTGCCATTGTTGATGATTTATAGATAAGGGGGTATAATGGGGCAGGGATACCGGCATGGGAAGCAGTGTCAGACGCAGTGTCAGATGCAGAAACAGACGCAGGAACAGACGCCTGGTATCCGATTATATGATTGACAGGAGGAGCGATAACGTGACAGCAGAAGAGGGGGACCGCAGGACCTGGGAGCTGGCAGGACAGCTGGTACAGATTGACAGTTCTGATCCGGGAGCCTATGAGGGCCAAATTGAACAGTGGATATATGAATGGTTTACAAAAGAGATAGAGGAAAAGGCAGGAGCGCTTAAGAACCAAATTGAACTGGTCCAAAGAGAAGTGATGCCGGGCCGTTTTAATCTTATGGCCCGCATACCGGGAAGAGAACAAGCTCCGGCGCCTGCCCTTGTGTACATATGCCATATGGATACGGTGATGCTGGGGGAGGGATGGGAGGAAGAGACTCCTGCCCTGGGAGCAGTGGTAAAGGAAGGCCGCCTGTACGGAAGAGGTGCCTGTGACATGAAGTCAGGCCTGGCCTGCGCCATGTCTGCATTTTCAGATATGGTGGAATTGACCGGAAGCACAGGGGTGCTTCCGGCGCGTCCCTTTGTATTCATAGGAACCGTGGATGAGGAAGATTTTATGCGGGGAGTGGAAAGCGCTATCCGCGACGGCTGGGTAGGCCGGGAAGACTGGATACTGGATACGGAACCAACGGACGGCCAGATTCAGGTAGCCCATAAGGGACGGACCTGGTTTGAACTGACCATACAGGGAATCACAGCCCATGCCAGTAATCCATGGAAGGGCGCTGACGCCATTGCCGCCATGGCAGAGGCAGTCAGCCATATCCGGAAGGCCATCGGCAACTGTCCGTCCCATGAGGATCTGGGCATGTCTACGGTGACCTTTGGGCAGATAACAGGGGGATACCGTCCCTATGTTGTGCCGGATTCCTGTAAGGTATGGATTGACATGCGACTGGTGCCGCCTACGGATACAGCAGCAGCGAAGAATATAGTAGAGGAAGCTGTAAAGGCGGCAGAAGCTGAGATTGCAGGGGTCAGGGGCAGTTACCTCATTACGGGTGACCGTCCTTATGTGGAAAAGGACAGCAGTTCCCGGCTTCTGGCCAGCCTTAAGTCTGTCTGCGACCGTGTGACGGGAGAGGACACACCTGTCGGTTCTTTTAACGGCTATACGGATACGGCGGTTATCGCAGGAACCCTGGGCAACTGCAACTGCATGTCTTATGGGCCCGGCAGTCTGGAACTGGCCCATAAGCCCAATGAGTATGTGCCCTATGAGGATGTGTGCCGCTGCAGGCGTGTTCTGACTGAGCTGGCACGGCAGGAGACATTCTTTCCCTTTGCCTTTTAAAGTCAAATGTGCTATAGTGTAACCAGTTTAAATTAAAGGAGAAGCTAAGGATGAAAAATACTGCATTGGTAATCATGGCTGCCGGTATCGGAAGCCGCTTTGGAGGCGGCATCAAGCAGCTGGAGCCTGTGGGACCCAACGGCGAGATTATCATGGATTATTCAATCCACGATGCCATGGAAGCGGGATTTAATAAGGTAATATTCATTATCAGGAGAGATCTGGAAAAAGATTTTAAGGAAATCATAGGACACAGAATAGAGAAACTCCTTCCTGTGGAGTACGCATACCAGGAACTGGAGGACCTTCCGGCCGGTTATGAAGTGACGCCCGGGAGGACCAAACCATGGGGTACAGGCCAGGCAGTCCTTTCTGTGAAGGGTATGGTAGACGGACCGTTCCTTGTGATTAATGCAGATGATTATTACGGACAGGAAGGATTTCGCAGGATTCACGATTACATGGCAGAGCATATGGACTCACAGTCTGAGATCTATGATATCTGCATGGGAGGTTTTGTGCTGTCCAACACCCTCAGCGATAACGGTACAGTGACCAGAGGCGTGTGCCAGGTAGATGAGAATGGTTATCTGACAAATGTGACAGAGACTTATAATATCCAGATGAAGGAAGATGGTCTCCATGCCACGGATGAGAGCGGCGCGCCTGTAACCATCAGCCCGTCCCAGCCGGTTTCCATGAATATGTGGGGGCTTCCGGCCAGCTTTGTCCAGGAGCTGGAGAAGGGATTCCCGGTATTTTTGGACAATCTGAAAGAGGGTGATATTAAATCAGAATACCTTCTTCCTAAAATCATAGACAATCTGGTACAGAATAAGAAGGCGAGAGTGACCGTCCTTGACACCCCGGATAAATGGTTTGGCGTTACCTACAGGGAAGATAAACAGGCCGTGGCGGACGCCATCAGAGGGCTGATCCAATCAGGGGTATATAAGGAGAAGCTGTTTTAATAAGAGGATACTACAGACTGAAGACATAAGCAGTATATAATAAAAAACTGTCCGGCCGGAACCGCCCCAAAGGTTCTGGCCCGGCCATGATATGGCTGACAGGCAGACAGGGACATGCGGATACTGTCAATCCGTGTGTCCTTTTTTCATGCATAATTTCAAATACCCAAGCCTATACTATAAAAACAGCCCACTTAAGCCGGGCGATGATTATAACATGTTTGGGTGGACAACTTAGCTATGAAATTATGGAAAACATTTAACGTACAAAAACGGGAAGACATATCTTATTATAATACATCAGAAGGTTTTGAGACAGAGGGCTTTGCCATGCACCTGGACCGGCTTATCAGAGAGGAGATGGCAGCCAAGGGAAAGGACGGAATCATGTTCCTGTGTATCGGCACAGACCGGTCTACCGGAGACAGCCTGGGCCCTCTGGTGGGACATATGCTCCGCAGCCGGCGGCTTAAGGGAGCCGCGGTCATCGGGACACTTGACAAGCCGGTCCATGCCATGAATCTGGATTTGTACGCCAGGTATATACGGCTTCACTATCCTGACTATGTGGTGGTTGCCATTGATGCTTCGGTGGGAAGCCTGGACCATGTGGGATACGCGACCCTGGGGCGGGGAGCGCTTCAGCCGGGACTGGGAGTGTCCAAGGAACTGCAGGCCGTGGGCGACATAGCCATAACCGGAATCGTAGGCGGAGTGGGCAGCCGGGATCCGGTTATGCTCCAGAGCGTACGCCTGTCCATGGTGATGAAAATGGCGGACTGTATTTGTGAAAGCATTTTTCTTGTCGAACGATTATGGGAAAATGCTGCCATAATATGACAAATTCTGCGCCGGGAATCTGCTATGCTTGTTTGGATTAAAAACAGCGGGGTGATTCTATGGGAGAATTATATGAACCCTTCCCTAAGCTGCCGAAGAATTTCCGGCAGATAGGTGAGAGGGACCAGGTTTTAAAATTATATCTGGAAGATTATGTAAATACTTATTTAAAACGCCTCCAGCCGGCAAAGGGGGCTGATTTGCGTGTGGGTCTGCTTTTGGGAAGCAGGGAGACCCATGAGGACATACCCTTTGTTTTTGTGGATGGAGCCCTGGAAATGGATTCAGTCACCGAGGAAGGCGGAAAGGTGGCCTTCACTGAGGATGCCTGGAAAAAGGCCTACCAGGATGTGGAGCAGATGTTTCCCAAGCGCACGGTCCAGGGATGGTTCCTCTGCGCAGGACCCGGCTGTACCTTAAGCCCTCTGACTTATTGGAAACAGCACAGCCAGTATTTTACGGGAAAGAACCAGCTCATGTATCTGAACTGCGGTCTGGAGGGCGAGGAAGCTGTTTACATAACATCCTCAGATGGATTTTACAAATTGAGAGGATACAGCATATATTATGAGCGCAACCAGATGATGCAGGATTACATGATACTGCGCAAGGATGTGCCAAGGGCAGAAACAGGAGTTGATGATAAGGTCATCCAGAACTTTAAGCAGAAAATGGACGAGCGAAGGGTGGAGGCAGGACGCCACCGGAGCACGGTGGGAGTTTTGTCGGGCCTGTGCAGCGTCCTGGCTGTGACGGTACTGGCAGGCGGCGTGGCCATGTTCAATAATTATCAGAAAATGCACCAGATGGAAAGCGTAATTGCGTCCGTGGTGCCGGAAGGAAATATAAAGGACGGCCTGATGGCGTTTACAGGTAAGGGCGGAACAGAAAATCCTTCCGGAAAGGGCTGGTCCGCTGCGGACGAGCCTGATTATGTGATTGAGGAGGCCTCGGGAAAGGTATATCCCACTACGGCCCCGTCACCGGGGAACGGAGATGAGAAGCCCTCCAGGGTGACACCGGAAACGTTGGCACCGTCAAATAGCGGCCAGACAGGCGGGACAGGCCATGGAAGCGGCCAGCCAGCGGCACCAGGCCAGGAAAGCGGCCAAACAGCGGCACCGGACCGGGGAAGCGGCCAGACGGCGGCACCGGGTCAGGGAAGCGGCCAGACGGCGGCACCAGGCCAGGAAAGCGGCCAAACGGCGGCAACGGGTCAGGAAAGCGGCCGGACGGCGGCATCGGGTCAGGGAAGCGGCCAGACGGCGGCATCAGGCCAGGGCGGCAGCCAGACGGGCGGGACAGGCCAGGAAAACGGTCAGACATCCGGCAAGGGTGCGTCCCAGACTGATTCAGCCCAGAAGAAAGATGACCAGACGGAGCCCGGTAATAGCCAGACGGCAGCCCAGACAAAAGCTCCGGCTGATGATTCCACACTTCCGCCAACCGGAGGAAGAGGGGAATCGGATGACCAGACCGTGTCAGCTGCCAGCTACAAGGTGTATACCGTGGCGGACGGTGAGACATTGTATGGAATCTGCTTTAAACTGTATCATAATCTGCAGCACATAGATGAAATATGCAGGGTTAATTCCCTGACAGATGAAAACAATATATTTGCAGGTCAAAAGCTTCTGGTTCCATAAGCATATGCCTGGAAACTTCTGGCGGAAAAAGATAATGCGTTTTATCCAAAATTGTTGTATACTATTGCATATACGCAAAAGACGAATTTTGGGAGAACGCAGGATGGGCAGTACCAATTCTATGAGCCGTGAAAATAAAAAAAAGCAGCTGAAGCGTCAAATCGTACCTTCCGGCAGTCCCTTCCAGGAAGAGGAGGACAGCCGGGAAATCGTACATAAGGCGCACCAGCGCGTAGTCAGGAAGCGCCTGATTATTCTGGCTGTGCTTGTTGCCCTGGCAGCCATAGCAGCCCTGGTGCTGTTCCGCTATGAACGCTATCACACCTTTACGGATTACCAGACGGTATGGGAGCGGGATCTGGTGGCTGAGGCCCAGGAAGCCGCGGCCCAGGGGGAAGGGAGCTTCTGCGGGTACAGGGATTTCGGGGACGGAGTCCTCAAATATACCAAGGATGGAGCTACCTATCTGGACGCCAAGGGCAAGGTGGTGTGGGTGCAGAGCTATGAGATGAGATCTCCTGTGGTTTCAGTCAACGGCGATTTTGTGGCCATTGGCGACCAGCAGGGCAACAGCATCTACATATGCGATAAAAACGGGACCCAGGGCCAGGCCACCACGCTGCTTCCCATATTGAGGGTTACAGTGTCCGCCAAGGGTGTGGTGGCTGCCCTTCAGGAGGATTCCAAGGCCAGCTATATCTATTTATATAAAAGGGATGGAAGTTCTCTGGACATCATGGTAAAGTCCCTGCTGTCAGGCGACGGGTACCCGGTGGACTTAAGTCTTTCGCCAAATGGCACGCAGCTCATCACATCCTATATGTATCTGGATCAGGGTATGATAAAATGCAAGATTGTATTTTATAATTTCGGACTGGGTAAGAATGATCCCAACCGTGTAGTGGGCATATTCTTTCCAAAGGACCTGGGGGATGCCATGGCGGGCAGGGTCAGGTTTCTGGATGAAAGCCATTCCGTTATATTTACGGATAAGGGAATACAGTTCTTTTCAACCAGAGTGGAGACATCGCCGGAGCTGGTGAGCCAGATTCCCATAGAGGAGAATATAAGGAGCATTACATATGCTCAGGATAAGGTTGGCATTGTTACGGATAATGTGGAAGGCGGCGATCCTTACAGACTGAGAATTTATGACAGGGAAGGAAGCCCTGTTTTTGAAAAGCCCTTTAACTACCAGTATACCGGATTTGATATTGACGGTGATTTGGTTCTTTTGTATAATGACAGTTCCTGCAAGGTTTACAACATGACAGGTACGGAGAAATATAACGGAACATTTGATTTTACGGTCAGCAAGGTATCAGCAGGAAGGTTCCCGGGAACGCTTCTTGTCATGGGACCTCAGAAAATGACGGAAATAAAGCTGCAGTAATGCAGGAATAAAAGTGAAAGGAAGTATAGATACCATGGGGATGAAATGTATCGGAGTAGATGTCGGAGGAACTTCGGTAAAAATCGGACTTTTTGAGATTACGGGAGAGCTTTTGGACAAGTGGGAAGTAAAGACCCGTAAGGAGGAAGGCGGAACGCATATCCTTCCTGATGTGGCCCGGTCCATCCGTGCCAGGATGGAGGAAAGAGGGCTGAGTCTCAAGACGGACCTGGCAGGTATCGGGCTGGGAGTCCCCGGACCGGTGATGCCGGATGGATTTGTGGAGGTATGTGTTAACCTGGGATGGCGCCGGATGAATCCCCAGGAAGAACTCAGCCGCCTGCTGGACGGAGTCACTGTAAAGAGCGGAAATGACGCCAACGTGGCTGCCCTGGGAGAGATGTGGCAGGGCGGAGGCAAGGGATATAAGGATTTGGTCATGATTACCCTGGGAACCGGTGTGGGTGGCGGTGTTATCATTGATGAGAAAATCATTGCCGGCCGTCACGGTCTGGGCGGTGAAATTGGCCACATTCACGTAAGAGATGAGGAATGGGAGCACTGCAACTGCGGAGGAGTGGGCTGTGTGGAGCAGATTTGTTCGGCCACAGGCATAGCCAGGGAGGCCAGAAGGAAGATGGAAGCCAGCGATAAGCCATCTGCACTGCGGGAGTATGGCGCGGATGTCACGGCCAAAGATGTGCTGGACGCAGCCAAGGCAGGGGATGAGCTGGCCAACGAAGTGATGGATGTGGTGGGACGCTACCTGGCGCTGGCCTTATCCATGGCGGTAATGATTGTTGACCCGGAAATTTTCGTTATAGGCGGAGGCGTATCCAAGGCAGGACAGTTTCTGATTGATGTTATCCAGAAGCATTATGATTATTTTACCCCCATATCCCAGTACAAGGGTAAGCTGGGACTTGCCACCCTGGGAAATGACGCAGGCATATACGGGGCCGCAAGGCTGGTACTGTAGGGCCGGTATTGTAGAGCTGGTACTGTAGGGCTGGTACTGTATGGCTAAAGCTGCAAGGGCTTATCAAGGTATACACACATTTAGCAAATTAATAAGGAGCAGGCACCTTTGTTTCAATGTGCCTGCTCCTTGTTTGTATAATCTGTCTGCTCAGGGAACCTTTTCCAAGTGTTAAATATCTATTGCCTGTAAATACCCGGTCAGGTACATTCCGGGAATCCAGCTACATTCCGGGAATCCATACGCCGGACGCATCAACCCAGAAGTTATCAGGTGTGCGTGTATTGGCATACATGGCTCCGGTGGAAGGATCCAGGTAATAGCTCTTACCGTCCAGTTCAATCCATCCTGTGGCCATATATCCCTCTGCGTCAAAATAGTACCACTGGCCGTTAATCTGCTGCCAGCTGGAGACCGGATAGGAGCCGTCTGCATTGCTGTACCACCAGCGGCCGTCCGCTGCTGTCTGCCAGGTGCCTGCCGCTGGCTGGGAATTGTCCGAGACAGTATTGCCCAGGGCAGCGATATCTGCTTCGCTTACTGTCCATGAGCCGGATGTGTTCCAGCTGCTCTTGGCGCTGTTGCTGGACTTTACGGAGCGGACCTTGAACTGATAGGTGCCGGGGGCCGTAATCTGCTCCCTGAAATCATAGGAGGTATTATAGATGTCCTTGATTTCGCCTATGGCAGCTCCGTTTTTAATCAGCTGGGTCTGATAATATTTGGCGCTTGAAACCTCGTTCCAGGAACCGTTACCATTGTGGGCGGAATCCCACTGAAGGTTGGACGGGGCAGCAGCAGCGCTGGTATCCGCATCCTTGTCAAATACGAGCTGGACCGTAAGGATAAGAGTGGCGTTGCTGTCCTGACGTTTAGCGTTTACGAATTTAATCTTATCAAAGCGGTATTTGCTGGAGGAGCCTAAGGTCAGCTTAAAGTTGCTGGATGATGTATTGGAAAAATAGTATTCCTCCTCATCCTCCACCCCCAGGATGATGTCTACCTGAGGCGGTTTGGAACTGCTCCAGGTGTCTCCGTCATCATTGGTGACCTCCCAGGAGTCTACATAATAAAGACCGGTATTGTCTCCGGTAGCAGTGACCTCCACATCTCCTCCATCACGTCCGGTGCGTATGTCGGAGTCAATGGTGAGGTAAATCTTGCCTACCTTTTTCTTGCTTGCCGCCATGGCTGCAGGAGCCAGGACGGAAGAAATAAGGGAAGCAACTAACAATGCGGTGCCCACTTTTTTCCATGTAATCATGTCTGCCTGTCCTTTCTTTTTAAATCATTTTGGAATGAATTATACATTTCTCCATAATATAACTATATCACAATTTCCTGGTAAATATCTTACGATATTATAAAACATTTGTATACTGGGAAACATTCCCATAAGCTCCTGAAATCCGGTGTTACAGACATTTCCTAAAGGTTAGTGGAACGGGGCAGTGAAAAAATAAACTCTGTTCCCACGCCTTCCGTGCTGACCACGTCAATGTTCTCGCCGTGTGCCTGTATGATTTCCTTTACAATGGACAGGCCCAGTCCGGTGCCCTTCTTATCCTTGCCGCGGGACAGGTCCGTCTTGTAAAAACGTTCCCAGATTTTCTTTAAACTGTCCTTGGGTATGCCGATACCTGTATCCTTGACCGACACAAATATTTTTTCATACCGCCCCGATGCCTGGATGTAGATGGTGGAATCGTGATGGCTGAACTTGATGGCATTGTCAATAAGGTTGTACATGACCTGCTGTATTTTTCCAAGGTCGGCAAAGACCATCTGGATGTCGTCTGAGAAGGTAAGATCAAAGCTTACATTTTTGGACTCGCAGGTGCCTTCAAAGGAGGCTGCGGTATCCTTTATGACACGGTTGATATCAAAATTGGTCCTGGAGAGGTAGCCCCTGGCATCCAGGGAGTTAAGGGTAAGCATGCTCTCTGTCAGCTTGTGAAGGCGTTCTGTCTCGGATATGACTCTGGACAGGTACTTTTCATACATTTCAGCCGGTATGGTGCCGTCCAGAATGGCTTCCAGATATCCCTTGATGGAAGTCAGGGGAGAGCGGAAGTCATGGGATACATTGGCAATGAAATTCTTCTGGTATTCCTCCATCTTATTCAGCTCATCGGACATGTAATTCAGGGTGTCGGAGAGGTAACCCATCTCGTCGTGGGTCTTGACATCAATCCGGTAATCCAGATTTCCGGCCGCATATTCATTGGCACCCACTGTAATCTTGCGAAGGGGCAGGTACACGGTCTGGGTAAATACCAGAAGAATAATAAGGGACAGGCCGAACAGGACAGCGGATGTGATGTAAAGGATGCTCAGGATGCCGTTCTGGGACTGGTTGATTTCGCTGATGGGAAGGTGAATCAGCACATAACCGTAGGTGTTGTAATTCCCTGTGATGGGTGCCGACACGCTGAGTACGTTCCCGCTGAACATCCCATAGTAATCCCCTATGGTATAGGACCGGTTTCCGATGGATGCCGGGTCAAAGCCGTTTATGGAGGACTGGACCCTGGAACCGCCCAGGCTGTCCATAACCACGGTGCCCTGTCGGTTGACCACCCATATCTCGGCTCTCAGATAGTGGGACAGCGCCCGTATTTGGGTGGAAACCTCCTCGGAATCCAGCCGTTTCCCCTGATACATGGTGCTGCATGACGAGGCGATGATATTTGCCTCGTCATACAGCGCGTCCGCCTTGCTCTGGACCAGATAGTCACGGGTCATTTTTGATGAAAATGTGGCAATGGCGATAAAACCCAGCAGACCGAAAATCAGATATCCCAGTATAAATTTGGAATAAAGAGAACGGGTCATCGTTTCACCTCGAATTTATAGCCGATTCCCCAGACCGTGGTGATGGCCCAGCTGTTGTGATCCTTTATCTTCTCCCGCAGACGTTTGATATGTACATCCACGGTGCGGGTATCCCCGATGTATTCATAACCCCAGATATGGTCCAGAAGCTGTTCCCTGGTAAATACCTGGTTGGGGGAAGCCGCCAGAAAATACAGAAGCTCCAGCTCCTTTGGCGGCATTTCCACGGAGTGGCCCATATAGATTACGGAATAATTGGTAAGGTTCACAATCAGGTCCGGATACTCCACGTACTCGCCCTGCTGTTCAGTGGACGATGGAGCCGGGGCCGGTGCTGCCTGGTAACGGCGCAGCACTGCCTTGACGCGGGCCACCAGTTCCTTGGAGTCAAAGGGTTTAATCATATAATCATCTGCCCCCAGCTCCAGCCCCAGTACCTTGTCGAAAATCTCTCCCTTTGCGGACAGCATGATGACCGGTACCTGGGAGGAAGCGCGCAGCTCCCTGCAGACCTGATAACCGTCTATACCGGGAAGCATCAGGTCCAGCAGTACCAGGTTGGGCTTGAATTCCGGAAATACCTTAAGGGCTTCCTCGCCGTCCCCCACAATCATTGTCTCATAACACTCTTTCATCAGGTAGAGGGAGATTAATTCTGCAATATTTGCATCATCATCCACAATCAGAATCCTCTGCTTCTCTGCCATGCTATAGTTCCTCCTTGCTGCTGATTTCTACTTAAATGTCACAACGGTTACGCCTGAATCGCCTTCTCCAAACTGGCCCAGGCGGAATTCCTTTACATATTTGAGCTGGCGCAGGCGCTTGTGCACCGCGTTCTTAAGGGCTCCGGTTCCACGGCCATGGACCACGCGCACTGTCTGGAGATGGGCCAGATAGGCGTCGTCCAGATATTTTTCCATGGCAGGCACTGCCTCGTCCACAGTCATGCCTATGAGGTTGACCTCAGCGGACACAGTGGAGGATTTGGACATCTTAATCTGGCTGCTGCCGCTTCCCTTGCCTCTGGCGGCCTTTCCACCATAGCTTATGGAACTTCCGTCTCCCAGTGTGGCGCTTATGTCCTTTTCATTAAGAAGCTCTAAATCCCGGATATTCACCAGGGAACGGAGAATGCCCATCTGGACATATAAATCGCCTCTGGCATTGGGCAGGGTGCTTACGGTGCCTTTCAGGTTCATGGACAGCACTTTGACACCGTCCCCTATTTTCAGTTTCTTGGGCGAGATGGGCTGGCTGGGTCCCTTTGGTTTCACAGTCAGCTTTTCATCTGTTTTCTTTAACTGGTCCCTGAGCCTGGCGCGTTCTGCTTCCAGTTCCTTGCCCACGCCTGAGCTGGCAGCCAGCTTGTTAATCTGCTTGATGGTCTGGTCCGCGGTTTCTTTGGCCTCCCGCAGGATGCGCTGGGCTTCCTCGGTGGCATTTTTAAGAATCTTGTCCTTGCGCTCGTCCAGGCGCTCTTCCTTCTGGGTCAAACGGTTTTTTAAGGAGGCAATTTCATCCTTATAGGCGTTGATTTCAGCCTGTTCCTTCTCAATGGTCAGCCTGCTGGATTCCAGACTGGTTAACAGATCCTCAAAGGACTCATCCTTGGCCTCTAGATGGGATTTTGCGTCGTCAATGATATATCCGGGCAGCCCCAGCTTCTGGGAAATGGCAAAGGCATTGCTCTTGCCGGGAATACCGATGAGTAACCGGTACGTGGGCTGCAGGGTTTCCACATTGAATTCGCAGCATGCATTTTCCACCCCGGGCGTGCTGAGGGCAAATACCTTCAGTTCGCTGTAATGGGTGGTGGCCATGGTGCGGCACTTCATGTTGTGCAGGAAGGAGAGGATGGCAATGGCCAGGGCCGCTCCCTCTGTAGGATCCGTACCCGCGCCCAGCTCGTCAAAAAGACAGAGGGACCGGGAATCGGCTTCATTTAAAATGCGCACAATATTAGTCATATGGGCGGAAAAGGTACTTAAGCTCTGTTCAATGCTCTGTTCATCCCCGATGTCCGCGAATACCTGGTCAAATACAGCCAGCTCCGATCCCTCCCACGCAGGGATGTGAAGCCCGGACTGCCCCATAAGGGTAAACAGGCCCACTGTTTTTAAGGAAACAGTCTTGCCGCCTGTATTTGGGCCGGTGACGATTAGCAGGTCGAACTCCCTGCCCAGCCATACGTTGATAGGTACAACGGCCTGGGGATTCAAAAGGGGATGGCGTCCGTCCTTGATATGGATATAGCCTTTGTCATTGAACACAGGGGCGCTGCACTTGTAATGGCGGGCCAGGCCTGCCTTGGCAAAAATAAAGTCCAGCTGCGCCAAAAGATCCATGTCCATGCGAAGCTCCTCTGTACAGGGCGCTGCCTGATTGCTCAGGGAGGCCAAAACCGCTTCGATTTCCTTTTGCTCCTGTATCTCCAGTTCCCGCATCTCATTGTTCAGCCGGATAATGGCCATGGGCTCAATGAAAAGGGTGGAACCAGTGGCTGACTGGTCGTGGACCATTCCGGATACCTGGTTTTTGTATTCTGACTTTACCGGAAGGCAGTAACGTCCGTCCCTCATGGTGATAACCGCGTCCTGAAGATAGGAGCGGTTGGAGTTGAGGATGGAGTTTAACTGGGTGTGGATGCGGTCAGCTGTCACCTTCATGGAACGGCGCACATGGGATAATCCCGGACTGGCATCATCCGCAACCTCGTCCTCAGAGAGGATGCAGCGTTTGATTTCATTGTTCAGAGGGGTCAGTGGCTCCAGTCCCGCAAACAGGGGTTCCAGGGAGTCGAAGTCATCCTGGGGTTCGCTGGTTCCCCTTGCATCATCTTCCCCGTCATGGCGTCCGTAAGCCTTGGCTCTGGCTGCCACGGTCAGGAGGGAGCTTATGGAGAGCAGTTCGGGTATGCTTAAGGAACTGCCGATATCCAGGCGTTTCAGGGAATCTCCGATATCCCTGATACCTGAAAATGACACGGAACCTTTGAGACGGATCCGTGTCACTGCATCCGTAGTCTGTGCCTGCCAGGTGCGCACTTCTTCCAAATCAGAGGAAGGAGAGAGGTTCTGGCAGAGGGCCTTTCCGAGAGGAGAAGCCGCATATTCTGTGAGCTGGTTTATGATTTTATCATATTCTAAAGTTTTTAACGCTTTCTGATTCATTGATTTCACCTGTGATTTCCGTAAAAATGCTGGATTTAAAAGGACTTTTTCCCAAAAGCCGACATTTAAATTATACCATAAAAAACGATATTTACTATCTTTTTTACTATCTTTTCATATATAAAATCTTGCATAATACTGGGAAGAAACGTATAATAGAGGGTAAGAGTCTTCGCAAGGAGGAGTACTATGGCGGATAAACGTGCTGACCAGCATAGAGATTTAGACCGGCAGGACCAGACTCCGGACAAGTCCCATCGCTTTATTAATGAGAAGATTGTCCGGCAGCCAATGACCAGACGGCAGATTGCCCGGAAAATCCTGTTGACCATTTTTTGTGCCGTTCTGTTTGGCGTGTTGTCGGCCATTTGTTTTGTTGTGAGCAGACCTGTGGCTGAAAGGATTTTAGGTCAGGAGACTCCTGAGGAGAGCAGCCAGATTACCATACCAAAGGATGAGCCGGAAACCACGGCTCCTGCGGCGGCAGAGACTGAGCCCACAGAACCGGCCATGACCGAGGCCGTGGATGAGATGGTACGCTCCGAGATGGAGAAATACCGTTATTCCATTGATGATTTGAATAAACTGTACAGCAATCTTCGCACCATTGCCAGTGACGCGGATGACAGTCTGGTGGTGGTCCATTCCATTCAGCATGAGAAGGACTGGTTCGACAATCCCATCGAGACATCAGGACAGTTCTCCGGAGTGGTCATAGCCAGGACCCGCACTGAGATACTGATTCTCACGCCGGACAAGGCTGTGGAGGCAGCTGATTCCATTGAGGTAGCGTTTCCGGACGGAACCATGATGGCCGGAATCGTGAAGCAGAGCGATACCATTATGGGACTGTCTGTGGTAAGCGTGGACGCGGGCCAGATGGACAGCGAGCAGTTTAAGAAGGTGGAGGCCATCAAGCTGGGCAACTCTTACGGGGTAAAGCAGGGCGACATGGTGGTGGCTATCGGCGCGCCGGCCGGTATTGTCCATTCCAGCGATTATGGAAATATATCCTATGTGGTGCGCAATGTCCATACGGTGGACGGCAGTTCCAGGGTGTTCTATACCAGCGCCAGCGGAGACGCGGAGGCGGGAACATTTCTCCTGAATACTTCGGGTGAGCTCATCGGGTGGGTCACGGACAAATACGACGAGGATGGAGTGTGCAGGATGACCACAGTGGTGGCCATATCTGACTATAAAGGTATACTGGAAATGATGAGCAACGGTATCCCGGCCCCGTATTTCGGCATCAAGGGCCAGGAAGTGAGCCAGGCCATGGCGGACAGCGGAATGCCTTCCGGTATTTATGTGATATCGGCAGTGACAGACGGCCCTGCATACAACGCAGGCATACAGCCAGGGGATATCATCACATGGATGAACGGCGAGAAGGTGGGAAGCCTGAAGGATTTCCAGAACCAGGTGGAAAGCCTGCACGCAGGAGATAAGATTAAGGTGGCGGTCCTGAGAAACGGCAAGGATGAATATACGGAAATTGAGTTTTCGGTGACGGTTGGCGCCAGGTAGCGGCTGGGCTTTTGAAAGGAATTGGAGCCGGGCAGAGATGACAGCCAGAGAGGTTGATACCCGGCGGCGGCAGTGGACAGGCGGCAGTTTGCGTCAGGTAATGTAAGAAGTCAGGCAAAGGGGCCAGGCAGTGTTTACCGCCTGGCTGCGTTGCTGTCAGGGAGTGGAATGAATGGAACTGATGGCGGTATGAATGGCGGTATGAATTGCCAGGCGTATAGACAGGGTAATCATTGGGTTTTTAAAGTGGTTTTAAAAGTGGATTTATAAAATAGGTTTACAAAATAGGTTTATAAAATAGGTTTACAAAATAGAAAGAAGAGGAAAATTGAACATGAGATATATCGACACCTTCAGGGAAGGTATGCACATTGCAGATGTGTACCTGTGTAAGAACAAGCAGATTGCCCTCACGAAGAATGGCAAGGAATACGGCAATCTGGTAATGCAGGACAAGACAGGTACCATTGACGCCAAAATATGGGATTTGGGTTCTCCCGGAGTCGGGGAATTTGAGACCATGGATTACGTTCATGTGGAGGCGGATGTGACCCTGTTCCAGAGCTCCTTTCAGCTGAATGTACGCCGGATACGCAGGGCGCAGGAGGGAGAGTATGTGGAGGCAGATTACCTGCCGGTGTCAAAGAAGGATATAAAGAAAATGTACGAGGAGCTGCTGGGATACATAAGAAGTGTGAAGAATCCCTATCTTCAGAAGCTGCTGAGCGGCTATTTTGTGGAGAACGCGGCATTTGCAAAGGCGTTCCAGTTCCATTCCGCAGCTAAAACCGTGCATCACGGATTCGTTGGCGGCCTGCTGGAACACACGCTCAGTGTGACAAAGCTGTGCGATTACTATGCCGGATATTATCCGATGATTAACCGTGATTTGCTGCTGACAGCAGCTATCTTCCACGATGTTGGTAAGACCAGGGAACTTTCACGCTTCCCGGAGAATGATTATACCGATGATGGACAGCTTCTGGGCCATATTATCATCGGTACTGAGATGGTGGGTGAAAGCATCCGCTCTATACCGGGATTCCCGGAGAAGCTGGCTACAGAGCTTAAACACTGTATTCTGGCCCATCACGGGGAATTAGAGTACGGTTCCCCAAAGAAGCCGGCGCTTTTGGAGGCATTGGCCCTTAACTTTGCCGATAACACGGATGCCAAGATGGAGACCATGATAGAGGCGCTGCAGTCCGGCGGGGAGAATAAAGGATGGCTGGGCTATAACCGGCTGCTGGAGTCTAATATCAGAAAGACAACGGAATAGGCGTTAAGGTTGGATAATATAGAGAATTAACAGGACCGAATATATAAGGCTGAAAACATTTAGTTTGGGTACGGGATTGCAGGATGTGTCCTTGACCAGTGTGTTTTCGGCCTTTTGTGATAATGGGGGCGGGGATGGGATATTGGGATGATGGGATGAGATAGCGGGATGATGGGATGGGATAGTGGGATGGGATAACGGGACGATGAGATAAAATAATGGGTTGAAAAAATCGAGAGCAGTAATAGCTCATAATAACAGTTTGAATACAGGACAGGTGAAATGGTATGGAAAAGAATCAGGAATTTATTGTTACAATAGAGGATATGAATGAGGACGGAGCAGGCGTGGGAAAAGTGGATGGCTATATCTGGTTTGTCAAGGATGCTGTGATTGGCGACGTGGTGCGGGCAAAGGCCATGAAGATGAAGAAATCTTATGGATTTGCCAAGCTCATGGAAGTTCTGGAACCGTCAGCCTCCCGTGTCATTCCATCATGCCCGGTAGCAAGGCAATGCGGAGGCTGTCAGCTTCAGGCCATGAGTTATGAAGAACAGCTGAAATTTAAAGAGCGGAAGGTGATGAATAATCTGATTCGTATAGGCAAATTTGATGAGGATGAGATTCATATGCTTCCTATTATGGGGATGGAGCAGCCCTGGAGATACAGGAACAAGGCCCAGTTCCCTTTTGGAAAAGATAAGGACGGAAATGTAATTGCCGGATTCTATGCAGGGCGGACACATGCCATTGTTGAAGCAGAGGACTGCCTGTTGGGAGTTGAGGAGAATAGGGAGATTCTGGATATTGTAAAGCGGTTTATGAAGGAAATGAAGATAGAGCCCTATGATGAGCTCTCACATAAGGGATTGGTGAGGCATGTCCTGATTCGGAAGGGATTTAAGACAGGCGAAATTATGGTTTGTCTGGTGATAAATGGAAACAAGCTTCCCGGTAAAGAGCGGCTGGTGGAGATGCTGACTGGTGTGGATGGGATTAAAGGCATGACCAGTATTTCCTATAGCGTGAATCAGGAAAAAACGAATGTAATAATGGGGAAGGAGATTGTGAACCTTTATGGACCTGGATATATTACAGATTACATTGGAAATGTGAAATATCAGATATCGCCGCTTTCATTCTACCAGGTAAATCCTGTACAGACAGAACGGCTTTATGGGACAGCGCTGGAGTATGCCGGACTTACGGGAAATGAGATTGTTTGGGATTTGTATTGCGGAATCGGCACTATTTCATTATTCCTGGCTCAGAAGGCTAAGAAAGTGTATGGTGTGGAAATTGTGCCCCAGGCCATAGAGGATGCCAGGAGGAATGCAGAAATAAACGGCATTCATAATGCAGAGTTTTTTGTGGGAAAGGCCGAGGAAGTACTGCCGGAGCAGTTTGAAAAGAATCATGTCCATGCGGATGTGATTGTAGTAGACCCGCCTAGAAAAGGGTGTGATGCGGTTTGTCTGGATACTATACTCAAAATGAGGCCGGAACGGGTAGTTTATGTCAGCTGCGACTCGGCTACGCTGGCCAGGGATTTGAGGTACTTGGCGGATGGGGGGTATGTGGTGGAGAGAGGGAAGTGTTGTGATATGTTTCCGGGGACGGTGCATGTTGAGGTGGTAATACAGATGCGGAATTGCGGTTTGAAGGAAAAATGAGAGGTTAAACCACAAGATATAGTGGTTTTTGGCGAAAAAACGGGAGAAAAATCGGGCAAAAATTAGCCGATCCCCCACCGATTTTTTGGCTTTTCCACAGATGTGAGACAGATAAAAGGAGATATGGAATAAAAACCAAGGGCTGACCGAGAGCAAATGATTGGCCTTTTTTATGAAATAAATGGCAGAGAGGAGACACGTAATGAGAATCTATTTGAGCAGGACTGTGAGCTCGGGGATTAGAATTGAATTACCCGCAGCGATTGGAAAAATAAGCTGACTTGAAAAAGTAAATTCCAGTGCAGAACTAAATTCTATTGCACCTTTAAAAATCTTTGGGCTGTATATCTGATTACAACAATAATTGACTTTAATTGAGTTTCGGGATAGAATACAATATGTATACTTATATGCACGTAAGAGTAATTCAATGTATGTGTTTGGACGGGCATATTCCAGAAGCTACGATGAACGAATCATATGAGGCTGTTCTGGACGCGTCAGAAAAGCTTAGGGATGAGAGGATTAAGAGCGGGAGATAGATCAAGTAAAGTACTGTAAGTGCAGAGTAACTAAAGAGGAGAAAGAACTATGGCTATACAACCTCGATGGAATAAAATGGAGGCGGCAATTCTTCTTGAGGCTGTAATAAATGTTGAAAATCGCTCAGAGAAACGGCAGGATGCAATAGTACGTGTTTCAGCTACACTAAGAAAAATGGCTGAGTCGCGGGGCTTTGAAATTGATGACAAGTATCGGAATGTTAATGGCATAACTTTTCAATTTCAAAGCATGGAGTATTCTGCGCTGGGGCGTATAAGCCCCACAAACAAGACTGGTTCAAAACTATTTGATGAAATTGTGAGTATAAAAAATCAGTTCCCAAATGAATACAATGCATTGCTAAAACAGGCAAGAGATTTCTTGAAAACAGATAAGACTGAGTCTGAAGATGAAGTGAATAAAATGAATTTTAGAGAAGCTTTCAAAGAGTGGCTTCTTAGTCATGGAAAAAATGAACGTATCACAGATTATATTACAAGAGAATTTGATGCCATATCAGATTACGCAAAAGATAAGAAAGTCTCTGTAGTAGATATGTGGGAAATATCCAACCCAAAGCAATATCAGAAGTATATGCATGCATTACAGGAGTACAAATTTTTTCGTGTTTTACAAAAGGAAAAATATAAATTCTTTAAAAATAATTCAAAGATTTATTTGACTTTCCTTAAAGATGGCATCACACTTGTTGAAATGATTTCTCCAGCACCGCAAATTCCAGAGACTGAATTTGCGGTGCTTGATGTTGATAAAAAATTGTATGCCAGCTTTCCTAATGAGGTTAGAAATATTTATCGGGTTTTGAAATTAGATTCCAGACATGCATACCTTACCATGAAGCAAATCGTAGATCTCGCTAAATGCGAAGAGGCTGCTGCCAGAACCATTCTCTCTGATGCAACTTGGTCTGAAAAGTTAGGCGATGGTTTTGTCCTTGGCAGTAATATTAAGTATCGTTCGAAGAAAACAATAGCGTTCAGTATTGACCAAGAATATGGACGGGATACTAAAGAAGATGAAATCCTAAAAAAGGATTTTCGTCGTGGCTTCAGATCTCATTCTATCATGGATAGAAAAAGGTTCATCAATGCCTTTGCGGAACAGTTTGGTGAAGTGCTGTCTGATGATGAGGCAGTGCAACGCATTTCCAAGAAGTCGTTTACTTTCGATGATCGTCTGTTTTTGCCCAAGGCAGTTGTTGATAAGCAAATTGCTGAGTCAATACGCGATTATGTTGAAAATTACTTTGCACAACAAGAAATCCTGTTTTATGATGTTCTGTTTAATGCGTATAAAGAGCAACTTAATTCGCTGATTTACAGTCCGAAAATGCTTGCAGCTTTTATAGAACATACCTTTATAGGAACGCCTCTCTTCTTTAGAGAAAAGTATTTTTCATATAGTCAGAGCGCAAAGCCGGATATTTCAAGGGAAGTGATTGATTATTTGATCAGGATGGATAGGCCTTGTTCATATGATGAAATATATACGGAATTGTCTCATCTCAAGAAGGAGGATATTTATTCTGTTCTTCATTACAATAACCCTGAAATTTTAGGAAATAGTAAGACAGAGTATTTTCATGTTGAGGTGGCCCATATAAGTAACCGAGAAAGAACTATTCTCGAAGCATATTGTGACAGATTGTTGGAGAGCAGCAGATACATAACATGTAATGAAATCATCGAAAATCTTCCACAAATTGATGCGATTTTGTATGAAAAATGTGAGGGTAGATTTACGAAGCTGGGTTTAAGAAGAATCTTCACATATTATCTGAGAACAAGCTTTGATGTTATGACTGGTATTATCACTAGAAAAGGTGAACAGATGGCGCCTAAGGATGTGTTTGCCAATTTTGTGAAAAGACATCCGACATTTACGATTGATGATGTTCAGGAGCTGTCTATGTATACTGGGACAGTGCCATATTGGGATTCTATTCATTCTAATGCTATTCGAGTTAATAGCAAAGAGTTTGTTTCAGACGGAATGCTGGATTTTGATATAGATGGTATTGATGACGCTATTGCCTTTTATTGCGATGATTATTTGCCTTTGGCCGGTATTGCTGATTTCATGCGTTTCCCATCTTGTGGATACCCATGGAACATATATCTTTTACAGGAATATGTCTATCGCTTTAGCAAAGCATTCAAGCTATTGTTCTTGGGGTTTGCTAAAGGAAAGGCAAGTGGAGTGATAGTAAAGAAACAGTTGGAGTATTCTGATTTTGATTCTGTGGTTGTTGATGCGCTGTCTAAAACAGATATTATAGTAAAACAGGATGCCATGAATTATCTTTGTGACCGTGGTTTCATTATCGACAGGCGTTACAAAAAGGTGGAGGAATTATTAAAGAAGGCAGTAGTTCTCCGAAAGAAAAAAATGGAAAGTATGGTAAAGTAATGTATTCATATGAGTGGGATGCGGAAACTGGCGGATATAAACTGAATAGTACACCGCTTTCTTTCAGCAAGGAGCCTAGGCCGGTTTACTATAAGGAATTGGATATTCTTGGCTTCGATCATTGCTGGAAATATGATAAGAGTGATGTCTTTCCATATATGTGGGCTGAAGCAAATAATTACTATTATCGCGGGCGGCTGGTTGCAAAAACAAAAGGTGGCTCTTTATACAAGAAACCAGAAATTATTTTGATAGATAAACCGGAGCCAGATGGTGATTACCTGCGATTTGTAGATATTCCGGTTATGGTTGAAAAGAATCGCGAAATTATGGAAAGCCTTGCACAGGAGACAATAAAGAAAATCTACAATTACTTTATGGAATTTCGTAATAAGGTGGATGTTTTCTATGTTGCTTTTAGTGGAGGAAAGGACAGTGTTGTTACATTGGATTTGGTATCGAGAGCATTGCCACATAATGATTTTAAAGTTTTATTCGGCGATACAGGGATGGAGTTCCCAGATACCTATGAAACAGCAAATAATATTGAGGAATGGTGTGGAGCACAAAACATTGATTTCTTGAGAGCAAAATCCGAATTCAATCCTGAATATACATGGAGCCAATTCGGCCCACCGGCTACAGTTATTCGATGGTGCTGTAGTGTTCATAAAACTTCCCCACAAATACTGATGCTTCGAAAAGTTACAGGGAAAGAAGACTTTACAGGAATGGCCTTTGTCGGGGTTAGAGGAAGTGAAAGTATTGCAAGAAGTGAATATGACTATGTCAGTCTGGGTGAAAAACACAAGGGACAATGGAGCTGCAATCCAATATTAGAATGGAATTCTGCAGAACTTTATTTATATATATTTACGAGGAGTCTAATCCTTAACGAGGCTTATAAAAAAGGAAACAGACGAGCAGGGTGCCTAGTGTGTCCAGGAGCATCGGAAAGAAATGAGTATATGGCTAGAGCTTGTTATTGTGATGAGTTTGATGCACTAGTTTCAAAAATAAAAGACCATTATAGGCAGAATTTCCAGTCAGATGAACGCCTAAAAGAGTTTGTTGAGAACGGCGGATGGAAAGCAAGAAAAAATGGTAGGGATTTGCACTTTCTCCCTAAATACTCAGACCATATAGAGAAGAATAACATTATCATTCAGCTTAATAATCCCAATATGGATTGGAAGATATGGATGAAAACGGTTGGTGTTCTTCAAGAAGACAATGGCAGCTATAGTATTATACATCGAGGCAAATGTTATTGTTTCGAAGTGATTGAAAGTGCTGATAATATTACGGTTTCAATTGAGAATGAAATAGCGAAAAGAGATCCGTTGTTTATTAAATATTTTAAAAATGTATTTAAAAAAGCAGCTCAATGTATTGGATGTCATGAGTGCGAAGCTGATTGTCATAATGGATGCTTGACCATGGAAAATGGGAAAGTCCATATTAGTGATAAATGCAAACATTGTTCGGACTGCCATAAAGCTTTAAAAGGCTGTTTAGTCTACAATTCAATTGAGATGCCAAAAGGAGAAACAGGAAATATGAAAGATATGAGTTTGAACAGTTACTCCCATTTTGCACCCAAAATAGAGTGGTTTGAACAGTTCCTGAAATATGAAGATGAATTCGATGATAATCATTCTCTTGGATCGCAGATGTATAGCTTCTTTAAGAGGTTTCTACGTGATAGCAATATGATTATTAACAATCATTTTTCGCCAGTCGCAAGGGTGGTAAAGAATCTTGGACTTAGTAATCAGTCGGCTTGGGGAATTATGCTTGCGAACGCTGTTTATTCACCGCAGCTTCGGTGGTTCGTGCGAAATTTGGAGTTTTATACAGATTATCCGAAGAATTATACCATTGCTATGTTACAGGATGCTGGTGCCAAAGAAACATGGGCAAAAGACATATGGAGTTGCTTTAATAGATTTACGGATCTTCATTTTGGAAATATAGGCATGGGGACTGGGAAAAGGGAGAAGAATAAGCTGGTTGCAGTGTATAGGACAGCATGGAACAATCCGGATCCAGTGGTGATTTTGTATTCCTTGTACAAGTTTGCCGAAAAGTGTGGAGGATATTATAATTTTACACTTAGCCGTTTGCTTGATCATGACGTTGATAGCGATGGCATCAGCCCTACGCAGATTTTCGGCTTGGATCGGGATACAATGGTTAGGTTGTTGAATGGCCTGGCTGCTAACTACTCGGAATTCATCACAGTGTCATTTACTATTGATTTAGATAATATCTACCTAAAGGGCGAAAAATCATCAGAGGATGTTCTTGAATTATTTTAAGCGGGGGGTGTGGACATGGCGACCAGTACCTATAGAAAGTACTTTAATATTAAGAAACAATACTATCCTTGTGTTACGGATGAACTGATTAGAAAAGGCAATGTGGATTGGAGAGATTTTTATCCGCATCCTACGTTTGTGAATCTGCTTGAAACAGCGGCTAATGTTATTGAAAGAAAGCAACCTTTGGGTATCTGGGTCGAGGGCGGATACGGAACAGGAAAGTCATATGCAGCCTTGGCTCTTGGTAGTCTTTTGAAGGCAGATAAAGAAACAACGGAAGCGTATTTTGACAGATATAACCTTGATAAGACCCTTAAAAAACGTTTCTGTGCTATTAAGGAGCGCAAAGATGATAGCGGTGAAATTAAGAAGATTGTAACTGTTCACTGCTACGGAACCTCATCGATAGATGGTGATGCTGATTTATGTTCAATTATGCAGCAGAGCATTCTCAAGGAATTAAAGAATAATGGATGTGAGTATACTGGGCAGGCGTCTTTGAAGGATGCTTCTTTAAATTGGCTTTCTATAAATCGTAATAAGATGTATTTTAATTCAATTATTTCTGAGGACAGCCGATTTATTGGACAGACGGCCGATGACGTTATTGATGGATTAAATACCTATACCGGTGAAGCGTTGACTATGCTCATGGGAAAGATTGCCAAGGTTGGCAAGGAGAATGGCATTGAGCCGATGAAACTCGATGTCAAAATCTTTATCAAATGGTTGAAAGATATTATTAAAGGAAATAATCTGCAAAGCTTGTTCTTTATTTGGGATGAGTTTACAAAGTATTTCGAGAACCATATCCATGATCTGACGGGATTTCAGGAAATTATGGAGGTAACGGAGACAAATAATTTCTGTCTCCTTGTTGTGACGCATACGGGTGTTAGTGAAGATGTCGTGGCCAAAGAAGGTGGAAGCGATAAAAAACTGATCAATCGCTTTGTAAAGCCTACATCGGTTATTGATCTCCCTGACAATATTGCGTTCAAGCTGATTGGACATGCACTTGAAAAAAATGATGATGAGCAGATTGCGGAAGAATGGAAAGAGATTTGCGAAACCCAGTTTTTTGATACAGCCAACAGTAGAAAACTTGTCATGGATAAGCTTAATCAGCTGACAGATGAGGATATTGCTGATGAGGATATGCTGAATATCCTGCCCATTCATCCATACGCTGCACTTATCTTGAAATATATTGCATCGTCCTTTCAGGAGAATACCAGAAGCATGTTTGAATATATTAAAAATGATTCCGGTGTGAAATTGAAAGATTTCCAGTGGTATATAGATACTTATGGACCTTTTACGGATAATCCACTTGTGACAATAGATATGCTTTGGGAATATTTCTATCAGGATGAAGGTCGTTATCTGCGTCAAGAGATTAGAAATATTCTTAGCGCTATCAGTAAATCGAAAAGCAATAAGTTGGATGATGATCAGACCAAAATTCTGAAAACCGTTCTTCTTATGCAGGCTATATCTTATATGAATGGTGATGCGGTAGAGTGTTTCTATGCAACCGATAAAAATTTGAATTTGGTATTTGAAGGAACTCCTATCGGTAATAGCGCGTCCAGTATTGCAGAAACGCTTTGCAAGAAGGATATTCTTTTTCCAAAAACGATTCAGGGGAAAACAGTTTATATTGTGCAGTTGATTGCTACTTCCACGGTTAGTCGGGAAGATGTTGAAGCAAAATGGTCCACGGCAAAATTGATTGAAAATTCTAAGTTTAGCGATCCATTATCTTGGCCTGGGGCATTAAAACTTCGCTATAACTTTATTTCTGCAACATTGGATACTATACCCAGCTGCATCACGAAATTTAAAAAGCAGGCTTATCGAAAGGGCAGCTTCAACTGTCTATGCGTATATTCGAAGAATGACGAAGAAAGCAGAGCAATAGAAGTTGAAATCAGCAAATGCTTGAAAGAACCGAAAAATGAGGAACTGAATTTGATCATTGTCGATACAGGTGCGACCCCTTTTGGCAACGATAAATGGAACACCTTTATTGATTATATGGTTCAGAGTGAATCATTCGATAAGAACGATAATACTCAGAGTCAGAATTATTCGCTGAAAGCTTCTGAAGTCATAGAGGATTGGAAACAAGCTATGCAGGATAGTGGCGCTTTTTATATCTGCCGACTGGCAGCTAACGGTACTGTTAAACGTGAACGAAGAAGCAATCTTGACGATTTGTATTCTGGCTTGTATACCATCATCAGAGATACTTATCCGCAAGCGCCAGAGGTGAATTATGATCTAATAGATGGTGTTTATATCATTAGCGCATTGAAGCAGGGCGTAAAGTCCGCGGTAAATGGAAAGACAGAAGGCCCTTATAATGCCCCTCAGCAGAAGAAAAAACTTGAGAAGGCATTAGAGGGCGCATGGGGGATGCCTGCAGAATACCGCTATTGGGAAGAAAAGATGCATCTACATATTTCTCAGATTAAGACATGCGTAGAGAAGGTTATAGCTGAAGAATTTGCTCAGAGTGATAGAGTGGCTATTTCTACTATCTACAACAAATTGACAGAAGCGCCATTCGGTTTCATGCCGTGTAATCTGACAGCGTTTCTTCTGGGATTTGTTTTAAAGGATTACATTGGAGATAAGTACGGATATGATGATGGTATCGCAGGTGGCGAGATGAATCTGGCAAACCTGCAGGCTATGGTCGAATGGGTAATTAAGTATGCTGCTGGTCAGGACACAAAATATCGAGAGAAGTATATTGTTACAATGACAGAGGAAATCCGTAAGTTTAACGAATTGACTTGCGCTGCCTTTGGAATTAGCGCTGAACAGTGCACAAATATTCCTAATACCAGAACTTATATCCGAAACCAAATGAAGGAACGGACATTCCCTATTTGGTGTGTGGAATACTGCCTTAAAGATGTTTCATTAGCTTCCAGTGAATCAGTTGTAGCTAGTGTGATTCAGCTTTATTCTGGTTTAGCAAACAATGCTAATATGGGAAAAGCGGAATCGGATATAGCTAAAGAAATCGGTATTCTTTACAAGAACAATCCAACCCTGATTCAAGATTTACCGTATCTTTTTACAAAGGATATGTGTCGGGCTGGCATGACTTATTATTTGGCTGAATACAATGATGGCGAACTTGTTCAACTGGCAGAGCAAATTGAGGATGACGGTCAGTTCCTTAATGAAGTAAAGAAAAAATTTGATGCAGATTCAGCCAATTGGGTATGGATTAAAGAAACTGCTGACAAGAAGATTTCTGAAGTTATAGCGGAATATACTATCATAGCAGAGAGCAACCGGCTCATTGGAAAGGCAAAAACACTTAGAGAGGCATTGGATGGTTGGAAGTCTAAATGCGGAAATATAAGAGTGTCATATGAAGCTTCTAAAAATTATCTTGGAGATGTTGAACCGCTTGTCAAGGCTTTGTACGACTTAAAACAGCAGGGCTCCCTTCTTGATTCACAGAAAGCAGCTTTCCTGAAAGTGCTACAGGACAAGGGCGACCTTTTTGATGAGTATTATAAAGGACAGTTTAATCTTTTTGTTAAGGTCTGCGGTTTTTATGTGAGTGAGTTTGATACAGAAGAGCAGAACAACTTGTTCATGACATTGCCGACTGGAGACACATTTACCAAAGAAAAAGCACAGTATTTTCAAATGATTGAAAAGTCGGTGAAAGACTTTAAAAGCACATTAGGAAAAATCAAACTCAAAAATTTGTGGAAGGATAGAACCGGAACTGAATCACCAGAAGATTGGTCTAGGAGCAATTTAACACCTATCATTTGCATGGTCGATGCACAGGACTATGATGCGGCTCGTCAGGCGTTTTTGACGCTTTCGCGCGTGCGTCCGGAAGATAGCGAAACCGAAAAAGCTATGAACTTCCTTGAATCTGCAACATTTTATGAAGCTTTAGGGGATTCGAAAAAAATAGATGATGCCTTCAACAGGAAAATCCTTAAAGAATATGCGGTTTTACTTAAAGCAGATGAAGTTAGGGAATATTTGAAAGAACGCGCAACAGCACAGCCTCATGAATGGTATTCAAATCCGATGGTTGATAAGCTTATAAGGGAATATGCCTCTGCCAGATACGATACTGAGGGTAGTGTTATTGCGACCAAGATTGTTGATGCAATGGATGATATTAACACGTTAAAGGAATATTTGAAAAAACTAATTCAGGATGACATATCAGTTGGCCTTAGTATTATCAAAAATGCGGACCGAAAGTAACGAAAGGTGACATTTATGGACGATTGTATTGAAAGAATCAATAATTATCTGCAGGACGAGAATATAACATACCCGCTCTTTGTGAATGTGGAGAATGCTGCACAAAAGGTGGAAATCCTAGAATATTACGGAGTGGGTGATAATACAATCGTTCATATTGCTGATTTTGCTAAGAAGGACAGCCTGCCTAATGTGATGGGAGTCATTGATGACATAAAACGCGCTTCTGGCAATATGTTTGTGTTTGAATTAACCACCTATCTTAAGTTGCTTAGTGGATTAGAGCTTCAAAAGACCATGCAGACACTTTGCAATATGAGCATTGCAAAGAAAGCAGTAATTGTATGCTTTCATTGTGATGAGATCTTAAAAAAGATGCTCCAAAAAGATTTAAGAGTAACACAGCGTATTGTTGCAGCGGATTCTACAGTTGATTCTGTTAAACCGCATATCACATTTGTGACTCCGGAATTTTCTTTTGGTTCAGCGAATGTTGTGGAAGGCGTGGAGTTCCTTCCTGAGGCGATTGAGAATGCTGTTCAACCAGAAATATATATTCGGACAGCTAAAAAGGCATCCGTTTTTGCGAATGGACAGTATGCCATTGCAACATTGGATACACCACTACAGATACTTCAGAATAAATACCCTGAGCTTGGGGGATTTAAATATGATGAAGCCGAAGACTCCTATTGGAGATATCTGTTAAATCTTAGTGAAAACAAGGCTTCGTTCCGCTCAATAGTAATAGCACATTTCGGTAATGTCAATAACTATGAATATGCGCTGCAGGAATGGTATACCTATGAGGACAGAATACAGTGGTTATTGTTTGTTACGATGAAGGCCTTTCCAGATGCAAAGAACCAAATTATAAGAGATGCGGTTTCGTCTTCCAATAAGCATACCAAAGTTATGCGTAATTTAATAAGGGCAATTTTGAACTACTCTCAAAATGTAAAAGCTTTTTCACAGATATATAAGCTGTGGAAGTCCCTGAGATACAGGTTAAATATCCCGGAAGAGGAAGTGGCAGATTATTGTGAGTTCGTTGATCAGAAGGGAAAGGATGCACTGTACTATCTTTCAGATTTGACCAAGATGGAGAAGGAAAAGGCAATTAAACTTATAGGAACATACCAGGCTGATTATGATGATGAAACGTTACTGGGAGTGCTTAAGAGTAATTTCCTTGACTTCTATAATTATGTCAGTCCATTTTATTTCGGTAATGATTTGTTGGATTACTATTTTTCGCAATATACAATGCAGAAACTTCGGAATGTAATATATCCGGAGTTTGAGAAAATTGTTAATACGGAGGCTGAAGAACAGCACTTTGTAGAACTTCCGACTAGGGCAGAAATTGTCAGTGATGCAGATAAGCATAATTCTATTCTATATTTCGTAGACGCATTAGGAGTGGAATTCCTTAACTATATTCTGCAAAAATGTGCTGCGAAAGGCCTGTTTGCTGAAGCCAAAGTTGGAAAATGCAATCTTCCTTCTATTACATCAGCTAACAAGGAGTTCATTGATGTATTTAAAGCGTGCGATGCTGAAATAGTGGATTTCATTAAGAAAATTGACAAAGATAAACACGAAGCAATTGGCGACTATAATTTTGAAAAATCAGAATATCCCATTCATTTGATTGATGAACTTGCAGAAATCGACAAGGTGGTTGCTAATATTTGCACAAGACTCTCTTCAAATAAGTACGATCAGGCTTATATCATTTCTGATCATGGAGCGAGCCGGTTGGCAGTTATTAAAAAGTCTGTTTTGCCTATTGAATCAAAACGGACTGGAACTCACGGGGGAAGGGTTTGCGAGGACAATGAATTAACCAAGAAGCTTTCACATGCAATTCATGAAGGTGGACTTTGCATTTTGGCTGGCTATGATCGATTCGATGGTTCACGACCTTCCGCAGTAGAAACTCATGGCGGCGCTACACTTGAGGAGGTTGTAGTTCCTGTAATCAGGGTTACAACGGACAATATTGTTTGGGAATTTAAGGTGATGAATGATGGACACAAGGTGATATTCAGTTACAAAACGCAACCAGTTCTTGTTATCTGGTCTAAGAATGAGCTGAATAATCTTTCTGTGAAAGTTAACGGAAAGATGTATGTTGGGAAGCAGGATGTGGATAAGAAAACATTCAGATTTGAGTTGGACAAGCCTGAAAAAGCATGTGACTGTAGCGCTGATATTTATGTTTCAAGCAATTGTGTTAAGCGGGGAGTGAAGTTCAAACTTGAGCGTGAAGGTGTCCAAAAATCACAAAAGTTTGAACTTGGTAATATGATGTTTGGAGGAGATAAGAAGTTATGATAGATAAGTTTAGAGATTGTTTCAACGGAATGATCGTATATAAAGATCTTAAAAAGAACAATTTCTTTTCAACATTAAGTCTTCCGTCCTTCATGAGAGACTGGCTTCTCGCAGAGTTTCAGAATGAAGATGGGGGGTTTGAACCAGCGCAAATTTCAGAGTTTGTGAAAACATATATCCCAAGAAAAGAAGATTGGACAGCGATCAAGGATAAAATCATTTTTGAACGCAATAAGGTTCAAATCTTTGCAAAAATAACAGTTGATATTGACATTCAGACAAGTGAAATCACGTTTACACTTCCTGATTTTGGCCTGACGGATAAGGATACCATTATCGAAGAGAGCGTATGGGAGCAAGTGAAGGATGAACTGATTGCTGAACATGAAACTTGGGGAATGATTGAACTTGGGTATCGTGCACCTAATGAGTATGACCAGCAGTTCGAAGAAGATAAAGTTAAGAAAGGTAAAAAAGGTAAAATTAAACTCACGAATTTTAAGAATTTTTGCCCGTATACTATTGATCTTGAATATTATAAGGATGTTCGAAATGAGTTTGACATCGATGAATGGATCGATATCCTACTTGGCGCGATCGATTATAATGCCTCGGGATATAAAAACAAGGAACAAAAACTTGCGATGTTGTCAAGGCTCCTTCCGTTTGTTGAAAAACGTTTAAATATCATCGAATTAGCTCCCAAGGGAACTGGAAAATCATATGTCTTCGGCCATGTTAGCAAATATGGTCTGCTGACGGACGGTGGAAAAGTAACAAGAGCAAAAATGTTCTATGATACTTCGCGTAGAAGTCCAGGCTTTATTGTTGGCAATGATTTTGTGGTAATAGATGAGGTAAAACTTGTCCAGTTTGGCGATGTGAATGAAATGCGCTCCGTTATGCAGGGCTACATGGAATACGGAACATTTAATATCGGTGGATACGATGGAAAATCCGATGCTGGTGTTGTGTTCCTTGGAAATATTCATCAGGACAATATGGATGAATATACTAATATGTTTACAGAACTTCCAAAACTTTTTCAAGAAAGCGCTCTGCTTGATAGAATTCATGGCTTTATCAAGGGATGGGATATTCCTCGAATGAATGATGACATGAAGATTTGTGGATGGGCACTGAACTCAGAGTATTTTAGCTCTATTTTGCATCATCTACGTGAGGATATAAGTTACCGAGCTGTAGTAGATGCGCTGGTGGAATTACCTGACGGCGCAGATACCAGAGATACAGAGGCTGTAAAACGTATTTGTACCGCATACCTCAAGCTACTGTTCCCTAATGTGCGGTCACCTAAGGATATAACAATGCATAATTTCAATTTGTATTGTCTGCGACCGGCATGCAAGATGAGAGGCATCATTAAGACACAACTGGGTATACTTGATATTGAATATAGAGGAAAGAGCGTTCCTCAATTTGCAGTAAGGGATTTGTCTAATGAAGATTAAGTGCGTTGTATGTGGAAGAGCGGATTTTGATAAAGATACTATCGGTCTAAATAAGAAGCTTTTGAGCAAGAATATTACAGAATTTTATTGCCTAGATTGCTTGGCATCTTATCTTGACTGTACAGTAGAAGATTTGCAGGACAAAATTGAAGAATTTAAAGAAGAAGGATGTATCCTTTTTAAGTAAATAGAGGTGATCGAATTGATATACGCTGATAATGCTGCTACTACACAACTATCACAAGATGCACTGGAAGCTATGCTGCCATTTTTTAAAGCTGAATATGGAAATGCTTCTGAACCGTATTCCTTTGCGCGGTCAGCAAAAAAAGCACTGTTATCAGCTAGAAAAATGATTGCACATTGTATAAATGCGTTACCTGAAGAAATCTATTTCACCTCAGGTGGAACAGAAAGCGATAACTGGGCGCTGAAGGGCACAATGTTTGTATATGGGGATAATCGGGAGCTTATTACTTCGCAGATTGAGCATCATGCGGTCCTAAATAGTGCTGCAACAATAGAAAAAATGGGTTATCCTGTAGTATATTTGCCAGTAGATGCGGAAGGTGTTGTTCAATCAGACACACTAGAACGATATATTACAGACAGGACCAAGCTGGTTTCTGTAATGTTGTCAAATAACGAAATAGGAACTATTCAACCGATAAAAGAATTGGCTGAGATTGCACATAATTATGGGGCGTTGTTCCATACAGATGCAGTACAGGCAGTCGGTCATATTCGCATAGATGTCAAAGAACTTGGAGTAGATATGCTTTCTGCATCGGCTCATAAATTTAATGGGCCGAAAGGTATAGGTTTTCTATATATTAAAAAAGGAACAGAAATTGCTCCTTACTCTGATGGTGGTGCACAAGAATCCGGTAAAAGGGCAGGAACAGAGAATATTGCGCTTATTGTAGGAATGGCTACCGCATTGCATGAAAATAACCTCACTATTAAGGATAACGAGGTTCACCTTCTCGAAATGGAGCAGAATCTATTGCGTCATTTAGATGATGCAGGTATTGACTATATTCGTAACGGATCAAAGAATCGTATACTAGGAACCCTGAGTCTTTCTTTCAGAGGCTTTGAAGGCGAAATGCTATTACATCGGCTTGATCTTAAAGGGATTTGTGTGTCTACCGGATCTGCATGTAATAGTAAGAATACACAGATTTCGCATGTTCTGCAGGCAATCGGACTTGAAGAAGAGTATGCGGTGGGAACCATTCGGATATCTTTGGGAAGATTAAATACTACAGCGGAAGTGACTGCAATAGCGGATGCAATTATATCGATAATCAAATAAATCATTAGTTGGATGGAAGAACATTATAGACGTTAATAGTATCTGTGTTGTGATGGTGGACGGATACAGTGACTATAACAAGCTAAAGAAGGCACGCTGATGCCATACATCCGTAGATATTTAATCGAAGCCATTCCGAACGACCATGATAAGGACTACAGCCATCAGGTAGTCCAGGGTGTCCTGTATTGTAACAAGCTGTTCGAATACAAACGGAGCTATAAGGCAAAAGGACTGTCCTATGGTCAGGTATACAAGTACCGTCTGAAAAATGAATAACCGGCAGTAGAAGGCTTTATCCACTAGCTCGATACACAGAGGCCGGAAAAGGCAGCTGCATAGAGCGGGCAGTGACTTCATTCGATATAGATAAGACACGTTAATGACTTATCTCGAAGACGGGGGATGCAGCCTGAGCAATAGCCCATCGGAAAACTCGATCAGACCGGTAACCCTGGGAAATAAAAACTGGTTGTTCAGTGATGGTCAGGCCGGAGCCAATGCGAGCATGGTGGTTTGTAATATGGTAGAAATGGCGAAAGCCCATGGACTCCATCCATACAACTACTTAAAGTACCTGATGGACGTTTTCCCAAGTATCGAGACAAGTGACATCGAACTCGCGAAACTTGCTCCGAGGAGTGAAAAAGCGAGGATAGCATGTAGCAATAAATCAGAGTAAAATGCTAACAACCCTGACAGCAGTGACTGGTGTCAGGGCAAATGTATTGGGGACACCCTTATACTTAGCGGAGCTTTCCAGGCTTAGTTGAACATGTAGTATTAAAGTGCTGTAATCATCACATGGGGCGATTACATGGAAAGTACAATTATAAGATTATTAGATCCTGATTTGGAATGTAGTAAATCAAAAATTAAAATGATATGATAGTTTAGCATGTTTATTCTACAAAACAAAAATTAATCTGTCCTTATTGTGGTAACATCTCCTGTAGGGGACATTCTGTTTATCAAAGAGAAATCCAGGATATTCCGCTGCATGAAAAACAAATAATACTGCTGTTGGATACAAGGAAAATGTACTGCGATCATCCGGAATGTACTCACACAACCTTTGCAGAACGCTTTGATTTTGTCGCATCTAATGGTAAAAAAACAAAACGGCTTGTTGATAAAATATTAATGACATCTGCTAATTTGAGCTCTGTAAACGCGTCTTTCTTACTGAAAGCAGACTCTGTTAAAGCCAGTAAAAGCAAAATTTGTGATCTGCTTAAAAAAATGCCTTCCTTTTGGATAAATCAGTTATCACAAAAGTCTATGTGGATGACTTTGCTTTTCGTGAAAGGTACACCTATGGTTCAGTCATGGTAGATTTAGAGACACATCGAATTATTGATATCATTGACTCCGGGGAAACGAGACAGGTTGAAGTATGGTTGAAATCTTACCCTAACTTAAAAATAATTTCGCGTGATGGAGCGCAAACAGATTCCTACGCTTCAACTAATTTGCATCCGGATGCACTATAAATCAGTGACAGGTTTTATTTGTTGAAGAATCTGTCGGTTGCGGTGTAGAAATATATGCACCGTCTGTTTCCTTCCAGATTTGTAATACCCGCCACTTCACAGAATGCAGAAATGCAAGCACTTTATGATACAAGGAATCGTGCAGAGCGGATCTTCTGTGCACACGAAAAGCGCTAGGAAGGGTATACCATAAACGATATTGCTTTACTCCTGCATTCAGCAGCAACCACCGTACAAAAGTACCTTACTATTCCAGAGACAGAAATTCCGAAAGTAAAAGAGAATGCCCAGGAACGCCGGCATATTAGACAAATGTGAATTAAACAGGACACAATGGAAGAAGTCCGAATGTTATACGCACAAAGAAGCGCGGTTGACGAAATATCCCGTTTTGCTGGACACAATATATTAACAATAAACAACTACTTGAAGGAAGACTGTCCAACGAGTAACGGGCACTATGATTGCAGACGTCCCGGTAAGTTGGCTCCGTATGAACAAACAGTCATTGAAATGCGCGCAAAAGGAATCACCTATAATAAAATCCATGAATATATCTGTAACAAAGGTTAGGTTACAGTGGTACGGTTGCCTCTTTAAGAGTGTTCATGCAGGAAGAGAGACCACATTAAAAGAGTATTTCAAAAAAATGAAAATGGTCCTGTTGAATATATTCCGTGTAAATACTTTTGCCAGCTTATATTCCGGGAGTTAGAAAAAGTAAACGGTTTGACATCAGAATAGTACGAAGCTGCGATAAAAAAATATCCTATCTTAGGAAAAATATATATTCCTTACTTAGAAATTTTCATAGTATGGTATTTTCGCATCAAAGCAGAGAGCTGGATTTATGGATTACGAAAGCGGAACAATTACAAATTGATGAAGTAAATACCTATATAAATAGTTTGAAAAATGATATCATGGCAGTAAAAAATGGTATCGATTTCAAATATAACAATAGACTGGCAGATGGAAGTGTGAATAAAATTAGCTAAGCGCATTATGTACGGGAGGAACAGCTTTTGTTATTAAAAGCAAAGCTACTTCTTAATGAATTTTTTCATCAAATCAACTAAGTCTAGAAAGAACTTACTTATCGCTTACCTTTTTCAGATGGGAATAAAGAATTGCTGCTACTTTTCTTATATTTTATGGGTAGGAATCAGGCGCTGTTTCGGGATGGGGAAAAGGTGATTACTGACCATATGCTGGTGGCCTTGACAATTATGATTGCAGAATCAAGGCCAGAGGAAAAAGAGATGATGATTAGTGTGATAATGAATTGTATCAAGTGATTAAGAAGTCCGGGATTCCGCCTAGGGCTAATTCTGCCCTATGAACATCATTTTTATACATTCGAGACATGTGGAAGATTGTTGCCAATTGTCGAAAATATGAAATAGGCTAATCAGTAGAAATGACAATTACAAAAAATAGTAAATGAAAACGTTTTCCAAACATAGGGAACAGGCATAGTTTTTTAGTTATAATTTATAAAATGATTAATGACGTTTTCTGATAAAAAAGACTATAAAATGTGATAGAATAAGTATAACGTAAAGCTAATAGATTAAAGCTTCCAAAAGTGATAGAAACTATGATTTATTTGGAGGCTGCGAATAGTTTTAATCAAGAAAATGAAAAAGAGGATAGACAAAGATGGATGTGGAGAGCTTACAATAATTCGAATAATTCTACAGCGATACAGAATATGATAAAGGATTGTATGGAAACAGAAGATATATTTGATATTGATTCAAACATGTTTTAGACATGCAAAATAATTAAGACAGGGTTGTTTAATGCATTAAGAAGGAAATTGTTTTATTTACAGATGGCAATGTTGCGTTAGAAGTACCCATAACGCCGAAACAGGATACCGTTTGGTTAAACCGTAATCAGATGGCCGAATTATTTGAGCGTGATGTAAAAACGATTGGAAAACATGTTAACAATGCGCTGAAAGAGGAGTTGCAGGATCAGACCGCAACTATCATTTAAAAGAGGTGGTGCGGATTATGAAACGGACAGAAGAACAGTTGGATGCAAAACAGATTTTATCAGTGATTGAAAAATATAGCTTAGCTCTGGACTTGTTGGATGCATATGACCATCAAAATATGAAGCGGCCAGAAGGTGGGAATACTATTTATATACTCTCTTACGAAGAGTGTCGGAAAGTAATTGACAGTATGAGCTATGGAGAGTCCAGTAATGTTTTCGGTAATGAGAAGGATGATTCTTTTAAGGGAAGTATTGGAGCAATTTACCAGACCTTTGCAGGCCAGGAAGTTTATCCGTCTTTTGAAGAAAAAGCAGCAAATTTGTTATACTTTATTACAAAAAATCATTCTTTTTCGGATGGGAATAAAAGGATTGCTGCTGCTATTTTCTTATATTTTATGGATAGAAATCAGGCGCTGTTTCTGGATGGTGAAAAGATAATTTCTGATCATACTTTGGTAGCTTTGACAATTATGATTGCGGAATCAAGGCCAGAGGAAAAAGAAATGATGATTAGTGTAATCATGAATTGTCTAAAGTGATTAAAAAGTGGGAGTGTCCGCATAAAATTTGATATTTTAGGGCATAACTTTTAAGCCGCCAGAACCACCGGCTTTGAAAAAATGGGGTGGGTGGGGTTGTGTATAGAAACGGATGTTACTCTGCCTGCTCCAAGTTTCGCAGGCACTCTTTGACCTTGCCATAATAAATGGGGAGGAACTTATTCGCTGCGGCGGTCATGTAGACATAGTAAGGCTTTCCTTGTACCTGCTTTTTATCAAGAAAACGATATACCGAATCGTCCTCAGGGGCATTCTGGAGCAGCGTTGTCATGATCTGAAATAAGGTCTTGCGCAGCCTGGCAGAGCCAACTTTTGAAGCCCTGTTGCTCTTGGACTTGTGCTGGCCGGGCTCATCCACGCCGGGGTCAACGCATGCAAAGGCGGTTAGTGCTTCCCTGTGGGTAAATCTGGAGACGTTCCACATGCCAGAAAGAATAGGCACAGTCAACCCATTTTTCGCTTCCGTCCTCACGTGGCGGACTGTTAAAGAGTTTACTGACACCGGGATAAGTATTATCCAGCAGTGCTATCAGGTTTGCTTTTGCGGCAACCGTTTGCTTCATAAAGAAGCTGAATTGAGAGTTTAAAGTTTTTAACTGAGTACGTATATTGTCCATCCCTGAATATTGGCGCAATTCTGCCCAGTTGTCAAGAGTATAGCGTGCAATCTTGCGGCCGTCTGCCGGATCTGATTTGACCTTTTGCAAGGAGTTGTTGCCGAAGTTTTTGATCAGGTGGGGATTCACAAGGGAAACGAATAATCCGGCTTCGTACAGAGCCTTAAGCATGGGCTCATGGTATCTGCCCGTACATTCCATAACGATTTTGGTTGAGCCCTCTAAAGAACCAAGGTAATCTGCAAGTTCAATGAGGTCCTGGGATGTATGGGGAACATTGAAAGGTTTGCGGATTATAGTGCCGCCAGGCTGCAGGATAGCGATGGTGCTCTTGCTTTTTTGAAACATCAATCCCTACTGCGTTGTACATTCTACGTACCTCCAAAGGTGAATTTGCATGGATTCCAGCATTTCTCATTGCCGATTCAATCTCCTGGGGTATCAAACGAACGTGGTGTGATAGTTCAACCTGCATAAGGAGTGGGGGTACTTTCCCTCCAGTGATTCAGCTTTGGAAGCTCCGGTGACCACACAAGCGCTTTTGGCAACAATTTTGATGGATACATAGTGATAAGAGGCAACCAGGAATATGCGCGTTCCTTTGGAGTATAACTGACAGATGAAACGCAGCAGCAGCTGGTGCGGGACTACCAGAGGATGGAAGCCGCCGGCATGAAGGCGGAGCTGGAACATACCTGGTTTTTGGTAAATTAATCTGGTCCCCGTATTTACTGATTACGGTTTTGATTGGTATTTTATGTATGCCGTTTACGGTAAAAAAATGGTGAAGGATGAAGGTATGACAATGGTATGACAGGAAAAGAAACCTGTGATAAGATAGTTGCGGAAGATAAGTTGTAACAGTTCAGACGGCATTTTCCTGCCGTCTGAATGGCTGCAATAAAATACGAAACATGGAGAAAAAGTATGTTGAATATTTTAATATGCGATGATGAGAAACCATTTTTAGACAGGCTGGCTAATAAAATTACCGTTTATTTAGAAAACAGAGAGATACCGTTTCAGATGGCTGCATTCTGTTCAGGGGAAGAGCTTCTTAAGCACAATGAAGATAGACTGTTTGATATTGCATTTCTGGATATCAGCATGAATGCGGTCAGTGGAATGGATGCAGCAGAGTATCTTAGAGACAGGAATCGGAAAATTTGCATTGTTTTTGTGACGGGTTATATGGACTATGTGCTGGAGGGCTACAAAGTCGGAGCGTTTCGCTATCTGGTGAAGGATTCCCTGGAGATTAGCTTTGAGGAATGTATGGAAGCGGTGCTGAAGAAATTTCATATAGATACGGATGAAATCTGTCTGGAATTTACTGATAGAAAGCGGTATCTGAAAGCAGATGAAATCTGTCTCGTGGAGAGCAGGGGGCATAAGCTTTTGTTTCTCGCAGTGGACGGCAAACATGTCATCGGAACCATGAACCGGAAGCTGACGGACGTGGAGGGCCTGCTTGGCGGACATGGGTTTCTGCGGGTTCATCAGAGTTATATGGTTAACATGAAATATATTGTAAACATCGCAAGCTACCGCCTGGAACTGGAGCCGGATATTATTCTGCACGTCCCTAGAAACAGGTATCCGTATGTAAAACGGGAGTATGCCATTTACAAAGGAGACAGCCTATGATTGCCTATATTTTGACGCATCTGTGGGTGTTTATGGAAATGCTTTTCCTGGATATTCTGGCCGATGCCTTTTTGATAAAAAAGAAATCGGGAAGCAGATCAAAACGTGTTTTTGGTCTGCTCTTTTTGACCATGGTTATGTCAGTCAGTGTGACGCTGTTTGAGGATATTGTGGCACTTAAGCTGTTTTTTGACTTTTTGCTTGTTTATGCCTATCTTTTATATTTTTATCAAACTACATTAGGGGAGGCGCTCTCCGTATATGTAATTAATTATTCGGTGATTATCTGTATTGATTTTATTGGTGTGTCCGGATATTACTATATTTTTGGAACTTCAGAAAATATGCCAATGTTTTACCTCATGTGCCTGATGGTAAAAAGTACGGAGCTTGGGAGCGGCTTTTTGATCCGATGGTTTTGGAAAAAAGGCGGGAATGCAGCCATACGTTCAGAGGGAATACGGACATTGTTTCCGTCATTCGTAATCATTGCGGGGGCAGGAATCTTTGCATCACAGTTTCTGATGCGGACGCAGACTGTGCCTGTGGAGGTGGCGGTTCTTATGGCTGGCATGATAGGACTCAATATTTTTCTGGTTTTTAATATGCTGTTGGCGGCAAGAGTGGAACTGGAGAAAAACAGTTTGAAGGACGCGGCCCGTCAAACAAGGATGGAACTTCTAATTTACCAAAATAAACAGGAGCTGTATACAAAACAGGGAAAACGCCTCCATGAGTATAAGAACCAGCTTTTGACAATCAGCGATATGCTGGAGCAGGGGCTGGTATCCCAGACGCTTCAATACATCCAGGGCCTGACTGGAGAGATTGGGAAAGCGCTGGAACGCATTTACACCAATCATCCGGTTGTTGATGCAATTTTGAATATGAAAAGGCAGGAGGCATTAAACAGAGGTGTAAACGTAAACCTCATGTGCGGGGATCTCCGGGATATGATATTAAAAGAAGATGAGATTATTATATTGCTGGGAAACCTGCTGGATAATGCCATAGAAGCGGCTGAAAAATGCGAGTCTGAAGGAATGGTCCTGGTCCGGATTGTCCGGGAAAAACGGCAGCTTGTGATAACCGTGAAAAACTCTTATGCCGGGCAGCTGCACCTGGAAGACAGCAGATTGATGACTTCAAAGCTGGATGAAGAAAACCATGGTTATGGGCTGGCGGCTATTCAGGATATTGCCGGGCGGTATGATGGGACCTTTGTAGTAAAGGCGGAGGGGGATTATGTGAAAGCGACTGTCTTGATACCGGATATGTGAAGACGGAAATGAATGAGCTTTTTTTGCGTTCCATAGTATGATTTTGCAGGAGTTGTTCTGTGTATTTATTTAATAAGGTATGATAGGAATAGTCAGCTGGAGGATTGGCTGACTCATAAATACACAAAGGGGAGAAACAACATGCAAAGGGATAAGAAACGATGCAGAAGACTATGTTCCATCGCGCTGACGGTGGTATCGAAGCCAGAGCGGAGGACAATAAGGTGTTTGTGACTGGGGAGGCATACTCGAATATCAAACTTGACTTTGTGATATGTCCATATCCGGCGGAACTGTCACCGGAGGAGACGGCGAGGGCAACCGCATCATTTATAATGATAACGGCAGTCTGCCAATCCCGATTCGTAGTGGAAATTATCAGTTTGACGGCTGGTTTACAGCGAAAGCAGGAGGCACAAAGGTAACTGTGGATACGGTACTCACAAAGGACAGTACCATTTATGCTCATTGGACGAATACAGATGGTTCTGGCAGTATGGGTGGATCTGGTGGAAGCACAGGAGGTCCGGCTGCCGCGGTCGGAGGACTGAAAGAAAGCCTGCCGAAAAATCATACAGGTGAGACGGAAATCATAAATAACGTCAAAGTCCCCAGCTATGTGGAAGAAGTAATCTGGAAAGCAATGGAGGACGGCAGATGGAGACTCGGCTGGGTTGTGATTGATGGAAAATACTATTATTTCCATGAAAAACCGAATGGAACGAGAGGAAGAATGCACCCGAATACCTTTACTCCGGATGGATACCATGTGGACGAACATGGAGTGTGGGCGCCAGCCTCAAACGTTCCAGAACTGTTACCGCCGCGTGCCGAACTACTGGATTGACGTGGAGTATTTCGACCCGCAGAACGGGCAGACAAAGCGGCGCGCGTAAGCTGAACAAATACACGATTTACTACTATGTGGATACTTCCGCTTTGTAGAAATCGGCGTTCCCCGCTTCCTTTGGGATTTACAAGCAACAGAGAACAACATCATTTCCTATACCGGGGAGTAAACCATGAAAAAAACAATAGCGACAAAACAAATGAAACGTTGGCAGAAGCTGGACAGGCTGGCTCTACTTGTGCCGCTGGTCCTGTTTCTTTTTCTATCCATTGGAAAAGAAGGACGGCTGCTCTGGGGAATCGTTCTGAGGGAGCGGAATTTTGTGGTAACGATTGCGGCGCTGCTTCTCCTGGCTCTGGCCGCTGTCTTGGCTTCTCTGCCGATTGTACTTATATGGCGGGCCGTCAGCCATACCATGAAAAAAGCCGCGATTCAAAATGCCACCTTTCAGGCCGATGAGGATTTCGACTATTACCGGGAAAAACTGACCGGCGTTCCGCCCGCCACTATCAGCCTCTTGATGGATTTGCAGATTGAAGCAAAAAAAGACATGGCGGCATTACTCTTAAAATACACCAAAATGGGCGCGGTTTCCATGAAGGCTGGGACGGTTCATGTGCAAAATCAAGAGCTTCCCGGACTGCTCCCCAGCGACCGGACGCTTCTGGCGCTGATTGCCGGGGGACAGGCACAGCCTGCAAACCTTGGCGCGTGGAGGAGGCAGGCCGTCACGGAGGCCGTTGAGTCAGGCAATTTGAAATACAGAGGCATGCGGCAAAATGTACATTCCGCATCCCGATCCTGTCTAACAGGATGCCTCGGCGGATGTCTGCTCCCTATCCTCATTTTCCTTGGAATGGGTATCACCGCCGTTGCGATTAACAACAGCGACTGGATGGAAAAGCTAGATGGCTTTCTTGCGGCGGCTCCACAGTCTTTCGGTATGAGACAAATGGAATACCTTTTGTCATCGCCGGATATGGTGATTGCGATCCCTCTGACCGCTTTTTTTGTTCTGTCCTTTCTGGCAATGTTTCTGCTTCCGATTGCGGCTGTTCTGCGCACGGCGTTGTCCATTTACGGCACAGGAACACGGCTTAAGAGGACGCAGGCGGGCGAGATTTTAACGGCGCAGATTTGGGGGCTTAAAAATTTTATCCGTGACTTTTCTAACTTGGCTGAATCGGAGAAAGAACAGCTTGTCCTTTGGGACGATTTCTTGATTTATGCGGTGGTGCTGGAGGAAAACGAACGCATTATCGAGGATATTTTTCGTTTAAGGAATTTGAAATATCGGGATTTTATACTTTTCTAAGAAATGAGAGGAACATAAAATGGGAGACATAGGAAAATACATTGTTATTGGAGGCGCCGTTCTGATTGTCGCGGTTATCTTCCTTGTAATCATCAGGACCAGAAACGGGTTTGTTGTACTCCAAAACCGGGTCAAAAACCAGTTGGCGCAGATTGACGTACAGCTTAAGCGGCGCTATGACCTGATTCCCAATCTGTTGGAAACGGCCAAAGGCTATGCCAACTTTGAACGGAGCACTCTGGAGGCCGTGGTAAAGGCCCGCCAGAGCGCGATGGCTGCCGCGGACTTCGATCAGGCGGCTGCCGCGAACGGGAAGCTCCAGGCGGCGCTTCGGCGGCTTTTTGCGGTGAGTGAAGCATACCCGGAGCTGAAGGCAAACGCAAATTTTATGCAGCTTCAGAGCGAATTATCTGATACGGAGAATAAAATCGCCCTGTCCAGACAGTTCTATAACGACACCGTGCTCAAATACAACAACGCCATCCAGATGTTCCCGGCCAGTTTCATCGCGGGATTGTGCGGTTTTCATCCAATGTCCTTTTGGAATGCGGAGGAAGAGGCCCGAGAGCGCATTACGATTCAGGCGGAGGATATGAAGTTTTCATAAAAGAAATTCCCTGATGGGAAAAGACGATAACAATCAAGAATTTTTGAGAAAGCTGGATCACTTCGACCGGGCCGGGAACAGAATCTTGCATTGGATTGTGGTCAACCTCTACGCCGTATTTACCGGCACTCGCTGGAAAGAATCTTCACGCTTCCTGCGAAGCGACCGCAGCATTAACGAAAAAAGCACACTGAAGCAGCAGGGAAAGAACAGGTGAAAGGATTCAAAACCCATGAATGAAAAACGCGGACAGTATGCTTATGAGATTGGTCATGTATTTTCAACAAAACATGGCAGCATGGCTGTAATTGCAAGACAAAAGGTGGAGAAAAAACCTGATCATTTCCGGAAATACTATACCTTGCAATGCGGAAGGGGCCACCAATATGAGGTTGGAGAAAGCTATTTGCAGCAGGGGCGTCTGCGCACATGCAAACATTGTTATCATCCTCCGATTGCTGAGACGGATCCGGATTTCGCCTTATGGTTTGCAGAACCGCAGATTCCAAGGGAGAGAAGCCGTTATTCGCATACACTGGCAGACTTTTATTGTCAGGAATGCGGCTCATTGGTGCGGGACAAGAGTATTCATACTGTTTATCAGAGAAAATATGTCCCTTGCCCTTATTGCAGAGATGGTATGAGTTATCCGGAACGGTATGTCAATGCGTTTCTGGCACAGCTGAATATCTCTTTTCATAGACAATACATGGTACCGTTTGAAAAAGAAGGAAAGAGAAGTCATTATAAATACGATTTTTACGATGAACCGCGAGGAATTCTTTTGGAAGTACATGGCCTTCAGCATTTTGCTCCAGATGTTTTCAACCGGCTTGGAGGTTGGTCGTTGGAGATGATTCAGGAACGTGATCGGGAGAAGGAACGGTTTGCAAAAGAAGTTCTGCATTTACAGTATATATATTTGGATTGCAGAAAATCGGAACCGGATTGGATACGAAAAGAGATTATAAGTAAATTAGCATGTTATCCGTTAGATGGTGTGGATTGGGGGAAGGTCAGACAGGACGCAAATACCTCAATGGTATTGCAGATGATAGAACTATCCAAACAAGGATACACTCAGAAACAGATTGGTGAAAAGCTTCAGGTACACCCTTCTACAGTCTGCCAAAAATTGAAAAAGGCTGAGGCGGACGGTCTGTTTGATGGAAGATGTCCAAGAGTGGTACAGGCCGAACAAAATCGTCAGCATAAACAGGAAAAAAGAATTCGATATTTGAAACAGAAAATGCGGCTGCAGGAACAGAAGAAATATTTGGAAAAAATGCAGTACAAACCGAATGAGGAATTAAAATCAAATAGCAGGTCCTGTATCTGCTGTGAACAGGAGTATCCACAGATTCAGATGTTGGGTTCTTACGTAAATACCCGAAAACCTATCCGGTTCCTCTGCAATCAGTGCGGGCAGGAATTTGAATGCTCTGCTACATGGTTTATGGAGAATCACGCTTGTCCTTACTGTAAACAGCTTGCACGTATTCAGGGCAGAATTGCAGAGAAATACGGAGAGGAAATACAGGTTCTGAGCATTTATAAAAATTGTAAAACTTCCATGACAATGTATCATTCGGTTTGTAATGAAACATTCCAGATTACTTATACGGATTTTATGAAACGCGGATGTCCGGTTTGCGGAAAACGGAATCGTATTATTCATTCAGCAGTAACCAGGAGAAATCGCGAGATTCAGAGTTTTTATCAGAAACTCCCTGAAATAGAAGCAAGAGGATATACATTGGAAAGCGATGTATGTACGAGGCTTGGAGTACCCCATAAATTCCGCTGCCATCATTGTGGGGAGATCTGGGAGGTGACGCCCAGTGCAGTTATGCATGGAAGAAATCATATTTGTATCAGCCCGTGTAAAAAGAAAACGCCGGAACAATTTCAGCAGCAGGTGGAAGCTCTGGTGGGGGAAGAATACACTGTCTTATCAGAATATCAGAATGCTTTTGCTCATGTAAAGATGCGCCATAATGCATGTGGACTGGAATATTCTGTGGCACCGGCCCATTTTACCAGCACAGGAAGGCGCTGTCCGAAATGCAGCAGAAAACGCTAGTCGGGTTCTTCACTGAGGACCTGGAGGCACTTGAGCAAGAGGCGGTTTGTACCCCGGAATTTGGCAATGGGCGGATGTTTTATTACTATATGAAAGAAGGTTCTTCCAATGCCTCTGCCGGTGTGGGGTGGGGGATATACCCGGGAAGAATAACAGAAAAAGTGGTTATCATCAACTATTCTTATTTGGCGAAAAACTGCTGTTTCAATCACGATGTAAAGGGATGAAAATGCGTGTAATGCTCCATTTAATCCTGGTAATTCAAGAGTTATCAAAAGCGCTGAAAGGCAGGTATAATTACTATGAATAAAGCTATAAAATCAGACTGGAAAACACTGGATATGCCGGAGAAAACAGCGTCATTTTCAATTGATATCGGTCTGACAGAAGGTGAATTTTCCACACTTCAAAATGGTCATATTCCATGTGAAATGGAGGATAAGTGGTTTGAATACTTTGAAAATAATATCCTGTATATTCACCGGAGCTGGACTGGCATTTGTATTTATAAGGTTCGGTTTTCGACGGACAGAAGAATAGAAGAAGTGGTTGTAAACAGGGACAGTGAACAGTATAGAGAGACCAGTATTGAGCGTGATAAAGTTCAGGTCATGATGCGAATTAATAGTCTGTGTGGACGTACGGGAAATGGAGAATTAATGTTAAAATATATAAAGTCAGGGAGATAAAACGGAGCGAACAAGAAAGATAAATTGAAGCAAACTAAAGGGATAAAGTGGAACAAATAAGAAAGATAAATCGAAGCAAACTAAAGGGATAAAGTGGAACAAATAAGAAAGATAAATCGAAGCAAACTAAAGGGATAAAGTGGAACAAATAAGAAAGATAAATCGAAGCAAACTATAGGAATAAACTGGAGCAAATAAGAATGATAAACCAAAGCGAACAAGAAAGATAAACCGGAACAAAATAAAGAAACAAAACCCAATAAAGCGAAGAATAATAAAATATAACTATAAGGAGAAAAAGAAAAAACAATGGAATATAAATACCTGAAAGAGCAGCTTCTGAGTATGTTTGACTCTGACAAACTGCATTTATTTCCGGAAGAATGGGGCTTTTTTAATGAAATGGAAAGGGATATTAAGCGCATTGGATATGCCACAAATCTTACCGGGGAGATCATAGAACGAGCCAGGGAAAAAGGGGTGGATTTTCTTCTTACCCACCATGACTCCTGGGAATTTATATATGGATTGAAAGAACTTTGTAATAAAATGCTTCGGGAAGCCGGTATGACACATGCCTTTTTTCATGCACCGTTAGACGATGCGGATTTTGGTACAAGCGCATCGCTGGCTCAGGCTTTGGGGATGAAGGGCTGTAAAAAGGTCATGCCATACAGGGAGCAGTATTATGGAGGTGTTGCCGGTGAAATTGTTCCCACGGATTTTGAGTCTTTTGCGGCGAGCCTTTCCCATATATTGCAGGAAAATGTGCGCTGTCATCGGAATAACGACAGGCCGGTCTGCCGGATAGCTGTGGCTGCGGGCGGAGGCAATATGACCAGTGATATGAGGGCGGCAGTGGAGCTGGGATGTGATACATATGTGACAGGGGAATATGCCCTGTATTCACAGCAATATGCCGGATTCTGCGGGATGAATCTCTTTGTGGGAAGTCATACCAATACGGAAATTTTGGGCGTGAAGTCTATGGCGGAGCGGTTGACCTGCGGAGGCAAAATAGAGTTAATCAGAATCAGGGAACCAAATGATTGATTGTAAATATAATAATGTGCACGGGAGAAAAAAGATGGGGAGGGTATGTCGGAGCAGTTGCGGAAAGTAAAGATAACCCGTTCCCATTTTATTGATACTGTCAGTTTAGGCGGCTTAAAGCGACATTAGGTGTCTTAAGCTGCCTTGATATTATATCAGCGGGAAACCGCAGTGACAAAAGGAGGTTGAGAACATGAGTAAAGTAAAGATAACTGTTTTAAAAACCACCCTGGACAAAGAACTGGCCCGGGAATACGGAGCAGAGGGCCTTACTGCCTGTCCCCTGATGAAGGAGGGGCAGATATTTTGTGTGGATTATGCTAAGCCTGAAGGGTTTTGTGATGGGGCATGGATAGCCATTCATCCGTATGTATTTTCCCTGGTCCATGGTACGGGAAATGAACTGTTTTATTATGGAAACTGGATTAGAAAGCCGGGAGTCGCCATATGCAGCTGCAATGACGGACTGCGGCCTGTCATATTCAAAGTGGAGTCTGCCGGACAGGATTCTGCCATGGAATATGAGCCGGTCCGGTAAAATAAATCGGCTGGTTTGACGGATATGAATGGTTCAAATTATGAGAATATAACACCTGTATAAGACCTGTATTTCCCGTGTATTACGTCATTATGATCTGCATAAAAGACGAATTAGAAATGCCCGTCAGATGTACTGTATGATAAGATTATGCAGTATATCTGACGGGCATTAGTTTACGCAAATCAGCATATATGTTCTGTGGAAAACAGACTGTTTATACATTTCAAATTGGACGATAACGAACTATTTTGAAGTCCTGTTACGGGCAATACCGGGCCGTTTCAAAGCACCATTCCGGTCAGTATTTAATCGCATTATAATTCCGGAAAAACTGTCATACCATCGCCGCACCTTCAGCAAGCCATCATGGATCTGTCCTACTCTGTCACCTCTCCGGATCCTTAAAAATAGAAAATCCCGGCGGAAAATAAGTAAACAGCAGAAAACAAATCAATAAAAGAAACACGGCCATGGATGTCACATGGCTGTATTTTTCCAATCGACAGCTCCCTGACAATCCGCGGTATATGAGAAAGGCAGCAATTACACAAATGTAAAACAGGGCGATATCCAATACCAGGAAGTTACGTCCCAGCACGCTTGTATAGGCGTAAAACAGTACCGGTATCAGGAGCGTCCCCATGAGCAGTCCTGCGTGAAATGCAGATATGCGGCAGGCATCGGTCACTCCCTTTAAGTTCCACAGTCCAAACAGGAGCATGGGAAAAAACAGCAGCTTCATGTGTTCCCACACAGATTCATTGACAGGAGCGATAAGGCCGATGAGGGGATTGCGGCCGGACCAGCGGTAGGTGAAATGGAGAAGGGTCCCCAGTATGGATACGCACAGTATCCCGGCTATTGTTAGTGAAATATTCATATGCACCTCCTGTTATACTGTATGAAATAGGGACATATGGTAGAACATTGGACAATGCCGGGAAGGGATTTCGTTTTCTTTTTGACAAATATTATAAAACAATGTACACTGAAAATATAGTTTAAAGTCAGGAATATGCCTATGGAGGTTGATATGCTGAGGGATAATAAGGAGGATGGATTCAGCCCGGGTTCCATGCTGCATTTGTGGACAGCTCAGACAGATGCAGTCCTTGATTGTATCAGGGAGAATGGATTTTCCCAGGTAAAGATGGAATTTATTGACAAGAAGTATGAGGAGAGCGCCTGGGTGTTTAAGGAGGCGTATGGCTTTTTTAAACAGAGGGCCAGGCTCATGGTCAAACCGCCCGAAGGAGCCGAATCTCCTGTCTGGCTTTTTTTCGACCCAGGCTGGGTGTATTTGTCTCAGGACAGTTATCTGCTGGAACTGTCTATTCCCAGGGAACGGGTGGTGCTGTTTGACCGTGAAAGGTGGCAGAGGGTTCTGAATCTTTCCTATGTGGGGAAGGAGCAGGAGGATGAGGCCCGCTTTGAACAGAAAATGAACCAGATGGGCGTGTCCACTTACTGGGAAGTGTTTCAGTCCGCCTTCTACCCATACTTGAAGTCAGAAATCAAGAAGAGTTGGGAGCGTATATTTGACATAGACAATACGGAGCAGACTAACCTGGGAGCCGCCGTATGGCAGCTCAGACAAGAGGATGTGGTGGGAATTAATTCCCATTCAGCTTTAGAAGAAAGGGATGGTTTCAGTGGAAAATGAACGGGTGAGGAGAAAGTATTTTAAGGATTTAAACCGAAAGGTTTACATAGAGAGGGCCTTGGAAATCATCAGGGACGAGGGGACTGAGGCCATTTCCATACGCAGGATGGCCAAGGAATTCCAGTGCAGCACCACCAGCATGTACCGGTATTTTGAGAATGTGGAGGAACTGCTTTATTATGCCAACCTGGGGTATCTGGATGAGTACCTGGAGGAGCTGAATGTCCATGAGAAGGAGTGGCGTGATATCTGGGACATGCACATTGGCATATGGGAATGCTACTGCCGTATTGCCTTCCGCTATCCACAGGCCTTTGATATCATATTTTTCAGCGCGGCCAGCCGGAACCTGACCACAGCCATCCGTGAATACTATGATATGTTTCCGGAACGAATCAATATAGTCAGCCCATATCTTCAGGTCATGCTCCAGTCCACGGACCTGTTTGAGCGTGATATGGTCATGGCGGAGCGCTGTGCCCAGGCAGGCGTTATTACCATGGGGAATGCCATGAATATGAACCGGATGGTCTGCCTTTTGTATAAGGGGTACCTGAAGGAGATTCTGGATTATGGTCTGGAACCCGATGAAATCGAGGGTAAGGTCCAGGAGTTTAAGCGTGATGTGGAAGTCATCGTAGGTATATATGCCAGCGATACACTGGGCCACGATTACCTGGCAAATGCCAGATAAAAAACATCAGAAACAATATAAACTGCCGCGGCTGTCAGAAGAGATTTCCGCGGCTTATTTTTTATGAAACCAGAATATATCGTGCAGACAGGAGGAATTGATATGAGCAAAGAGATAGTAAACGGATATTATACGGTTTACACCAGGCAGTCCAAAAAGGTACTGGAGGAGCTGGAAAAAACGGGAGCTTACCGGGTTAAAGAGGAGTATATCAGGATGAAAAATGACTCTATTTCAGAGTATTACCTGAAACTTTACCGGTGGTTTGCTGAACGGTGCAGGGAGAGAATTGATGTTCCGCAGGGGTGTTCTTTTCCCATATGGCTGTCCATGCATGATGAATACAGGCTGAGGAACACAGAGGATACGGTGTGCTTCACCCTCAGGATACCCCGGGAAAAGGTTCATGTCATTTCTGAGTATGCCTGGGGGTTCAGGGTCAATTATATGTATGTGCCGTTAAACCTGGAGGATGAGCGCGCGTTTAACGAGGAGCTGAAACGATACGGGATTGAAAATGAAATGGCTCTTGTCACAGAGTCTCTGGGCAATTATTATCCCATGCTGAAAAAGAGAATTATTTCCAGCTGGGATCGGGTATTTGAACTGAAACCCAATTCACCGGCAGACGAATTGGGGGTATGTTTTGAGATACAGAGGGAATGGATTCAAAATATCGAGTCCCTTACATGATGCATAAAGTTACCATGGTATTATCCAACAATGTTCTGAAAATCGTCAAAATGCACAAAAAGCCTTGCAAACCAGGCAGTTAATGTTAAAATATTAACTGTTAAGAGCCAGAACTATAGAAAATTTCTATAAGAAAGGAGTAGTTCATTTATGAAGCTGGAACTCGGTAATTTTTATGTGAAGGACATCGTTTTTGGTGACAAAACCAAGTATGAGAACGGTATCCTTACGGTAGACAAAGAGGATTGCCTTGCCTTTGTCAAGAGAGACCCGCACATCACGGAGGCAGATTTAAGAATAGTAAAGCCTGGTGACATGGTGAGACTGGTACCTGTTAAAGAGGCGGTAGAGTGCAGAGTAAAGGTAAATGGGGACGCACTGTTCCCAGGTTACACAGGACCACTGTCACAGGCCGGAGACGGAAGGACCCACTGCCTGAAGGATATGAGCCTTTTGGCTGTTGGAAGACACTGGGGAGGTTTCCAGGACGGACTCATTGATATGGGAGGAGAAGGCGCTAAATATACATATTTCTCCCAGCTTAAGAATCTTGTGCTGGTTGCAGATACAGACGAGGATTTTGAGAAGCGGGAACAGCAGAAGAAAAACAGGGCCATCAGGGAGGCAGTTCACAAACTTGCCGAGTACATTGGCTCCTGTGTAAAGGATATGGAGCCGGAAGAGGTTGAAAGCTACGAGCTGGAGCCGGTTATCAGGAGAGCGCCTGAGACGGAGAAGCTTCCATCCGTAGTGTACGTGATGCAGCCTCAGTCCCAGATGGAGGAGATGGGTTACAACGATCTCTGCTATGGATGGGACTGCAACCATATGCTTCCCACCTTCATGAACCCCAACGAGGTGTTGGACGGAGCTATGATTTCCGGAAGCTTTATGCCATGTTCTTCCAAGTGGGCAACCTATGATTTCCAGAATTGTCCTGTCATCAAGAGGCTGTACAAGGAGCACGGCAAGACCCTTAACTTCCTGGGAGTGATTATGTCAAACCTGAACGTTGCCCTGGAGCAGAAGGAGCGTTCCGCTCTGTTTGTGGCTCAGATTGCAAAGTCCCTTGGAGCAGACGCTGCCCTTGTGACTGAGGAAGGCTACGGCAATCCGGACGCTGACTTTACAGGCTGCATCGTGGCTTTGGAGGACGCAGGCGTTAAGACGGTAGGCCTTACAAATGAGTGTACAGGCCGTGACGGCAAGTCCGATCCCCTGGTTTCCATGGATGAGAAGGAAGACGCCATTGTTTCTACCGGTAATGTTTCTGAATTGATTGAACTTCCTCCTATGCCGGAGGTAATCGGCGAGCTGGAAGCCCTTGCCAGGGACGGTCTGTCAGGAGGCTGGGCCGGGGATGAGATTTTAGGGCCGTCTGTCAGGCCGGATGGATCCATCATCATGGAAAACAACGCCATGTTCTGCGGAGACCAGATTATCGGCTGGTCCACCAAGACTGTCAGGGAATTTTAGGAAAATCAGTGAAAGGAGTTTCGTTATGAAGAACGTTATCTGTTATATCAATCAGTTCTTTGCAGGCATTGGCGGCGAAGACAAGGCTGATTATGAACCGGAAATCAGAGACGGCGTCATGGGACCCACAGCAGCCATCAACCAGATGCTGGCAGAGATTGACGCCCAGGTTACCACCACCATTATCTGCGGTGACAACTTTATGAGCACACACAGGGATGAAGCCATTGAGAGGATTCTGACCGCATTAGAGGGCAGGGAGTTTGATCTTTTCCTGGCCGGACCAGCCTTCCAGGCAGGCCGTTACGGAGTTGCCTGCGGTGAGATTGGAAAGGCGGTTTCCGCCAGGTTCGCCGTACCGGTCATCACATCCATGCACGCGGAGAACCCCGGTGTTGAGATGTTTAAGAAGGATATGTACGTCATGACAGGCAGCCATTCCGCAGCCAGCATGAAGAAGGATGCAGGCGCCATGGTAAAGCTGGCTGATAAGCTGTTAAAGGGCCAGACACCGGAGGGACCGGATGCAGAGGGCTACTATGCAAGAGGAATCCGCCACCAGGTATGGCGCGAGGACGGCGTGGCAGCAGCAGACCGCGCAGTGGATATGCTCATTGCCAAGGCTACAGGACAGCCCTATCAGTCTGAGCTGATTATTCCCAAGAAGGACCTGGTACCCATTGCACCGGCTCTTAAGGACTTAAAACATGCCAGGATCGCATTGGCCAACACCGGCGGTATTGTTCCTGTGGACAATCCGGACAGGATTCAGTCCGCATCTGCAACACGCTGGGGCAGATATGATATTTCCAAGATGGACCGCTTAGCAGGCGGCGAGTTTAAGACAATCCACGCTGGTTTTGACCCGGCGGCTGCCAACGCAGACCCCAACGTCATTATGCCTGTGGATGTTATGAAGGAATTCCTGAATGAGGGCAAATATGGTTCTCTCCACGATTATTTCTATTCAACCGTAGGAACCGGAACCACACAGGGAGAGGCCAGAAGAATGGCCAAAGAAATCATACCGCTTCTAAAGGAGGACCATGTGGACGCCGTCATCATGGTCTCCACCTGAGGGACCTGTACTCGTTGCGGGTCAACGATGGTAAAAGAATTTGAGCGCGCAGGTTTCCCTGTTGTACTTATGTGCAACCTTCTTCCGGTTGCCCAGACGGTTGGCGTAAACCGTATGGTACCAACTATATCCATACCTTATCCTCTTGGCAATCCTTCCACCTCCAAGGAGGAGCAGCATCTGCTGCGCCGCTCCAGAGTGGAGGCAGCGCTGGATGCACTGGCTACAGATATTAAAAAGCAGACGATTTTCAAAGTAGAAATCTAGGATACAGGGCGGTACGAAATACGGTTCTGTATGCCATGAATGATGAGTGGCTTTGTGTGCCGCCTGGCAGGGGGGCCTGTCAGGCGGCATTTGTGTTTGCTTGGGAGCTTATGTTTTCAAGAGAGCTTTTGTTTGGCTGTCCAGAATCATTTTGCCGGCTGTCCGCATGCTTTTAGGAGAAGGAGAGGGCCTATATGAAAGACAAAAATCAGGTATTCGTAGTTTCACTAGCAATAACCATTATCATGGCAATATGGGCGGTTGCCTTTAATGCCAACTTTACAGTTGTTTCAAATGCTGCATATTCATTTCTGACCAATAATTTCGGCTGGCTGTATCTTATGGCCATGACCGCATTTGTTATTTTTTCCGTTGCAATTGCTTTTAGTAAATGGGGAAAGATTAAGCTGGGACCGGATGACTCCAAGCCGGAATATTCCACTGTATCCTGGTTTGCCATGCTGTTTGGGGCTGGCATGGGTGTGGGTCTGGTATTCTGGGGAATCTCTGAGCCTCTGGCGCATTTTTCAAGCCCAATTCCCGGAATTGAGGCTGGCACGGAAGCCGCTGCAAACTTTGCCATACGGTCCAGCTACATGCACTGGGGACTTCATCCGTGGGCAAACTATTGCATCATTGGACTGGGCCTTGCCTATTTCCAGTTCCGCAAGGGAAAACCGGGTCTTATCAGTTCCATATTTGAACCCCTGATCGGTGAAAAGGGAATCAACGGATGGGTGGGAAAGACCATCGACGTACTGGCAGTGTTCGCCACAGTAGCGGGCGTTGTTACTTCCCTTGGACTGGGCGTTATGCAGATTAATGCAGGTCTTAACTACCTGTTCGGCATTCCCACGACCCTGGTGATTCAAATTATTATCATTGCGGTAATAAGCGTTATTTATATCTGGTCTGCTGTTGACGGCATCAGCCGCGGCATTAAGATCATTTCCGACGCTAACTTATATATTGCCATTGGCCTGATCACTGTTACATTCCTGGTAGGGCCGAAACTTGAGATTCTTAACAACCTGACAAACGGACTGGGGCAGTATCTGCAGAACTTCTTCGGGGACAGCCTCATGATCAACAATTATGGAGACAATACCTGGGTAGGAGCCTGGAGAGTGTTCTACTGGGCGTGGTGGATTGCATGGGCTCCATTTGTGGGATCCTTTATTGCACGTATCTCCAAGGGCAGGACAATTCGGGAATTTATCGCAGGCGTGGTGCTGGCACCGGCCCTGGGGTCCATCCTCTGGTTTGCCATTATGGGAAGCCTGGGATTGCATTTGGGTATGGACGGTACACTTTCCGTTGCCCAGCTGGCGGATATTGCAAGCAAGCCTGAGACAGGACTGTTCATTGTTATGGGACAGTATCCTCTGGGAATGATTTTGTGCGTGGTATCCCTTATATTGTTATGTACATTCTTCATTACTTCGGCAAACTCCGGTACCTTTGTACTTGCCATGTTCTCATCCAAGGGAGATCTGAATCCGAAGAACGGAAGAAAAGTGCTGTGGGGCGTTGTACAGTCTCTTCTGGCTGTGGGACTTCTCATCGCGGGAGGATTGAAACCCCTTCAGACCATTTCGCTTGCAGCGGCATTCCCCTTTATATTCATTATGCTGTTTGCAGGGGCCGCCCTTGTGAAGGCTTTGATGAAAGAGAAATAGCTGTGTGGTAAGATAATCAGATAAAATATAAGCGGGCCCGGCGCCCGCAGCGTAAGCATAGGTGTCCTGGATGCTGCCTTTTATTATAGAAGGCTGGCTTCCGGGACACATTTGTTTTGGTATGGGAAGATTTGGGATAGAAAAAGCGGAACGATAAGTATATAGAAAAGATTATATAAGGAAGGAATTGACATTTTGGTTAGTCAATGCTAATCTTATCACATAAACGACTCATTAGCCAAGCAAAAGGAAGGTGATATTATGTCAACAGCCATTATATGCGCGGTCCTGATTGTCATTGCAATCATTGGAATCAAGAGCTACGCCAAAAAATTAACCTCCGGGTGCTGCGGGGCCTCCTCCCAGCCATCGGTGAAAAAAGTGAAAGTCAGGGATAAGGATAAGTCCCATTACCCCTATTCACGGCTTCTCAAGGTGGACGGCATGTCCTGCGGTAATTGTGCCAGCCATGTGGAAAATGCACTCAACAGCCTGGAAGGAGTGTGGGCCCAGGTGGACCTGGAAAAAGGCGAGGCCCTGGTGCGGATGAAACAGGAATACGGAAACAATGAGCTTAAACAGGCTGTTAAGGATGCAGGGTATGTGGTCTATAAAATAGAAGAAAGCCCTGAGTTTTCAAACAGATAAAGAAAGAAGGTAAGGGCCAGCAGGTCGGCGCTGCCCCCGGGGCTTATATTGTTTTTAATAAATTCCCTGTCCAGTGATTCAATATAAGGAATCGGGTCTTTGTTTATGAATTCCGGGTCATTTAACGTTTCACGAAGAAGGGACTGGATTTTCTTCATGGAATGATAGGAGGATCGGTTTACAATATTGGTATCCTCTGAGTGGGCCATGATATATAACAGGGTCACAGCGCCAGCGTCATTGAGGGAGAGGCCCCTGTCCAGCTGATGTTTCAGTACAGGAAGAGCTTTCTTTAAGACTGTGTGATAACCTGACAGGGCCTCGCCTCTGGCTCCCTTCATGCCATAGAGGGCATAAAGTCTTTCTCCGTTTGTGCGGGCATTTTCAACCGTCACATCATTAAAATCCTCAAGCACGTCTGCCACCAGCTTCCTGTTTATCTTAAGGAGGGTGTCCGGAGAGTATGGAATGTGGTTGGCATACATGTAGCCCAGGGAGCCGTTCATGATAGCCAGGGAGAATATAAGCCCCTTATGTGTATTTACCTGGTTGGTAGCCCGGAACATGGTTTCCTCAGCCTGTATGCCCAGGGAGCGGAGCCTGGAAAAGATACGGGAAAATGGTTCGTGTCCGTTTTCAATCCCGCAGAGGGCAAATTGTTCAAAGTAGTGATTCAGTGACACGGCGCTGGCCTCAAACGTGAAGATGTCCATATCCTGATGGGCCCCTGTATTGTTCCGGTCTACCAGTCCCGGTTTGGGAGTGACACTGACCTCGTATAAAAGCGCCTGCATGGACAGGGAGGAAAGTTTCCTGGCATGCTGTTTCGCAAAATAATTAGTCATGATCTGGCATTCCTGCTCCAGCAGCTCCTTTACGGAATGGGTCCTGGCGCGGCTGCACACAAATGCCTCCTGGTTGCAGATAAGGCATTTCCGGGTGGAAAATCCCAGGTCTGTCCGGGATATCTTCATGCCGTCTGTCTGAATCACGTCGATGTCAAACAGTCTGCCAAGGGCAACAGAGTCCTCTAGCAGGCAGAGATTTTCTTTTATAAACCGGACATCCCCGTCTACTGCCCAGAAATACTCATGTCCCGTATGGGATGTGGTGGAATAGGTGGCAATGATGGGGATTTTCCATGCATGGCACTGGGTTTCAATGAGGCGGATGCCTTCGTGAAAGGTCCGCAGAGCCAGAGGAAATACCTTGACGGGTCCTACAATATTCAGGGTAAAGGAGATGACAGGCAGGTGATGTTCAGACAGAAGCATTCTCTGGACCTCCTGCCGGTGCTCCCTGGCATCCAGCATGTCCTTAAGCGAAACCTCCCTGCCTGTTACCAGGGTTGAAAGATTGATGTCCATATAACCCCTCCTCTGTTTCATCCGTCTGTTTGATACCATTGTATCCGGTAATAAGAAAAAACACAAGCCGGTCTTTCAGGTGGTTGTTTTCCTATATGGGGAAGTGTATAATTAGGAAAATATCAACAGGGAGGGGAAACATCTATGGATTTGGAAGAACGGAAAAAGGCATTGCGCCAGGAGATAAAAGCGGCGGCTGCAGCGTTGGATGAAGGTTATACAAAGGAGGCGGACCTTGAGATATTCAGCCTTGTGGCGGGGCTGCCGGAATATGAGCAGGCGGGGACTCTGTTCTGCTTTGTGGGAACCAGCGGAGAAATTGACACAGCGCCCATACTGGAGGATGCATTAAGAAAGGGAAAACGGGTGGGCGTTCCCAAGTGTACGGCCAGAGGGATCATGGAAGTTCGTGAAATCTGGAGCCTTGGGGATTTGGAGGCAGGAAAATACGGTATATTGGAGCCGGGTGCAAATGCGCCGGTCATACAGCCGGAGGAAATTAATCTGGCCATTGTGCCATGTATGTCATGCAGCCATGACGGCAGGCGTCTGGGGTACGGCGGCGGGTACTATGACCGCTATCTGGTCAGGACCCGGGCCGTGAAGGCGGTCATATGCAGGGAACGGATCATGCGTGCGGATATACCTGTGGAGCCCCACGACCAGCTGATGGATATGGTGATATCGGAGCATGGTGTCCGGCGGTTGGGAAGCCGGTGATATACCGGTCATCGGACTGGCAAGAATAAATTATTTCATAAATCACATAAATTTTATAAATATATGTCACAAACCAGCAGTGTCCTCCCTCTAACTTTATAAAAGGAGGCGGAAAGCTATGGAGAAACAGGAAAAGTATGATATGGAAAGGCTGGTTGACCTGGCAGCGTCGGGGAACAGGGACGCATTGGAGGAACTCTTGGGAGATGTGCAGGACATGGTGTTTAACCTGTCCCTTCGTATGTTAGGAACGGTTCCTGATGCAGAGGATGCATGCCAGGAGATACTGATTAAAGTAATGACCCATTTGTCTGATTTCAGGAAGGAAAGCCGGTTTAGCACTTGGGTGTTCCGCATTGCTGTAAATCATGTGCTTGCGTACAGGAAGCATATGTTCAGCCAACATCCTCTGAGTTTCGAGTATTACGGGGAAGACATAGCTAACGGCAGGGAAGAGGATGTGCCGGATATGACAGGCGGGGTGGACCGAGGTATTCTGGAAGAAGAACTGAAACTGTCCTGCACCAATGTAATGCTTCAGTGTCTGGACGGGGAAAGCAGATGTATTTTTATTCTGGGAACCATGTTCCGTCTGGACAGCGCAGTAGCGGGAGAGATTCTGGGAATATCACCGGCTGCCTACAGAAAGAGATTATCGCGGATAAGGGAGAAGATGGCGGCATTTTTGGGGGAATACTGCGGTCTGGCAGGGGGAAAATGCAGCTGCAGAAGGCGCGTGGATTATGCTATTGCCAGCCGCCGGCTGACACCGGAGCGCCTGGAGTACAACGGTATGGAACAGGGAAGGCGCAGGATTGCAGAACAGTGCAGGGCCATTATGGAAGAGATTGACGGCCAGTCCCGGATATTTGCAGAGATGCCCTTTTACCGTACCGGGCCTGAGGCAAAGGAGTTTATTAAAGGGCTTTTGAGGTCGGATGCATACCGTACCGTGATGATGTCGTAGAGGAACGGGCCTGATGCAGGAAAAACATGACATACAGATGTCATTTTATATGTGATATAATTTTGAAATGACAGATATATGAGATATATGATGCGGAGGCACTCGGCACCGGGCCGGCAGACGCGCCGGTTATGATGGGGTTTCATCACGGCCGGGTCTGTCTCCCTTCGTTCTCCGGCATAACGAAAGGAAGGTACACAATGACATGGATGGAGGCATACCCGGCTCACAGGCAGCCGGACATGGAGCAAATCGGAAGGTATATAGCAAGTCCCTGCTGGCAGCCGCTTTTGGCGTGGCTGGAGGACACCTTTCATATATCCCCCAGGATTGAGTACAGCAGATGCTCCATGCAGGGAGGCTGGAATGTGAAGTATAAGAAGGGCTCCAGGGCAGTCTGTACATTGTATCCAGAGGAAGGGTATTTTATCTGCATGGTTTCAGTGGGGGCAAAGGAAGCGCCGGAGGCAGAACTGGCACTGAACGGCTGCACTGCGTATGTCCGGCAGCTGTATCATGATACTACTCCCTTTAATGGGGGGAGATGGATGATGATAGAGGTAAGGAACGGGGAAGTGCTGGAGGATGTGAAGGAGCTGATTGGGATTCGGATGAGGAAGAAACGGAGTGTTTGAGTTTAAATAACAGCGTAAAGCAGTAAGCAAGACTTAAGGCAAGTACTCCGGCGGAATTCATCACAGGACACAGATAGGTTTGACTATCTGAATAAGGAGAAAAGTGAACCTTAAAAATACCGCTGCCGTGACTGCCCTGGAGCAATGGATGCAGAATCAATGGAAGCCTTCCTGTCCAGATACTCATTCAGATATCCCGTAAAGAGAGCCGTGTTCTCCAGCGATATCCTGGAAGGGGTATTATGTTTCAGCATATAGAGGGTACGCCGGGGAGGAGCCGGTGACAGGGGCAGTATCCGGACAGGGTACTGCTTTCTTAGTCCCATGGCCGTGGTGGAGGGCATGATGGTCCAGTAATCCCCGACTTCCAGGAAATCATTCAAAATGGAAATACTGGTGGCTGTCACCAGGGGGCGGGAGCCGGATCTGATATACCGGTCGTGCCATAGCTTAAACTGGGGACCCCATCCGATGTTGCTGTTGGCGGAGGAGCCGGTAAAAAGCTCCCTGTCAGGAGGGAGGACGGACGGATGAACCGGTTGAGCAGGGCAATCCTCTGCCGGTATCAGACCGGAGCCTTCCGGAACCACAAGCACCATGTCATCCTCTGAGAGAGGGGTCACATTTACATGGGGGGTGCTGATGTCATAGAGGGCAAATCCCACATCAGCCTGTTTGCTGCTTACAAGGGAGTAAATCATGTCCGCGGGATAGCATTTGATATCCAGGGAAAAACTGTGCAGGGATATGAGCTCCCTGTAAAACGGCGTCAGATTATAGTCCAGAAAGCTGTCCACTGTGGCAATGGTCAGGAAGGGAGAATCGCTCATTCCACCTATCTGGTCCGCTTCATTCCAAAGGGCCAGCATCTGGGACGCGATATGGGAAAAGGCAAGTCCCCTGGATGTGGGCAGGGCGGACTTGACTCCCTTTCTGCGCTCAAAAAGCGGGTAGCCCAGCTCTTCCTCCATGGCTCTCAGCCGAGATCCGGCAGTGGATGGCGAGAGGTAGAGCTGTTCAGCTGCCTTTATTAGATTATTTTCTTCCAGTATGGTCATAAAAAGCTGTAAATCATCCCGGTTCAAGGAAAAATCCCCCTTTATCAGATATCCAGCATGGAAATATACTGTGCATGTTCCAGAATGAAATCTTTCCGGGGCTCCACTTCGTCACCCATTAGGATGGAGAAGGTCTGGCAGGTCTCATGGTACATTTCCATGTCATTAATGGTTACGCGCAGGAGCGTGCGCCTGGAGGGGTCCATGGTGGTTTCCCAGAGCTGTCCGGCATCCATTTCTCCCAGCCCCTTGTAGCGCTGGATTTTGTAGGTGCCGTCCCGCCCGATGGCGTTTATGGTCTGCTCAAGCTCGCTGTCACTATAAGCATACCAGAGTTTCTTTCCTTTTTCTACCCGGTAAAGAGGGGGCTGGGCCAAAAATACGTGTCCCTCCTCGATCAGCTTCGGCATGAACCGAAAGAGGAAGGTCAGCAGAAGCGTGGTGATATGGGCGCCGTCCACATCCGCGTCAGTCATAAGGATGATTTTGTTGTACCGCAGGTTTTCAAGGGAGAATGTGTCCAGTATGCCTGTGCCGAAGGCGGAAATCATGGCCTTAATTTCCGCGTTGGCGCTGATTCTGTCCAGGGACGCCTTCTCCACATTGAGTATCTTGCCCCGGAGGGGGAGAACCGCCTGGTTTTCGCGGCTTCTGGCCAGCTTGGCGGATCCGCCTGCTGAGTCGCCTTCCACGATGAACAGCTCACATTCTCCGGGATTTTTGCTGGAACAGTCCGCCAGTTTGCCGGGAAGGGAGAGTCCGGACAGCGCGGTTTTGCGGCGGGCCATTTCCCTGGCGGTTCTGGCAGCGGTTCTGGCCTTCCTGGCTAACATGGCCTTGTCGCATATGGCCTTTGCCGCCGCGGGATTCTGTTCCAGGAACAGCGTGAGACGTGTATACACCATCTGCTCCACCACCGGGCGCACATGGCTGCTTCCCAGTTTTTGCTTTGTCTGGCCTTCAAACTGGGCGTCCTGGAGACGTACACTTAAGACCGCGGTCAGACCCTCGGAGAGCTCGTCACGGCTCAGGGAGGAATCCGCGTCCTTTAAAAGCTTTGCGTTTCGGGCATAGTCATTGACTGCCCTGGACAGCGCCTGGCGGAAACCTGTCACATGGGTGCCGCCCTCTGGTGTGGAGATGTTATTGGCAAAGCTTAAGAGCTGCTCGCTGTAGGAGGAGTTGTGCACAAGGGCAAATTCCGCCTGCACCTTATCTGTCTCATGGCGGCCGGAAATGATTCCTGTATAAAGGGGTTCGCCGTCCTGCTCCAGCCAGGATACAAAGTCCTTAAGCCCGTTCTGGAAACAGAAGGTACGGGACCAGGCGGTCACCGGACAGGTTGCCCCGCCGGCCGGGTCCCTCCGCAAATCGTATAGGGATATCTCCAGACCCTGTGTCAGGAACGCTGTCTCCCGGAGCCGTTCCTCCAGAATATTCCTGTCCCAGGCAATGGAAGGAAAAATGTCCTGATCCGGCATAAAGGTCACCGTGGTGCCGTGGGTCCCCGGACTGCACGGACCCAGTTGTTTTACAGGGGCTGCAGGTATGCCGCGTTCATAAGACTGGGCGTAGGAAAAGCCGTCCTGGTCCACCTGCACATGCAGATGGGAGGACAGCGCATTGACTACAGAAGCCCCCACACCGTGAAGGCCTCCTGAAACCTTATAGTTGCTGTCGTCGAATTTTCCGCCGGCATGGAGAACTGTAAATACCACCTGGATGGCGGACAGTCCTGTTTTTGTCTGGATGCCCGCCGGAATCCCCCTGCCGTTGTCTCGGACCGTTACAGAGCCGTCCGGGTTCAGGTATACCTGAATCAGGGTGCAGTGGCCTGCCAGGGCTTCATCCACGGCATTGTCCACGATTTCATATACCATGTGGTGAAGCCCCTGTGAGGACGTGCTGCCGATGTACATGCTGGGGCGCTTGCGCACTGCTTCCAACCCCTCCAGTATCTGTATCTGGGCAGCGCCGTAGTCTTCTGTTACCGGGGATAAGGCTGATGTCTGATTCATAAGGCAATTCTCCTGAAATTAGTTAGAATATTGCCATTATATCAGAAAGAGTAAGAGAAACATTGGTTGATTTCCTGGGATTATATGGCGGGAAAATCCTGTTTCTTATGGATTCTTTTTCTATTTATCCTTTTCCGCCTCCAGCCACTCTATGGCCTTCTCATACTGCTCTCTGGTAAAGGTTATCTTCCCCTTGCATATGGAAAAGAATCCCTCCTCCTTTAGCTGGCGTATGGTACGGTTCAGGGTTTTTACGTTGACGCCGATTTCTTCCTGCAGCATCTGCCGGGTGCGCAGCACAGTGACGGATGCCGGGGTGCGGGATGTCACCATGCCTCGGGACGACCCCATGCCGCGGGAGGATTCCATGCCGTTTTGGCGTCCGTACTTTACCATATAATCCAACAGAAGATAGGAGGGCGGGTAGAACAGCTTGGCCCCGTTATTGTAAGAGGAACGGTAAAGCTTGAAGGCAGTGTGGCGGGCAGCCAGGTTCAGTATGTTTATGTCGGATGCCAGCCAGCGCTCGGCATCCCTGCGGCTTATGTAGGCCACCACGTTGTCGGTCACGGCCTCGATGGTCACCGAGGTGTGGCTCATTCCGGCCAGAATGGTGACCTCCCCGATAAAGTCAATGGCCTTATTGCTCTCAATCATATAGACATTTCCATTTTCAAATTCATTGATGACCCGGTTTTCACCTTTTGCAACAATTCCGAAATACCCTAATTCCATATTTTTCTGGTGAATGATGGAGCCCGCCGCATGGGTCCTTACGGTGCAGCGGCTGCGGATGTCCTCGGGCATGTTCTTTGTATATTCTTTCAGGGCGGGCGCGGCCGCTTCCAATTCTGTCAGTGTCATTTGTATTCCCCGCTTTATTCAGTCATTTATTATAAGTATATCATTTTATATTTCTTAAAATCAATGCATTTTCTTGTTAAAAGTGCTCATTTGTCCTTTTTTAATCTTGGGAATTTGTCTAAAATATTCAATACAAGGTGATTGTAACAGCCGGCCGGGGTGAAAATAAATAAAATATGGCCGGCTGGAAAGGAGGGGCTCTTATGAGCGGCAAAAAAGAAACATATGTGTATGGTTCCCTTAAGGAACGGTTTGCACTGGAATGGAAGATTTACGCCCTGGCATTTGGATTCATCCTCATAGCGGATAATATCGGCCAGATTAAGATTCCGGTGGGGAAAGGAATGTTTATCCTGTTCCCGATTTTCTATGCAATTATTCTGGGGGTATTAAGCGGGCCGCAGGTGCTTAAAATCGTGGATAACAGGCATGTGAAGGCGGCTTCCAAACTGGTGGTGGTGGGTATATGTCCCTTTATCGCCAAACTGGGGATTACGGCAGGGGCAAACATCGACACCATTCTTCAGTCCGGTCCGGTCCTTCTGCTTCATGGTTTTGGAAATCTTTTGGGGCCGCTCCTGGCACTGCCTGTTGCAATCCTGCTGGGCATGAAACGGGAGGCCATCGGTTCCTGTCATTCCATCAACAGGGAGTACCACATGGCGCTGATTAACAACATCTACGGACCTGACTCGGCAGAGGCCAGAGGAAGCCTTTCCATCTACATCGTAGGCGGTATGGTAGGTACCATCTACTTCGGTCTCATGGCATCTGTGGTGGGAATGACAGGATGGTTCCATCCCCAGGCTCTGGGACTTGGTTCCGGCGTAGGAGCGGGAATCATGATGGCAAGCTCAAGCGCCAGCCTGTGCGCTATTTATCCGGAATGGACCGATACCATTTCAGCCATGGCCAGCGTGGGTGAAACCATTGCCGGAATCACGGGCATGTATATTACCATGTTTATCGCCATACCCATGACGGACAAATTATATACGATTCTGGAACCAAAACTGGGACGGTTTGCTTTAAAGAACAAAGAGGGCAGGGATATTAAGGAGGAGACGGTATGAGATACATAGAATGGCTTGTGTTGTTTGTATTGGCGGCATGCGGAACCGGTCTTGCCAATCTGATTGGCTACGGGGTGGGAATCACGGATTCCATTCCCGGACTGGCAGTACTTATTGTGATATCCATGGCAGCGGTGGTACTCACTAAGGTGCTTCCGCTGAAGCTTCCCATCGTGGCTTACTGCTCCATCATAGGGCTGCTTTCCGCGTCCCCTATTTCACCGGTAAGGGATTTTGTGATACAGGCAGCCTCCAACATTAATTTCACGGCCCCCTTTACCATGGTTGGAGCGTTTGCGGGCCTGGCCATCAGCGACCAGTTAAAGACGTTCATCAGCCAGGGCTGGAAGATACTGATAGTGGGGATTTTCGTTATGACAGGAACCTTTCTTGGCTCCTGCCTCTGGGACCAGATGCTTCTCAGCCTGGCAGGCGTTATCTGATAGCGTGAAGAGATGACGGCGGGGAGTGAGATATCTGACAGGCCGTCCGATTGAAAAAGGAGAAGATAAGATGCAGACATGTGATTTGTTAATAAAAGATGGTTCCCTGTTGATAAAGTATGACCAATTGGAGGAACATGTGGATATGGCGGTTTCCGGGGGAAGGATTCTGGAGACCGGTAAGGAGCTGTGGAAAAAATATCAGGCCGTTGAGACAATAAACGGAAAAGGAAAGCTGTTTATGCCCGGCCTTATTGACAGCCATATGCACACGGGACAGCAGCTGCTAAAAGGGCTGGTGCTGGATGCAAAGCCCATAATCTGGACCAGAATCATGCTTCCCTTTGAGAGTACGCTGACTCCGGATAAAATGCGTCTCTGCGCCCAGGCAGCCGCCCTGGAGATGATAAAATGCGGTACGGCAGGATTCATCGACGCGGGCAGCTACCATATGGAGACAGCGGCTTCTGTCTACGAGGAAAGCGGCCTTCGCGGCGCACTGTCCTATTCCACCATGGATGAGGAGGGGCTGCCGGAGTCCATAGCCATGGACGCGGAGGAAGCGTTAAAGCGTACGGATTCCCTCTATGACAGGTTCCACGGAAAGGGAAACCTTAAGGTGTATTATTCTCTCCGGGCCCTGAATTCCTGTTCCAGCCGTCTTGTGGAGCTGGAAGCTATGCGGGCCAGGGAGCGGGGCACCATGCTTCAGGCCCATATGAACGAGTACATGGGGGAAATCAACGGTATCGTGGACCGGGAGGGAATGCGGCCCTATGAGTATCTGGAGAAAATGCATGTGCTGGGAAGCAATTTCCTGGGCGCTCACAGCCTGATACTTTCCGAGCAGGAAAAATCCCTGGTGATGGAGCGGGGCGTAAAGACCTGCCACTGTCCCTTCAGCAACTGCGGCAAGGCAGTGCCGGATACGCCGCAGCTTCTGGAAATGGGAATTCCGGTGGGCCTGGGCTCGGACGGAGCGGCCCACGGAGGCTTAAGTCTCTGGAATGAGATGAAGATATTCCGCTCTGTCATGAATATATACCATGGTGTTCCCAACGGAAATCCCAAGGTGATGCCGGCTGAGACCATTTTAAAGATTGTGCTGGAAGGCGGGGCCGCAGCCCTTAACGAGGAAGGAAGCCTGGGCCGTCTGGAAGCCGGATACAAGGCGGATATCATCAGCATTAACATGGACCAGCCCCATCTGTGCCCCACCGGAAACAAGATTCACACACTGTTTGAATGTGTAAATGCAGGCGATGTGGAGGATATGATAGTGGGAGGCCGGATTCTCATGAAGAACAGGGAGGTCCTGTCTCTGGACGAGGAGCGTATTATGTACGAATCCCGGAAGTATATGGAAGAAAATGCAGATACATTTTAAATGATTCTATAAAGATATAGCAAGGAGGAAAACTGGTTCATGGTGTTCTGGATGATTGTTATGGCAGCGAACCTGGTAGTTGGCGCGTTTGTAGGACTTACGGGGGTGGCAGGCTTTCTGCTTCCCATCGTGTATACAGGTCCTCTGGGAATGGGGGTGACGGAGGGGCTGGCGCTGAGCTTTGCGGCATTCATTGTGTCGGGGGCCCTGGGATCCGTCAATTATAACAAGGCGGGAAACCTGGATATCCCATTCGGCATCCGCCTCAGTCTGGGAAGCCTTGCAGGCGCTGTCCTGGGAGTGAAATTAAATCTCATCATTCCGGAATCCACGGTAAAGGTTATCCTGTACGTGGTGGTCCTTCTCTCCGGTATTTCCATCCTGCTCCGCAAGGATAAGAGCCAGGAGGAAGGCGGCAGGGCATATGTCATCTCAGATCACCTGGCAGCCACACTGATTCTGGGATTTGTCACAGGAGCCGTGTGCTCCCTGTCAGGCGCCGGGGGACCGGTGCTGGTCATGCCCCTTTTGGTGGTTCTGGGAATCGGCATCAGGACCGCGGTGGGAGTGGCCCTCTTTAACTCTGTGTTTATCGGCATACCTGCCTGCATCGGATACATGATGCAGTGCTCTGTCAAGGATCTTCTGCCTGTTATGGCGGCGGCCCTTGTGTTCCACGGCATAGGAGTTGTATACGGAAGCAGGAATGCGGTTAAAATCAATCAGATTCTTCTGAAAAAAGGCATTGCTGTATTTTCTATATTGATAGCTATATGGAAGCTGGCCCTCTAAAGAGGCAGGAAAATGGAAAAGAGGACGGATTTATCATGAATAATATAGTAGGTAAAAGCGTTACCCGTGTTGACGCTTACGCAAAAGTCACAGGAGAGGCAAAGTATACATCGGATCTGGAACCAAGGGACTGCCTGTGCGCCAGGGTGGTCCATTCCACCATTGCCAATGGGCTTGTTAAGAGGTTTGACCTTGAGGACGCCCTTAAGGTGCCGGGCGTTGTGAAAATCGTCACCTGTTTTGATGTGCCGGATTACCAGTTTCCCACAGCCGGACATCCGTGGAGTGTGGAGGCCGCCCACCAGGATATCGGGGACAGAAAGCTTCTGAACCGGCGCGTCAGGCTCTATGGGGATGACATTGCTGCCGTTATTGCCTCGGATGATGCGGCCTGCCAGCAGGCGGCCCGTCTCATAAAGGTGGAATATGAGGAATACAAACCAATGGTCACAGTGGAACAGGCCATGGCAGAGGATGCCACGCCTCTCCACCCTGATCTGAGAAAGGACAATGTAATCGTCCATTCCCATCTCACTATGGGGCCAGAGGATTTTACCTTTGAGGAAGGGCTCAGGGAGGCTGAGGAGAAGTACGGAAAGGAGAATCTGGTGGTCCTGGAACGGGAGTACCACACCCCGCGTATTTCCCACTGCCATATTGAATTGCCGGTATCCTGGGCTTATCAGGAGCCGGGGGGCAAGATAACAGTCACGTCCTCCACGCAGATTCCCCATATTGTGCGCCGCGTCATTTCCCAGGCATTGGGACTGCCGGTTGGAAAGATAAGGGTCATCAAGCCCTACATCGGCGGCGGCTTCGGCAACAAACAGGATGTGCTCTATGAGCCCTTAAATGCCTATCTGACCACAGTGGTGGGAGGGCGTCCGGTCCGCCTGGAAATCAGCAGGGAGGAAACCATTTACGGCACCAGGACCCGCCATGCCATTGACGGGAAATGCAGGGCCCTGGCCACAAAAGACGGAAAAATGCTTGCCAGGAAGCTGGAAGCCTATGCCAACAACGGCGGTTATGCGTCCCACGGCCACGCCATCTGCGCCAACTGCGGCAATGTATTCAAGGATATTTACCAGGACCGGCTGGGGGCTGAGATTGACTGCTACACGGTATGGACCTCCACTGCCACTGCGGGAGCCATGAGGGGATACGGTATTCCCCAGGCAGCCTTTTTATCGGAATGCCTTACGGACGATGTGTGCCGGGCAATCGGCGCAGACCCCCTGGCTTTCCGCATGGAAAACTGCATGGGAGAGGGATTCGTGGACCCTGCCAACGGCATTACCTTCCATTCCTACGGCCTTAAGAAGTGTATGGAGGAAGGGGCGAAGTACATTGGATGGGAGGAGAAGCTCAGGGCTTATGCCAACCAGACAGGCCCTGTGAGAAGGGGAGTGGGAATGGCTATCTTCTGTTATAAGACAGGGGTATATCCCATTTCACTGGAGACTGCCTCCGCCAGGATGATACTGAATCAGGACGGCTCCATGCAGCTTCAGCTGGGAGCCACGGAAATAGGACAGGGCGCTGACACTGCATTCAGCCAGATGGCAGCTGAGACAACCGGCATATCCCTGGAAAAAGTGTATATTGTATCCACACAGGATACGGATACAGCCCCATTTGACACAGGGGCGTATGCATCCCGCCAGACCTATGTGACCGGTATGGCTGTCAAGAAATGCGCGCAGCAGCTGAAGGCCAGGATTCTGGATTATGCCGGCTTTATGCTGGGAGGCCGCCCGGCAGAAGAGATGGACGTGGCTCACGATCACATCGTGGAGAAGGCCACGGGAAAAGAGCTTCTTGACATGGAAACCCTGGCTCTTACCGCCTTTTACTCCCTGGAGCGCTCTGAGCACATCACTGCGGAGGTCACCAACCAGTGCAGGGACAATTCATTTTCCTCCGGCTGCTGTTTTGTGGAGGTGGAAGTGGATATGCCCTTGGGACAGGTGACGGTAAAGGACATTGTAAATGTCCATGACTCCGGAATGCTGATCAACCCTGAGCTGGCAGAGGCGCAGGTGCACGGCGGCATGTCCATGGGCCTGGGATACGGCCTGTCCGAGGAATTCTTATATAATGATGCCGGCAGGCCTCTCAATGATAATCTGCTGGATTATAAGATTCCCACAGCCATGGATACGCCGGACCTTCATGTGAAGTTTATCCAGCTTGAGGACCCCACGGGCCCTTACGGAAATAAGTCCCTGGGAGAACCGCCGGCCATCCCGGTGGCGCCGGCCCTGCGCAATGCAGTGCTCCATGCCACAGGCGTTGCCATGGATACCATACCCATGACGCCACAGAGGCTCATAGAGGCATTTCAGGCAAAGGGTTTGATATAGAGCTGTAATGGCTGATGTAAAACAGCAGGTCAGGTAAGTATAAAGGAGAGTCATCATGTTTGATATAAAGTCATTTTACGAAGCAGATTCGGTGGAGGACGCCATTGCCGCCCTCACCGCGGACCCTCAGTCCCAGGTCATCAGCGGGGGGACGGATGTGCTCATACGCGTCAGGGAGGGAAAGGATGCAGGCAGGGGTCTGGTATCCATCCACAATATCCCAGAGTTAAAAGGCGTCAGCCTGGAGGAGGACGGGACCATCATCATCCGGCCTGCAACTTCCTTTTCCCATATAACCAATGACCCCATTATAAAGAAACACCTCAGCATGCTGGGGGAGGCAGTGGACCAGGTGGGAGGACCTCAGGTGAGAAATACGGCCACCATCGGAGGGAATATCTGCAATGGGGCCACCTCTGCGGACTCTGCCTCCACCATGTGCGCCCTGAATGCTGCAGTGGTGTTAAAAGGGCCGGAGGGAGTACGGGAAGTGCCGGTTACAGAATTCTATACAGGCCCCGGACGTACGGTCAGGAAGCAGAATGAGGTCTGCACGGCATTTAAGATTACCAGGGAAAACTATGAGGGATGGGAAGGCCATTATATTAAATACGGAAAACGCAGGGCCATGGAAATTGCAACACTGGGATGTGCGGTGAGGGTAAAGCTGTCGCCTGATAAAACAGTGCTGGAAGATGTACGTCTGGCTTACGGCGTGGCGGCCCCCACTCCGGTGCGCTGTTACGAGGCGGAGGAAGCCCTTCGCGGGAAACAGGTGTCAGATGCGTCCATATATGACCTGTTTGCAGATAAAGCCCTGTCCCAGGTAAATCCCCGCACATCCTGGAGGGCCAGCCGGGAATTCCGCCTGCAGCTCATCGGGGAGCTGGCCAGGCGCGCTCTTAAAACATCCATCACACTGGCAGGAGGTAAGGCAGATGCTTAAAGTAATCAAGCTGAAAATTAACGGGAAGGAACAGGAGACTGCTGTGGATGACAGGGAATCTCTTCTGGATACCCTTCGCCGCCTGGGCTTCACATCCGTAAAAAAGGGATGCGAGGTTGGGGAGTGCGGGGCCTGTACGGTCCTTGTAAATGGAGAGGCCATTGATTCCTGCATCTATCTGTCCATGTGGGCGGACGGCAAAAGTATCATGACCGTGGAGGGCTTAAAGGGTCCCAACGGTGAACTGAGTCCCATCCAGAAAGCCTTCATAGAAGAGGCGGCCGTGCAGTGCGGATTCTGCACCCCCGGTCTTATTATGTCGGCCGTGGAGATTGTGGGCACAGGAAAGAAGTACAACCGGGAGGAGCTGAAAAAGCTGATATCCGGGCATCTCTGCCGCTGTACCGGCTATGAGAACATACTCAACGCCATGGAGCGCATTGTGGAGGAGACATACAGGGTAGTAGGAGAATAAGGGTAGTGGGAGAATAGGAAGCTGCTGCAAAAAGGGTAGTGTGCAGATTTGTCTGATTGTCATGAAAAAACTGAAAATTTATACAGTATATACGAAAAAGACTATTAAAATTTAAATATTAATAAAAAAGTATTGACAAATAACCTCCTTTTGAGTATACTAAAACTATCAAAAAGAACGAAATCTAAAAAAGGAGGTACAGACCACCGGAAAGTGATTTTTCGTTTTCCATATAATCAAATGATTATTATAGAAAACAGAGAATAAGGAATCTGCCTGATGAAATGTTCAAAAGGAAACTGATACAATACGAGTTCCGTTATATTTTCAAATACCGAGTAGATAATCAAGGAACGGGAACATTTATAATGATATGACGAGAAAGTATCATTAAAATGTACTTGATAATGAAAGGTGAAAATAAACAGACCGTATAAGTAAAGGAAATCCAAAAGAACAGAGTAAAGAGAGCAGAAAAACAAAAAACAGGTATCGAGGAGGAGAAATCTGAATCGGTACTTGTTTTTTAGTGGAATAAAAGAGGTGGCGTACAGGATACCGGGCCTGCTTCCCATATGGGAATCCTGAGTATCGTTACAGGCCGGAGCCGGATGGCTTTCAGATAATGAAAACCATCCGGCTTTTTTTTCTGGCTTTAGCCAGTTGAAGGCATTGGAGTTTTTCGCGTTCCGAAAAATGGAAATGCCTGAAACAGAAAACCACCTGCTTCGCGGGTGGTGTAGCAAGTGCTTATAGCACAAAAATCACCTTTCCGTTAGAATAGAGTTGTTCAA
>ERZ506993.25-NODE-25-length-188586-cov-7.81349_pt1 | contig 188586 bp, 160 predicted proteins | sample MGYA00513167_ERZ506993 | MGnify/ENA metagenome assembly ERZ506993 | reverse complement strand
GTGCTCTTCCGATCTGGCCACTTATCATATAATCCTTCCAAGAAAGGCGGTGTCGGCATGAATCAGGTAAAAACAGGCAGATTTATTGCTGAAATGAGAAAGCAGCAGAATTTAACCCAGCGCGAATTTGCTGATATTCTTGGCATCAGCGACAAAACCGTAAGCAAATGGGAATGCGGCAACGGAATGCCCGATTTGTCTTTGATGCAGCCGGTTTGTAAAGTTCTGAAAACAGATCTTAACGAATTGTTTTCAGGGGAAAGGCTGACCGATGCTGATTACAAAAAGAAAGCAGAGGAAAATATGATGGCGCTTGCAAAAGAAGCGGAGATAATGAAAAAGAACATTGTCGGCGGCAGGGTTTTAGGTAAGGTGGATAATGTGGAAATGGAGGTTTCCGAAGCGCATAAAACAAATAATGAGTTTTGGAGCACAATAGGCAGTGAGTTCCTGGGGGCGACTGCCCTGCCGGACTGGGGCAGTTTTTTCCCCCCAGAAGACAAATTGCATCTGCTTGGAAATCTTTCCGGGATAAAAGTTCTTGAGATTGGCTGCGGCAACGGCCGTTCATTAAAATATGCCGCTGATAATGGGGCGGCAGAACTGTGGGGGCTGGATATATCTGCAAGTCAGCTTGGACGCACGAAAGATTTTCTTGAAGCGCACAAAATCAATGCAAAGCTCGTCTGCTCCCCCATGGAGGATAAATGCGGGCTGCCAGCTGATTATTTTGATTTGGTATATTCCGTTTACGGAATAGGCTGGACTACTGATTTGGACAAAACCTTTCAGAATATCCATTCCTATTTAAAAAAAGACGGCGTATTCGTCTTCGGTTGGTCACATCCGATACATAAGTGTGTTTCAGTGGAAAACGGCAGACTTATTTTCAGTAATTCCTATTTTAATGAAGAATGGTATCGCGCTGAAATGAGTGACAAGGAGATTATGCTGTCCAACCGTATGTTGAGTACGTACATTAACGCTTTGGCCGATAACGGCTTTGTCATCGAAAAGCTGACGGAACAGACCGACAGAGAAAAAGCGATGGCGGCAGAGGATGATTTTGGAAGAAAGGCATTGATGCTGCCCACGGTTTTTGTCATTAAAGCGAGAAAATCATCCTAACCAGAATTTGAACAAAAAAGAACTTTGGAGAACAGGGCAATGCCCTATTCCCACTGAAACCACCGGATTCCTACGCCAATACAAACCACAGCAATCACCGCCATCACAATCACCGACACCAGCACGTTTTCCGCCCCCAGCCCAAGGGAAGCGGCCTTCAGCAGCTTGATTCCCTGCGTTAACGGCAGAATATCCGCTGCCTTCTGCATGGCCGCAGGCATTACCTCATAAGGAAGGGTAGCCCCGGAGAAAATCAACATGGGGAAATACAGAACGCTGGCAATCACCCCCGCCATTTTGGTATTCGGGGCAACCCCGCCCACCAGCATGCCGATGCTGAACATGGACACCAGCACCAGCAGATAGCCTCCGGCAAAGTTGAGCACCGACCCGCGGAACCTATATCCGAAGAAAAGTGCGGCCGCAAAATACAACAACAGCAGGGACACCACGGCGTAGAGAGTATAGATTGTTACCTGCACAAACAGCAGCATGGCCGGGCTGACCGGGGTTACCTGATATCGTTTCAGTATTTTCCTGCTGCGGTAATCCGAAATTACCAGCGGCAGGCCCATAACACCGCCGGCGCAGATGGAAATTGAAGCCAGCGCACCGAAGGATTGCTCCAGGAAGCTGTATCCGGCGCCTTCAAAGGCAGGTTTATCGCCATAAATGATTCCCAGAATAACCAAGACCACCAGCGGAACACAGATCGCAAAAATGACCATGTCCATCCCGCGCAGCGACAGCTTCAGTTCAGTTTTCAGCATGGTTTTAAATGTTTTCATGGGCCGTTTCCTCCTCATCCGTATACCAAAGGTATGCATCCTCAAACTTCTCACAGGGACTTTTTTCCACCGCCTCGGAAACTGTTCCGTAAAAGACGCTTTTTCCCTTTTTTAAAATGCAGATACGATCGCACAAAGCCTCCACCTCGTCCATAAAATGGGAGGTCAGAAAGATGGTCAGGCCCTTTTCTTTCAAATCAGAAAGTATTTTCCATACCTCCCGACGGGCCTTCGCATCCAGGCCGGTGGTCAGTTCGTCCAGAAAGACCACCTCCGGATTGGGAATCAGCGCGAGAACGATGAAAAGCCGCTGTCTCTGTCCGCCGGACAGATCCTTTACCAGGCTTTTTCCTTTATCCCCAATCCCAAATCTTTGTAGCAGCGCCGCCGGATCCGATGCATTCCGGTACAGGGACGCAGTTACCTCACACAGCTCCGCCACTCTGATCTGCTCCTGATAATTGCTCTCCTGGAACTGAACGCCTGTTTTTTCAAAAAGCGCCTTCCTGTCCGCCGTGGGGCTGCTTCCCAATATGGTGACGCTTCCCTTTTCCGGCTTTTTCGTGCCCAGCATACATTCAATGGTTGTGGACTTTCCCGCACCGTTTGCGCCAAGCAGCCCGAATACCATGCCGCGTGCCACAGACAGGCTCAGGCCGTCAACCGCACGGAGGGCGCCATAGGATTTGGTAAGCTGTTCCACCTTGATTACTTCCTGCATATCATTGCCTCCTCTTCGTATTTTTACAGGGACAAGGATAGCACGGAAGCAAACACTGGTGGTTAACTGGAGGGTTTTCCAAACCTTCTTTTCATATTCTGCAGCATGCAAAGCATCTGACATGCATTTTCCTCTGCAGATGTCAGGGAGGTTATCAGCTTATCGCACACCGCGATGATTTCCGCATCAGGTCTCGGTGTGTCCAGCGCTTTTCTTATGTCCAGATCCGGATCTTCGGCCAACTGGCTGAGCATGGATAAAATAGCCTCCAGGGAATAATTCGCACATCTTAAGGAGCGGATGATTTTCAGCCGTCTGATATCCTCCTCCGTATAAATCCGGTACCCGTTTTTTCTTCGTTTTACAGTCAGGAGGCCGTTCATTTCCCAGTTTCTCAAGGTATCCATTGAAATATTCAGTTGTTCTGACACCTCCTTGCGTTTTAAAAAGCAGGTGTTCCCGCAGCTTTCCCCATGCAGAATCTGTTTTACGCTTTCAATAGCTTCCTCCGCATTGGCAATTTCAGTTTTGACCTGGTCTATATATTCCCGGGTAAGCTCCAGCGCCGTATCATAATCTCCGGCGGCGGACACTTTTACCATATGAATTATTTTTTTCCTCAGCCCATTCTGCATTACCTCAATTTGAAAAGCAAGCCTGGCAAGACGGAACTGTTCCACATGCAGATCGGTAAAAACCCTGTAGCCGTTGCCCTGTCTTTGGGGCCTGGGAATCAGTCCCAGCTCCTCATACAGCCGCACCGTATTGGGATGTATCCCGATTTTTTCAGAAACTTCCGATGTCCTGTAGGTATTCATTGCAGCGCCTCCTTACGGTATTACCTTAGCATAACCGGAACAGTCTGGTGTTATAATGGAGGGTTTCCGGGAGGAGCAGAAAACCTGATGCAGCCGACGCGCCGCATCAGGTTTTCCCTTCCGTCACAGTTTATGTTCTCTTAAGAATTGGTTCTGCAGGGATTCTTCCTCCATCTGCATCAGTTCAATACGGTTGTTGTCCGGATCATGGGTCCAGCACTGCCAGTTTTTATCCAGCCCCTGGGACACGGGCGAATCCAGTACGGCTCCCGCCTTTACAATCTGCTCCGCGGTTTTGTTAATATCCTCAACCTCAAAGCAGATGTGGGAATAACCGATGTTGCCGTCCTTATATTCCTGAGGGTTAACCCCTCCGTAGAATAATTCGATGAACTGGCTGCCGCCGGCATGGAGGTATACAATCCACGGCTCTCCTGTCACCGGATGCGCCATCTCAAACGCTTTCTCAAAGCCGAAAACATCATGGTAGAACTGAACCGCCTTATCCATGTCCGACACATTAAATGCTGCATGTGCCACCCCTTTAACCTGTTTTTCCATAAAAATACCCTCCTTTTATATTTACGGCCCGCCGTAATACTGCGTGGCCTTTATAACAGCCTGAATTAAATACTCATTTTCCCCTGCACCTGCTGCAGCCTTTTTCCAATTATTTTACAAACCGCTCCTTCCATATCCTGCAGTATTCCGCAAATTCCCTGTCCTCCGGATTCACCTGCAGCACAAACTGGATTCTTCCAAGGACAGAACATATATACCTCTGCTTCTCCACCGCATTCCCGGTCTTCTCCCTCAGCCTTTCAAGATGCCCTGTTACGCCATATTTCATGCAGTAATAGATCTCCTGCCGCAGTTTTTTACGGTAATCCCTGGAGACCTGAGGCTTTTCATTGACCACAATTCCCGTCACACTCTGGCGTACGCCGTCCTTCAGGAGCTTTGTTTTCTTTTCATTTAAGGAAAATCCCATCGCCTCCAGATAGCTTTTTACCTTATGATAGACAGCGGCGGGATCAAAATCTCCGGAAAAGGTCATGTCATCGCAGTATCTGGTGTATACGATCTGTCTCGCTTCACACCAGCGCCTCATGGATTCATCAAAGGGGCGCATCACCAGATTGGAGATGGCCGGAGAAGCCGGAGAGCCCTGGGGCAGGCGTTCCCGGCAGCAGCACAGGTTTGCCAGAAGCGCGGCGGCGGCCGGAGGAAACAACGTATCCGGGAAGGCGGCGCTGATCACCCTGGGAAAGAGAATGCTGTCAAAAAAATGGCTGATATCCAGCTTGAGCACCTGCTTTCTCCCGGTATGCGGCCCGGCATTGGCCAGGATGTCCGTGCCTTTCCGATAGGCCCTGGCGCAGTCCGATACGGGCCTTTGCTCCAGCACATGGTGCAGGATATTGCGCTGCACAGCCTTCAGCAGGCTGCAGGGAACCATAAGCGTCCTTGTCCCGCCATCCTTTTTTGTCAGAATCTCCTTATGGTAATTCTCCGCCCCCCGGTTGCTGAGCATATAAAGACAGGCAAGCTGCTTTTCCCTGCTCATACCGGCGCTGTGAGGGACAAGATCCAGCGAAAGGATAAAGTCCTGGCATTGTTCTTTGGTACAGTATTTCCAAAGTTGCGAATTTGACATACAGGAGCCTCCTCCTTTCGTGAAAAACAGGGACAATAAAAATACTTGACAGCATGGAAAATATTTTCACGGTAAAAACCAAAAAGAGGAACCGCATGTGAGCATCCCATGCAGTTCCTCTTTTATCCTCACGCGTTGCTCATAGCTTTGATAAGCCGGACGGCACAATACACCGATACCGTAAGCTGCGGAAATGTACAGCCGAAGGCGGTGTGCACACGGAAGTGTGCGGATGTACTTTGGAGCGGATTACGGGTGCAGGATTCTGCATGCAGTATTCTGCATGCCCACTGTTTCTAACTCCCGGCGGGGACTCCCCGTCAGGCCGGAAAATATTTTCCCGGATATGCTGCCGGCCGGCTTTTGTTTTATTCTAGCACAGTCCGTCAGGTTTTACCATCTTGTTTTACATCTGCTGCTCAGTTCGCCATCATTATACTTCACGCCCCGGGCATCGGCCGTTGCTCTATTTTGAAACCATTCCGGGCACTCCCCCTGCTTGTTCTGTTTTCCCCTGAAACTGGCTCTTTTTATGCGCCTCCTGCATACAATAGGGTATTATGTAAAAAAAGGTGATATCCTATGGCACAGGTTTCCAATGAATCCGAACTTTCGGCAGCGCTTGCCGGAACAGACCCTTCCATTCAGCTGACGGCCGACATCCCTGTTACAAAACAACTGGAAGTCGGCCGTGACGTTACCATAAGCAGTCTTTTCCCGGATGTTTTTGCTCTGACGAAAGCCGCCGGCCACAGCCAAAACCTGTTCCGTGTCGCATCGGGGGCTTCCCTGCATCTGAACAACATTATTCTGGACGGGGATATGGCTTCCCATCCCGCATCCGACAGCACCAACCGTTCTCTGATCTGCGTAAACGGTGGCTCTCTCTATCTGGAGGACGGCTGTATCCTGCGGAACAATTATTCTGCGGCGGAAGGCGGCGGCGTCTGTCTCCAGCCTGCCCCCGCCCTGGCCAATTTACTTGTAATGAACGGCAATTCCCGGATTACAGGCTGTGTGTCCAAAACCTCCGGAGGCGCTGCCGCCATGTTTCCCGGGACCTCCAATGATCGTATGGAGTTTTCAGATCACGCAGTCATTGCGGACAATTCGGCGGCAAACGGCGGCGGCATCTGCTGCCATTCCCTCACATCGGGCGCAGGCATTTCCCTGACCATAGGCGATGAGGTGAGAATTACCGGGAACAGCGCTTCTTCCTCCGGCGGCGGCATCTTTTTTTCCGGCTATCGTGGCGGCGGGGCGGCATCCTCGCTTCTGAAGCTTACAGGAAGCATGTTGCTTGCCGGGAACAGCGCATATCATGGCGGAGGCGTTTACTTCTACAGCGCCAATGCGGGAGATCGGCTTGAAATATCCACCACGTCTCCGATATCGGCAAACAGGGCCTCCAATAACGGCGGTGCAGTCTGTCTGACAGCAGTTTTGCAGCCCGTCTCCATCAGCATCGACAGTACCGTATTCAGGGAAAATACGGCCGGTACAGGAGGAATGCTTTATCTGCTTTCCGACGCAGGTTTTTCCCTCTCCGCCCAAAACAGCAGCTTGACAAAAAATACAGCCACCACAGACGCCTCCGGCAGCGGCGGCGGTTTGTGGCTTCAGAACCGCTCCCTGGCACACCCCTCCGAAATCCATCTTCAAAGCTGTCTGCTGGAGGGAAATCAGGCCTCGGCCTCCGGCGGGGCCATTGCTTTGTACGCCGGCCTGTCCGCCTGTTCCTTCACTGCCGCCGACAGCAGCTTCCTTTCCAACTGCTCCTCCGGCAGCGGCGGCGCTATCCTCCTGGGAAGCGAGGCCGAAACCTTTTTTCTCTCGGATGGCTGCCGTTTTGCGGAAAATGAGGCCGGCAACAGCGGCGGCGCCATATATTACAGCAACGGCAGCACCGGAACCGTCCGTTTTATAAATTCCAGGCTGCTCTCCAATACGGCCGGCTACGAGGGCGGCGCCCTCCGCCTCTTTTCCGGCAGCGGGACGCTGGATACCTCCGTGGAAAACAGCACATTTTCAGGCAATACAGCTATCAATAACAGCGGCGGCGCCATCTGGAACGGAGGAGGCGGCGCATCCCTTTTGATTACGGATGCGTCCTTTGTCACTAATAATACCTGCCGTATCGGCAACGGGGGCGGTATTTACTGCAATACGGCAAACGGAACGCTTACGCTTCAGGGCAAAGTGCTCGTCCAAAATAACCGGGCCGGTGCCAAAGAAAATGGTTTCGGCGGTCATGGCGGCGGCATCTGCTGTATTCCGGGGCGGCTACTTATCCGGCCGGGAACGGATATTTCAGGGAACAGCGCCCTGCAGTCCGGGGGCGGCGTCAGCCTGGCGGAGGGCTCCATGCTGGATATGTCGGGCGGAAGCATACACTCCAATACGGCCCGCCGACAGGGAGGCGGCCTGTGGAACCACGGCGGCAGCACAGCCATCCTTACGGGCGGTGATATTTTTCTGAATCAGGCGGGGGTGGGCGGCGGAATATACAACGATATCGGCTCCCAGGTCTATAAGCTGAACCAGGCCTCGCTGGGCAAAGGCGGGGAGAACCGGGCCTCGTCCTATGCGCCGGGAATTTATAATAATGGAGAATTCTATATTGAAGGGCTGAGGGATATAACCAATGGTTTTTATATTGAAGATCGTGACGCCGTGGTCTTCCTTCAGGGCAGCCTGGATTCCGGGTCCGTAATACAGCTGGACAATTCCGGATATGTATCACCCAATCCGGAGGGAGAGCCTGTCATTGCCGGAGAAGGCACTCCCCCACATACCACTCTGACGCAGCAGGACGCCGATGCCTTCCGGAAACCGCCTCAGGATTTCGATGGCTGGGAAATAAGGCTGAACGGAAATCAGACGCAGGTCTGGCTGATTCCCATTGTATATGCTATCCGCTATGAAAATCTGGAGGGAAGCTCCCATCCCAATCCGGAATCCTATACGGCTGTCTCTCCTGATATCCGGCTACTGCCACCCGGAGAGCGCACCGGATTCCGTTTTTCCGGCTGGTATAATGCTCCCGGGGGAGGCAGACAGGTCACGGTAATCCCCCAGGGCAGTACCGGAGATATCACCCTTTATGCCAGATGGGTACGCCGCAGGCCCCATCCTCCGCACAGGGCTAACCGAATCTGCAAACCCCAAAATCCATCCCGCCATACCCCGGACGGCCCAGACACTTCCTGCATCTGAAAGGACAGGAAACATGGCGCATGTCGGAAACCGGGGATACAGAAAAAAAGAACAAATTCACTATATATGGTATCATACTTCAAAAAAACAACCCGGAAGATTCATCAATCCTCCGGGTTCAGTAATTTCCGCGCCCTTTTTTCAGGCCATCCGGCCTGTATCCAGGCAATTTTCATGTATCTTTTTCTTCCGCTTACAGCATGGTTCTGCGCAGTTCCTCACCGCTCTTTGCGCTCAGATAGGCGGGCGCGATATCGAATACTGTCCTGCAGCCGGACTGTCCTTCTTCTGCCAGACGGTATGCCGCCCTTGCAAAAGCCACCAGTATGGAAGAAGTGAAGGCCGGATTGGAATCCAGCTTGAGGCTGTATTCAATCACATTCCCAAACTCCTCATTCCAGCCTGTCTTACCGCTGCGGATGACAAAGCCGCCGTGAGGGATGCCGCTGTGATCCCGCTTCATTTCCTCTTCGCTGATAAAGTGTACGGTGGTATCGTATTCGTCAAAATAGTTGGGCATCGTCTTGATTTCTTCTTCAATACGCGCCTTATCCGCTCCTTCCTGCGCTACTACAAAACATTCTCTCGTATGCTTCTGCCTGGTGGTCAGCTCCGGGTTTTCTCCGGCTCTAACGCTGGCCAGCGCTTCGTCCACGGGAATGGTGTACTGCCTTGCATCCGCTACCCCTTCAATCCGGCGGATGGCATCGGAATGTCCCTGGCTGACACCCTTGCCCCAGAAGGTATAATCCTTACCCTGCGGGAGTACCGCATTTGCGTACAGGCGGTTCAGTGAAAACATGCCCGGATCCCAACCGCAGGAAATGATGCCTACCTTTCCGCTCTTCTTCGCCGCCTCGTCAACGGCCGTAAAGTGTTCCGGGATCTTCGCATGGGTGTCAAAGCTGTCTATTACATTAAAATACTGCACGAACTCAGGTGTCTGCACAGGCAGATCCGTGGCGCTTCCGCCGCAGAGAATCATGACATCGATTTTATCCTGCATCTGCACCGCATCTTCAATTCTGCAGACAGGAACGCCCTGTGTCTGAATCCTGACGGATTCCGGCGCGCGTCTTGTAAATACTGCCGCCAGTTCCATATCCGGGTTCTGCTTAATCGCACATTCTACGCCTCTGCCCAGGTTTCCATAGCCTAATATGCCAATTCTTATGCTCATCTGAATCCTCCTCTGAAATATTTTCTTTATCATCCTAACATAATTGGGAGGGAAATTCCATAATTCTTTTGGCAGGGGGGAGGAGTGAGGTGCCAGCCATGTTCGGTCCCAGGGCGGGGGCGGCGGGGGTGTTTACTGAGCCAGTCTCAAAAACGGGGTGTTTCTAACTGTCCCGAAAGGCCAGGATTTCGCCAACGCGGCTGGAACTCCTCAGACAGCGACTGGCGTCTGCTGTCTTCGTCAGACAAGCCGCTAGGGGCGGCGGAATCCTGGCCTTTCGGGGCAGTTAGAAACATCACCGTTTTTTCCAATGGTTCTGTAAACACTCCCCGCCGCCCCCGCCCTGGGACCGAACATGGCTGGCACCTCACTGGCTGGCCGGAAGAATATTGAATACCACTACTAAATAGTAGGATAAAGGATTGGGGGTCTAAAAAGGACTGTGATTCCCTTAACTGTAATAGTAATTTAAAGGTGGGGGAGCCACAGTCCTTTTTATTTGAATAATATAAATTATTTGTGTTGATTTATTGATGGAAACCCTCGGCAAACCTGTCCTACTGGTACATTGTGAGGTATTTCGCAGTATTTTCTACCATTGTGTTGTACAATATTCTGGCATCCTTAAGACCCAGCTCCATATTGGGGTCCATACAGAAGGCCTGGAACGCCAGCTCCAGATCCCGACTCATGGCAGCCTCCACGGTCATTTCCTGAATACCGCATACCCTGCTTACAAGCGGGTACACGCTCTGCGGTACCGGCCCGGCAAATACAGGCCGGACAGAGTCCGCGCTGAAATGCGCATTTGTTTCCACAACGGCGCCCAGCGGCAGGTTGGGAATCTGGCCGCAGTTGGGTATGTTCACATTGGTCACCAGATCGCGCAGGCCCAGCAGGGAACGCATCTGCTGCACCCCTTCCTCACCGGTCTGATTGATCGTCATTTCCTCCTCGCCCTTGTAAAGCCGCTCACTCCTGGCCAGACGGTTCTTCAGATCTTCCTTCCTCCAGGATACCGGGGTCAGCTTAAAGCCCCAGGAATGTGCGGTTTCCTCATCCTTCAGATACCATGAGCCGGGACAGAATTCCGCCAGATGCCTGTCGCCCGCCGCTGCAATCGCGCCGTATTTAAGGAACAGATCCAGCTTGACCTGCTCGCGGCTGTCAAAGAAACGGTTCAGCCAGTTTTCATCCGCCTTTTCCCCGAAGCCCTCATCCCTGTATTTCAATGCAAACTCCCGGTAGATGGGGAACAGATCCATATTCTTATACTGCGCTGCCGTAAGCCAGGTAAAATGATTGATTCCCACCACATTTACCCGGATATCCTCTCTCTGCGCCCCCTGGATGCCCTTGATATCCTCCAGCGCCAGGCCCAGAAGCTTCTGGGTTCCGAATACCTCATGGCAGCAGCCAAAGGCCTTGATTTTGGGAAATACGCGGTACAGCGTCTTCACGCATACCGTCATGGGATTGGTATAATTGATGACCCAGGCCTGCGGGCAGTATTTCCTGATGGCTGCGGCAAATTCTTCAAACATCGGAATCGTGCGCAGCGCCCTCATAAAGCCCCCCGGTCCCGTGGTATCCCCAACGGACTGGTAAATACCGAATTTTTCCGGGGCATGGACATCGCTTTCCATTTCGTCAAAGGTGCCCGGCATAATGGAAATCACTACGAAATCCGCCCCTGTCAGCGCCTCCTTCATAGTTTCCACCGCTTTATAATTCCACGCGGATCTGCATTCCTTCAAGTCCTTCATTTTGTTGCCGATGCATTCATTTCTGGCCGCAGCTTCCCTGTCGATATCATACAGGAATACACTGCCGCTCATATCCTGAGCAGCTGCCAGGTCACTCATAAGCCCCCATGCCCAGCCGCGGGAGCCTCCCCCGATATAGGCGATTTTAATGTCCTCCGCTCCGTTGTCCGTATACCTCATAATACTCATCCTCCAAATATTTTCTCACTGTTCAGTAATTGCCCAACCGCTTCGCACTTACTGTCCGATAGCATTATACTAGCACGCAAGAAATAAGAATACAGCAAAATAAATGCTTATTTTATAAAAGAACCGTTCAGATATTGCTCTTTATTTTTTGGGGTTATATAATACGGATGTAAAAGTTTATCCGGCTTCCCCCATGCTTCGGCAATGCGGCTGACAGCCGGAAAAAAACGGAAAATCTGCATTCCAGTATGTTTTCCAGGAGGAAAAAAGGATGCTTCACACAGCCTTTGAGCCCTATGAAGAATTTCTGGTGGAATATATCCGGAAGCCGGAAAAAAGTGATATGAAGGTACAGCATTATCATGACACCTATGAGATTTACCTGCAGATATCCGGAGATCGGACCCTGATTCTGAACGATGTACGCTATACCCTGAGGCCGGGGGATCTGTATATCCTCAAGCCCTTTGAGATTCATTATACGGAGAGCCGGGAATCCGACTCCTACGAGCGTTATATTATCAATCTTCCCGTTCCGGTACTGCATTCCCTGCTTACCGAAGGGGAAACACGCCTGCTGCTTCATAAACTGGATTCCTGTGTGCTGCATTTATCCGACGAACAGGCGGCCGAAGTGCTGGAACATTTTAAGAAAGCGGATGCCTGCCATAACAGAAGCGGTTTTCTTGCAGAAAAGCTGCTTTGCTCCGTCATCCTGCAGCTGCTGGTACTGCTGGGTGAGCTTTTGGAGGACGCAGGCGCTCAGGATACTCTGGACGGCAAAAGCATCCAGCCTGAAATCGTATCCGTTATCCATTATATCAACACCCATTATCAGGAAAACATTACCCTGGATGCCGCGGCCGGGCTGGTCCATATGAGCCGTTACCATTTCTGCCGCCTGTTTGGCAGCGCCACCGGGGCCACTTTCCTGGAATACTTATACAACGTCAGGCTTTCCAAGGTACACCAGCTGCTCCTGGACACCCGGCTGCCCCTCAGCCAGATTGCGGAAAAATGCGGTTTTACCTCCACAGCGCACCTTTCCCGTGTTTTCCGGGATGCCTACGGTGTCTCTCCCAGGGAATTCCGGAAGTCTGCGGCAGATAAGGAGCCGCCGGGGCAACAGTAGCGGCCAAAGCTTCCGATGCCGCCAAAGCAGCCTACGATTCCGCCTGCTCCTGAAGAAAGCTGTAGAAATGCATGATATTCATATCGCAAAGCTCCTCCTTCCCATGGGTGCCAAGGAAGCCAAGCATCCGGTGACAGCCATGATCCGGGGCAAAGGCCAGCGCGGTACGGTGTCCCTTCCAGCAGTCCCTGATTCTGTCGTAAATGCCGCACCAGGTATCGATATTCTCATCAAGAGCCTGCAGCGCGCGTTTTCCTTCCGGCGTCCTGCGGTGCATATAGTAATCATAATCCCCGTTATACAGAACGATAAGATCGTAAGTATCCTCAGCAATCAGCCCCATCGCCTTTTCATTACATTCCTGTTTTGTGGGATAGATAAAATAATCCACCTGCCTTTCCAGAAAAATCAGAGAAATGCTGTCCCCCTGCGTGGAAATAACCGCCACGCGTTTCCCTGCCTCAGGCAGCCTGTCAAAAACAGTTTCCACCCCAAGCACCGGCTTCTCATATTTCATAATCCCATGCTGCGCCGGCTCAAGCCCGCTGTACATGGAAGCGAAGGCCACCGGCGTGACCGGCGGGACAACGGAACGCATGGGAAGCCTGAGCGCCGCCCGCTTTTCCAGCTGTGCAAAATGCGCCCTGTATTTTTCATAAATCCACATCGCCACCGCATCCGGATGGTACATAAAGACACGATCGCAGCCCCCTGCGCCATAGAGCTTTTCCGCCTGCGCAAGCACCCGCCTGTCAGGCTCCGCCATTTCCGCCCCCTTTTTTTCACCCAGCAGGGCTAAAACCGTTGCCGCCGTCTGTGTAATGCAGATTTCATTCAATCCGGCCATTATCCTGTCCTCCCGCTTAATAATTCTTACGAAACCGCAAGCAAAGATCCTATAGTGGACAGCAGGGAGCTGACCACCACAATAACCTGGAACGGTATGGTCCCCAGCCTTCCGCAGATAAGGCTGCTCCCTTCATGTTTTCTGGAACGGTTATAAGCAATGATAATACCGATTCCCGTCAGCACCTGCACCACACCGGCCAGCCTTGTAAAGCCCACAAAGCTCTCCACGCCGATAAGCGCGATAACAAGACAGGGAAGGGAAGCGGCCAGCCAGCTTTTTTTCACACCCCAGCCGGTCTGCTCATTTACGATATCACGCAGGTTCAGTGTATTGGCCCAGAAAGATGTGGCAAGAGCCAGCAGGGAGAAAATATATCCGATAATACTCACCCAGCCGCCCAGATGAAGGGACAGATCCACCAGCGCGCCGTTTTCCGTCACCCCGCTGCCCGCCCCCAGAAGCGTCATAAAGGTAATCAGCAGGATCAGCCCCACATTGATTCCCGTACCTGCCGCAATGGAACCCATAATCTGATTCCTGTCCCCATTCAGCCCCTTTACCACCTGCGGCACGGACATCACCGCGGAAAGAGAGAAGGATACCATGCTGTAAAGCGCCAGCAGATTGGAAGCAGAAACAAAACTGGCCGGCAGAGGGCTGACATCGGAAAGCAAAGTTGCGATAAACAGAATACCAATAACCCCCACCATGGAGAATACCGCGATTTTTTCACAGATTCCCACCAGCTTCATACCGATATAAACCACGCTCGCCGCAAGCACATAGAAAAGCAGCATCCCCGCCGCGGACGGCAGGCCGAACCAGGCCTCAAAGACAGCCGAAGCCCCGGCAATAAACCCGCTCACGTTCACCACCACGGAAAAGCCCAGCAGCCCGAAGGCAAACCAGGTCGCCGCCTTTTTCATCCTGCCCACAAAAAGCTCCTTCTCAAAGCACTTAATAAACTGTGCCCCGCCATTATTGTAGGACAGCTCCGCTATCATAAAATGCATCACCAGGTTAATCCCGTACACCAAAAGGATAATCCAGAGAATATCATACCAACGGTTTCTGGACGCAAGAAAGGGCACCGACAAAATGCCGGACCCCACTCCATGCCCCACAATAATGCTTGTTGCCTCAAAAAAAGTGAGCTTCGATTCACTCCTGATTTCCTTCATAACCACTATCCCTCCATTAACCGCCTGCTGTTTCCTGCCCTGATTATCCTGCTCCATTTATCCTGTCACAGCTGCCCTGCCCCAGCTATCCGTCCCTGACTTTCCTGATTATTCCGTCCTATCTGACCTAACTCCCCCGCAGCAGCTCTCTGACTGCCGCTCCTGAAAGTACTAAGGCCTGATATAAGCATAATCCTGAAACTGCCTTTCCGCAAGCTCCACCACCCCCGCCGGAACCACCCTGACCCCCTCCGTCAGTTCCTCCGCCGCAATCCCGCTTTTCCGAAGCGCATTATTACACACTGCTATTTCAACACCTTCCTCCCGAAGCAGCTCCCTGCACCCCTCCGCCTCCGGAGCCGCTGCAGCCGCCGCCCGGACAGCTTCCCCATTCAACAAAAGCTCTATTACCACCGGAATTTCCCTTCCCCGGTAAAAACTACACATATTATGTATATTTCCCGCCGCCATTTCAAACCTGCCACATTCATCCACATGAAATATTACTTTTCTCTCCATTCCCGCTCCTTTACCAACGGCATCCTGCCGCATATAACCAACCTTTTAAGCTTCACTCCACATCTTCTCCTGATAAATGAATCAGCCCCGTCTGCGTCCTTCCGTCCCTTCCCACCGGAGCCGCAGCGACACGGGCCGCGGCGGCTCCGGTGGGAAGGGACAAGAGGTCACAAACGGGGCTGATCCGCTTATCCTGCGCTCAATACCACCGAACCGCAGGGAGCTCGTTGTTTACACCCTTAGAGGCCAGCACCTGATGGATATCAATGATTCCATTATGGAAGGTTGCCGCGCAGGAGGACAGATAAAGCTCCCACATACGCAGGAATTTTTCATCAAACATCTGCTCCGCCTCTTCCATGTGCTCCCTGAAGTTATGCTCCCAGCAAAGCAGCGTCCGGTTATAATGAGGGCGCAGGTTCTCCACATCCAGGACATGGAAATTATCATCCGCCATGCAGGAAATCATTTCCCGCAGGCTGGGAACCACACCGCCCGGGAAAATATACTTCTTTATCCAGGGATCTCCGGGATGCTCCTTCAGGGCGCTGATAAAATGAAGCAGGAACAGGCCGCCGTCCTTCAGCGCCTTTTCCACGCAGTCTATAAACAGATGGTAATTCTCACGCCCCACGTGCTCCACCATACCTACGCTGACCACACGGTCGAATTTCTGTCCCATGGCGGGCAGATCCCGGTAATCCATCAGCTCAGCTGTCAGATAATCCTGTAACCCTTCCTTTTCTATCCGCTCCCGGAACTCCCTGTGCTGCTCCTTGCTTAAGGTAATTCCGGTGCCCTTAATATGGTATTTTTTTGCGGCCTCAATCAACAGGAACCCCCAGCCGCAGCCGATATCCAGAAGCGTCATGCCTTCCTTCAGGTACAGCTTCTGCAGAATGTAATCCACCTTATTTACCTGCGCCTGGTACAGGGTGTCGTTCTCACTGCGGAAATAAGCGCAGGAATAGCTCAGTGTTTCATCCAGCCACAGCTTGTAGAAATCATTTCCCAGATCATAATGGCTGGTGACCTCCTTCTCCTGATTCTTCTTGGAGGTAGAGGTATGGATAAGCTTCTTCAGCGCATGCTGATCCGCTGAGAATTTTCCCATCTGACCAAGGAAATGATCCAGCGCCTGGTAAAGATCGCCTTCTATCTCAAGCTCGCCATCCATATAGGCCTCCCCCAGCGCCAGCGACGTGCTCGTTATCAGCCGTGAAACAGGGATGGGATTCCTGAAAATAACGGTGAAGGACGGTTCTCCCTCACCAATAGTGTATTCATGCCCCTGGAACCGCACCAGGAAAGGGTAGTCTGTAAACTTTTCCAGAAATTGTATCATTGCTTTTTCTTCCATCACTTCAAGCATATTATTCCTCCTAACTTGTTTGTTTGCAGAAAGGACGTTTCCTGTCTGCCGCGCTCTTTTAATAGTATTACACATTATCTGGAAATATTTTCAAACTTTCCTGCTTTTCCTTACTGGCAGATTATCAGGCCCTCCACTGTTTTCTCCATATCTATTACAAAAAGGATTTCCTTTTCATGCCTGCAGATTTCCTTTCCCGCCCAGATACCCGAATCGCCCATATCCGCGGGGCTTTCCACCGTTTCAGCGGTTCCGGCAGGCAGGATATAAGGATCTCCCGTAAAAAGGATGCCCAGCTGGTATTTGCCGCAGGACACCGCCAGCAGCAGGCTGTCTTCCCCGGGATCCTCCTCACTGTGCAGCTTTATCACCGGAATAATATTCCCCTTGTAGCTGCATACGCCGGCGTAATACTCCGGCATACAGGGGATGCGGGACAGCTGTATCTGACAGCACAGTTCAGTGACATACGCCGTCTCAATCGCATAGCTTTTATTTTTCCCCGGAATGCAGAGCAGTTCTCTGCTGCTGTAAGCTTCCATATGCATCCTCCTTTTCATACAGGCCTATCAGGATCTCTGTATCAATCGCCGCACAGACCGAGCCGTTTCCCATGATGCTGCAGCCGCTGATTCCCGTCCGTTTGCGGAAGCCCAGACCAAACAGAGGCGGCAGCTGTTTCACCACGATCCGTTTCTGCTCATACATATAGTCTACCATGATACAGCCTTCCTTTTCATTCCCTTTAACGTAGACAACAATGGGATGCTCCGGCTCCTCCGCCTGCAGATGGTAAAAGCGGTTCAAATTGATGAGCGGCACCATCCTGTCCTCATACAGAATATAATCTTTCCCATTAATATTCTCCACGTTGTCCCTGTTTTTCTCCAGATCCAGGAAACGGTATACGTGCCTGGCCGGAACGGAAAATCGGCAGTCCCCCACCCTGAAGCGGATGCATTCCATAGTGGCCAGGGACAGAGGCACCACAATGGTAAAGGTGGTGCCTTTCCCCTTCTCACTGTGGATATACAGGTTGCCTCCAACATCCTCCAGCACATTTTTGACCACGTCCAGGCCCACGCCTCTTCCGGAATATTCCGTCACCTGCTCATTGGTGGTAAATCCGGGACTTAAAATCAGTTCCTGGATTTCCTGCAGATCATATTCCTCCTCCGGCCTGGTAAAAAGCCCTCTTTCCCTGGCTCTCTCCCTTATTTTCACTTCATCAAGGCCAGTCCCGTCATCGCTCAGCGACAGCCGCAGCTCTCCTGCCGTGCTTTCTGCAGAAAAAATAATTTTCCCTTTTCTGCTCTTTCCTGTGGCCTCTCTTTCCTCCGGCGTCTCAATCCCGTGATCCACCGCATTCCTGATAATGTGCAATAAAGCCTCGGATACATATTCCACCACGCTTTTATCCGCTTCCAGATCCCCGCATTCCAGAATGAGATCCGCTTCCTTGTTCTGATCCCTGCAGATATCCCGCAGTATACGGCGCAGCTTTGGCACTATCTTGTTGATGGAAACCAGACGCATTTCCATCACGTTCCGTTCCATTTCACTGATCAGCCGGCTGATCTGGTGGGCGCTGCCTTCCTTGATTTCCTCCAGCCCCAGGCTTTCCAGCTCATTTTCCAGCATAAGCATATGAAGCATCAGCTCCCCGGAAATAGACTGCAGCCTGTCCAGCCTGTCAGAACGCACATTGAAAAATTCGGTCTCCCTGCCTTCCGCCTGTCCGTTTTTCCCATTCAGCCCGTTCTTTGTGAGTTTTCCGTTTTCCCCTAAAGGAGCACTTTCTTTCCCGGAGCCGTCCATACCCCCAGCGGCTTCGTTTGCCGCAGGCTTCGGCCCTTCTTCTGCAAGAATCATGCAGTCCGCCACAAAAAGTCCCCTTCTCAGGCTTTCCAGCACTTCCGCCTTGCGCTCTGTTTCAAAACGGATAAAAACACCGTTTTCACTGATATAGCCACAGCTTTCCCCGGATTTTTCCAGTTCGCCGGGCCATGTCTCCACCACAGAGCACATGCCGCTTATCTGGCGTACCAGCATAAAGGCCCTGATATTTTCCATCCGGCAGCCGTTTTCAAACAGAATACGCACAATGGTGCCGCCTTTTCCGGCCATAGTATCCGGTATTACGGGAATTTCCTTCCTGATATCCCCTGCGGCCTCCTGCGCTTTGCCTGCCTGCGGATTCTCTTCCGGGTTCTCTTCCTGATTCCCGCCAGCAACGGCCCCCTCCCCTTCCGGATTGTTCATTTTTCTCAGATACGCCTCTGTCCGTTCCTCTATCACAGCCGTACTGCGGGGCCTGTAGTCTTCATTTTCCATGTCCCCCAGCTCAGTTTCTATATAATCGGAGGCTGCAAACAGCAGGTCAAAAAGCTCCGGCTCCGGTTTTTCAATTTTGCCGAAATTTTCCCTGTAATATGCAAAAAGATCCTCCAGCTTATGAGCCATGGAGGATAATTCCTGCAGACCCATCATAGCGGAAGAGCTTTTAATTGTATGCATAATCCGGAAAATACTGTGAATATCTTCCCCGGAAAATGCATTCTTTTTTTCCGTATCTAATAAAACCGCACTTAACTGCCCGGTCAGCTGCCTGGTTTCAAGCAGGTACACCTCCAGCATATCCTCGGCATCCGCATCAAAATATCCCATACCATTTCCCGCCTATTATTCCTTCTCATACCAAATGCTGCAGTTCTTGCCGGAACGCTTGCCCCGGTAAAGCGCCTTATCCGCACAGTTTATGCTTTCTTCTATTCCTTCCGACTCTTGGTATATATGCATCCCTAAAGTAAGAGTGCAGCTGAATTCCACATTTTCATGGAAAATGGGAAACATCTCAACCTCAGTGCGGATTTTCTCACTGATTTGGAAAGCTTCCTCCTCCGTTACGTCAAACAGGATGATCAGGAATTCTTCCCCGCCCCAGCGGACCACCTTATGCTGGCGGCAGTTTCCCTCCAGAATGTTCGCAATACATACCAGAGCCAGATCCCCGGCATCATGGCCATAGGTATCGTTTATTTTCTTGAAATCATCTATATCGGCAAGGATCAGGACATTCTTTTTCTCCTGCTTTTCATGTCCGCGGATATCGTCTGCCAGGTCTCCCACCACGTAACGGCGGTTATACAGCCCGGTAAGGCCGTCACGGAATGCCATATAGTTCAGTTTTTCCATATTGGTGCGCAGCTCCTGGTTCTGGCGGTTCAGCTCATCCTTCTGATATTTAATCATCAGGTGGGCATTTACCCTGGACTGCAGCTCCCCTCTTACAAACGGCTTCTTAATATAATCACAGGCTCCCATGGAAAAGCCCTTCACCACATCCTCATCCTTATCCTTGGAGGTAAGGAATATAATAACCGCGTCATTTTTATCCGCCTTCTTCAGCTTGTCAAACAGACTGTAGCCATCCGCATCCGGTAGCACTACATCTAGCAATATCAAATCCGGCTGGTAATTTTCCACCATATTAACCGCTTCCTGCCCATTATGGGCTTCGCAGATAAAAATGGGCGTATCCTTCAATGCCGCCTTGATTTGTTCACAGATAAGAAGACTGTCGTCCACAATCAGCACTATCTGTTTCTTTTGAGTTTCCATCACTCATCCTCCATATGTCATTTACAATACTACCGTCTCGTGTCTTACCGTCCGTACTTCCAGTCTGCCGTCCCCGGCATAAAAGCTTACCGTCCTGCCGTAATTCTTTCCGGTATCCTCTGCAATCAGCCTGATACCCTCTTCAGCCAGCGTCTTTTTCACTGATGCCACATTCTGCGCCCCGATTTCCCATTCCGGCCTTCCTGTCTCAAACATTTTGGCCCCGCCGGCAATTTTCGCAGTTAACCGCTTTTTCTCCGCGCCCAGCCGCTCCATTTCCTGAATCAGCCTCCGCACTCCTTCGTCCCCGAATTTATACGGGTTTTCCCTGTTTACGGCTACTGCCTTTTCCGGCAGAATAACATGGACCATGCCCGCAATTTTCCGGCTTTTATCATACAGGCACACGCCCACGCAGGAACCCAGGGCATAGGATATCAGGACCTGCTGCTCCACAGCAGTCTTGCCTTCCGCAATTCCCACGACAATTTTTTCCATGGCATCACTCCCTGAGACTGCGGAGCATCATATCCAGGGAATCAGGCTCCGGAATAAACAGAATCCGGCCCAGAAAAGATTCGCCGCCTAAATGAAACAGATTATCTATCATCAGTATATCGTCACTTACCCTGAGGAACCGGGACAGGGGAACACTTAAAATGGCCCCGCCCATATCAATGCACACATCCGGCACGGATACTTCCAGCTTCAAATCCATAACCGACGCAAGCGCATTGATATAGGAGCCGCACATAATATTTCCCAGCTCACAGATTAGCGAACGTTCCATTTCTCCGGGATTGAGGAACTCACGCTCCTCTTCTCCCAATATTTTGTTAAGGACCATCATGGTAAAGGTTTCACTGAGAAGGAAGAGGAACATGCCTTCCATTTCCCCGCCCACTCCTACCATTATTCCTGTCTGCAGCTCATCGGCGCTGTCCAGCAGAGAGCAGACTTCCTGATATTTTAAAATTTTCAGATCAGGCACGGCGATATCCACCGGATGCATCAGCATCTGCGAAAGAGCAGTAACTGCATTCCCTGTCCCGATATTCCCTATCTCCTTCAATATATCCCTGGATATCTCATCCAGATCCGCAAACTGGCGCATGCCCCTACCTTCCTTTTCTCCGGTTATTCACTGTATCTACAGCTCAAACTGCTCCACCATCTCCTTCAAAACCAGCGCCTGTGCGGAAAGCTCTTCACTTGCCGCAGCGCTTTCCTCCGACGTGGCTGAATTTCCCTGTACAATCTCGGAAATCAGCTCAATGCTCTTGCGTACCTGGGCAATTGCATCAGCCTGCTGTACACAGACCCCTGAAATCTTATCCACCATACTGTTAACCTGCCGTGCGCCGTCCACGGATTCCTTCATCGTTTCAGCTGTTGAAGCTGCAGCGGTCATCCCTGTGTCCACCGCCTTCGCATTCTTCTCTATCAGCTCCGCCGTCAGCTTGGAGGCAGCCGTCGTCTGGGATGCCAGCCTGCGGATTTCACCCGCCACCACGGAAAATCCTTTTCCCGCCTCTCCTGCCCTGGCAGCCTCTACGGATGCATTCAGCGCCAGAATATTGGTCTGGAAAGCGATATCCTCTATTTCCTTTACGATTTTGTTGATCTCTCTGGAATTCTTCTTCACATGCTCAACGGCCTCCATCAGGCCCTGCATCTGCTCATCACTCTCCGTCAGGCTCTTCCCCACGTTATCGGCCAGCCGGCTGGACTGCACCGCATTATCCGCATTATCCCTGACGCTGTCCGCGATTTCATTGATGCTTACCGCCAGCTCCTCCACCGAGCTGGCCTGTTCGGCCGCTCCCCGGGCCAGCGCCTGCGCTCCGTTGGATACCTGCTCCGCTCCGCCGGATACAAGCTCGGCGCTGCTCCCAATCTGCTGCAGGGAGTCCCGCAGAAGCCCGGTTATCTTCTCCATCGCATTCCCCAACGCGATAAAATCTCCTTTAAAAACCACTTCCGGTTTGTAATTGAGCTTTCCCTCACCCAGGGCCGTCAGCCCTTTTTCCACCTCGGATACATACTGGTTCAAGGCCTCTGCCGTACTTCTGATATCATCAGCCAGCTGTCCCAGCTCATTTTCCGACGTATATGTAAGCTCCGTTTTCAACTGCCCGTTTGCGATCGCGTTGGCAGCCCGTTTTACCTCATCCACAGGATGGACAATGCTTCTGGTAATTGCAACACACAAAACAATGGTAAAAAGGATAATAACCACTGCCAGGGAAATAATCAGCACCACCACTTTAAAATTCATGCTCTGCCCCTCGGCCAGCTGTTCTGCCGCATCCGCGACGCAAAGATCCACAACCTGTTCCAGCAGGGTCTTTACCTTATTAAACTGTACCGAATACTGATTCACATAAATGTCCAAAGCCTGATCTTTCAGTCCCGCCTTCAGCTTTTCCAGCATGTTCGTTCTGACGGCAGTCAGAGCGGCATATTCACGGCTCAGTTCCGCAATCTTATCCTCATCGCTTACATAACCGGTAGAAAGCTGATCCAGCTCCTGGCTCGATTGTGCAATTCCCGTCTCAATATTTTTCAGATACTCCTGCTCATCCACCACGCCATCCGTTGTGAGCACCAGTGTAATATTCTTTCCCACAGACTGCAGGCCGGCAATCATGGCAAGGGAACTCTGTACATTTGCAAACGACTCATTGTACATCTGCTTTGTTCTTTTTGACATGCTTTCTATATTGCCGATGGAAATAATCACAGTAATAATATACAGGAATATAATAATCGCAAATGCATAAATCAGCTTGCGGCCTATTTTCATATTTTCAAAGCGTCTCTTCATTATAGCCTTCCTCTTACCGCGGCTTTACCGGCCGCTGTGCCTTCCGTCAGTTTTTTCCCTTATCATGCCGTAATCAGGACGATAATGTATATTCCACCACTTTCATAAATTCATCCGCTTTAAAGGGCTTTACAATAAAATCCGATGCACCGAGCATCAGTGCATTTGTGATCATCTGCTCCTGCCCCATCGCAGAGCACATTATTACCTTAGCCGCCGGATCCTTCTTTCGGATTTCCTCCAGCACCTCCAGCCCGGACATCCCCGGCATGGTAATATCCAGGAGCACAAGATCAGGCTTTTCACGGCTGAACAGCTCCAGGGCTTCCTCACCGCTGCAGGCTTCCTCAATATCCTGGTATCCGCTTCCCTCCAGGTTCTTCCTGATTACCCTTCTCATAAAAAGAGCGTCATCCACTACCAAAATTTTCTTCCCCATATAAACTCCTTTATTTATCCGCCGGCTGTTCCTTCCTGTATACTGCAGGATAAACGGATTCCAGCACCGTTTCCCCCGCAGTAAGCAGCTCGGCATGTCCTATCATGAGATAGCCTCCGGGATTCAGCGCATCCTCCAGCATCCTGACCAGCCGCATTCTTGCATCCCTGTCAAAATATATCATCACATTCCGGCAGAGAATCAAATCAAACCTCTCTGTTGACGGGCGCGGTTCCAGCAGATTCCTTTTTTCAAAGCGTATTCTGTATCTCAGCTCTTCGTTTACCTGAAAGGTTCTGTCATCAACCTGCGCACAGTATTTTTTCTGCCATTCCAGTGGAAGCTTTTCCAGTTCCTTGGCCGGATATTGGCCCTTCTGCGCTTTATCCAGGGCATCCCCTGAAATATCCGTCGCCAGGAGCCGTATATTTCCCATGTATTTATTTGGCCGGCGGCATTCCTCCAGCACCATGGCCAGGGTATAGCATTCTTCTCCGGTGGAGCAGCCAGCGCTCCAGATATCCAGTCCACCATACTGCCTGCGTTCCATAAGCTTCGGCAGGATCCGTTCCTGCAGCAGCCTGAAATGATCCGGTTCCCTGTAAAAATAAGTATAATTTGTCGTCAGGCAGTTGACCATTTCCGCGGCCATATCTCCTGTCCTGTCCTGATGGAGCATATCCAGGTATTTCCCAAAGGAATTAAGTCCCCTTTTTTCCAAAAGCTTTGTCATACGGCATTCTATCAGAACCTTCTTTTTATCCAGGTTGATACCGTATGCCTCACGCATGTAATTCACAATATCAGAGAATTCCTCTTCCCTCAGCCTAATCACTCTTCTTCTCCCATACCCCGTTTACGGTTCCCGCCATTACGGGCTCCAGCTCCTCCCGGGAAAGACCTTCTTCCCCAACCGCCGCCGCGGCAATTCCATAGACCCCTCCGCCGTCGTCCCTGACAAGAATACCGCAGAGCGCCTCCTGTTTACAGTCAAAGCGATAATAGACCACCAGTTTTCCGTTATATACCGCAATTCCCAGAATTTCCTCCGAAGCATCCGGGACACGCCATATTTCCGGCTTCATCAGGATAGCTTCGACCCGCTCCTTCTCTATACAGAGCATCTTTTTCCCGGCCTGTGCCGTTATGTATTCCATAGTTCCCCCGCCGTTCCTTTATTCATTCCTATTGGCTTATATATGTTTAGTTCCTTTTCACCGATTCTTCTATTGTTCTCCTGACAGGCAGGCCGGATCCAGGATGTATGCGGGAATCCTTCTTCCCTCTTGCGTTTCGGTTACTGCAACGGCAATTAAATACCGGTTCCTCTCATTCAGAACCGGTTCCGTTAATTCTAAAATCTGTTCATCATTGATTTCCCTGAGATCTATTATGTCATCAGCCGGCAGCAACAGCTTCTCTTCCGACGCTTCCTTATGCAGCAGGATGCGGTACCTGCGCTTGCCGTTTCCACCCAAAGCCCCTGCCAGTATGTTACATTCCGCCGCCTCCGCCTCCTCTTCCGGCTTTTCTGCATCCATCACCCGGTCCAGACAGCAGACCGGCAGCAAAAAAAAGAGACCATCCGAAACGAATAAAAGATAACTGTTATCCACATCGTCCATTTTATTTCCTTTCCGCCCTGGACTGTCAAAGCCGTCTGCAAACCGGACTGCGGAGAATCCAAAATTTCCGTCAGCCGTTCCTGTTTTTTTGATACTATTCTAATAATACTTTATCGGAGTTAAAAACTCAAGCACTGCATGGAATTAAGTGTGAAATTATATGAACAAATTGTATTACAAATCCAATAGATACGTGATAGAATATACTATAAAAAAGGACGGTATCCATGCCGTCCGGAACAGGGGGTTTTATCCATGCAATTTCAGTATTTATATGAAACAACAGGCCTTACCGGCGTGGTTCTGTCCGTGGTATGGTACATTCTCATCCTCGCCGCAGGCTGGAAAATGTACGAAAAGGCAAACGAGCCGGGCTGGAAGTCAATCATTCCCATCTATAATACTTATACCTGTTATAAGTTCACCTGGGATACGAAAATCTTCTGGATTTACATCCTCTGCACCGCTCTTGGCGAGGTTCTGCCCTCCCTGCTGGGTTCTCTTGTTTCCCTGGCAGCCACGGTGCTGATGATTGTCCAGCTGTACAAGCTTTCAAAAGCCTTCGGCCACGGCGTAGGCTTCACCGTCGGGCTTTTCTTCCTCAGGCCTATTTTCCTTCTGATACTTGGGTTTGGGGGATCGGTTTATCTGGGAAAGCAGGATTGATGGCTGAGCCGTTGTAATGATTGACGTTGAGAAAGGGAAAGGACGGCCGCGGGATGCGGGAGGTCTTTCCCTTTTGTGTTGTTACTATGTAAAAATAAGCTGCTTTATCCAGGCGCTTCCACTTCTTCCCTCTAATCTGACAGTTCCTTTTTCCATGTCCGCCGCAGGGATTCCCAGAGACACCTCCGCATCTTCAGTTCCCGGTTCCAGACTCACAAGAACTTCCTTTCCCGTTTCCGTAATCACTGCAAGCTCTGTTTTTTCTTCCGCTCTGTAAGAAATCCGCAGATGGATTTCTTTTCCCGCTGTCTCTGCAGTACAAAAGCTGTAGCATACAAACTCTCCCGCTTTTAAAACAAGCGCCAGGCGCTCCCATCCACAGTCAAAGGCAAACGCCTTCTCCCCAGCCGGATAAAGCTCCCTGATTTCCATATCGGTATCACTGCGATAAATTCCGTAAGGATTTCCGCTCCCAAACCAGGAAGCGCCTTTACCCGGGCACGCGTCAAAATCAACAGCCTGTATGGTAAAAGGCGGTTTTCTGAATACATGTCTTGTTACCTCGGGATGCAATTCACAATTTTCAATACAAATATTTTCCAGATATTGATTCAGGATTTGTCTGGCTTCTTCATATCCAGGATGGGGACCTTTATCCAGATACCGGAGAATCTTCTGATATCCCTCAGGCTCTCTGATAGAACAAGGCGAATTGGTACAGTCCATCTTTTTCCACGGCCACAGATTATAACCGATTCCCAGGACTGAGGCAAGAGGATAAAGAGCTGCATACCAGGCATTGGAATTTTCTCCTGTCTCTCCCATCCAAAGCGGCACATCAAGCTCCTCCGCAGCACTTATAAAACGCTCCAGGCAGGCTCTGTCGGGCATTTCCGCATACCTGTGAAAATGGAGAACCATGTTGTCATCATACTTTTTATGGAATATACGCACATCCGTCGCCCAGTGCGCCCCTTCCAGGGAAATCAGGTGATTGTTATCCACCTCCCTGACAGCGGCAATCACTTCCTCGTAGAAAAGCTCCAGCTCTGGAATCAGATAATCAAAATCACCGTTTCCTGCTTCCGGAGGTATGATAGGCTCATTGAGCAGATCATAACCTCCCACCACAGCCCTTTCGGAATAACGCTGCGCCAGTTTTTTCCACAGGGCACACGCTTTTACCCGACAATCTCTGTCAATGAATAATCTGGGCACGTTATCCACAGAGTCATCAATATTGGACCCTGTTTGTCCACCGGGTGCCCCATGCAAATCCAGGAAAGCGTAGATTCCTGCTTCCTCGCACCAGGAAAGACAATCATCCAACAGTTTAAAGCCCTCTTCCTTCCATAAAATCCCCGGCCCATCTTCCATAAACAGCCGATAGCTAAACGGAATCCTCACGGAATTATAGCCCAGTTCCGCCATAGCCAGTATGTCTTCCCTGCGGATATAGTTCTCTCTGTACTTTTTCCAGAATAATGGAGCATAATCCTTTCCGGTCAATTCCTCCACACACTTTTCAATCCGTGAGGGACGGTCAAATCTCTCCCCATAAGCTTTCCACATATAGCCTTCCTGCAGCAGCCAGTTCCCAAGTCCCCAGCCCGACAGTAAAATTTCTTTTCCACTGCCGTCCACAATTTTCTTCCCATCTGCATGAAGATATGCACATAAATTGTTTTGTTTTTTCATCCCTTAACCGCTCCTATCGTTATTCCCTGCACCAGATATTTCTGCAAAAACGGATAAACAATCAGAACAGGCAAAATACCCATCACTGCAATTGCCATCTTAATTCCTGTAGAAGGCAGCTGGCTGGTATCAATATTCATACCCTGACTTGCGCTGCTCATGAGGAACTGCGTATCCAGGAGCATCCTGTTTAAAAGCACCTGAATGCTGTAAAGTGTGTCCTTATTAATATAGTACAGGCCGTTCAGCCAGTCATTCCAGTAACCCAGCCCCACAAGCAGCGCCAATGTGGATATGATGGGTTTAGACATGGGAACTACAATACGTACCAGAATCCCTCCCTCCCCGGAACCGTCTATTCTGGCGGCATCAATTACTTCTTCCGGAATATTACTGGTCAGATAGGTTCTCATCATGATAACATTAAAGGCTCCCATCAGCAAATTCGGTACAATCAGGGCCCACAGCGTATTTTTAATATGAAAGTTCTGCGTCCACATGATATAGGAAGGGACAAGACCGCCATTAAACAGCATGGTAAAAAACAGGAAAAAGGCGATCATATTTTTACCCGGCAAATCCTTCCTGGACAGCGGATAGGCAAATAATGTGGTAAATACAAGATTAACCGTTGTCCCGACAAGCGTTACCAATGCGGATATTCCATAACCTCTCAACAGCTGAGTGGAATCTACCAATATGTATTTATATGCTGAAAAGTCCAGTTTGGAGGGAAGAAAAGAATAGCCATTTACTATCAGGGCATGTTCTTCATTTAAAGATGAAGAAAACAGCAAAAGCAGTGGCAGCATGCAGAAAACGACGAGTATAATCATGACTGCATTTGCCATTATTTGAAATGTCTTGTTTCTTTCAACCATGATTTTCCTCCTAAAAAAGCGCGCTTTCTTCATTTTGTTTCCTTACCAGCCAGTTTGCCGCAATTACCAGGATAAATCCCACCATCGACTGATAAAGCCCTGCCGCCGCCGACATACCTATATTATTAGTCTCCATCAGGCCTCTGTACACGTAAGTGTCAATAGTATTGGTAACATCTATAAGAGGTCCGCTGTTCATCGGCACCTGATAAAACAGGCCGAAATCAGAATAAAAAATCTTGGATACCGACATCAGTGTCAATATACAGATGGTAGGCGCCAGCGCCGGAAGTGTGATATAACGGATTCTCTGCCAGCGCCCTGCGCCGTCTACCACTGCCGCTTCATAATAAGAAGAATCAATTCCCATCAATGTAGCATAGTAGAGAACACAGTTGTAACCAATATTTTTCCAAAGGTTCACCAGAACCAATATAAGCGGCCACCAGGTCGGATTTGAATACCAGGAAAGCTTCTGTTTACCCAGGCTCTCAAGCGCATGATTGACAAATCCATACTCTGTACTCAGAAAGCCATAGACAATGTAACTGACCACCACAATGGATACCAGAAAAGGAAGAAGTATCAGTGTCTGATAGGTTTTTCTTGCACGCACCGCTTTGATTTCCGAAAGCAAAATGGCTACCGTAATTGCTGCCGCAGTTCCAACTATAATAAATACCAGATTATAGCAGATTGTATTTCTTGTAATGACCCATGCATCCTTTGTTTTAAACAGAAAAATAAAATTTTTAAGGCCGTTCCATTCACTTCCGAAAATACCCTTTTGATAGTTATACTTCTTAAATGCAACCACCGTCCCTGCCATAGGAAGGTAATTGTTTATAATAAGATATATGCTTCCCGGCAGCAGCATCAGATACAGGGGAAGGTATCTCATCCATCTTCTGCGGCTCATTTTATGATTTTTCACCGGATTCTCCTCCTGTTCTTCCGGCTATGGAAAAGGGTGCGGATCCGCACCCTTTTCCTCCGGACTGTTAATATCAGACGATTACTGCTGTGCAGCCCAGGCATCAAGCTGTGCCTGTTTTTCAGCAATAATTGCATCTACTCCTGCATCTTTCAGTTCCTTAACCATCTTCGGGATTGCCTCCTCAGGATTCAGGGAACCGCAGTCCAACGCATTCTTATATTTAGCCGTTACATTATTGCAGGCTGTAATTTCGTTAAGAACATTGGAATTATCCCAGACAAAGCCAAAGGCTTTGCTCAGCTTCGCACTGTTGTTAAATTCTTCCGTCTGCTTCCAGATATCCGCACCATCTGCTTCCCATGGAATGGATATCAGTTCATTAGGCCATACCCAAGCCACGCTGCTGTAGGATGTATTGGAAGCGTCTACACCATCAGGATAAGTCAGGACTCCTTTTTCGCTGTCAATCAGATAGTTTTCGCCTTCAATTCCGTTAATTAAAATATTACTCAGCTCCGGATTGCTGTAGATTTCATTCAGTACCTGCATAGCTCTTTCCGGTTTTTCGCTGTTATGCGCAATATACCAGGTATTCATTCCTGAACCGGAAGTTCTATAGGTTTCCACCAGCTCTACCACCGTAATATCTTTACCTACTTTTCTGCTCCATTCCGCTTCAATACCCGGTTTGGTATTACAGAAATAACTGAAACCCTTTCCTGCTGCCATCAGCTCGTAGGCATTCTGTGTATTGGTGGCAGCATCAGGCATAATATATCCCTTCTGTGCCCAATCATACCTGCGCTGCATAATTTCCTTATAGGTATCGCTTTCATACCAGTCTACAACCTTTAATTCGGAATCATCAAGACAGTTTTCCAGCCACCCGAAATCACCGCCAAGGTCATCCCTGCTCACATTGTAATAACCCATACCGCCATTATCAGATACCAGAGGATAGCAGTCAGGATATTTTTCCTTTACTGCGGCAAACAGCCCTTCCAGATCCTTTTCCGTATGAATTGCAGAAAGGTCATAACCTGTTTCCTCCAGCATATCGGTTCTCATAGCCAGGCCGAAGCCCTCTGCCTTGTCTTTATTATTAGGCACGCCAAAAATCTGGCCTCCAATGCTCACGCATTCCCAGTCTGTCTGGGGAACTGCATTGAGGATGTCTTTTCCATACTCCGGAAGAAGCTCATCCAAAGGTAAAATCTGTCCCGTATTTGCTGCTGTAATCGTTGAAAATGCAAAATTGGGGAACAGATCCAACTTTTCACCGGAAGAAAGCATCAGGTTCACTTCCTCTGCAAAGCTTCCATAGCTCAGACGAACCAGTTCAATCTTCGTATTATACTTTGCCATAGTGATTTCCGATGCCGCCTGGGCTACCTTATCACAGCTTTCCGATGTAGCATCGCCCACACATACTATTTTACAGACATATTCTTCCTGTGCGGATATTTCCTGTGTTCCTGTTTCCTGCAGCGAATCTTCCGTACCGCTCTGCACGGCATCCGTCGCAGAACCCGTCTCCTGTCCTGTCTGTGCCTTTTCTTTGCTGCTTCCTCCGCAGCCCAGTAACGTTGTGGTTACTATAGCTGCCGTAAGCAGACATGCCAACCATTTTCTTTTCATTTGGTGCCCTCCCTTGTCTTTTGATGTTTTCAATATACCATGTAAGACAGAACGCTTCCGCCGGATTCGTAACCTCATATTGTCATAATTATTACCATTTTTACTGTCCCGGCTCAGGATTGTCAGAAAAGTGACTTTTAACTGTTATAAATATTTCCATATACATTTCATTATCTTTTTCTTTCATCCGTAGGGCTGACTCCAAAAAATTTTCTATATACCTGAGAAAAATGGGAAAAGTTACTGTAGCCTACCTTTAAGGCAACAATGCTCACGGGAAGCTGGGAGTTTAGAAGAAGGGCACGTGCCATTTTCATCTTTTCCTGAACAATAAACTCCTTCAGTGAGATTCCTTCCACCTTTTTAAACAGCCTGGACACATAATTGGGATTCATAAACACCGCAACAGCAATGTCCTCCCGCCTGATATCACTGTCCAGATGATGATAAATATATTCTTTAATAGCGTCCACCTGACCGACGGCCCTTCCCGCATCCACCTCTTCGCCGGAAAAATAGGATGTCACCGTTTTCAAAAAAAGCTGCATATCCTGCAATGTCTCATAGGCATGAAGCGCAGTCTGTCTCTGCTCCTCCTCCGGGAAAATATCCTCCCAGGCCGTATCTGTCCTTTCCTCAGCCAGACAGATTACCCGGTAAAAGTCACTGTAAAACTTCTGCAGGTTCCCGGCATTCAGACAATCCGCATCAGATAATTCCTGCAGATACCTCATTGCATCCTCATACACTTGCTTCCCCATGCCCTGTAAAAGAAGCTTTTCCCATGTTCTGAAATCAGGCTGTCTTATCTGAGGCTCGACCCTATCTTCCCCATTCTCCGCCCTGTAAACTCCGCTTCTCCGTGCAACATTATCCTCTTTCAGCTGTCTGATAACCGCCAGTTCACACGGCATATCCTCAAACATCACCATATTTCCCACATATAAAGCCATATCACAGCTGAAAAACTGCCCGGCAGCCGAAAAGAACTTTCTCAATATCTCCCACATTTTCGTACTTTCAGGCTGTTTCTGCACTGTCCCATAAAGAATAAAAATATATTCCTCCTGATTCAGGCTTCCGATATGAGCCTTCTGCTCCCATTCCTGAAGCAGTTCCTCCAGTATATTGGCGCAGGAATTGCGGAAAAGCTCCCTGTCCCATGCTGCATTATTCCATTTTAAAACCTGACACAATAGCAGCCGCGCCGGACTGGTATTGCAAACAGGCTTTCCCATTTTCTGCATATCCTCCAACAGCTTCCGGCAGCAGCCCCCATTTTCAGGTTCCTGATACCATTCCCCGATGAGTTGATCGGTTATTCTGTCCCGTTCTTCAAAAAGTGTCTTTCCATAGGAATAATATTTTTTCTGATCTCTTTTTTCCTTTATCCTCTGCTTTACACGCAGAATCGCATTCTCTATATCCTCATATCTGGCGGGCTGAAGGATATAATCAAAGCTGCCCAATTGCATGGCCGTTCTGGCATACACAAAATCCGCGTGTGCCGTAAGGAAAATACATTCTGTTTCCATCCCCTGATCCAGTGTCCACTTCAGAAGAGAAAGTCCGTTTTCTCCGGGCATCTCAATATCACACAGCATAATGTCAACCTGATTAAGAAGAAGAATTCCCTTAGCCTCCGCCGCACTGTACGCTTTCCAGACAGTTTCAATCCCCAGCCTGTCCCAGTCAACCTCCGAGAGTATTCCGTCAACTACATGTATTTGATCATCAATCACCAGTACTGTCATATTTATTTCCTCCTACAGATCTACTACAGGTTGTCTTGCCTCTTCATAGGGCACAAAAATATCCACACAGGCACCGTTCATATTGCTGTATATAAAGCTGCACAGCTTTTGATAAAGCAGGGAAAAACGCTGTTCCACATTATTGATTCCCATATGCTCACCGGGCATCCGTTTTTCCGGATCATTTAAAATTTCCAGAACTTCCGGAGGGAAACCGCTCCCATTGTCCATGATTGTCAAATTAACAAATTGTTCCTCACCATCCAGAAAAAGTCTGGCTTTCACCAGAATCTGCATAGGTTCCTCACTGCTTTTTTCGTATTTAAAAGAATTTTCTATAAATGTGAGCAGGGACATGGGCGGGATTTCAAACTGCAGAAGATCAGGGCTGACATCTTCCTCATATTCCGGCGGTTTCGCACTGCTCATCTGCTGCAGCTTGATGTAAGATCGCACGCTGTCCAACTCTTTTCCCAGTGGTACGATAATATCATGATCCTTCAGAACCGCTCTCAGGTATTCTGACAGAGTAAGAATCATTTCCTGCATCTGTGTATACTTACGGGCCGCAGTCATGGCATACAGGTTTTTCATGCAGTTCAGAAAAAAATGAGGCCGTATCTGAATTTGATAATACTGAAGCTCGGTCTTCTGTACCTGAATCAGCCTTACATAAGCCAATATTTTTAATTCCCTGATTCTGTCCATCATGGCATTGAAGGTGGACTCCATTTTTTTATATTCCTTTACCTGGTTTCTGACCGAGAGCCGTGATTCCAGACCACCGTCCCTGATTTCTTCCATAGTTTCCACCATCTGCTCAAGCGGCTGCAGGAAATCCCGCTTCAGAGTCCGGTAACACCACAGCAGAAGCACTACAAAAAACACAGATAAAAGCAGCATAATGAGCGGCATGGATTCCATACTCCAGATTCCACGGTATGGCTCCACAAGCATCAGATAACAATTGAGTATTTCCGAATAGCTCATTACTACAAATTGGTTTCTCCCATGGCCGCTTAAATAAGAGGTTTCCTCTTCCTCAATCCGGATCTGCAAATCCTTCATCTTATCCCGGTAAGAAAGAATCATTCCATTTTCCTCAAAAACAAGATAGCTCTTTTCCGTTCCTTTTTCTTCTATGGAGGATACATTATCCACATCAATAATACAGCTGGTATAAACCCCTCCCAGTCCCATAATTTTAAGGAAGTAATATTTGTCCCCGATTTGCTGCACCCTCCAATCTGTAATTGCCTCGTCCCCCTTTTCAGTTACAAGCTGGTTCAGATACTTCTTAATATTATCCTTTTCATCAAAGCTGATGTTCTTACGGAAAGGGCCATTGGTTATGTTGCTTTTGGGACTGATAATGCAGAAGGCCGATATGCTGTCTATCGTTTTCATAACCGACTCAAATTTTTCCTGGAGCTGCTGCACCTGAAGATAGCTGTCCACGTAGCTGAGAGGATACCTCAAGGCATTATAGGAGCCATCATTGGCGATCATATCGGACATAAAATACTCCACATGTTTCAAATCCTCTTCCAAAAAGGATTCATACATAGTAAGGCGGGTCTGGTTATTCTCGGTTAACCGCTGCCTGTATATGGTATTGCTGTAGATATTCAATCCTATCAGGAAAAAGAAAAAAGGAATCAAAAAAAGCATGGATATCTTGAGAAGAGTTGTTTTGGCTGTATTGGGTCTGGTCATGGTTCTGCCTGCTTTCCTGTATATTTATATCTTTGGGGGCCTATTAAGATTATAACGTAAGAATCCTTTAACGGATTTTCCAGATTATTGTAACACAAATATGTAGTAATGTTGTAAGAAAAGAATATTTGCAAAAAATCACATGGTGTAATTTTAAGATTTATTTTTTAATCAAAAAAGGAATCGGCGTTAACCAATCCCTTTCTGTATTATCTGGTATTTTTTAATGTCTGCAAATTTATCTCTGCTTAAACCTCTTCCTGGTAATCCTTAAGAACTTCCTTAATCTCTGTTAGAAGCATCGTATGTATCTGCATGCTTCCGTATTTCAATAACGGATCAAATAACCAGGCTGTGATGAATTATCCACAGTAAGCCAGCCGGTTACCTGTGTTATACACCATGCCTTCTGCGGTACTCCATAAACAGCTTCCAGTCCTCCCGTCCAAGGTAGTGGGTGCCTGGTCTTAAATGATAGCCTACACTGCCCTCATGAAATGCATCTCCTGTTTCCGGCAGGCTATCGCATACAAGCCCCTTCTCCCCAAGCAGTTCATATACAGGCGTCACCGCCGCGCAGGACAGGAACTCAGAGCGTGGATCCGCCCACTGATCATCCACGGCGCTTGCCGCATAAAGCTTTCTGGGCGCAACCAGCGCCGCCAGGAAATGCTGGTCAAAAGGAAGCTTTGTCTCCCCGCCGGCATATTTCTTCAGATTGCCGCAGAACCAATAGGGGAAATTCCTGCACAGATCCGCCACATTCTCCCCTTCCTTTCCCCGGAAAAGAGAAATGCCGCCCGCACCGGAATCATTGGAAATCACCATGGAAAAACGGTCATCCATGGCGCCGCACAGCAGCGCGGCTTTCCCCAGCCTGGAATGGCCTGCTACAGCAATACGCTTACCGTCAATTTCCTCCAAATCCACCAGGTAATCCATAATGCGGCTGGCGCTCCATGCCCATACCGCAAGCTTTCCCCAGCCGTCAAATGCATTGCCGGGGAACAGGGCGCCGGGGCCGTTCGTATAGCCGTCTCCCTGATCCGGAGCAATATCCTGATAAGAAACCCTGGCTACCGCATAGCCACTGTCGGTAATCTCCTCCATCAGTTCGTCCGAGGATAAAGGCAGGAAGGTCAGATATAAAAATACCGGCGGTTTCTGCAAATTTTTCGGCAGTACAAGCTGAAACGGATAGGAAGTATAGCGGCTATTGGTATGGATCCGCACCTCCACTGTCCGTAGTACAGCTTTTCCTCCAAACGCATTTTTATCCTCCTGTACCGTCTCCCACTCGGTTTCCCAGCCCGTACGCGGCATCCTCCCGTAGCATTCCTCCTGAAGGATTTCGCGGATTTCTTCCCGGCGCTTTCCCCAAAGCTCCGGTGTGTTCACTGCCGTGCCGTCCGCAAGTCTTAAGACCTCCGGCAGCGCACGTTTTTCAAGTTCCATTTTTATTGCTTCTTTCCCCATTTTTTTTGCAGCCTCCCACTGTTTGCAGCCTTTTTTACTACTTATTTTTATTGAAACATGTTCCGAACAGGAATGCGGGCTATAAATTATATAACTCTGAATGCAGTACTTCTGTTACCTTGATTTTCTTTTTCTCACAGAAAGACAGAATGCTGCAGCATTCCTGATTATCCGATGCCAGTTTTTCCAGGGAACTGTCCCAGGGCGTTTTCAGGTATATTCCCTTGTTTCCGCCGGCCGGACCGACGGCATGAATGACCTTTTCCGCTTCCTTCAGCTGCCGGAGCAGCTCTTTTTCTTCAATTTTTTTCTGAAGCTCTTTCATCCGGATGTAATCGTTATCCAGACATTCCACGCCGTCCACGCCCACCGGAAGCATGTCTCCTTCTATTCTCACGTTCACATATGTTCTCCACGGCTGGCCTTCGCGCTGATATTCATGCATATTTGATTCACCAACCGCATCCCTGGTAAATTTGGGATTATAGCTTGTCAGATCTGTGAGAAGCTTCACTTTCATCTTATGTCCCCCTTCCTGTTCCGGTTTCCGCGGTTCATAAACCGTTAACGCAGAAGCTGATGCCCCAAAATATGAGATACTTATACTGTTATAAAAAGTCAGACACTGCTTTATTTTTGCCTGATGTATTTTCCCTTCGTGTATTTCTACTTGTTGTTTTTCTACTTGGTATACTTCTCCTTGATGTATTCCGCAACATCATCGATTTCGGGAAACAGCGCCGCTTTATTAATAGAGAACAAATCCAGCTCACGGAGAATATTCTCCTTATTTTTCACGATAAAAATAAGCTTCTTTCCCGACTTATTCCGGTAACGCAGGGTGCGAAGGCTGTTTCCTTCGCCTCTGCCGTCCCCCAGGCCGCACAGAATAAAGGAGCCATCCTGCTTCATAATTCTCGGATTACTTCTCAAAGGCATGATAAATACGTGGCTGAGCAAGTCTTTTTTTCTGATGCGTGGCTCAAAGCCCGGATTCTTTGATTTTACCTCTCCGGCCAGTTTTGCCGCATACTGGAGATATTCCCTGTCCTGCTCCTCCGGTACGCCGTTTACGCATAACTCATACAACTTTGTCTGAAAAGCATAATCAAATACCGGAATCGCAGCCAAAATGGCCGCTGTGTCGCTCCTGGCATATTTGGTGGATGCCGTTTCCGTCTGCAAAACAATTACCTCCCCCACACTGTCCCTGCTGCTACAGCAGGCAAAGTACAGGGCAACCAGCGGATTTTCCGTAATGTCCAGAAGCCTGGTGGGAAGGCCGTAATGCTGCATTTCCACCAGATAGTCCAGATGGGATTGGCACTGCGCAAAATCCTGGGTGCAGCGGAGGATAAGCTCCTGATACATACGGTTTTCATTTACCATCCAGTTCCAGCTGCGTTTGATTCCCGGGAGCAATTCGTAGGATAGCCTGGAATGGCCTCGGAAATAGAGGATGTGATTCGTATTTGACTGCCTCATGTCGGAGATGTCTTTAACGTAGCTGCTTACGTTTTCTATCAGCTCCAGTTCACAGGAATTGGCATCGTATATGACGCCGTTCTTTTCCAGAAGGTTCCTTTCGGGAAGCGGATTTTGTACGGAGGGTTCCGCAGCTGCTTTTACTTCTAAAAGAGGTTTTTCTTCTGAAGGAGGGGTGGTATCGATGTATTTTCCATCCCATTCCCGAATGAAACGGTTGAGAACTGCTTTCAGATACTCAAGACGTTTTTCCCGCTTTGACACCCCAAGATAGGGAAGAAAAATCCAGAAAACCAGCGCTTCCTCTTCGAGAGGCGTCAGTTCCCTGTCCTGTGTCCCGATGATGGAAGACATATAATTTATCATGATTTCCAGGTTTTCGGAGGTAATGCAGCTGCCTGCATACAGGGTATAAAGAGCGGAATCCTGTGCCTTCAGGCGGGAATAATAGGTGCCTTTTCCCAAAGCGCCCAAGATATAACTGCAGTCCACGTAGCCTTCCGCCAGAAGTTTTTTCCCGAAGATATGGAAGAAGGCTCGGGTAAGATATTCTGAGGTATCGGCATATTCTGCCAGCTGTTGTGCGTCGCTGCGCAGCTTTTCTTTGTATTTTTCCATATTTTCACCATGCTTTCAGCAGAGAAGATCTGGTGCGAAGAATATTTGATTTAAGGCTGCTGTTTTACCTGAACGGAAAAGTTCATTTTCAGGTCCCTGGGGGTAACTGCTCCGATTGTCTGTTCCAGATAGGCGAAATAGCCGTTTGCGCCCCCTTCCTCCGTCCATAATGCAATAGATTTCTCAATTCTCAGCAGGCAAAGGACAGGTTCCCTGAAATATGACCTTAAATCTGAAGGTGATGTGAGATCCCAATACCCTGCGGCGGCTTCCCTGACCTCATCGTTTGTAAAGGGATCAAAGCTCATTAACAGCCCATTGACAAAGGCTTCGTTTTCAGGGGTGCGGTATCCATTTAAATCATATTCCGTATCTGTCAGGTATCCGTCTACGAGCAGTAGGCATACATGGATTGCCTCTATTGCCCTTCGTCCGTTTCTGTCCGGGTTTTCCCGATGAAGCTTCAGCAGGTTTCCTTCCATGGGGGCAAAGAGCATTGCGTAGGCATTTTCTTCACCTTTGGCGATCTTTCCAAACTCCTTGGTCATCATGTTGGAGATTTTTTCGAATTTGTAGCGGTTTAGTTGTTTTTTCATTTGAGGGGGCTCCTTTGTTATTTGTTGTATGAGGGTTTTGGGTATTGTTTAATGAATTACTAATATCTGGTTACTTTCTGATATCTTACGGCTTTCCAGGATTCCTTCAATCACTTCAATGTAATCTTCATATAAAAGTAATCTTTTTGAATCATTAGTAAAAGCATTTATACAATAACACAAAAACCAAAAAATCAATGCAATACAAACCAGATTATTAATTGCATCGTTTTGGAAAAGATTACCCAAAATAAACGTTAATAAAACGACCATTATCGGCATAATCACTCCTGAATAACTGCCTTCAACTTTCATAGCAGATCTCAGCAAGTACCTGAGATACCTCAAAAAACTCTCCAGGCTTCCTGTCGAAATACAGGAATACTTTCCCCTTACATACTCGGACCATTGCTCATAGGTGCTGAACCTATCCTTTCCAATTAAGACTGATTCCTTTTTATTTAATTTTTTTCCGCAGGCATTTAGATATATCAGATATTCCCTTTTATGGTTAAAATCATATGGCTGCAGTATATTCTCTTTTTTCCCCCTACTCACCCTTCTCATACCTCTGCTTGTAATAATTCATTGTCCTGTAATCTATAATATCCTTCATATGCTGCACAAAAGCCGGTTCCGTCACCACGTCCTTCAGGTCATCCTTCAAAGCCAGCACAAATCCCTCTCTATCCACAAAGAAACCGCTTCCCGACTCCTTCAGAAAATGAACCGGATTCTTCCGAGCCTCGCTGACATATCTTTTTTTATCCCAGCTTCTGAAATCCCTTGTGTTCTTATCCTTTTCCATATCACGCCAGTTCTGGTCCTTCTCATAGAAAGCCTTACAGCTCTGATAAACGTCCTCCTCCGTAATCCCCATTTTTATCTCTCCATCATTATAAAAAGCGAGAAGTATGGGCATTTTATAGGATTTGGACATGGAGGTTGTCTCCACGATATGAAGGAATTCCCATCCCGGCCCCTGTGAAAGCCTCCATTCCTCATCAGTTAATTCCTTCAGTTCCTTCAGAAAATCAAGATAATGGTTAAAGGGATTTTCCTTCGAATTCTTTAAGCAAAGCTGATATATTTCCTCCTCCATATAAGTAAAAAGATCCATCCTCGCAGGAACCTTTCCTCCGAGAAATTCCTTAATCCTAAAATATTCCCCGCGGATACGCTCTTTCTTTGTTTCCTTCCTGGCTGCCATTTCTTTAAACAAATCGATCAGCCGCATATCAAAGTCTACAACACAGTCCAGAGGAAAATCAAAATCCTTCTGCTCCTTCCTCTCCGCCGCCTCTCTGGAATAAGGCTCCCCGCTGAGAAGAAACGGCGCATTCCCGGCTTTTTCATAATTCCCCATGAAATCAAGGACCGTCAGATACTCCTTGCCTGCCTCCTTCCGCAGTCCCCTGCCCAGCTGCTGAAGAAAAACCACCGGCGATTCCGTGGGGCGCAGGAACATCACCATATCCAGAGAAGGAATATCCACACCCTCATTAAACATATCCACTGAAAAAATTACTTTAAGCTCCCCTTTTTCCAGCTTTTCAATTGCAGCTGTCCTATCTTCCGAAAAATTCCCATCCGCATCGCTGTACACTGCACATGCCGGCACATTCCGGGCGCAGAACTCCTCAGCCATCCTCTCCGCATGTGCCCTGGAACAGCAAAAGCCCAGTGCGCGCTGCGAACCATATTTTCTGTAATTTTTATAAATCAGATCGCATCTTTCTTTAACAATCAGCTTGATATCCAAATCCTTCTGCAAATATTTCCCCCTGACTACAGGCAGACCGGAGTAATCCACGCCATCATAGATTCCATAATAATGAAACGGCACCAGCATTCCCTTATTAATTGCATCCTTCAACGTGATTTCAAAAGGGACATTATAATCACATATTTCATAAATATTCCGGCCATCCATCCTGTTGGGGGTCGCGGTCAGCCCTAAAAGAAAACGATACTGAAAATATCTGATTATTTTCCTATAGCCATCATTTACCGCATGATGGAACTCGTCAATTACAATATAATCAAAATAATCCTGCGGGAAATATTTTTCACACAAATATTCATCTTTTCCCAGACAGCCGACTGAAGCAAAGATAACAGGCTTATCCGTCTGCTTCAGATTTCCGTTGAAAAATCCCTGTTCATCCTGCGGACGAACCCTTTTGAAGCTTTCCGCAGCCTGCTTCAGGATTTCTTCTCTGTGAGCAACAAATAATACTTTTTTATATTCAATGGAATCAAATGCAGCAAGATAGGTTTTGCCAATTCCGGTAGCAGCATGAATCAGCGCTTTCCTGTCACCTTCCTCACGGCTCTTTTTCAGTGCATAAAGTGCGTCTATCTGCGCGCCCCGCGGAAAAACAGGAGCAAGCCGGCTATCCCCCGCCGGCAGCTTTTCCTGATAGCGTTCCATATCCTTTTGAAGGGCCGGACGCTTCCAGTTTTTCACATAATCCTTCAGTACTTTATCCGTCACCTCAACCGAATGATTATAAAAAAGGTCTTCAAACTCCTCAAAGAAAAGGTGATAGCTTTGTTCATCATCTTTTTCTGAAAACCGGTAATTCCATTCAATTCCTTTTGTAAGCGCGCTGCGGGAAATGTTAGACGATCCTACATAGATCTCACTGTTATCGGCATAGTGAAATATGTAAGCTTTTGGGTGAAAGGAACGATTCTTTTCCTGATAGAGATGGACACAGACTCTGTCCTCCAGCTCGTACTTGAGCAGGGTAAGGGCACTGGGTTGCGTGATGCCCAGATAATTTCCGGTAAGAAGGCGTATTGCCGCGCCTCTGTCCAGCGCGTTTTTAAGCGCAGGAAGTAAAAGCCGGACGCCTGATTCCATCAGAAAGGATACGATGATATCAATGCTGTCCGCACTTTTTATGCTCTTTTCCAAATATGTAAGCAGATGGTTGACCGGAATGTCCCCTCCCATACTGGCTCCGCGGGCCTTGTATTCTGAGCCCTCAGTCCATAAATTATTACCGGACCTGCCTATCAGATACAGTTTTTCTTTACGAGAATCATGTTCATCCATTTTTCATCATCCCTTCCCGGGCGTACATCTGAACTTATCCATTTTTCCTTTATTTGAAATACATCTATTTCCTGTAATATTCTCTGCAGTTTATCCTCTGTCATATCGATAAAATACCTGCCGTTTCTCATTCCTTCAAAATCTCCGTATTTAAAGGATGCATACAGGATGCCTTCTTTTTTTAATGCACGGGCAAGCTTCTTCAGAATATCCTTAAGCTCATCATAGGTGGAATGAAGGATTGAAGAGCAGGCCCAGATGCCATCGTATTCTTCTGATGCATTCAGTTCCTTGAAAAGCATCTGTTTTACAGAGATTCCGGTATATTCGGAGGCGATTCTGCAAAATTCCTCCGAACCATCGATGGCATCTGTGCTACAGCCGTGAGACAGGAAATATTTCGTGTCTCTTCCAGGGCCGCAGCCGAAGTCCAGGATGTGTGCCTGCGGTTGTAAGAAGGAAAGGAATTTGTCCTGTACGGAAGCAAAGTCCAGGGACTGGGTGGAATCGCTGAACTGGGCGGCGTTTTGGTTGTAGTAGTTCAGGGTTTGAGTGGTGTGTTGGTTATTCATTGTTTTCGGTACCTTTCCAGGATTGAAAGAATTGCAGGGCCGTATTGGGTTACCTTTTTTTCACCGAAACCGGGGATGAGGAGTAATTCATTTCCAGTAGCCGGCATTTTTGATATTAATTCTTTTAACTGAGCATCGTTGAAAATATAATATGGCTTGATGTTTTCTTCCCGGCTCTTTTTAAGGCGGTAAGCTTTTAGTTCTTTGAAAATTTCTGTATCTTCGATCTTTTCTTCTGAAACTCTATACAGCACGGACTTCGGTGTTATTTCTTTGGTAGTTTCCGCAGCTGTCTGTACCGAATCACTTGCTATTATTGATGTCTGTTTAGCAATATAATACTTTTCATATTTCGCAGTATAATCACAGGTTTGTTCCTTGTGAAGCTGCAGGAAGGAATCTGCCCATTCTTTCATATTATTATCTGAACTGTTTGATTCTTTTGACTGACTGTTAGCCTCTTTTATATAGGCAATTAGCTGATCAGCACGAATAACCTTTTGTTTAACTTCTTTTTTGGCATACTTCGCATTTAAAATTGTCCTGGGGTTCGCCAGAACAACAACAGAGTGATAAAAGCTGTCAAAATATCGCTCTGTCAGGAATTTTGTCAGAAAATTATTTCTGGATTCTGTCTTTACTTTCTTTATTACCTGGAGATGCCGCTCATTCTGGGTTATTGGGGAATAAATTCCTTCTTTTCTTATTTTTCCTCCCACACTCATCGAACGTATAAAATCACCTGCACTATTAATTTCTATATTACCAAAAAGATTTTTGCACTCAATAACAAAGCATAGCTTTCTAGTGAATACCATGTAATCAATCTGTGCACTTAGATCTCCGTCTGTCAAATAAATATCATGGAGTATGTACATTGGCATACCGCTGTTCTTCAGCTCAAATGCTACATTCTTTTCACCGGCAATGCCATATTCAAGGAATTTTATGTCCTGCTGTATCAGGGCTTTTCCTTCCGGGTTTAGTTTAGGCTCGATTTCATGGAGTTTTTGAAGCTGGAGTTCTGCATTGCTGGTTGATTTTAAGAAGATGGGAGACTTTAGGCTGTTAAACATGTTTTTCTCCTTGTAAGACGCATTTATTTAATAATTTCTAGTAAAAACTAATATATAAATTTTGAATGCGCTTATTATAACGCATATTATCTAACAAAAAACGCAACTCTCATAATCATTGTAAATACAGATTAATTCTCTGAAAATAACCTATACTAGTCCATTAAATTTTTTAGATATCTATTATTTTTGGCTTACTTTTACTTTCTTTCTGAAAAAACACTATATTTTTTAAAAATTCCCTACAATATGATTTTTTTCTGACAACAGTACCACAGTCTCAACATGCGGTGAAAGTTTTTTCTTATACTACATGGCAAAAGATTTCGTTCAAAATTCCCCCGACTTTCGCCAGAAAGTTCCTTTTGCCCGATTCACCCCTTTTTGCAGTATTCCACCCCTTTTCAAAATGCTTCCCCCACCTATACTCAATAGTAAAACTTCCGATTATTTTGTTTCACCATTGAGTATATCTTTAATCCATTTTGGTACTGTAGGTACTTTCTTTCCGGTGAGAAGCATTTTTACAATTTCCTCTGTATCCTCTCTTCTCCAGAACCTGTCCCTGATATAGCAGTCATGGCTGCAGAACTTCTGCGTCTTGGACGAACTTTCAAATTTCTTTCCGCAAAACATACACTCCTGCTTGTAAAGCGATAAATGATTCTTCGACCACACTCTTCTGCATTCCTCCGAACAGTAAATTCTCCTTCGTCCGGTAATCTGCTTCTCAATTGATTTGCCACAATACCTACATACACTGTCGGCACAATCTTCCTCCATCTGCTTACCTTCCTTGGCTTGCAGGCGCTTCTTAGCATAGCCGTCCAGACTGATTGCTTTGCAGTAATTCCTTACCTTGTCCCTTGAAAGTTCTAAGACAATTGCAATTTTCCGATAGCCTAATCCTACATTCCGCAGACGCACAATCATCTGCTTCTGTTCCTCTGTCATATACATCAACTCCTTAACAAATTTAGTAGTTCAGTAATTACTCTGAATTGCAAATTTGTCAAGGAATTTGTTAGTATTCTTCAAAATCGAAACCTGGATTTTTTTCTCCTTTTGTATTAAAAATCGTTCTATCAAACGTTGAAAAAACTACATTTTCATAGAACTCCTTCTTTCTTATATTCCAATTAATAAATTTATTTTCATACGAAACATCTAATAAAAATTTAATTACTTCTTTTTTTGCAACACAACTACCTGTATCCTTGTTTAATGTCTGCTGGGCCTTTCTTAAAATAGTACACATTTCGTTTTTAATAAAATCCGATAAATAGGGGCAATCTACAAAAATATATATCCACCATATATGTTCATACAAAAAGAAATTTTGAAAATCAATGATTTTTGCGGTAAATCTCCTGATACAATTTTCTATATTTAATACTATTTCGTCTTGGAATCCCTTATTATACCTCGAATAAATTAAGAACAATGCCCATAAAATAGGATTTTGATCTTTCTCCATAATTTGCATAATCTTTCGTTCTGTAAAGGTATTCAATTCCACACCATTACAAGCAAACAGCAATAAAAGATTTACTAAGTCTTCAAAATTGCTCTCAAATAAAAAGTCATACCTCAAAGCAATTTCAGATAAAACATCATTCGTTTCCTTTTCACCAATCTCGTTTTCGATAAGATATATAATACTGACAATCTTTTCGGTATTATTAAAAGTGGGAGAAAAACTATACACATAGAACAGCAAATCCACAAATTTCACATATGCACTAACACCCTCTTCTTCTCTAAACAATGTGTATGTTTTATCTTCACCATTTTGCACTTCTCTTATTTTATTAAATACCGTGCTCATGACATAAGATACTATTTTATCTTTGACAATAAAATTATTTGCTATCATATCCTGAAATTGGTTTTTAATTTTTGACATAATATTTATATTTAATAAATTCTTGCCTTTCATTAAATAACTACGTTCATCATCTAAAGAGTGGAAAATTTTTCTTGAAAAATTCTCCACAAACAATCCAACTTCATCCTTCCATTCAAACCATACTCTTGGTAAACTACCAATTTCTTGTTTCCTTTCATTCAATTTCAAATGATACTTCTCTGCACACTGTACATATTTTGTTATTATGACATTAATTTCTTTTTCTGAATTCGAAAAGATAAAAATATCATCAATGTATCTAGAAACATTATATGTTTGATTTCTAATGTAACCTAAGTTTTCCAATTCCAAAATGACTTCATTATCAATATTCTGTAACAATATTTCAGCTAATGCTCTTGAAAATTCTGGTCCAACTACAATACCATTTGTGACAGAACCATTCATACTCTGCAATAATCTATCAACAACACTTAAAACATGCTGATTGGTATACTTTTTAGCATCAACAGGGTTTCCTGCAATAATCCAATTATATGTATGCGTGTAAATACTATCAAAACATCTATTAAAATCTATTTTCCCAAAATATTTATATCTTCTATTCAACTCAAACCATTTATCTGACTTATAAAATTTATCTAATCTACTAAATGGCTCAATATAAAAGTAATTTCCTGCTGCTTCCAACTGCATTGCCCTTCCATCTTCCGGATTAATATGCTCATATATCAACCTGTTATGTTCATTACTTTTATAATATAATGATCTATTCCGCTTATGTTTTCTTATAGAGAAACTTTCTTTTCCCCAATAGACAAGCAATTCTTTTTCATACTTTTCTATAAAGCCAAAAACTTCTATCATTGATACAGGATTGGGTATTGACATTTCTCGTAACTCATTGTTCTTTTTAATAATATGATATTTTAAAGGTGCAGCATGCCATTCCTTTCCAAATGGATCTTTTTGTGCCACATCTAAACCAGCAAGTATTTCTCTTGTTGCTTTGGAATTTCTAGATAGATATCTATAGAAATACTTTAATGTAAATATTTTGGGTAATTCGACAGGTCGCAAGTCTGTCATAATAATATCCAAACTATTTCTCTTCATTCCTTTTATTTTCATATACATCAACTTCCTTTTATGCTATAATAATTTCGTAGCAATTGCGCTGCACGGGGATTTTTTATTCGTAAAAAATTTTCACACATTATCGGTGAGACGTACATATGTTTTATTCGTCGTAGCAGCAGGTAGCTAGCTAACTGTTGCCATTAGTCACTGTCTTGAAATAATTCTTTAATGAATAATTTTAATTCACACTATAAGCCAAACCACTATAGAGGTGGGGTTTCCCACCTCTATAGCTCCAAAATATGATAATATATTTTGCTTAATTCCCTATAAGATTTCTGTCTCAAATCAATACTAGAATCTAATTTAAGTATTTGCGCTTTCAAATATTCCGCATCCCACCCTATATTAGGATGAAAAATTATGGTTTTATTCTTTTCCAAACCATGTGCAATGCTGTAGATTTGAGCACCATCTCCTCTAAGAAAATAAGGCTTCCTTTTCCCTGACAATCCATTTCTTAGACACTTATCATGTATGCTATTACACAGAAATACTTTGGTATTTGGAATTAATTTTCTAGTATTCTTCATATATTTCCTTAGCAAACAATAATTCTCTATAACCCCATTTACATCCCATTTCCCCAATGACAAAAATCTTGAATTTGTATTTGTATAAAATACACTACGTGAAATAAAATATAACAGTCTGTGTCGTAGCAATTCAATGTTGTTGTCTTTTATATATGCCTTAAAAATACAATCTATTTTGTTCTGATATTTTTCTATCTTCGAATCTGCAATTCCAAATTGAAAACTTGTCTTATTTCCTCTTCCATTTTTAACAAACTGGTATCCCAAATAATCAAACTTTGAATCTCCATCACATTTTGTCAAATAACATGTTTTGCTCATATTCAACCGGACACGAGGCATGTTAAAGACTTCTTCTATAGTTTCATCTAATAGCTCTTGTATATATATTTTTTTCACAAATTCATTAAAAACTAGTATTCCATCATCTACATATCTTGCATAAAAACACAAACCTTTATCTCTAAATTTAGATTTTAAAATTAAATCAAATCTACTTGCAATAATTTCTACAAAAGCATTAGATGTTGGCAAACCCGCATAGCAATAATTATATAATTCTGTAAGTTGTTTCAACAAATTCTTTTCAAATCGCTTCAGGTTAGTATCTTCAATATAATTATCATAAATTTTTCTTGCATCAACCGATTCAAAAAAATTCTTAAAATCAAATCTGAATATTGTGAACTCCCCTAAACAACTAATATTCTCAATAATTGAAAACAATTCTCTCATAACACAATTACGATTAGCATATTTTATGGAAAATTCTAAATCCAATCTTTTTTTCAAATATTTTAATGCAATTTTTTCATTGGTACCTTTTATTTCATATACCAAGCGAGTTTTTTTCTGTTTCTTAATTATCCCTTCTTCCACATTAGTTTGAAAATCTATCTTCTCTTTTATTATATTATCATAAATTAGAAATCTATTTCGATTTACAACATCGTCTTCCGTTCGCAAGATTATTTCATTAAATACATTATCTAATCGAACATATGTCCATTTATTTATAAATGATACATCAATAACCTTTCCATTTGGTTCGATAATATTAAGAAAAACTCCATCACTCAATCCTGTAGTGACAATAGTTCTTATTTGATGTGGAGCTTTTCTTATTTCCTCTTCCTCAAAAATTTTTTTTACAGCAGATATAACAGACAATTCTGGATATTTATTCACGCAATAGGCAACCAAATATACATTCAAACAATTATCGCCTATATCATCCCCATATAAATTCAAAATATTTTCTCGTATTAATATTTTACTCTTTTCCTCATCAACATCCCTCAATTTTCCGAGAATTCTATTTAACTTATAAGAATCACATACTCTTTTTGCATAAGCGCTCAATTTAGTTATATCATATCCTAGATTTTTTAATCGTTGTATTGCCTCTTCCAATGTAATATTAGTTGGAACTATGTCTTGATTAAGTATCCTTCCCCTTAAATCTTTAGTAAACTTAATTTTCATACTTGATTACCTCTATTTTGATATCTTCATTCTACCACATAAATATATCCTTTACCATTTAAAAAGCAATAGATAATGTGCTTTCAAATGACTTACTAATCGTTTTGCCGCAGAGTATATCTTTTGCCAGACAGTATACACTTTTGCCAAATAGTAAGGGTTTTGCCGGATTGTATCTTTTCTCCAACAAAGCCCTCATTTTCAAACTATCCGGCGTTATCCCCGTCCCCGCCCAGACGGAAACTTATCTATCTCTATTCCTTTAAAAACACAACTCCATTTTCCCCAAATAATCCCGCAACCCCGCATAGAATCAAGGTTTCCGCACGAGAAGCGTGACGGTTTCCACATGAATAGTCCCCGGAAACATATCACACCCTCTCCACTTCCTCACCTCATACCCCATCTCCCCCAAATACTTCAAATCCCTTGCCAGCGTAGCCGAATCGCAGCTCACATACACAATCCTCTCCGGCCGCATCCGCACCATGGTCTCCAGGCACTTCTCATCGCACCCTTTCCGAGGCGGGTCCACGACGATCACATCCGCATAAACCCCTTCCTCCCCATATTTCCGGGGAAGCACCTCTTCCGCCTTTCCGACGAAAAATTCCGCGTTTGTTATCCCATTCCTGGCAGCGTTCTCTTTTGCATCAGCAATCGCCTCCGGCACAATCTCCACGCCATACACTTTCTTCGCTTTTTTTGCCAGGAACAATGAGATAGTACCAATCCCGCAGTACAGATCCCAAACTGTTTCTTCCCCGGTCAGGCCCGCATACTCTAAAGCCTGTCCATACAGCTTCTTCGTCTGTACCGGGTTCACCTGATAGAAAGACAGCGGGGATATCCGAAATACCACGTCTCCGATGGTATCCTCGATCTTCTCTTCGCCCTTCAAAACCCGCACCTTTTTGCCCAGAATCACATTGGTTCTCTCAGTGTTCACATTTACGGATACGCTGGTCATCCCGGGGATTTTCCACAGCTCCTCCGCCAGCGCTTTTTCCTCAGGCAGCTTGTTCCCATTTATAACGACGCAGGCCATGAGCTGGCCGCTGGCAAAGCCCTTTCTTATCAGCACATGGCGGATCAGTCCCTTTCCGGTAGTCTCGTCGTAGGCGGAAACTCCATATTTTTTCATATAGGCAAGGATGGTTTCCAGAACCGTCTTATTTTCCTCCACGCCCAGGGCGCAGTCCGTATTGGCGATGATGTTGTGGCTTCTTCCGGCGTAAAAACCCGTTACCACGTTTCCTTCTTTGTCATATCCAAAGGGGAACTGTGCCTTATTCCGATAGTGCCAGGGGTCTTCCATTCCAATAATTGGTTCCATGCAGGCATCGATGTGTTCCGGGGAAAATCCGCCGATTCGGATGAGGTTGTTCCTTATTTTATTCTGTTTAAATTCCAGCTGTTTTTCATAGGAGAGCGGCTGAAGCTGGCAGCCGCCGCATTGGCGGTGGAAGGGGCAGGGGGGCTGAACACGAAAAGGAGAAGGCACAAGTACCTTCTCCAGCTTTGCATAGGCATAGTTTTTCTTCGCTTTCATGACCTTCACCTGTACCGTGTCGCCGATAACCGCATCTTTGACAAACAGAATAAAACCGTCGGTTTTTCCTATTCCTTCGCCTTCGATCCCGGTGTCCGTTATCTCCACTGTGAGAATGTCATTCTTTTCTATTTCCATCGTGCTTTACTCCATCCGTGTCATTCTGATGTTGGATTCAAATAATCTGTTGTAGCCAAGCCAGCCGGCATCCTTTGCATTCTGAAGGGCTTCCATGAAGGTTTCCATCTTTGCGTCGGTGTTGTCAGCCAGGTTCAGAGCAGCCGCTTCGATCAGGGCCGGTTTTTTGGGGGATCCGTATTCGTATTCGCCGTGGTGCGCCAGGATGCAGTGTTTCAGCTCCGCTTCCAGAACCGGCGGGAAGCCGGGTATTGTGCGGGCTTTCTGGCCTATCATTTCCGTTCCCATGACGATGTGGCCCAGAAGCTGGCCGTCGTCGGTGTAGTCGTTTTCAGGGAAGAGGGAGATTTCTCTTGTTTTTCCGATGTCATGGCAGATGGCTGCCGTGATCAGGAGGTCCTTTTTCAGCAGCGGGTAGGCTGCGCAGTAGTATTCGCAGAGTCTGGTGACGCTGAGGGTGTGTTCCAGAAGGCCGCCTACGAAGCCGTGATGTACGGTTTTGGCTGCGGAGGAGGAACGGAAGGCCTTCATAAAGGCTTCGTCTTCCACAAAGAAGGTTTCCAGCAGCTTTCTCAGGTACTGGTTTTCCACGCGGCCGATAAAACCAAGCAGTTCTTTGTACATGTCGTCGATATTTTTAGCGCTTACAGGAAGGTAATCGGCAGGATCGTATTCTCCCTCCTGGCAAAGGCGGACTCTTTTTACGCTGATTTGAAGAGAGCCCTGGAAGGAATTGACATCGCCGTATACCTCTATGTAATCCAGGCTGTCGAATTCGGCAATGCCCGCGCTGTTGGGATCCCAGATCTTGGCGTCAATGGTGCCGGTTTTGTCCTGAAGTATCACATTGTCGTAAGCCTTACCGTTTTTGGTCACCGCTGACTGCTTATGTTTGCAGAGGTATATATCGAATACTCTGTCGCCTTCTTTTAAGTCTTTTATATATTTCATTTTTTCTCCATTCTGCCTTCAGGCCCGTTCTTTTTACAGTATTTTTTCTAAATTGGATTTTATAAAAAATATTGGTTTATAGTTTGTTTCTTAATTTCCTATTTTAAGGTTTCCAGGATAACATCCAATGTCATTTCCTGATATTCATCCTGCACCTGGCGCATGACGGTGAGGGTGATTTGGGAATCAGGGAGGAGTGTCATCATTTCTTCCTTGTATTCTTTGAATGAAGTGATTTCCTCAGTTCCCATTTTTACAATTACGTCTCCGCTTTGGATGCCCGCAACCATAGCGGGGGAATCCATCACGATGCCGGTTATGTAGGCGCCTGCGGGGACACCCTGGGATTCCTGGATTTCAGCAGGGACATCGGTTCCGTATATGCCCAGCGTGGCCATGGGCTGGCCGTTGGAAAGCTTTTCAATGTTGTTTTTCAGGTCGCTGATGCCCAGGGCGGATATCAGGTTTTTGGCGTCGCTGCTGTTATTGCGCTGGCTGATAATGCCCAGCACCTGGCCGTTTAAGTTGATGATAACACCGCTGCCGTTTGTGCTCCCGTAAATATCGGTGGTGAGCAGGTGGTAGTTGCCGTCGGTGAGGTTAAGGACGGTATCCATGGAGGTTATGATGCCGTAGGCCACGGAGTTGGCGGTTCCCATGGGACGGCCCAGGGCGATGACCGGCGTGGCAAGGAGGCCGCTGCCGCTGTTGGAGCTGCCGAGCTTTGCCGCTTTAATCGCTTCTTTTGTCTCGTCGCTGATGTCGCTCAGGCTGACGCAGATGACTGCCAGTCCGGTGGTCGGATCGGACTGTTTTACGGTGGCTGTGGCCTGGGTGTTGTCGCAGAAGGTGACGTGTACCTTTTCCGCCTGTTCCACGATTTCTTTTTCGGTGAGGATCATGAGCTCCTTGCCGTTATCGGCCACGATCAGGCCTGCTGTCTGGCCTTTGTTTTCATAGGTGTTGTTCAGCCAATCCACATCGGAAACAACGCCGGTTACGGTGACCATGGATTTGGCGCCGTCCTGGGCCAGCTTGTAGAGGTTGCTGTACAGCTTCTGGTAATCGGAAACGCTCATATCCACCTTCTGGACAACGGTGGAGGCGATGGGCGCGGATTCCTTTTCTTCTTCGGTTTCAGTTTCCAGAACCATGTCCTCAGGAAGCATTTCTTCATTTTCCGCTTCCTCCTGGAGCTGCACGGGGGCGGGTTCCTCCTCGGGGTACAGCCAGTTGCTGAAAACAGGCTCCAGCACAAGAAAAGTAAAGCATGCGATAAGGCCGAAGATCACTGCCATGGAGGCGGTGATCATGGTTCTTTTCAGCAGCTTTCTCTTGTTGATGGGGCGTTCCTTTACTTTTTCCTTGATAAAATCAATGTCCCTGCTGGAGGCCCCGGAGGCAGGCTCCGACAGGTTTGAGCCTCCGCCGGATTCCGGTTCGGGGACGGATGTTTTATCCCGTTCATTATCTGACATTCTTTTTACTATCCTCTTATTTTTGCCTGAAACTTTTTATCCCGCAGACAACGAGACTAATGGACTTTCCCGCAGAAAATCGGAAGTCCTTCTGTCCGTCTGATGGCTGCCGCGAAGGATAAATATATGCTGGTTTTCGTCGGATACAAATATCCATGCCCTCGCAAACCACATCTTAACGGGCGGATATCCGAAACTGTTTAATTTAACTGACCAGTTACAGTTTATGTTCCTTTCCGTTGGAAAAGAAGGAAAACATGCCGGCTTTTCTTTAACAGTATATCCGATTGGCCGTGGCTTGTAAAGGCTTGGCAGGGCTTTCCGGGCCGGAAAAGAGCGGTTTTCAGACGGTTGGCCGGATGGGCTGCCGATGGTATTTCTTTCTTTTTTATCTGTTTTGAAAATAGTCCTGCGCCAGAATGCCGTACATACAGCAGTCGCAGATGCCCTGGTTGTTCCGGTCGGCCTGGCGGAGGATCCCTTCCAGTTTCATGCCGCATTTTGCCATTACCTTGCCGGAGTTGGGGTTATTGGAATCATGTCTGCTTTCCACCCTGTTTGCACCCACTTCTTCCATAAAAAAACGGATAATTTCTGCCATGGCTTCCGATGTGATTCCCTGATGCCACCAGCTGCGCCCGATGCAGTAACCGATATGTACCATATTAATGTCCTCTTGCTGGTGTACCACTGAAATGCTGCCAATGGGAAAATCTCCGTTTTCCTTCAGGACGATGGCCCACTGATATGCATCTTTCTCTGAGTATGCATCGACCCAGCTTTGCAAAATAAATCTGCTGATTTCCACGCTTCCGTGGATGGGCCAGGTGAGGAATTTTGTCACCTCCGGATCGCTGGCCCAGTTGTCATACATGGCCTGTGCGTCATCCAAACGGAAGCGGCGAAGGATTAGCCGGTTGGTTTCCAGGGTTACGGTTCCTTTATGATTCATAATTTTTCTCCTTTTCAGATTTCTCAGGGGCAAACCTGGTGCTGCGGTGAACTTCTGTATAAGAAGCAGGCACTGGTTCGGCCTGCTGCCTGCCGGAAATCAAAGACCCCGCTGCAAGCAACGGGGTATCAAACTTGCAGCGCTGCAGAGCAGCGGGGTATTTGACCCTCGCGGCAGTCGCCAAATATCCATGCAAGCATGGCTACTTGGCTCGTTGCTCGCGGGAATAAAAAACGTGCGGAAAGCAGCACTTCCATCTTTTCTCTGCCCTTCCGCACGGCCGCTGTTCTATTCGTTTTCCGCTTTCCGCCTGTTTTTCTCCGCAATGACCTCTCTGGCCTTACGCACGCTTTCCACGTAAGCGGCATCCGGCGTTTCATACAGATATTTCGGGGCCAGGAATGCGGCGTCATAAAGCATCTCCAGCGCATCCTGCTGCTCCTGTTCCGGGTGGGAAGGCGCTACCACACGTGTCTGCCATACGGACATGCAGCGGGTATATTCCACCATCCAGAACAGAGGCTCCATATTTTTTTCCATCTGTCCGTTAAGTGTGGCGGAGTCCTCTCCCGCGATTTCAATGAGCCTGCCGATGTGGGAAGGAAGAGGCTCATCCACCTCACCGTCGGGATGGATTACGCATTCACAGTAGTCCTCATCCTCCCGGTGCGCATTGATAAATTCCATTACTTTCATTGATGCTGCCTTTCCCTGCGGCCGGGACCAGACCTGCGCCTTAGTTCTTCCGGCGGGCCATATCCCTGCAGTCAGTCTTATCCTTCGTTATAGAAATATGCCGGCTACGGCAAATCATTGTCTGTCCCGAATTATATTTGAAAATATGCCCAGTCCCTGACTGCTGTCTCTTCCATGATGTAAATTCCGCAAGGCTTTCATACGTACCCCTAATGGTAGCAAAAAGGCGCGGCTTTTTCAACACAATTTTTGTCACTTCTGCTGTTTCTGAGGTAATTCCTGAATCAAATACCCTGCTGCAAGCAACAAAGTACCAAATTGCCGTGCTGCAGAGCTGCGGGTTATTTGACCTTCACGGCAGTCTCCAGGTATCCATGCAGGCCTGGAGACCTGACTTTTTGCCCGCGGAATAATTATTTTAACGGGAAAATATGAAAAACGGGCAGCCTCACTCCGGCTGCCCGCAAAAACTTCTTTATTTCTCTCAGGTATCAGTGATTTCCTCCGCAGCCATGCTTGTCCTCGCCGCAGGAATGCTCTCCGCAGTTATGACCGCCTTCATGATGATGGCTGCACATGGTATCCGGATCATAAACAAGCTGCCCTGCAAGAAGTGCCGCAACATTGGCATCCGCATCTCCGGAAGCTCCCGGATAAAGCGCAATCCCAATCTCTGCCAGCGCCGTTCTGGCGCCTCCGCCGATGCCGCCGCAGATCAGGGTATCCACATCCCTTTGCTTCAGGAAGCCTGCCAGCGCGCCATGTCCGCTGCCGACTGCGCTTACTACCTGGGAATCCGTTACCTTTCCGTCTTCCACATTATAGATTTTAAAATTCTCACAATGCCCGAAATGCTGGAATACCTGTCCGTTTTCATAGGTTACTGCAATTTTCATGATGAATACGCCTCCGTTATTTTTTATGCTAACTGTAGTCTACTCTTGTTTATGGCATATGTCAATAACTCCCCCAATCTTATCAGTGGAATATACCGGTAATTGACATATTATAACTGTTCTTACTGAGGAAATATTTATCAGAAGTTATTTTCTAACTATATTCGTATCTTTCCTAATCAATTCCATATTCAGTATATACTGCGGTCCGGCAGGTTTGATTTGAATTATATATTTTCAACATTTTTAATCATAATATTATGCAAGCGGAATTATCATGAAACAGCATGTTTGATGCCGTAAAAATATTCCACCGTTTATTAATTGTTCAGTTATATATTAATGTTGTTTCAATATAACGCATATGCTATACTTACCATAAAGGGCGCGGCAGCTTTTAACTGCATCGCTCCATTACTATAATCCTGATTTTTTACCACACAAATAGGGGGAGGGCAAAATGGCGCCTGTGATAAAACGTTATCTGGAAATAACAGCATTACTCATGATGACAGTCTGTCTTGCGGCGGGATGTGCAACAAAGGAAAATGCGGATTTGACCTACTCCAACCAGCGTTATTCTTATGATGAGGAGGAAGTCTTTTCCTGTGACAGCTGGACGCGTTACGACAAAGAATATTTAGAAAAACTGAAAGCGGACTACGAGCTGGAAAAGTTAGTTGCAAACTGTGGAAATGATTTTGAAAGGGTACAGGCGGTGACAGAATGGGTCACCAACCTCTGGGCTCATAACGGCGATAATATACCGGAGCAAAATGACCCGCTCTCTATTTTACATAATGTGACAGAGGAGGGCGAGCAATACCGGTGTGTTGAGTATGGTGTTGTCATCTCCGGCTGCCTCAACGCATTGGGAATACCCACGCGTACCCTCGGCCTGAAAACACAGGATGTGGAGACAAGGGAGTACGGCGCAGGGCATGTTGCGGCAGAAGCTTATATCAAAGATCTGAAAAAATGGGTCTTCATCGACGGTCAATGGGGAATTATCCCCGTGATGGATGGATTGCCCTTAAATGCCGTACAGTTAAGTGAAGTCCTGGAACATCCCGGCAACTATGATACGTCGGTGGAATTCCTGTCCTTTCAGGGCGGCGGTGCAGGCGGTTATGCAGAGTGGATAAGCGAATATCTATACTATTTTGACTGCACCGGTTATACCTATACAAAGGATGGCCTGCAGGAAACATCCCTGATGCTGACGCCAGCTGATGCTGAAAACCCGAAAATTTTTCAGGTTAATTACCCATTGGAGATAGATATCTATACTGATTCGGTTCCTGCGTTTTATCCTCCGGCAGCTTGATTCTGAAGCAAATATGTAAGACTGTGGAGGCAGTATTGTTAATTTTTTCATTTTGGCATTGCTGTTTCGATAGAATACAGATTATCTGAAATGTCAGAACGGTTATGAATTTTTGTTGGTAACTGCATTTCATGGTAAATATTTATTAGGGCGGCAGCACTATAATTCCCAGCGCTGCCGCCCTATTTTCCTGCAATCATTGTTTTAAACTCTGTATTAAAGTCTTAATTCGCAAACAGATATTAATGGTACAATCTTTTTTCACTATCTTCATACTCCCATTTTTCTGTGACTTTGCCATTTTCCAGGAATACGATCGACGGAACCGACTGTATCCCATACTTCATTAATTGTTCATATAAATAATCCGGTCTTAACTCTTTATCCATAGTTGTGCTATAACAAACATAGTCAACATTATTCTCCCTGAAGTAACTTGCTAAACCTCCTTCTATTGAAATACATGCCGGACAATCATCTTTTTTAAAATAGATAGCTATAGATTTCTGGGAGTTATATATCAGGCTCAGATCCTCAAGTGTAGTCCCCTGCATAATCGTACCTTCAGGTTCATATCTTTCCATAAAATTATAGGATCTAACCGCTGTCAAAATACTGTAAATGCTAACCAATAAACAAACCGCACTAAAAATTACCCAAGAATAAACCGGCAGCTTACCTCTCAAAAATATTCCAATTATCAATAATACTAAAAGAATACATAAGACAAATAAAGAGTACTGCAGCCCCGGATAAACGTATGACGGCATTTTCCCCGCAATAACATATTTATCACGAAAAAAAGCTTCATAATTAATTATATGACCTGTGATAAAAATCTCTGACATAAGGGAAACTATTATCACAGCAAAATAAATTTTCTGTTTTTTTACCTGAAAACCTCGTGAACTCATACATACCTCCAATGAAGTAAAGGCAGGCCTGATAATCCTTGTTCATTTGTCCATCTGTAATCATTTGAAAACTTATTTTTTACATTAACAGCAATAAATAGATAAAATCGGAGTGTTTATAGTAGTACTCGTTCCCGGTTCCCTGCCCATATTAAAGTTTCCGTATTCCAAATCATTTATAATATTCATCTCATACTCCAAATCACCTGCTTTATTCATGTATTCTTCTCTATTCATTATTCACCTCCTTTCTTCTAACACAATTTTCACATATCATAGATGCATTTACCTTAAATACCTTATCTTCCCCATTCATTTGTATAAGCCCTCCATACTTATCAATAATTCGAACAACACTGTCCAATCCGATACCATGCAAAAACCTATTCTGTTTTGCAGTAAGTAATTTCCCATTCCCATCTTTCTGCAGTTTGCCATTAAAACTATTATTGATTTCCAGAAGTATAATATTTTCCCTGCATTTTATTGTTATAGTAATCCACCGCTTTGTCTTTTCTACTTTTTCACATGCTTCTAAAGCATTGTCGAGCAAGTTTAATAAAACAATACACCAATCATTATCGCTTACTCCACAATCTCTGAGATTTCCACACAATATATTGGTTTTAATGTTATTTCTCTTTGCCTTGGTATAAAATTCATTTAAAATGATATCAACTATTATGTTTCCGCTCCAACGTTTTCTCTCAAACACTTTAATCGGTTCACTTATAGTTTTGGCATATAGCAATGCTTTTTCCGTATCGCCGGCTTCTAATAAACTGGTAAGTAAAGATAAATGTTTTTTCAAATCATGATATATCAGGTCTCTATCCCTGTATTCTAAAATTAAATTTTGATAACTGTTTTTTGCATTATCTATTCTCTCAGACATTAACTGAAGCATTTTTTTCTTTTCATAACACAGAATATAAATAACGGTTAATACGAAAAAAGATATAATCAGCATAGGGAAAGAAATAAAGAAGATTTTGACTTTATCCCGCAGAAATGGATAAAATATTTTGTCACAAAAACAAAGAGCAATAAATTCTATAACAGTATATAATCCTAAATAATTTTGATTTTCGATTACTGCCCTCTTTATATCCCCCTGGTATTTATAGAGAAGGAACAATATCCCAATTGTAATTGCCCGTGTAACCATTAATATTATAATTCTTTCCCAGGAGACATTTTGTTGAACATATGTTACAAGCCTTGAATCCCCCCATATATTATTCATTAAAAATAATATAAATAAATCGCAAAAATATATATTTTCAAAATATAATAAAGTTATGATTAAAGTATTTTTAAAGCTGTTTTTATATAATGCCATTAACAGTAAAGAAAATAATAATGAAATCATCAGAAGATAATAACGTGAATACATCCCGGCAATATATCTTTGGTATATTGTAATACTGCTCAGAACAAATATTGCTGTAACCAGAATTACACCATGCCTCTTCCCATTAAACCGCCTGTCAAAAAACAAACTGAAAATATAAAACAAAGCACATATTTCAAAAATACATAAAACCCCTTGTATTCCCTGCAGCCATATCACATCCAATTCCTCCAATAGTCGTGAATTGCTTCCTTTATCGATCTTGCGCGAGCTTTCCCCGCCCTTATAACTGTACCATCCCGCAGCCTGATATCCCTGCCATTCATTCCCATTATGTGTTCCAGGTTAATAATATATCCTCTCTCCACCCATATAAACTCTTCTGAATTCAATTCCTGAAAAACCGTTTGCAGCGGTTTCCTTACCTGGATTTCATCCTTTATAGATACAATGACTGTATTTTTATTGCTTTTATAAAGATAGATAATTTCTCTATATTCGATTCGCTGTAAACGCATATCCGTTTCAATACAGTAAAATCTGTTTTCAGTTCTTTTTATTTCAAGCATAATCCCGTTCAGTACTAATGAAAGTTTTTCATCCAGAAGACTCTTCTGGATAAAATCAAATGCTTTCAAGGAATATCCATGTGCTGCGAATTCAAAATAAGATGTTACAAAAACCAGAAAAGTATTTTTATCGTATTCCCTTAATCTTTCAGCAAGTTGAATACCATTTATTCCGGGCATTTCTATATCCATAAAACAGATGTCATAATGCTCTTCATCAGCTAATTCATAATAAAATAATTGCGGATTAGAAAAGGCAGCAATCTGGCAAGGGAGCTTGCTTTCCTCACAATAATCCTCCACTTTTTTTCTCAACAGATTAATAAAGCTTTTATCATCGTCAATGATTGCTATTTTTATCATAAAAGTCCTCAGTATATGTAAATCGGATATAAGGATACGGTGGAATTTAGTGCCTGGTTTTCTGAAGCTAACCCTGAAAACCATATGCGCATGGACAAGGATTATTATATCATGCAGGGCTTTGGAATGAGGCTTTATGTCCTCAAGTACCTTATTATGACCGCAAAATGAAAATCTACATGCTTTTCAAGGTATTTTTACATAAAAAATAGTGTTTGAATTTTTACTATTGAAAAGCATTGGACTGAGAATAGTTTTATAAATACTGACTTATTCACAGATTAAAGAATTCAAAATAGCAGTAATTTTTGACACTTTGGTGCCAAAATGGTGCCCGGATTTCCTTTGGCGATATAAAACGATATGGACGAATATAAGAAAATACCATTCATGTAAATAGAGAAATAATAGAAAAATTCGTATATGAGTGCTATAATTTAAGCAACAAATTAATAAATTGGGGGGTGCGAGGAATGCAATATGCGATAGAATTGTATTATGACAAAGAAACAGAAAATAAGCTCTTTGAATTAGCAAAAAAGATTGCTGATGAAGGAATTAGTACAAAGTTTTTAGAGTGGAAAACTAGACCACATCTTACATTAGCATGTTTTAATGATGTGGGGGAAACTGAATGTATAGAAAAATTAAAGGTTTTTGCTGAAAATCATAAGGCCACACCTGCATATATAGGTTCCATAGGAATGTTTAATGATACCAAAACTATTTTTGTATCACCTGTAATGAACAGCAGCATGTATCAGTTCCAACGAGAATTGCATGAGACTTTAAGCGGTTTTGATGCAAAGGGTTGGGAATGGTATTGTCCGGATATGTGGGTGCCACATTGTACTATTGCACTTACTCAAGAGGATAGTGATGAGGCTTTTTTTCAGGCAAGTGATATATTACTTCATGACTTTAAAAAAATGATTGGTAAATTCGTATCAATAGGATTGGTAAAAGTTACATTTCCAGTCGAGGAAATATTTACTATAGAGTTGGGAGTCTAATTAGTTTAATTCATGAAAAAACTTAATTTGCCAAGTGGGGGATATTCCCAACGAGTAAAATCACTTTTAATGTCGCAAACAGAAACAAGTTATTTTTGGAAAGGGTACCCCTTTCCTATGCTAGCTATGGAACTTTTTACAAAGGAACGGAAGGGAAAGAACAATTGAAAAAGATAGCAACTTGCTTTAAAATGTTATGCAGTTAAAAGGCATTTTTGAGGGAAAAGGTATAAACTTGCTCTATCAATTTTAGTGTCTGTAACACCATTCTTGCAAGAGCTATTGAGCCTCTAATGCGTAACATAAGAGCGTAAAATCAAGATTGTCCTAAACTGTCTTTTGGAGTGCAAAAGCAACGCTTTGTGTGCATTCTTTTTGCTTATTTATGGTGCTAAAATGGTGCCCAACTTTACAAAGCCAATATTCGCGGTGATATGAGAAGATACAAGCAAGTATGGGAAAATTTTGTAAATCAAGGTTTTTTCCTCGCTTTTATAAATACTTGCAAAAAGTAATAAGACAATTTTCGTCAATCAAATCAATAAAAAATCAGGAAGCAAATGGTAAACAATCACACCATCCGTTCCCTGACAATACATAACCTATCCTACCTTTTTATTTCCCTCCACTTTCTGAATTTTGTAAAATTCTCAATACATTTAGCAAAAAACCTCCAAGACCTCCCAGAATACAATATCTTATTAAATTCATCTGAGTACCTCCCCTAACATTTACATTTTTCCATAAATATCTTTGACCAAGTTTCCACCTGTACAATTGTCCTGACTCGTCTCAGGTGATGAAGTTGAGGGACTCTTAAGCTCCTTTCATACTGCCAGTGCAAAGCGTTCCCCCAGCAGTAAATGCGCAGGCCGCTCTGGACTGCTGCCGGATTAACAGTCTTACTTCATCAACCACACATCCCCGCCAGCCTGTCCATCATAATAATATAACCACCCGGGAGATATTTTCAGCCCTACTTCAGAAGGCGATTTAACACCGCTTACACTGAATAATTTTTCAAATCCGCCCTCCCATGGGAGCCTGACACAAACCTGAGAATTATTGCTTTTATCCTTATAAAATCCATACACATAATCATCATCAAAATTACCTATATTAATAAACCTTCCATTATTCTCCGCCGAGTCATATATCAGATGTCTTTCGTTATTCCAATCAAGCAGATAGATATTATTTTTATTCTCACTGTCATAAAAGACAAGTCCTTTGTAGGTTAACATCGGATACTGCGCTGCTTCTAAAATTACACCTGCCTGCCCGCTTTTTTTATGAATGCTGTAAATCTCCTGAACAGCCCCCTTGCGGTCCTTTGATTTCATGAAAAACAGATTGGGATAATTTATATAATTATTGACAAAATCAATAATACACTTATAATTATCTCCATTTTCCGTCAACAATTGTTCCAACTGATATATTTCCGAGGTATCCGTTATATCCTTTTCAATGAGTCCATCTGCATCCATTTGATATGCCTTATTCTCTATCCCCGTTAAATATAATACATCCTGGAATACATACATATTCCTGTATAAATAAGCATCCTTTTCACTGAACTCCAGAACCTGTTCCAGGGAATCATCTTCAATATTAATCCTCAGGACCCCTGCCTGATTTTTTTCTCCGCCTTCACCGGAATAATTAAAAATATAAATATAATCTTTGTAAACCAGTTTAGGCACAGCATTCCCGCTGAATACTTTTTTCTTTTCAGCGGTTAATTCATTTATCCTGTAAATTCCGCCGTCCATGCATACGTAGGAAAATGGCTCCGTATAAACAATACCCTGATTATATACATGATTGTTTTCAAAATTAATGTTGATGTCTATATTGGGAACATTTAACTGAATATACTCTGCTTCTTCCCCTGTCTCTGATACGGCCTGCGTTTCCCAAAAAGCATACTCCTCCATTTTCCTGCCACATCCACAAAAAATTACAGAAATCACTGCCACGGCACACCAGCCGCTTAATACCAATCCTGTCCTCTTGCTCATATTCCTTCCCCCACCGATCCGTAATCAAATGTATCTGCTTTTTACATTTTTATTATAAAAGGAACCTCCATTTTTTGTTCTTTTGGCCTCAAAAAGACCAGTTCTGTCTCTCAAAAGTACAGCCTTCCCTTTTACCATAAAAACACCTCCCATCTGCTATCATTCACAGCAAACCGGAGGTATTCTTATATTTTTACCTGCTTTATCCTTTTTTATCACACAAACAACATCACACTAACCCTGAACACCTCCCCTTCATAAGAGAATTCAAACGTCCCATTATACTTCTCCACCGAATTTCTGACGCTCTCCAGCCCAATCCCATGCAGCGCTTTATTTCTTTTCCGGCTCCGCAGCCTGTCCCCCTCCGCCTGAATACCGCGGCTGTAGGGATTGGATATCTTAAGGATAATTATACTGTCCTTCTGAACCAGGTAGAAATCTATCCTCCGCTCTTCCTCCGGGACCTTTTCGCACGCCTCAATGGCATTGTCCAGCAGATTAGCCAGAATCGTGCACCAGTCCATATCCTCCACAGCATTCCGCCCCACCTCAAGCGCCTTCACATGCAGGCTGATGCCTGCCGCTTCCGCCCTTCTCACCTTGTCATTCATAATAATATTCACAATACGGCTGGCCGTATATCTTTTCTGCTCCAGCTCCCTGATCGGTTTCTGAATCTTGCTGATATACTGCCTTGCCGGCTCCGGATCAGCGTCTTCCATCAGTGCCGAAAGCACAGCAATGTGGTTTTTCATGTCATGATAAATCCGATCCCTCTGCTGATAAAGCATGATCATTTCTTGATAGCTTTTCTCCGCCATCTCGTTCCGGATACTGAAATTCTCCAGTTCATTCTTCTTTTCCATATACAGAATAAAAACAATCGTCAGAATAAGAACAAACAAAATCAGCAAAGGGAAAAATACAAAATAAATATCAATCCGCCTCTTTTTCACTACAGAAGAATAGAAAACCTGATCGCAATAAAGCAGTCCGATATGCTCCAACAAAACAAACACAGCGACCACCAGCTTGTACCGCACAAATATATTCCTGACAATCCCTTTATAATGGACGGCTGCCAGCACAGCCCCCAGCACCAGCAGCCTGCTCACCGTCATCACAAACAGTCTCTCCGGGTTCAGGACCTTCTGGATAACGGCGACAAAATCCTCATCCCCTGTCGCCAGCTGCCCCAGGTAACCGGATAATACATCCAGGAAATAAACCGTCTCAAAATACAGTGCCGTCGCCAGTAACCCCTTCCAGAATCCCGTCCTGAAAAAAGCCAGCGCCGCAACCGTTACTGCCAGGATACATGCAAGCATAAAATAACGGGAATACATGGCGGTATCCTCCCGCTGCCATACCGTCAGTCCCGACAATACCACTATCATTATGCCAAGCAGCACGCTGTTCCACATTTTCTCGCTGCGTCTCTCAAAAAACATAAGAAAAATATAAAACACACCGCACATTTCAGCGGCAGTAAGCAGCCACTGCACAAGCCTCATACCTATCATAGCCCTTATATCCTGTCCTTCCAAAAATGAAGAAGCATCCTCTTCACCGTTTTCAAATAGGTCCTCCCCACAGGCAGCACATCACCGTTTCTCATGGTAAGATCCCGATCCGCCAGCCTGAGGATATGTTCTATATTAACAACAAATCCCCTTTCAATAAACATAAAGTTTTCCGAATCCAGTTCCTCACAAACTACCCGAAGCGGTTTTCTCACATGCACCTGCCTGTCCTGCAGTACGAGGACAGCATACTTTTTCTCTCTGTACAGATAAATAATCTCATCATACTCCACACGTTCGAATCTGGAGGGCGTCTCTATCAGATAGGCTTTCTTTTTCTTCTTTTTATATTCATCCAGGAAACGCTGCAAAGTAGGCCTGATTTTTTCCCCGGCCAGGCTCTTGGGCAGGTAGGCAAACGCCCTGACCTCATAGCCCTCCATTGCCAGCTCCGTATGGGAGGTCAGGAAAATAAGGCAGGCCTCCGGGGAATGCTCCCGTATTTTCTCCGCCAGTTCAAAGCCGTTCATTCCCGGCATTTCCACATCCAGAAAATAAACATCAGAATCCCTTCCCTCTTTTAAATCATATATCACCATTTCCGGGCTGCTGTAAAGCCGCAGTTCATGCAGCCTGTTATTTGCATGGAAAAACTCTCTCACATATCTGCTGCATATAATATGAAAATTAGTATTATCATCAACCAGGGCTATCCTTATCAAATTCCCATCCCCCTCTTTTGCGGCCTGTATCTGCGCCGTACCGCTCCTTTTCACAGCTGTCCGGCGCTTTCGCGATTATAGTTTTCTACATTTTATCAGTAAAATGCATCATATTTGTTACATCTGACCCTAAAATGCAGCTTTTTGGTCGCAAAAAGCAAAAAAAAGGCAACAGTTCAGGACTGTCTGCACTGTTGCGGAAAAAGGCCGCCGTCTTAACAATTTTTTAATCGTTAAGCGGCAGCCTCTGTCACTGGCGTATGGAAATTAATTATCAGGGATTTTCCTTTGTTCCCTCCGTGAAGATTTTATAATGCATTGTACCGGCAGGTGCTCCATCAAAATAGATGTATAAATACCCGTCCGCCCCTTTTTTTGAAATATCAAAGGTAATCTGATAATCTGCCTCTGCGGATTTGTCAGCACTAGCCGAAATATCCAGAATCTGTGCCCATGAATCCGCCTGAGAATTAACGCTGCGCAATATGGAACACACTGCTGCAATCTTCTGATGATTTTGATCATATATGCTATGAGTGAACGTCCTTAATGTTTCCTGTTCCGGTATTGTCGGAGTATTTATAAACGCCTGCGAATAACAGATTTCTGCTTCAAATGCTGTGCCCACAGGCCTTCCGTCAACAGCGGCTGTCCTTGTTTCAATAATTATCCCTAACTCATCATTTACAAGAATATCTACGTACCCAAAATTAGGACATGGCGGCGTTTTTGCTGCGGATACAGGAATAGACATTGCTGCTCCCAATAACATTACAGTGAATACGGATACTATTATCTTTTTTATTCTCATTAGTTTCTCCATCATAATAAAAAATAACTTCATAAAAAACCGCGGCACCTCTTGTTCATTAATCTTTTCAATCCGTAGTTTTATAATAAATTTCTATACCTGCTGTATAATAGAATATTTTATAAATATTTCTTTATACACCTGTAAACTGGTATTGAAATTAACGCTATAGGCAGACACCAGACTACTCCATGATAATATGCGATTGAGGAATTAGCTTTTAATAGAAGTATTATTATTATTTCTAAAGTGGCTGCTGATAGGTAAATACTATTAGATATTTTTATATCATCCATTATGTCCCCCCTATATTTTCATGCTTTTATATCATTATAAAAGATAAATATTATTATTGTTACATTTACCCTAAAAAGACCAATTTTGTCCTTCAATTAGCTTTCTTAATAGAAAACGCACCATTCCTTTTAATAAACCCAAGGATATATTTTTGTTAACAACATCCGAAACCCTCCTCCGTTTTACATTCCCATTGGCTCGGACCACTTTCATGCACAGTTTCCCAACCCCCTCACATTTACTTATTTCTGCATTTTCACACTAAAATAAATTCCTTTCGCCATATCTGAATCTAAAATGCAGTTTCACGGACACAAAAGACAATTCTTTTTCCTTCATTCTGCACTTTTCCGCTATTGGATCTCTCCCCCCGCCATGCTATAATGTCGGTAACCCGTTAAATGCCGCAGACAGCAGGGCTGCGCCATACCGGTTCCCACAAGGCACCATTGCCAATGCATACCTACTATCGGCAGCGATGACCCGCCGCTGCCCTCTTTCATGAAAAAGGAGTAATATTACCAGAAAATGAACGCAAAAGTATTAAAAACGCTTGAATATAACAAAATTATCGCCCGCCTCACCGAGCATGCGACCTCTGACCCGGGACGCAAGCTTTGCCGCGAGCTGACACCTATGACGGAGCTGGACGACATCCGTGCCGCCCAGAGGGAAACAGGAGACGCCCTCACCCGTCTTTTCAAAAAAGGCAGCATCTCCTTCGGTAACAACCGGGAGCTGGGCATGAGCCTGAAATCCCTGGAAATCGGAGCTACGCTTTCCGCGCCGGAGCTTCTGCGCATTGCAGGGCTTCTGGAGAATGCAGGACGGGTTAAGGCCTACGGGCGGCAGGAAAGGGAGGACATGGAGGAGGATTCCCTTACTCCTCTTTTTCAGGGGATTGAGCCGCTGACCCCCGTTTCCAACGAAATCTACCGCTGCATCCTTTCCGAAGAGGAAATCAGCGACGACGCCAGCCCCGGCCTGAAGCATGTGCGCCGCAGCATGGCGGTTACCACGGACCGCATCCATTCCCAGCTGTCCGGCATGGTAAACGGCTCCCTGCATTCCTACCTGCAGGATGCCCTGATTACTTCCAGAAACGGTCGCTACTGTATCCCGGTCAAGGCCGAATACCGGAGCCAGGTGCCGGGCATGATCCACGATCAGTCCTCCACCGGAAGCACGCTTTTCATTGAGCCTGCCGCGGTGGTTAACCTGAACAACCAGATGCGCGAGCTGGAAATCAAAGAACAGGAAGAAATAGAAAAGGTTCTGGCCGCTCTCAGCGCCCAGGTTGCCGACCACGCAGAGGATATTGCGGAAAACCAGAAAATCCTTACGCGTCTGGATTTTGTTTTTGCCAAGGCATCCCTTGCCCTGGAGCAGAATGCCACGGAGCCTGTCTTTAACAACGAACACATTATCAATATCAGGGGGGCAAGACATCCCCTCCTGGATAAAAAAACCACGGTGCCCATCGATATCCGCCTGGGAAGGGATTATGACCTGCTCATCATCACCGGCCCCAATACCGGCGGTAAGACGGTATCCCTGAAAACAACGGGGCTTTTCTGCCTGATGGGGCAGGCCGGCCTTCATATTCCCGCCCTGGACCGTTCGGAGCTTTCCATTTTCCATGAGGTCTATGCGGACATCGGGGATGAGCAGAGCATTGAGCAGAGCCTGAGTACCTTCTCCTCTCATATGACCTCCATCGTCTCCATCCTGAAAAATGCAGACGCCGATTCCCTCTGTCTTTTTGATGAGCTGGGCGCCGGCACTGACCCCACCGAGGGAGCGGCGCTGGCTATCGCCATCCTGAATTACCTGCACGACAGGGGTATCCGCACCATGGCCACCACACACTACAGCGAGCTGAAGGTCTATGCCCTTTCCACCTCCTTTGTGGAAAACGCCTGCTGCGAGTTCGACGTGGAATCCCTGCGTCCTACCTACCGGCTGCTCATCGGCATACCCGGCAAGAGCAACGCCTTTGCCATCTCTTCCAGGCTGGGGCTTTCCGACGAAATTATCGATGCCGCACGCACACAGATTAGCGCGGAGGATAAAAGCTTCGAAGATTTGCTTACCGATTTGGAGCAAAGCCGTGTTACAATAGAGAAGGAACAGCAGGAAATCGCCGCTTATAAGAGGGAAGTAGAAGCGCTGAAGAAGCAGCTGGAAGCCAAACAGGAAAAAATCGACCAGGCTAAGGAACGGATTCTGCGAGAAGCCAATGAACAGGCCCGCGAAATCCTCCAGGATGCCAAAAATACAGCGGACGAAACCATCCGCGCTTTCCAGAAGGCCGGTCCCGGCGCTTCCATGAAGGATCTGGAAAAAGCAAGGGAAAAGCTGCGCGGGAAAATCTCCGACAAAAATGAAAAGCTGGCCGTTAAAAACGATCAGCCCGCGACAGCCGGCCTGAAGCCCTCTCAGCTAAAGCTGGGTGAAACCGTGCGTATCGTATCCATGGGGCTGAAGGGAACCGTAAGCACGCTTCCTGACAATAAAGGCAACCTGTTCGTACAGTGCGGCATTATCCGCACCCAGACAAATATACGCGATCTGGTCCTTGTCCAGGAAAAGGATGCCGCAACCACAGCCAAAGGCGCGCGTACCGGCTCCGGCAAAATCCGTATGTCCAAATCCCTCTCCGTTTCCGCGGAGATCAACCTTCTGGGCAAAACAGTGGACGAAGCCATGTCCGTTCTCGACAAATATCTGGATGACGCCTATCTGGCCCACCTGCCCAGTGTGCGCATTGTACACGGCAAGGGGACGGGCGCGTTAAGAAGCGCAGTACAGAACCACCTGCGCAGGGTGAAATATGTGAAATCCTACCGCCTGGGTGAATACGGCGAAGGAGACGCAGGTGTCACCATAGTAGAATTTAAATCCTGAGCCTGCTTTCATAAGGATTCCGGCGGCCCGGCCGCCGGGGCCTGTGAAAGCATGCCCACTTGTCACAGCAAAGGAGACTAACCACATGGTAAATAAACAGAAAATTCTGATTGTGGACGACGACAACAATATTGCGGAGCTGATCTCTTTGTACCTCACTAAGGAATGCTTTGAAACCATGATTGTGGGGGATGGGGAATCCGCCCTTTCCGCGGTGGACAGCTTTACCCCCAACCTGATCCTGCTGGATCTGATGCTCCCCGGCATCGACGGCTATCAGGTTTGCCGCGAGGTACGGAGCAAATCCAATATTCCCATCATCATGCTTTCCGCCAAGGGCGAGATTTTTGACAAGGTGCTGGGGCTTGAGCTGGGCGCCGACGATTACATGGAAAAGCCCTTCGACTCCAAGGAGCTGGTGGCTCGCGTCAAAGCCGTGCTGCGCCGTTATAAGGCGGCTCCCGCAGCGACGGAGCCCACGGGCATCAAGTGTGTGGAATACCCGGATCTCACCATCAACCAGACTAACTATTCCGTCATCTACATGGGAAAATCCGTGGAAATGCCGCCCAAGGAGCTGGAGCTTCTTTATTTCCTCGCTTCCTCTCCCAATCATGTTTTTACCAGGGAACAGCTTCTGGATCAGATCTGGGGCTATGAATATATCGGTGATACCCGTACCGTGGATGTACATATCAAGCGTCTGAGAGAGAAAATCAAAGACCATGAGTCCTGGAGAATCGCTACGATTTGGGGGATTGGATATAAATTTGAGGTAAGATAACAAAAACCGGCGGAGGCTGATATGGCTCTTGTCAAGCAGACAAGTACCATATCAGCCTCCGCCATTTTTTTACCGCTGTTTTTTATGGCAGTACATGGGGCATAAAATGGCTTATCATACGTTCCATCAGCCGCGCCTTATCCCCGTCAAGCTCCGGATTGTCCATCTGATTCTCAAACTCCTCCGGATCACTGCGCAGATCCAGGAACTCCCGGTGATTATGTCCGTCTTTTTGCACATGGATATATTTGCAGCTGCCATCGGTTACTGCGCAGAAGCCCTCGGATTCGCTGAAGGTATACGCCAGATATTCCGTTCTCTCCTGCAGCGCCCGGCCGTCACACGCAACAGGCTGCGCGCCCCCGGCCGCCAGGCACGTAGGGAGGATATCCGTCAGATTGACCATCCCCCTGCAGACAGCAGGCTCACTCTGTCCCGGGAAACGCACCAGCAGTGGGATCCGCCATACATCATCATACGCACAATCATGTTTCCCCCAGACACCATGGTTTCCCAGCATTTCTCCATGATCGGCGGTAAAAATCACAAGCGCATTTTCGCCATAACGTTTTTTCACTGCCTCCAATATCTTTCCCACCTCATCATCAATCAGCGCGATATTGGCATAATAGCTGATCTGCAGCCGTTTCCAGTAATCCTCTGTATAATTCCGGCAGGCGTGTCCCGGCGCAGTGCCGCACCCGTCGATATGCCCGCCACCGAAGTAGCTGTCATGATGGATTCTTGCGGCATCCTCCAGTTCCCCCTCCCTGCGGCGGCAGGAAGGAAGCCCGTCCTGATTGACCCTCCCGTAATACTCCTGCGGCGCATCAAACGGATAATGCGGCCCGCTGAAGGATATCCAGGTAAACTGCGGTTTTTCCCCGGAAGAAACTGCTTCTATAAAATGCGCCCCATGATCGCCCACCCAGGCGTCCGGATGCCACTGAACCGGTCCCGGAAAAGGAAATACCTTGCCCAGACTGTCATTCCATGTACAGTCACGGTATTCCTTCAGATACCCTGCCCGATCCAGTTCCTTGCTGTAATCGTCATAATACCAGACCGATACCTGTTTATCATCCTGCAGCTCCAGATGATCAATGCCAAGCGACATATAATATTCCTTAAAATCATCATAAGGCAACGTACGGTCCGGTTTTGTCTCATCATAGGGAACCGGTGCAAAATGGCATTTTCCTATCATCGAGGTGGCGTATCCCGCCTTCCTCAGCTCCGTAAAAATATTCGGCAGGTTCTGATTAAGCGGACACCTGCGGAAATTACTGTAGGCCCCGCTGTTATGCGGATACAGCCCTGTCAGCATGGAACAGCGCGCAGGCAGGCACAAAGGGCTTACCGTATAGCAGTTTTCATACTTTGTCCCCTGATGCATCAGACTGTCTATGTTCGGTGTATCCACCGCAGTCCCCCCATAGCAGCTTAACGTATCCAGGCGCATTTCATCACAGGTAATAAAAATAATTGCAGGTTTTTCAGACATACTTCTACTCTCCTTATCCCCAATTAAGAGAAGCTACATTTCTCAATGATAATCAACGGAATTTCCATCTCCTCATCTGTCATTCCGGCATGCACGCCGATTAAAATATCAGCCTCTTCCTTTGTACAGCAAATGGTTAAGTCACTTACTGCTATCGCAAGGTAATCCCCTAACATATCCCTAAAAGAAGGATGCTTTGTATCTGGTCCGAACAATTGCCTTTGAATTACTTCTTCCTTTGACATCAATAAAAATTTCTCCCCAAACTCTTTTTGAAACTCACTGAGAAATTGTTCTTTTTTCTCCTGTCTGACAAAGAGATTCAAGGCTCTCGGTTCAATCGATGGCAACCTGACAAGGCATTCCTGAATCTTTGGGTAAGCTCCGATTGCGACACATTTCGAATCCATATGTCCATGATCCGCAGTAATTATAAACAGTGTTTTATCAAGCCCGCTGCACATTTTTTCTACCCTGGATTCAATATCTTGAAGGAGTTGCTTTGATTCTTCGCTATAGCATCCCTTTCTATGCATCGTAGTATCCGGCTCACTCCAATAACTATAGATAAATTTTTTGCCGGGCTGACTGCACAAATCAGCAATGCGGTTGGTGATATCTTCAAATGTCCGCGGATATGGAGCAAGAAAAGGGAGAACGTAATGCGCTGTTTCTTTTCCGCATATCCGATTGATTTTTTGAACAATGTCTTCATATCCGCAATATCTGAATGCAACATTATAATCAGCCGCAGACAGACCTGTTTCCATCTCCTTGTTCAAAAAAACAGTTACATTCTTGTTTATCTGCGGGAAATAACAATCCCAGCCAAGCCAGCCGTGTTCACATGGATTCATTCCACTAAGCATAGAAGTCGTTGCCGCCACTGTCGTCGGCGGAAATGTAGAACTATATACCGCTTCCAAATGACTTTGAAAGAAACCTTCCTTATCCAGATTCCCGTCAATTATACATTTTCCCATGCCATCTAATAAAAGTACAACGACATTATCATATTCTTTTTTCAGATAAGAATCTAACAGGCTGCTTGTTTTTCGTCCTTCCTCATATCCAAAATATTTCAGTATAGAATTTGGGATGTTTGTAATGCAATTATTGTAATCCGGAAATTTGACTTTCATTTTTTCCCTCCCCCAATTTAGATGTTGATTTGTATACCTATATTATAGAATAGAATACTTTTTAATACCACAAATTCAGGGCAAATCCGCAAATCCCGCAAAGGGGATTACAAGGCAGGGCAAATATGGTAAGATAGTATAAGGTTTGGTAATTGCGAGACTGCTGAACAATTACCAGGTCTGTATAATAGAAATGACATTATGAAAACTGAGGTGGACCAATGAGAAAGACCCTCTATTTAAAATTCCTGCTGGCATATCTGATTTTCGGCTTCTTCGGCTTTATCGTCGTCGCCTCCTTCGGATCCAGCATGACCCTGGAGCATATGAAAAGAGAAAAAGCGGATACGCTGTATAAGGAAGCAACACTCATTGCCAACACCTACGCATCGGATCTGTACAATAATGAAGCATCCCTGGAAACGGTAAAAACACAGCTGGATTCCCTTTCCGTCTACCTGGATTCCACCATATGGATTATCAATCCCTCCGGCCGTATGATTATGGACACCGCCACTCCGGTGGATTTGGATCACCCACGCATCATCGAGGGCTTCAACGCTACGGAAACCGCCGGCTCCTACTATACCATCGGAACCTTTTATGACAGCTTTGAAGGGGAAATGCTGAGCGTTTATGCGCCCATCACCTCCAATTTCAAGGTCCGGGGCTATGTAGTCATCCATACCGCCATGGCGTCGCTGCGTTCCACCAGCGAAAGCCTGCTCAGTATTTCCTATATTATCCTGGTCATCCTGTTCCTGCTGTCCCTGATCATCCTTATCTTTTTTACGGAAATGGTTTACCTGCCGCTGCGCAAAATTACGGAGGCGACAGAACAGTATGCCGCAGGCAACCTGCACTATGAATTCCAGGTGGACAGTGAAGACGAAATCGGCTACCTGGCCGCCTCCCTTTCCTACATGGCCAGTGAAATCGCCCGCGGAGAGGACAACCAGAAAAAATTCATCGCCAATGTTTCCCACGACTTCCGCTCCCCCCTGACCTCAATCAAGGGTTATCTGGAAGCCATGCTGGACGGAACCATCCCGCCTGAGCTTCATGAAAAATACCTGAACATCGTGCTAAACGAAACCGAACGACTCACCAAGCTCACCAACAGCCTGCTCACCCTGAACAACCTGAACACCAAGGGCATGGTTCTGGAAAAATCGGATTTTGACGTCAACTCCATCATCCGCAATACAGCGGCTTCCTTTGAGGGCACCTGCCAGCAGAAGCATATCGCCATTGAGCTTGTCCTTACCGGCGAACAGCTTCCTGTACACGCGGATATGGGCAAAATACAGCAGGTACTCTACAACCTGATGGACAATGCCATCAAATTTTCCCATTCCGATTCCGTTATCAAGATTGAAACCACAGAAAAAAGGAACAAGGTATTCGTCTCCGTAAAGGACAGCGGCATCGGCATTCCCAAGGACAGCCTGAAGCTGATCTGGGATCGTTTCTATAAAACGGATCTTTCCCGGGGCAAGGATAAGAAGGGCACCGGCCTTGGACTCTCCATCACGAGGGAAATAATCCAGGCGCATAATGAAAATATCAATGTTATCAGTACCGAGGGCGTGGGAACGGAATTTATTTTCAGCCTGCCGCTTTCAGAGGAAGATGATGATTAAAAACGGCATGGCGCAGGCTGCTGCATTTATATTGTCATATCGGGAAAATGTTATCGTTGTAGTTTGCAGTCCGTAATCAGCTTATTTTATATAGTCATTCACTTCTCTTCTGCTGTGTAAAGTTATGGTCTTATCCGGATATTTCCCTAACTTTTCATATATCCGTGGAAGATTTTTATCCTGGAATTTATCTGTCCACTTCAGCAGGGCCACGAGCGAAGAAAGCGTTTCTTTCTTCGCCCGCTCCATTCCAAGCTTTCTCTTAACAAAACGGCGGATTATACGAAAACGGTAAACTCTTTTCGGAATATCTAAAAGAATAATTACATCCGCATCACGGAAGCTGCCATCAAGCCAGTCATAAAACACGCCTTCTATAATCCAATCATTTTTCCGGAGTATATCATCCAGCAATTGATTCCTCTTTTCATCAGGCATTTTTACCCCATACCTATCGGATGAATTGTCCCAGAATATATCATCCAAATCAAAGTGCGGGATATTATATTTTTCAGATAACCTTTTTGCCAGATATGATTTTCCTGTTCCGCTGCATCCAATAATGTGTATTTTCACTTCTTTTCTCCCTTAGCCATGATTTTACTAAATATAACAGTTTCATCCCGTCTGAATTGTTACTATTATATCATTATTTGAAATTGTTCTGTACCCTCACAGCAACCATTATTTTTCTGTCTACACTATGGAACCCTGTTTTCCCGTTTATATTGCGATACTATTTTTCTTCTTATATTGTAAAAACCCTATTGACATCCCGCATATAGTGTTTTATAGTGTACTTGTACGATAAGTACACTATAAAACACTCCGGAGGGGTTTTGTGGAAATAATAATCAGTAATAACTCCAGCAAGCCCATATATGAACAGATTACCACACAGATAAAGGCAATGATTATCACCGGCCAGTTGCAGGCAGGGGAGCCGATCCCTTCCATGCGGGCATTGGCAAAATCGCTGCATATCAGTGTTATCACTGTTCAGAAGGCTTATGAGGATCTGCAGAGAGACGGATTTATCGAAACAACTGTCGGACGCGGCAGCTTCGTATCCGCTGCAAACAGGGATTTGTTCCAGGAGGAACAGCAGCGCAAAATAGAAGAACATCTGCAGGAGGCCGTTGAAATGGCACGCGGCTGCGGAATTTCCCTGGATAAGCTGACAGAGCTGATCGCTCTGTTCTATGAGGACACAGAAAACTGACTTTGTTTTAAGGAGACAGAAAGCGGACACCGGCCTTCCCTCTGTGGCAGCATGCCGTCTGGGACGGGCAGGCAAAGTCTCTTCCTGATTATATTTGCGTCTTAAAGTACGCGGACGGGAGTTTATATGGAACCTGCATTACAAATCAATGGCCTGACAAAAGAATATCCCGGCTTTAAGCTGGATCATGTATCCTTCACACTGCCCTGCGGAACCATCATGGGACTGATCGGGGAGAACGGCGCGGGCAAAAGTACCACCATCAATGCCGTGCTCGACCTAATCCGGAAGGATGACGGAAATATTTTATTCTGGGGCAAAGAGCTTTCCCACAATCCCAGGCAGCTGAAGGAAGATATCGGTGTTGTATTTGACGGCATTAACTTTTATGAAACCCTCACCCCCGTCAAGGTGGGTAAGATCTCTGCCGCCGCTTACCGCCAGTGGGATCCGTCTGCCTACAAAGGCTTTCTGGAACAGTTCCAGCTGCCTGCAGACAAGGAAATCAAAACCTTTTCCAAGGGCATGAAAATGAAGCTTTCCATTGCAGCCGCCCTTTCCCACCATCCGAAGCTGCTTATCCTGGACGAAGCCACCAGCGGACTGGATCCGGTAATGCGCGACGATATCCTGGATGTTTTCCTGGATTTTATCCAGGATGAGACACATTCCATCCTGATGTCCTCCCACATCACAACGGATCTGGAAAAGGTTGCCGACTACATCACCTTTATCCACCAGGGAAAAATCGTTTTCAGCAAGCCCAAGGACGAGCTGATTTACAACTACGGCATTCTCCGCTGCGGCGCGGAGGATTTTCACAGGCTGGATCCCGCTGACATCCTGGCCTGGCGTAAAAACGACTACCAGTGGGACGTACTCGTGGAAGACAAGAATAAGGCAATGTCCCGCTACCGGAGCATCGTAATTGACAATCCTTCCATTGATGACATTCTTCTGCTTTATGTAAAGGGGGAACAGGTGAAATGAAAAGTATGATATTAAAGGATATCTATAATATTACCCACAATATGCGCTCGCTTGGGCTGCTCCTGGTGATGTTCGTTTTTATTATGCTCCCCCAGGGCGGAGCGCCCGGCTATATCACTACTTCCTGTGTGCTGTGCAGCATGATGGTCATTACCACCTTCTCCTTTGATAACATGTCAAAATGGGAAAAATACGCGCTTGTCATGCCTGTTACAAAACAGGATCTGGTTGCCGCCAAGTTTATTGTCCTCCTTATTTTCACCGCCTTCGGCGCAGTATCCGGCCTGGTTCTGGGAATTATCGGCGGGCTTATCCTCGGCAGCTTCCACCCGGCAGATCCTACGGAATGGCTCACCACTGCTGCCGTGGCCGGCGCAGGCATATGCGCGGGAATTTTTTTCGGAAGCATCGTCATTCCCCTGCTTTTCAGGTTCGGCGCGGAAAAGGCCCGAATCCTTTCTATAGTAGCTTTTCTGATTCCTGTTGTCCTTGGCCTGCTTGTATTTAAGCTGCTTTCCATGGGCGGCGTGGTAATTACGGACAAATTGGCATTTACAGGCCTGTGCATTGCGCCTTTCCTTGTGGTTATCTGGACATTCTTGATGTTTTGGATCAGCTGCAGGGTGTTTGTGAAACAGGAAATATAGCTAAAGTACATCCAAAGCCTGATACAAGATGAGAGGTATCTCCATGAAAAAAGCCTTATTCTGGGATTTTGACGGCACTCTGATTCATCCCAATGAATCATTTTTAGACGCCATGCATACCGCGCTATCAAAACACAACTTTATGGTTTCCCCGGATGAGATCAGAGCCTTCCTACGGACGGCATGCTCCTGGTATACACCCGAAGCTGCATATACTGATAAAACCGGAGAACAGTGGTGGACTGCCCTTTATGACAGGTTTTCCTTATTTTATAAAAAATTGGGCGTACCCCAAGCCAAAGAAATGATTATAAATAATCATTTCAGACAGCAAATACTGGACAGCGGAAACTATACCCTTTACGATGACGCTGTCCCTGTATTAAAGCGGTGCATTGATATGGGCTATAAAAATTATATTTTGTCTAATAATTATCCCGAACTTTCTTCTGTAGCAAAGGAACTGGGATTATCCACGTATATTTCAGGCTATTTTGTATCGTCCCTCATCGGTTATGAAAAGCCCCGGATTGAACTTTTCCGGTACGCTCTGCATGTCGCGGGCTCTCCTGATTACAGTTGTATGATTGGAGATAATCCAGTCGCTGATATCCAGGGCGGAAAGGCCGCCGGCATGAATACCATCCTTGTACACCAAAATGGTGATGGTTCAGCCAGATGCCAGTGCCATACGTTGTCTGAAATTCCTTCCCTGCTTATATAACCCTGACACAAAAACGCATTGATTGAATATCCCTTTTTTATACAAAAAAAGCAGGGAAGAAAACAGATACTGTTTTCCCCCTGCATCTTATAAAGTGCTGTCACTCCAGCCCTTCCTCCAGCTTCCGTATTTCCCTGTTGCAATACCAGTAAAGGCTTGACGTTGCCCCAAGCACGCCGGTGCACAGGAACATCAGCGCCATTCCGCTTCCGCTCCCTGTCCCAACCAGCCTGCCAAGCAGCTGTGCCGCAGCCGATCCCCTCTGCATAAACGGTTCAAATACATAGTCGGCCAGCCAGCCTCCCAGCAGAAGGCCCGCCGGGATGCTGCAATACTGCAGCGCATTTCTTGCTGCAAAAATTCTTCCCTGTATCTCCCGGGGAACCCGGTGATACAGAATAATACGCTGTCCTGCGGCTACAAAGGGAATAGGAACGCTTGCCGCAAGCCCTGCCAGGCACCAGCTCCAGGCACCCCTGCCCATGCCGATCCCAAAATCCCCGAACAGGAAGGAAAAAGCGGCGGACAGATAGATCATCCTCACCGGTCTTCCCTTTATCTTCCCGGTTGCAACCAAAAGGCCGCCCGCGATCCCTCCCATGCCCATCACACTGCTCACCAGCCCCATAATCTGCTCATTTCCCCCGCTCCTTGCAAGAAGCATGGGCGACAGAATATTTTCATAGGTCAGCCGGGAAAAGAAATTAATCAACGCCATGCTGAAGATCATAAATCCCAGGCCCTTTTCCTTTTTCAGGAAACCAATCCCTTCCTTCAGACCGGCAAAGGGCTTCTCTTTCTTCTTTTCCCTGCTGCACTCCTCCGGAATCCGGACGAAAAAGAGCAGGACACAGAACGCAAAAACAAAAGAACCAAGATCCGCGAGAATTACGCCCTCCAACCCCCAGAAGGAGCTGACGGAAGCCGCCAGCACCGGTGTCACCACCGTCAGCAGGTTGGAAGAAAAGGAATCCATCCCGCTTGCCCTCGCATACAGCTCCTTGGGCACCAGCATCCCGACTGCCACGGACTGCGCCGGAAACTGAAACGCATTCATAAAGCCTGTTACCGCATTCACCACGTAAATATAACGGATATCCAGCCTGCCGTTAATCAACAGCATCCAGACAAATACAGTGCACACAGCCGCGGCGGAATCCGCCGCCAGCATAATCGTCTTTTTCCGGTGCCGGTCAATAAATGAACCTGCAAAAAGACTGACAAGAATGTAAGGCACATAAGAACAAAAGGTCATCAGGGATACCGCCATTGCGGAATCCGTCTGTTTGTAAGCCCAGATTATCAGGGCAAAACCCGTCATGGCGCTTCCCAGCTGGGAAACGGACTGGCTGAGCCAGAATATAATATAGTACGTAAATCCCGATTTATTATTTGTGAGCTGTTTCATTGGTTTTTCTCCTTATAGTTTTTTTCTTCCTATAAGTACAAAATCCAATGAGGGCGGAATTACCTTTTTACTCTCATCCTCTGTACAAGCTCCGCCCGTTCATTGAACCTTGTACAGAGAAAAACATCCATGATTATTTCCTCATGCCGAGTCATGCTCTCTATTCCTCCATCATTTTTCCATATTCCTTCATAGAGTAACCCTTCAGAACCGCCGACGGGCATTCCTCCAGCACCGCTTCCACCATTTCCCTGAATCTGTGTGTCATCCGGATATCATTATCCCTGAGCATATCTCCGCACTCAGCGATAAAATTCTCAATATCAACGCCCAGCATACCTTCATGCAAAAGCTCGGATACCAGGAACATACATTCCTCTTCTTCCACTTCTTTTACATCCAGAAGATAGTCCATCAACTCCTTCATAGATGGAATCAAGGATATAATTCCTCCCTGTTCAAGCGCCTTCCTCTCCTGCGTGGTGAACTCCCTGTAATCCTCAATTTCATCGAATTCTGCTCTCTGCGACAGCACCCATTCGGCGTCCTCTTCCTCCAGGATGGAGACATAAATAATTTCATCTCCCTCCATCTTCAGCACAGTGATGTTGTCCCAACAAGCATTTGGCACCAAAACTTTGTCATAGAACTCTTCCATCTCCATGCTGCAGCCGGTATAGGAATTGAGCAGCGGCAGAAGCTTCTCCGCTTCCATCACCCCATACATATTCAGGAGCCTTTTCATGTTGGACTCCAGCTTTACAATCACTTCGATCTGCTGCCTTCTATCCTTTTGCGAACAAATTTCCGCACATTTTCCGGCTTCCGGCGTCAGCCTGATAACTCCCTCATCAAAATCCTCCAAATCCGCAAGCCCGCAGGCAAAATAAACATCCAGTTCCCCCAGCATACCCAGGCAGTCTGCCAACGTAACCTTCTTTCCCTCCGTAAGCCGGACCAGAAATTCCATGCTTTCTCCGGTAAGCAGCCCGAGTAACGGCTCCATATCCTTATTCAGCTCCTCTGCCAGGGCCGCAGCATAAACAGGGACCTTGCGTTTTCCCTTGGGGACCGGGGGCAGCGCTATCCCCATCCTACCCATCAGAGCCTCCAGCTCCTCCTTGCTCTTCTGCTTCAGCAGCTTTTCCATAGTTTTATTCGTAGGCAGCACTTCCACCGGAGACATGATATCCAGATCGTCTTCCTCGTCCCAGTCCTCTCCAAGGAAAAAATCCCGCAGGATATTATCCTCAAAGGGCGCATCTTCCGCCTCCTCCGCAAAATCCTCCGGAGCGTCTTCCCAGTCATCCTCTTCATCCCAGCCGTCTTCCTCTTCATAAGCAGGGTACTGTTCCAGTATGCCTTTTCCTTCCAGCTGACGCGTCCTCGCTTTTTTCTCCGTATCCTCCATCTTTACTAACGTCACATCAAACATCCAGTCATCGCCGAAATCATACAAATAAAGCCAGGTTTCCTTCAGCTTCCAGCCCAGCCCTGAAAGGGTTTCCTGATCCGCCCTCCTTCCTTCTTCATCATAGGGCGAATAGTAACCGTCTTTGTCATATGGCTTCCTGTTTCTGCTGAACATATACAGATGCTCTGCCGTAAAATCAAAGGCCCGGAGTATGGCGCTGTGCAGATCATCCAGCGTCTTGCCGCTGTCAATCTGAATCAGCCTGTATATATTGGAATCCTCCTGCGGTTTTACCTTAAATGTATAAGCTTTTGTTTCCCCCATAGACTTTTCCTCTCTGTGCATTTTTCCGTTGTTACATACCTTCATCATAACCCACCCTGAGCCATGATACAATTCTTTTTTCCAGGCCGCCGGCACGTTTTCTCACGGTCTGCACAGAAAATGGACGGACCTGTCTGAACCATAACATGTAAGTTCCATGTTTTTCTTAAAAACCGGCCATTCCCATCATTTAGAAAAAAGGCCTGTGATACGCTCACAGGCCTTCTCCATCAAATTCCGGTATAAAGCTTTCCTCCGCGGTTTCCCCTTCCTGGATAAAACCGTTTTCCACACCCAGCTCAAGGGCGAAGTCCACCACCCTGTCGTACTCCCTTCTGCTCACACGCCTGTTCAGCTCCGGGAACTCCGGAAATTCACCAATCGGGGTATACTGGTTCATAATGCTGATAAAAATGCGGTCTCCATAGGTCTGATACAGATACCGGATCACCTTTTTGGAATCCGCCGTACAGCCGGGCAGCACCAGATGCCGCACAATGACTCCCTTTTTCATCAGCCCCGTATTGCCGTCAAAAACCGGCTCTCCCACCTGCCTTACCATTTCCGCCACCGCCAGGGAGGCCGTTTCAAAATAATCAGGTGCGTGGGAATATCTCTGCGCCAGCGCAGGGGAGACATATTTCATGTCCGGCAGATAAATATCCACCAGGCCGTCCATCCTTTTCAGCGTATCCGCCTTCTCATAGCTTCCGGTATTGTAAACCACCGGGATGCGCAGCCCTGCCTCCTTTGCCCGTTCCAGCGCCAACGCAATCCGGGGGACGAAATGGGTGGGCGTCACCAGATTGATATTATTGGCTTTCTTCTCCTGCAGCTCCAGGAAAATGTCCGCAAGCCTTTCCACCGTAATTTCCCTGCCGGCCCTGCTCTCGGCAATATTCCTGTTCTGACAGAACACACACCGGAGCACACAGCCGCTGAAAAAAACAGTACCTGAACCGTTATCTCCTGAAATACACGGCTCCTCCCAAAAATGCAACGCCGCCCTGGCGGCTTTTATTTCCGCGGTCTGCCCGCAATAGCCCGTTTTTCCGCCAAGCCTGTCGGCATGGCAGTTTCTTGGGCACAGCGTACAGTCCGACATGATTTTTATGTAATCCGCTTCCTCTTTTTTCATCGTCCGTTCCTTTCCTGCTGCTTCTTACTATACGTAATGGGACGATGTTTTGCAAGTGCTTTAACATAACATATACCGTTGTCAGTTCCTGATAATTACTTCCCGTTTACTCCTGCATAAACGCTCTCCAGCAGTTCCCCGCCCGTATCCTGCGACAGCTCCCAGATCCCGGCGCCTGCCAGTCCCAGATTCCGGGCCAGCATGGCTTTAGCGCCCACAGACCGGGTATCCTCGTAGGAAAGGAAGGCTGCGTTTCCATATAAATATGGTACAAATGCTTCTTCATGATAGAAGGAACGGAAACCGGGGCGGTTCAGGTAATTATTTTTTACCGCATCGTAGGTGACCGCACGGGCGGAAGAAAAGGCGCTGTACCTGCCGTTGTTATTTTCCGAAACACCCTCATAAAGATAGCCGTAAAAAGGGATTCCCAGAACCAGCTTGCCTGCTGGGATTCCTGCATTCAGGTACGCGGATATCCCCTCAAATACACTGTTTTTATACTGGGGGCTGTATTCTGACGGACTGTATAGGGGCGCGCCGAAATCCGACCGACTGTCCCACGGCCCATGCATATCATAGGTCATAACAAAAATATGATCCACCAGCTTCGCCACCTTGCCCGCTTCAATTTTCTTCAGATAGTTGGGATTGGCCGCCCCGGCAATTGTCAGATAATATTGTTTGCCGTCAATCAGGCTCTGTTCATTCAGCTTCTGCCGGATTGCGGAAAGAAGCAGCGTAAAGTTCCCGGTATCTCCGGGGCTGGACAGATTCCCGGCCTTTCCGCCGGACACCGGATATTCCCAGTCCAGATCAACCCCGTCAAAACCGTGGGCCACAAGAAAGGCCCGGCAGCTTTCGGCGAAGCTGTTCCTGCTCTCCTCAGTGGCAGCAACAGCGCTGAAATAAACAGAATCATCCCAGCCCCCTACGGATATCAGGGTTTTCAGTCCGGGATTGGCCGCCTTTAAGCTGCGGAGCTGCTCAAAATTCTTAAGATCCCTTTGTGGATTGGCAAGGGCGATGCTGTTGGCAGCCGGATCAATTCCGGCAAATGCGTAATTCAGGTGGGTCAGCTTCTGTGCCGGAACGTGCAGCGGCGTATAGCCCTTAGCCGAAGCCCAGGAGGTATAATAGCCCACAACCGTCTTTTCCAGAGGTTCACTCACCGGCGCAGCCTGCGCAGAAAGGCCCATAATTCCTGCAAACGCGGAAACAACCATGGATGTGATGAGAGAATATAAAATAATTTTTTTCAATGTACTATTCCTTTCTGTGCGTTTTATGTAATAAGACCTGCTCCGGGCAGTATCTTTTTTCCTAACAGTTCAGAAAGAGCTGAGCTGTTACCCTTTTTCATTATAAAGTAAACGCACGGAAAGGAACAATGCACAAAATATGGCAGATGTGGGCGCTTTTTAAGAGCTTTCGTCAATTATGGGGACTGTTTTCCTCCCGCTACGGCTGTGCATACCCCATTCTGCAGAGCGACCAGTTAAGGGTTGACGCCTTCACCTCCCCGGCGGCCTCCCACAACCGATCCGTAAATCTGACCTCAACACCCCGATCTATCAGCGCCTGAAGGGGATTTTTAATTTCATATTCTGCGACAGGTATCTGAACCGAACTGGAAACATAATACCCTGCAATATCATCCTGGAGCGTAAATTCACCCGGATTAAATTCATACAGATGCAGAACCGTATCCAGCATGGCAGGAAACCACCTGTGCTCCAGTATTACCACATGGGAAACCCCCGGGGAGGAAAAAAATCTCTTCCTGTCCTCCTCCGTCGTATTCTCCCCTACATGATAGGTAACTCTCGGACAATCCCGGGGCGTCAGAAAATTGGGCAGCCTTTTTTCATCAATCGCCCACACCAGCCCCACCGTCTGATCCAGATCCTTTCTTAAAGGTATCCGCGGTTCAAAAATCCTGATACCGCTCTCCTCACTTACATGAAACAGCCTCATATCCGCTCCTTTCTCCTGAAGGCACAACCTGCCCGCGTGATAGCCCCGAGTACCGTATCAAAAAAAGTGCCGGACCATCTCATTTCCACGAAATAATCCAACACCTTCCATTTTCAAAAATCATTCAGAATATAAATCAAAGACCGTGCGTCCTGCTTCGAACACAAACCCATATGCGTTACCTTTACAGTTAACTCCGCCAGGCACCCTCACGGCACACGGAAAATTCTGCTTAGTGCTGCTTTGTTCCCAACCTGACACGGTTCGCAGACATCCGTTGCGTAAGACCCAAACTTCAACGCCACTTATAAAGGGCAGCCACACAGGCACAAGCCCTCGGCCGGACATCACCCCTGCTATAGCGGATTTCAGGTACAGGAGACCGCTAATCCCCCGGCTGCACGGTTTAATTAGTATACTTTTTTTTTAACGCTTTGTCAATCCTTTGTGCTTTTTTCCAGCGTTTTTTCCAGCGGAATTCTCGTATAATATTCTTTTTCATCCAAATGATGGATGTATGCGCCGTTTTTTTCCTGCACACGCAGGGAGGCCGGATTGTCCTTGTGCAAGGACAGATAAAGCTCATCCTCTGCTACCAGATCCCAGGCTTTTTCGATTGTCAGCGCCAGGCCCTTTGTCGCATAGCCCCTGCCTCTGTATTTCTCCCGTATTCCGTAACCGATATGGCCGCCTCCGCTGCGCTGCGCATCATTCAGATAATGCCGCACCCGGAACAGGCCTTCCTGTCCACTTTTTCAAGGCTTAACCGCCCTTGTCGCCATATACTGCGGCGCAAATTTCCTGATTTCCATCCCGTTCTCCCGATCTTTGTCCTCATACAGATCCGTAAGCTGGAAACCGGCCTTCAGCTGGCCGCCCAGCTGCTCCTCCATGCTGTGGCTGAACTGGATGCCTTCATAATTCTGCGCCATCCTCTCAAACCTCTCCCGTGGCATTTTCAGCGGATTAAAGGGCAGAGGATTCACAACAAGCAGCGGATTGTCATCCTCAAACAGGAAATTCAGCCCGTTGTCAAAGCCGGCCAGGAGAACACCGCCGCTTTTCAGCACCCGGAAGCATTCGTTCCATACGTGATAAACATCCTCCACGTAGCAATTGGAAACGGGATGGAAAATAATATCAAAGCTCCCATCCTCAAAAGGAAGGCGCTGCGTCATATCCCCTTTGATAATGGAAATGGCATATCCTTCCCTGCGCGCCACCTTTCTTTCGGCCTCCAGCTGTCTGTCCGAATAATCCAGAATGGTGCATTCCGCCCCCAGCCTGGTAAATATGGGCATCTGCTGTCCGCCTCCGCTGGCAAGCCCCAGCAGCTTCTTTCCCTTAAGCTCACCAAACCACTCATGCGGCACCGTAATGCACGGAGTCAGATACACACCCCAGTTTTCTTCCGTAACCGCTTCAAATTCCTCATGGGTGACAGGCAGTGACCAGTCACAGCCATTCTCTGCCCAGACATCCCAGGTCCTGGAATTGATTTCCGTATACTTATCCCCCATGGCTTACTTATTTTCCCCCTTTATCCACAATATCCTGATGTTAAAATTCCAGCAGGGTGCCGCCCTGAATTTCTTTTTTCTCCCCATTCACTTCAATCCAGACGGATGCGGCGGAAGGATTGTACACCATATTCCCGGCAGCGCCAAACTGCAGCCGTCCCGCCGCCTCCATATAGTCCACAATTTCAATATTGGTGGCATACCAGATATCATCCCTGCCGCCGCAGTTCCTGCAGAACTCCTCCATCACATCCCAATTGCCGTAAATATTAAATTCATAGCTGTGTCCCCACACATACATCATATACAGATATTGGGTCTTATGTAAAGACACAAATTCCTTTCCCAGCTCCAACAGATTGTGGTTGTAATGGCAGGTAGCCTTCCACCGCAGGAAATCCTCCGGCATGGCAAAAGCTCCCGTTTCCTCCACTGTCCTGGAGTAGCGGATTCCCAGGGCTGGCAGGGCCTTCACGATCTCATCCGAAAAAGAACCGTTGGGATAAGAAAGCCCCCTCACCGGATATCCCACCGCGGCCTCCAGGCTTCTGCGATCCTCCAGGATCTGCTCAACCACCTGCTCCATGGGGCATCTGGCAATTGTCGGATGGGTGCAGGTATGGCAGGATACCTCATGCCCCCGGTACAGCTCCCGATATTCCGAAACGGGAACTCTTGTTTCTGCCGCAATCCCCGAATTTACATGAAAAGTCCCCCGGATGCCGTAGCGGTTAAACATATCCACCAGCTGTCTGTCCTCCACACGGCCGTCGTCAAAGCTCATGGTCAGTACCTTATGCTTTCCCTCCGGAAAACAGATATAAATATTCCTCATATTACTCCTCTCCGCGCATCAGAAGCACGCTTACAAATCCGGCTCTGCCGGTTTTCACTCCTTCCGGATCATTCCGGTTCCACACGGTGATACTCATAAGGCTCACCCTCCTGCGCTGTCACAGTCACATTTTTCATGCAAAGCCCTTTTATATTGGCGGCCTTCATCCCATATCGTCCTTTTGCTGTCACATTTTCCAGACAGATATTTTCCAGGGGCATCTCCGGCAGCCCGACCAGATAGACCGCATTTCCCGTTACTGTTTCCACGGAAATATTTTTAAAAAGGATGTTCCGGATCACGGAGGTTCCCTCGTCCACAGGCTCCGGATGTTCCGTATCAAAGGTATCATGACTGTAAAATTCATCCACATATATGGCTCCGCGGAACCATTTGCAGTCCTGATGCTCATGGCTTAAATTCTGATGCCGCAGGTTTTCATATACAATATTTTCCACCACGCTGCCTCTGCCCCGGGGCGTTTTAATGCTTCCGATACTGTAAACATCACTGAAAACACAATCCTGCACCAAACAGTCCCGGACGCCGCCCGACATTTCGCTTCCCATCGCCACGCCGAAGCCGCTGGTAAAGGTACAGTTCGTAACCCGGATATGCTCCGATGCGATTCCCACAAGCCTTCCTTCCTCGTTTCTGCCTGATTTGACCGCAATGCAGTCATCCTGGCTGCCGATGGTACAGCCGAACACATTTACATAGCTGCAGGAGTCCGGATCCAGGCCATCGCCGTTTGCGATCCCCTCATACCGCCTGCCGTTTTCATCGAACTTGGTAAAAATACTCACGCCGTTAAGGCTTACATGGCTGCAGTAAATCAGGTGCACACACCAGGCGGGTGACTGTCTTACCGTAATCCCTTCCAGATACACGCCGTCAACATTCCGCAGGCAGACCGCACGCCCGGGCTTTCCCTTTCCTTCCGCCAGCTCCTGCCTGCGCAGTATGCTTCCGTTGGCATCCACACATCCTTTTCCCATAATCCGGATATTATGCAGCCTTCCGTTCTCTATCTCCTTTGTATTGATCAGGCTGGCATAGCACATGGTTTCCAGCCCCTCAAACCGATATTTCTTAAGCGGAAAATCCTCCAGGCATCCGCTTCCCAGCAGACGGCTTCCTTCCTCCAGAAAAAGCGTCATATCACTCTTTAAAAACAGCGCGCCCGTCACAAAGGTTCCCGCCGGAATCCGCACCGTTCCCCCGGCCGGACAGGCATCTATCGCTTTCTGGATGAAAGAAGTGTTTACGGTCCGGCCGTCTCCCACAGCTCCAAAGGATGTAATAGTAAGCTCCTCTCCCTTTTCCTGCAGGGCAATATGGAGCGTATCTTGGGCCATCCTCCCGTTCTCATCCTCCGCCGCTGCTTCTATCTCATAGCCCCTGCCGCTTTTAAGCCCCCGCAGTGTGAAGTCCGTATGCTCCGTCCTTCCAACCTCCGCACCATCCAGAAAAACCCGGTACTGCCGCGCGCCTTTTACCTTGTTCCAGAGGATAGCCGCACTGTCCGCCGTCCGCGTCTCCTCCGGACAAAACAGCTTTAACTGCTCATCCTCATATCTCATTCTGTCTTCTCCCTGATTTTTATTTTCTATCCCCGGCCAGATACTGCTTCATAATTCGGCCCCACCTGTCAGAGATCTGTCCGATCCCTCCCCATATGGGATGGTTCATATTCTGCAATCCTACTATTCCACCGTAAGCACAGTTTTCCCCGGATACATTCCTTCCGCACAGGCCGAAACCACAATACGTCCCGCGCTGCCGCCCAACCGGATTCTCACACTTGCACAGCCATGGTACATATGGATAAAATCAGCCTGATACGGCTCATTGGTCATCAGGTTCCCGTTATCCACGGACAGGATTTCCCCGTCCCCCTCAATCTGGAAACGCACCCTGGAGCTTTCCCGGAAATAAGGATTTCCCTCCTCGTCCTCCGCCCTTACAGTAAGCAGCATTTCATAGCCTCTCTCGGCAGGCGCCTTTATCTCTTCCCGGGTAAACGAAAGCCTCACGGAAGGCCCGGGAGTTTTGAGAACATGACAGCACACCTCTTCCCCGTTTTTATAACCCACCGCCTTTACACAGCCCGGCTGATAAGGAAGGAAGCCGGTAATCATCCGGTTCGGGCAGTCTGCCGGACGGGGCAGGAAAAATCTTTTCCCGTTCAGATACAGCGCCACTTCCTCACAATTGCTCGCTATCATATAGGGAATCACTGTTTTATGGAACTGTGGAAAATGCCAGTGGTCCGCATAAATCGGCATATCCCAGTGCTCCTTGACCCCTTCGTCCTCAAGGGAATAATCCATCACGGAAAAATGCACCATCGGTTCCTCATTCCAATAGCTCTTCAATAGATAAAATCCCGGCTTTTTCACAAGGTTGGTGCGGATCATTGCCCCGCTCCAGCCCTTCGCCGGATATCCCATGGATTCTCCCAGATAATCAATCCCCGTCCAGATCATCCCGCCGATTACATAATCCGCGGCAAAAGGCACCAGGGAAGGATTTTCATTGGTAAAATTCTGCATCTGCTCCGGATGCCCCTTGAAAAACTGGTAGATTTCCGTTCCCAGAATCAGTTTGTCAGGCATAGCCTCATGGATCATGGGATACCACTGCTCCTGATAATTACAGGAAATCACATCCACGATCTCCCCAATCCTGCAAATCCGTTCCACTCTTTCTCTGACGTCGTAAATTTCCGTATCGTCCGCTTCATCCACAAATTTCTGTATATCCTTGATTTGCGACAGATCCACATTGCTTTCCCGTTTAAAATGCGGGTTCATGGCGTAGGTTATCGGCCTTGTCGCATCCATGGTAAGCACATAATCCTTCAGCATTTTCAAAATAGCCAGCATGGATGGCTGCCCCTGATTTTCCACCTCGTTTCCCACGCCCCAGATAAAAATACAGGCGCGGTTGCGGTCGCGCTTCACCATGGCTTCCACATCTTTTTTCCACTCTGTTTCAAAATACCGGCCATACAGGCCGCCGGTCCACTTGTCAAAGCATTCCTCATACACATAAAAGCCCAGTTCATCACACAAATCCAGGAACTCCACGGAATGGGTATGGTGGGCGGCGCGGATGGAATTGCAGCCCATCTCCTTTAACAAAAGAAGCCTTTCCCTCCAGATTTCCTTCTTCGCCGCTATCCCTGCGCTTCCCGCTTCCTGATGCAGGCATACGCCCTTGAGAATCACCTTTTCCCCGTTGACAAACATCCCTTTTCCTGGAAGCAGCTCTATTTTCCGCAGCCCGATACGCATGGAAACCGTGTCCGCCGCCTTCTCACCGTCCATTAAGGACAAGGTAAGCGTATACAGATTCGGTTCTTCGGCAGACCACAGGCTTGCATTTTTTACATGAAATTCCAGTAATCCGTTTTCACCCTCGGCAATAATATCTTCCGCAAGAATGCCTTCTGCCATATTTTCAGCATCAGGGCATCTGTTATTCTGCGCATCGCCGCACACGCCCGTCAGGGAAAGGCTGCCTCTTACCCTTGCGTCCACGCCTGCTGCCACGCGTACCACTGCGCTGTCCCCTTCAAGCTCGGTATGTACCACAATTTCCCGTTCCTCCAGATGGGCGGCCTCCGTCTCCAGCAGCTTCACGGTACGGTAAATTCCGGCTCCGCTGTACCAGCGGTCCGCAGGGCTGGCCGTATTATCCACCCGGATGACAATACTGTTTTCCCCGGTTTTCAGGAACTGTGTTATATCCAGCCGGAAGGAACTGTAGCCATACTTCCAGCCTCCCGCTTCCCTTTCATTCACCCATATGGTGCTGTTTTCAAAAATACCGCCGAAATCCAGATAGTAGCAATAGCCTTCCTTTTTTTCCTCCAGCCGAAGGCTTCTGCGGTACCAGCCGATTCCGAAACGATCCCGGAAGCCCTGAGCCTCCCCCTGATCCATATCCCGGCAAAACGGCGCGCTTATGGCCCAGTCGTGGGGCAGGGTTACCGGCCGATAGCCCTTCTTCCCGTCAGCATCCAGTGTAAATTCCCATCCTTCCATGAGTTTGTAATCTGTTCTTGGCATTTTTTCTCAATTCTCCTTTTCCCTGATTTCCATCATACGCACTAACGCCGCAGTACAGTCCGCACGGTTCACTGCCGCATTTCTTTCATAACCATCCCATAACAGTCCCAGCCGTTTCGCCTCCTGCTCACAGGTCTGCATATCCAGCTCTCTTTTTCCTTCCGGCTGCAGGCTTCTTACCATGAATTCCGCCAGCTCGCCGCAGGTCAATCCATCATCCGGCCGGAACCGGTCCTCCGGTGTCGTCGTTTCATCCACCAGTCCTGCATCCAGCGCCGTCTGCACATTCTGTGCATCAAACTCATACCTGTAGATATCACAGAATCTTCCCTGATATCCCCGCTTTACCGGCATGGGCGCGGCCTTGAAAAACAAATACAGAAACTGTCCCCTGGGAATCTCATCAAAAGGATGGAAAAACAGGATGCAGGGATCCAGCAGCCCCTTTACCATCGCCTTTTTCAGTATGCCCTCCTGGGGAATCCCCTTACAGTCCGCATAAGGCAGCTTGGGCAAATCCGTAGGAAGAATGGGCCTTTCCTCCTTTTGGGCGCTGGACACCGTATCCGCAGGACGCAGCGATACATCCGGCTTCCAGGGTTTACCGGCAAAATCATTTCTCATGCCGCACAGCGGTTCCGCCTGCAGCCTCACAATTTCCTCTGCAATAAATCCGGCCGTCAGCAAAGCGCCGTAATCATTGGTATGGGTTGTATCCATAAAATAATCAGGAGTAATCTCCGGCCCCATATCGCACAGAGTCCGGAAGCTGCATGCATGCAGATCGATTACCGGCACATGCAGCTCTCTCCCTACTCTGAGGCAGCTTAGCGCATAATCCTCCAGCAAATCAAAATACCCATCCTCATTTTTTCCCGGAATCCTGGAAAGAGAGGTCACGATCATGGGATACGCTCCCTTTTCCCTGATTTGGCGGACGTATCTGCGTAAATTCGCCGCATACTGGTCAAATGCCTTCAAATACCGTCTCTTCTGATCGTTATGGCCGAATTCCATCAGAAAAATATCTCCGGGCCTTATATTTTTACATACAATATCCCAGTGCCCGTCATCCCGGAAGCAATTGGTTGTCAACCCGCCATGCGCCTGATTGCTGAAAGCCACACCGTCAAAATACTGAGGCAGATTCTGTCCCCAGCTGCCCCCGTTGATAATCGGATTATAGGGATACAACCCATCATAATCCGCAACCAGGGAATCTCCCGCGATAAACACGGTGGGAGCCTGGGCATCCTCTATTTTCAGCCCGCTGATCCTGGCTCTGCTTTTCCCTGCGCCCAGCACCGTCACATATACCGAGTTGTCCTCCTTTGCCCCTTCTCCCACCACCGGGATATATTCACAAACCCGGACATAAAACCGGCAGGAAAACACCTCTCCCGGCCGGATAACAATATCCCTTTTTATCAGGTTCCTCCTGCCCGTATATAGCATCAGCCCCTGCGCGCCTTCTCTGCCGCCCCTGATGGTCACCGTCACCGCATAGCTTCCGTTCCCCGGCACCGCCGCCCGGAACCGCAAAGGAAATCCCGCCTTCACTTCCACGCCGTCCGCACCATCCTGCCACAGCCCGGCTTCTTCTCCCTCCCCGGTGCAATACGTCTCCCGCGGATTCCATCCGCCCGTCCCGGTAAACCTGTCCGCCGCCCTCTCCTGAGCTGCCAATCCCAGGAATCCGTATCCCTTACTCTCATCATAATAATCCCCGGCAGACAGCCTGATACCTTCTCCACCCTCTGCAAAAGAAAATTCCCTGCTAAACATGAAAATACCTCCGTTTTTTCTATTCCCAGTCCTGTTTTCCTAAAAGGCCCGTTTTCTGCAACAGCCCAGAAACTGGACTGCCGCCATTTTCTTTATTATCATAAGTCAATTAATCTTATTTTTCTTTTGTTATATTGCTTATTACGGGAATTTTATTTATAATATTTTAGAAATATTGACCAAATGACGCCATAGCAAAATTCCGGATGGATTCTGCTCAGCTCCCGGACGGATCCTGGTTAAATCCCGGACGGATTGCGATCAACTTCCGGACGGATTGCGATGAAATTCCGGATGGATTCCGATTAAATTCCGGATGGCTTCCGACGAATCAAAACTCTACCATCCATCCGCATGCAGGTCCCGCTGCCATACGCCACAAAGGAGCCCCCATGAACAACAACCTTTATACCCCGGAAAAAATGATCCAGATAGAATACACAAAACACACCCAGGACTATGACATGGGCCGATTTCACTACCATAACGCCTACGAACTGCTCCTTTTGCAGGAAGGGGAATACACACTGATCACCCTGGATAACGCCTGCACCCTGAAAAAACATGATGTTTCTCTCATCACGCCCTACTGCATGCACAAATCCCTCGGCCGGGCAGGCAATGAAAGAACACTCATGTATTTTGACGAACGCTATCTGAACCGGTATTTCACGGAAAAAAGCCGTTCCCTTCTCCTGACATGCTTCCAGACAGGTCACCTCAGCCTTCCCCAGGAGCATTACGAGGAGACCCTTCAGCTCCTGTTCCAAATCCGTAGCTTTTCGGCAAAAAAGGATTTTGACAGCACCTACCCAGCCTTCGTCAGAATCCTTTCCCTGCTTACCCAAACCTACCGCCAGGCCGCAGGAGCAGAAGAAGAAACGCAAAAAACCAGCGCCCCCCTTATTGCCGAGCTTATCACCTATATCAATCAAAATTACAGTACCATCCGATCCCTGGATGACATTGCGGATCATTTTTATATTACAAAATACCATCTATGCCGCCTATTCCGCGCCGCCACCAAGAGCACCGTTATGGACCATCTAAATGGCATCCGCATCCTCCAGGCCTGCAGCCTTCTGGAAAATACAAGCAAAAGCATTACGGAAATCAGCTACGCCTGCGGCTTCCATTCCTCTGCTTATTTTTCCGACATATTCAAAAAGGCCCTGGGCATGTCGCCCAGAGCCTATCGTAAACTGAAATCATAATACATATAAACAGTCCAGGCCGGCGGGAATATAGGTGCAAAAGCGGGCGTTAAGCTTGCTTATAAGACCGTTTTTGCACCTATATTCGCATCGGATGAACATCCGATGCTTCTTGAATGGCAAAGCCATTCAAGAAGATGGCCGTCCCGAATATTGATATTCCTGAATAATTATATCTTTACAGGATGCTGCGAAAATCTCCCATCCCGGCTTCCTACAACGTATTCGCCCGGTGTTCAATGTTCCTCCGGAAATTCACCACCTGGTGATCATATTCCTGATCCATCAACGAACTGGTAATCATGAAATCCGCCGTCGCCCTGTTATTGGCAATGGGAATATCATATACCTGCGCGATTCTCAGAAGAGCCTTCACATCCGGATCATGGGGCTGCGCTGTAAGAGGATCAGAAAAGAATATCACAAAATCAATCCGTCCCTCAACGATTCTCGCGCCAATCTGCTGATCCCCGCCCAACGGGCCGCTGTTATATCCCTTCACAGGAAGCCCGGTCTTATCGGTAATCATCCTGGCCGTCGTCCCTGTCCCGCACAGGAAATGGTTCTTCAGCACATCCTTATGCTCCTCACACCAGGAAATAAGCTCCGGCTTCTTGCTGTCATGGGCGATCAGGGCAATGTTCTTCTGTTTCCCAATAGTCAGTGTAAGAAATTCTTCATTCATCATAAACGTTTCCTCCATGTTCCTTATTCTCCTCCTGCGCCGCAAGCAGCTTACGCGCCTTACGTTCCTCCTTCACACGGACCCGGAGCTCTTTAAAAAACTGCGTCAGCATATCACTGCATTGCTGCTCCAGCACCCCTCTTGTGACCTTAACCTGATGGTTAAACGAATCATTTTCCAGAATATTCAATATAGATCCGGCGCAGCCCGCCTTGGGATTCATACAGCCGATCACGACCTCGGGAATCCGGGCCTGTACGATAGCGCCTGAGCACATCTGGCACGGCTCCAGTGTCACATACAAGGTACAGTCCTCCAGCCTCCAGTCCCCGATTTTCCTGCTGGCCTTGTTAATGGCGGTTATTTCCGCATGCGCAAGTGTATTTTTGTCGGTATTGCGGCGATTGTAGCCTCTTCCTATTATTTTTCCTTCATGGACAATAACGCAGCCGATGGGGACTTCTCCTAAGGCATAAGCCTTTTTTGCCTGTGTCATTGCCGCCTTCATATATTTTTCCTGCTCGGTCATAGAATGGAAGTCCTTTCGTAACTATTCAGCCAGGTCAGCACACTTGCTGTACTGACAGTAAGAAAATGATTCAGGAGTGCCAAAATCCATCGCCGAAGGCGATTTAGGATGGATTTTGACAATAACTGTGAAGGGACGGACAGTTATGTCCTTTCTTCTTGTATCACGCCTCCGGGAGGTCTATAATAAAAGTCAATAAGACCCAAAACGACTTGCAGATAAATCATAGCAGGAAAGAGGAAAAAATGCAAATTAACGGATTCAATAAAACCACCCTTTTAGACTATCCCGGCCACGTAGCCTGTACTGTTTTCACCGGAGGCTGCAACTTCTGCTGCCCATTTTGCCAGAATGGTGATCTGGTCCTGCATGCGGGGCAGCTGCCGCAGATTCTTGAAGAAGAAATTTTCCAGGTGCTCAGAAAGCGGCAGGGAATACTTACCGGAATCTGTGTGACCGGAGGCGAGCCCACGCTTCAGCCCGATCTGGACATCTTTCTTTCCCGTGTAAAGGAACTGGGCTATCTGGTAAAGCTGGACTCCAACGGCTACCGCCCCGAGGTACTGGAATCACTGTGCGGCAGAAAGCTGGTGGATTATATTGCCATGGACATAAAATCCTCTCCTGAGAATTACACTAAAACCATCGGCCTGCCCGCGCTTGACATGGGCCGAATCCGGGCATCCGTGGATTTTATCCACTCCTGTGGGCTTCCTTACGAATTCCGCACCACAGTAGTAAAGGAACTGCATTCCGCCCGGGATTTTATTTCCATCGGTGAATGGCTGAAGGGCTGTGAAGCATATTTTCTCCAGTCCTATGCAGAAAGCGACGGTGTCATCTGCAAACAATTCTCCGCCTATGAAAAACCGGAGCTGGAAGAATTTATCCGGATTCTCAAGCCTTACATAGACAATGTAAATCTCCGGGGGGTAGACTGAGCGCCCCCGGAGATTCAGATACGTACACTCTTCATATAATAACCAAAACTGCCCGGTTCCGCAGGCGTCTGTTTGCCTTCAAAGGCTTCAAATCCAAACATCTCCGCCGCCATCTTTTCCCTGTCATAATAGACTCCCGGCACTCCGAGATAAAATTTCTCCACTCCTCCCACATTAAATTTTCCCAAAATAATATGCCTGTAATTATAATAGCCATGAAGCAGAAAGCTATTGCGCACCATCTTCTGGTACTCACTGCCCAGAATCACAAAGTCCCTCGGCGTAATGGACAGATACTGCCTTTCATCCGCAAAAGGGTGGACCGTGGGATACATATGACGCAGCTGCTCCCATTTATCCTCAAAAAATTCCTCCTGCATCAGGTCATCCCCGCTTTCTTTTGCAATACGTTTTCCTTTTACTGCCCCACTTTCTTTAGGGACGCCGCCTCCTGATACTCCGCCTTCGCTGCGGGACATTCCTTCTTTGCTGGGCATCCCTTCCTTGCTGGGCATCCCTTCTTTGCCGGGTATCCCTTCCTTGCTGGGCATCCCTCCCTTGCCGGGCATCCCTCCCTTGCCGGGTATCCCTCCCTTGCCGGGTATCCCTCCCTTGCCGGGTATCCCTCCCTTGCCGGGTATCCCTCCCTTGCCGGGCATCCCTTCTTTTTGAATTCCACCTCCCCCGAGGTCTCCACCTTCTGCTTTCGGCTCCTCTTTTTTTGATTCCGGTTCCCGTTTTTTTTCCTGTGGTGTAAACCTTTTGTGCATGCACCGCCTGCACAGCTTTTCCGCGGAAATGGCACCGTTCTCCATTACGGAATCCACAGCATCCCTATCAAGCTGGAACCCGCTCCGTTCCTCCGCTGATTCAGTATTCTTTTGTTTCTCCGTTAAAGGATTCTGGTACTGCAAAATCTCCGACCGACCTGCCTCTGTTTTTATCGCAGCCAAATGCTTTTCTTCCATATCGGCCATTTTTTGCTCAGGCATTTCTGTATCCGCCTGCAATACTTCCCTGCACTGTTCCCCGGCCTGGTACGGATCCGTTCTCTGAATTCCAGAATGATTTATCTCCTGTATTTGCTGGTCTGCCGGATGTAAAGCCACTTTCTGCATCTCAGTGAAGCTTAGCCCCTGCGTTCGCGGCTCAGCCTGGTACGTAACTGCTTCCGGAATTTCAGAAAAGCTTATTCCGCGCGTTCGCTGCTCTGCCTGGGGCAGGTCAATTTCCGGCATCACATTGGACGCCTCCTCCTGCAGCCTTTCATATTGCGCCATACCTGCCAGCGGGGGATCATATTTCCTTCTCTTCTCCTCCGTCACTGAAATATCCGCTGCCTTCAGGCACTCTTCTGCGCCCTTCCATCTGCCAATCACTTCCCTGCCCGGAGAAAGGCGTATTGTTATTCCGCAGATCTCCCCGAATTCCCGTCCGCCGCGGCTCACCCCGCCGGCTGTAAACTGTCTTTCATAAGATCCTGTCCCTCTTTTCAGCAGTACCTTATCAATCAAAGCACCTGTCTCGTCCCTCAAATCAAAGAAACCCGTGTCTGTCTCATACAGGCCCTTTATCTGCATGTTCCAGGTGATAGTATCTTCTGTCTCTTCTTTTCTCAGAAAACCCGCATTTTTTACCTTGCTGCCTGCTTCCATATAGTCTATGTATATAATTTGCCTGTTATAATACAACACCTTGTCCCTCCTTTATAGTCTCTATTGTATTCGGAGGTTGACCGGGATATGACTGGAATCTGCTTTTACTGAAGGATTCTGGAAATTGCCCGAAAATACGGCGCAAAAAAAACCGGGAAGGCATTTTTAGTATGCACTGGTGTGCACATGCTTTCCCGGTTCCATCTCATTTAATAACTGTCCTAAATCACAGCGTCTTACAAAATTCCATTCAGAAGCCTGCAGTTCCCGCTGCCTTGGACATTACTGGCTCATCAATAATCAATGCTCTCCAGATATTTCATATAGTTTACCACCATCAATGCAATCTTGAAGGTAAGCGCGTCATCGAATACCCTGATATCCAGCCCTGTGCTCTTCTGGAGCTTTTCAATTCTGTAAACCAGTGTATTCCTATGGATAAACAGCTGTCTGGAGGTTTCAGATACATTCAGGTTATTCTCAAAGAACTTGTTGATAGTGGTAAGAGTTTCCTCATCCATATCATAAGGTACATTGTCGCCAAAGATTTCTTCAATAAAAATCTTGCACAGATTAACGGGCAGCTGATAGATCAAACGGCCGATACCCAGCTTCGCATAGGAGATTACACTCTTCTCCGCATAGAAGATCTTTCCTACATCCATAGCCATCGTGGCTTCCTTGTAGGACTTGGATACCTCTCTCAGCTCTCCCACAACCGTACCGTAAGCTACACGCACGTTCATCATGGCTTCGCTGTTCATCATATCAACAATCATGTCTGCCGTCTTCTCGATGGTTTCCACGTCATCTTCTTTTTCCAGAGCTTTGATGAGAATAATATTTCTTTCATCCACCGCAGTGATATAATCACCATTCTGGCTTGAGAAAAGACTCTTCAGCATTTCCATCGCGCTGTTGTCTTTTTCAATTTTCGTCTCAATCAGATATACGATTCTGGGACATTCCACTTCGATATGAAGCTTCTGGGCACGATTGTAAATGTCCACAAGAAGCAGGTTGTCCAAAAGCAGATTCTGGAAAAAGTTATTACGGTCAAAACGTTCTTTGTATGCTATGATAAGATTCTGAATAGAGCTTACGGCAATTTTGCCTACCATGTAAACGTCGTCACTGGGACCCTGGGCTACAAGAATATAAGCCGGTTCCCCATCATCCAGGATTTTCAGAAGGTGCCGTCCACCTACTACCTGGCTGTCTGCCGGTGAAGAAGCGAAATTTTCAATAATATCCCTGGAAATATCAATCTCGTCTACCGTTGCTGCAACTTTCAGGCCTTCCACGTCGAACACGCCCAGGTCAACCTTGGTTATTGCACGTAATTCATCAATGCTGTTCTGTATTACTTGATTGGAAATCATCTCTCTTCACGTCCTTTCCTTGATACCATTAACTATATAGCAAAATTTGAAAATATGCAAGAAAAATGGCCATTCCTACATCATATTTTAAGTAAAAACGTTGTAAACACTTTTATTAGTGCAACAACCCCTTTCTTTTAGGTTTGCCTGAAATAAAGTATAAAATCACAATACCGTTGATTTCAGGAAAAAACCGGAGCACTGCCCCTGGCGGCGCCTTCTGCCCCCATTTTCGTCCAAAACATGAAAAAACGGGGCTATCAACTCGATAGCCCCGCCTGATTTTAATATTAGTTGGTGATAACCTGCTCTGTCTCTTTGTCGAAGATATGAATCTTTTCAACATCGAATGCAAATTTAACAGTATCGCCAGGTCTTGCTGTTGTACGGGAATCCACTCTTGCAGTGATAGGATAATCAGCAAGGTCAAAGTATAAGTAAACTTCTGCACCAAGCAGTTCGTAAACCTTAATGGTAGATTCAAATGTACATTTAGCTGTTTCGATGAACATCTGGGAATCATATACGTCTTCAGGACGGATACCAAATGTAACAGTCTTTCCTGCATAACCGCCTTCAATAACCTTCTTAGCTTTTGCGGGAGGCAGCGGAATAGATTTTCCAGCAATCTTCAGGGATGCATTTTCGCCGCTTACTTCAACAACAGCATCCAGGAAGTTCATCTGAGGAGAGCCCATGAATCCTGCTACGAACAGGTTCTGAGGCTTGTCGTACAGATTCTGAGGAGTATCAACCTGCTGAATAACACCGTCTTTCATAACTACGATTCTGGTACCCAGTGTCATAGCTTCTGTCTGGTCATGTGTTACGTAGATGATGGTTGTACCTAATCTCTGATGCAGCTTAGCGATCTCAATACGCATCTGAACACGCAGCTTGGCATCCAGGTTGGAAAGAGGTTCGTCCATCAGGAATACCTTAGGATTACGTACGATTGCACGTCCCATAGCAACACGCTGTCTCTGACCACCGGACAGAGCCTTCGGTTTACGGTCAAGAAGAGGGGTAAGGTCAAGGATCTTAGCTGCTTCTTTAACCATCTTATCAATTTCATCCTTCGGAACTTTTCTTAACTTAAGTCCGAAAGCCATGTTGTCATATACAGACATATGAGGATACAGAGCGTAGTTCTGGAATACCATCGCGATATCTCTGTCCTTAGGCTCTACATCGTTAACCACTCTGTCACCGATTTTCAGTTCACCGGAAGAAATATCTTCCAGACCTGCAATCATACGAAGTGTAGTAGACTTACCACATCCGGACGGTCCTACGAAGATGATGAATTCTTTATCAGCGATTTCCAGGTTGAAGTCTTTAACTGCTTCAAAACCGTTGGGATATACTTTGCAGATGTTTTTTAAAGATAAACTTGCCATTTAATTAGCCTCCCTATGTTATTTGTTTACATGTTTCCAGTTGAGTCCCTTCAACTGAGCCTGAAATAAGTATAACTTAAGCGACTTCTTTTGGCTATACCACAATTCCACAAAGATTTATCGCAACATTGTAAAATTTGCTAAGAAAAGGATAATGAAATTTTTAGGCCTGTCAACTTGCTGAATTCGGCATTCTGATCTTATACACTTTGACCATAATCCCCATCTTACGCGGTTTTCGACACCTTTCGTTCCTTTTCGCAGTACTTTTATTCCATTTTTCCGTTCATCTTTGTCTCGTAAAAGGCCACGCCGTTCTTGCCATTCCTCTTCACGGAATAAAGCGCACTGTCGGCAGCCTTATACAGCTCCTCAAAGGTTCTGCCGTCCCGTGGATAAACAGCAACGCCGATGCTGGCGGCCGGAGAATATTTCACATATTCCCCCACCTGGAAGTCTCCGAAAAATCTGTGAAGCCGCTGCGCCTCTTTAATAAATATGCTCTCTTCCTTAATATCTTTCATAAAAATAATAAATTCATCGCCGCCGGCACGTCCCACGATATCCGTTATCCGGCACTCTCCCCGCAGCCTTGTTCCCAGCTTTCGCAGAACTTCATCGCCGAATGCATGGCCCTGTGTATCATTTATTTTCTTGAAATTGTCCACATCCAGCACGAACAACAGCCCCTGGGAATCCGGATGCGTTTCTATATAATCTTTAATCAGATACTCCGTAGCAGTCTTATTGCTCAGATCCGTGAGCAAATCCTTGCTCGCTTTCTCTTCAAGTACTTTCTTATGCTCATTATAAAAATACTTGTTGATAAAATTTGTTATCAGGAGAAGCCCTGAAAACAGGCCTACTGTCAGCAGGATGCCAACAATGGTTTTTCTCACAGGAGCCAGATATTCATTCCTGCTGTTTGCCAGGAATTCTTCTCTCACCCCCACATAAAACCGCCAGTCGTTAATTCCCATGGGAGAAAAAAACAGTTCATAGCCCGCTCCGTCCATTGACACAGCAATCGTACCTTCCTTATATCCCTGTATTTTCTTCCAAGCGGTATCCGGAGATTCGTCCCCGTCAAATTCCGCTCTCCCCATTGCCTTCTTCAGGTTTCCTTCCGCCGCAAAATTCCCCGGATAACCACCCTGCGCCATAATTGTTCCGCCGCTGTCCGTCAGCAGATAAAAGGCTTTGTCCCCATAAGCCGGAAGCTCCAGCATCTCCTCCAGCCTGCAGGAGTCCAGATATACATAAAGCATACCCGATGTTTTTCCGTTTTCCCTGCATGGAACCGCAGCAATCAGCGCATTTTTCCCATCCGTCCCTTCATCCTGCCCGTAAAAAAAAGCAGTTTCCTCAAGCATGGAAAAATACGCCTCCCCGGAAAGCTCCCTGTCCCTTCCCCGGCTGTCCACGCCACTCCCCGACGGCCCGGCATATACCGCCAGGTATGCATCCGTATTGTCTGCCAGCGCACCAAGCAGCCGGACGCTCTCCTCCCGGTCCTGCAGCCCCGCCTTCCCCAGAAGGCTCCCGATGGGCGCAGCCGTCTCAGCCAGCCCGGAAAGCCTGGTCTCCACCTGATTTCCCCGATCCTCTGCGGCTAAGATAAACTTTTTCTCTATGTAATCCCTGGCCTCGCTGCGGCTCCTGACATAAAAGCTCCCCAACACATAGGCAGACAGAATAACGAAAATCAGCGCCAGTCCCAACAACTGGAACAGCGCTGATTTCTTGGACGAATCCTTCATAGCTTCCAATTCCCCCAAAAATCAATTTCGTTGCGAATGCTATTATTATTCATTGTCCTGCAATTCTGTAATTTCTTCTGTCTGGGCGGAAGGTGCATCCTCCGCATTTTCTTCTGCCTGTATATCCTGCTCCGCCTGCGCGTTTTCTCTGAGGGCCTTCTGCTTTTCTTCCTCTTCCTCACGGATGAAGGAAAGCGTCTCCAGCTCATCGGAGGTTTCCTCTTCCTCCTCCGGCTCAAAGCGCTTGAAAATCTTTACGAACAACATGCTTGCCACATAGGCCGGCACGGAAAATCCGAAAAGTATCAAAAGCGGCATTGCCTGCAAGGTAACCAGAAGAAGCACTGTGGGAATCAGGTTGATGATAATTAACAGGATGGTCTTGGGCAGGTTCAGAACGCTCATCAGGAAGGAATTCCTGATAGTATTCTTCACGGTGTTCTCAAACCGCGACAAAACCGGGAATATGTAAATCATCGTGAAAAGATAAATCACCGCCACAATCGTAATCAGCACCATAATTACCTTGCCGAAGGATACGGTGGAATTCCTCAGTATCATGAAATCCCCAGCAAATATTATCCCTACCACAAGGGCAATCAGCCATATAATCGTTGCCTGCTTGAAGTTCTCCTTAAAGGATTTAAAATAACCCTTCACTATGTAGCACTCTTCATTCTTAACCATCTTAATGGTCATATAATAAAGCGCCGTCATCGCATCCCCCGCCGTAATAATCGGTAAACAGCAGAGCAACGTTAAAAGATTCAGAATCATTAAATCCGCCATCTTTGACAAAAAAGTCATAAGAGGGCTGTCCAAGTTAAAAAATCTACCCATTTGTAATTCTCCCTGTATCTATTATCGTCCCGGACTAAATGACTGCCCGCAGACACCTACATTAGATATCATACTACGCAACCAGCTTTCGTGCAAATAAAATTTATATAAATAGGTATTGGCCGAGGAGATAGTTTGTGATTTTGGGGCGGCGGGGATGGCGGGTGGGGACCTGAGGGCAGGGGGAGGTTTTTTGCCGTACCAGTCAGACCGGGCATTTCGATGAACCTTGGCAAAAATTGTTTCAGGAAAGCCTTCAACAATTTTAAGTTTCATCTCCATGGCCTGAAAAGGTACGGCAAAAAACCTCCCCCTGCCCTCAGGTCCCCACCCGCCATCCCCGCCGCCCCAAAATCACAAACCATCTCCTCGGGAGGAACGCTTCCAATATAAACCTGATATCCAGAAATACGTTCTCCGCCAAATTTCAGGATATATATTACCAAAAAACTAAAAAGTCAGCCATTAATCATTCTTAATATTTCCGAACAAACCCAAACCTTCCGCATTCTCCGCTTTTTTACCTGAAAAAAATGTGCAGTAAGACGCGGCCACTTCCTCTGTGAGAGCCAGCGGTTCCTGTGGCGTAAGGCCGGGGCGGGCGTTGGGGCTGGGAAAGGACGGCGGCCTGCGGGGCAGGTGTTTTTTCACGTACCTTTTCAGACCATGGAGATGAAACTTAAAATTGTTGAAGGCTCTCCTGAAACAATTTTTGCCAAGGTTCATCGAAATGCCCGGTCTGACTGGTACATGAAAAAACACCTGCCCCGCAGGCCGCCGCCCTTTCCCGGCCCCAACGCCCCCCGGCCTTACGCCACAGGAACCGCTGGCTCTCACAGACCGGGAGGCCAATCCCTACTCCACCAAATTTTTCAAAGTGAGGTTGTTTTCGAGGGCGTAGGCATTTTCCAGGGTTTCGTGGGCGATGGACTGCATGGCCTCTACGGTGAAGAAGCCCATGTGGGAGGTGATGAGGACGTTGGGGAAGGTGGTGAGCCTTGCCAGGTTGTCATCCTGGATGATTTCGTCTGAGCAGTCTTCGTAAAAGAGGCCTTCCTCTTCCTCGTATACGTCCAGGCCGACGCCGCCGAATTTTTTGGCCAGGAGGCCGTTGATCAGGGCCTGGGTGTCAATGAGGCCGCCGCGGGAGGTGTTGACCAGGTAGGCGCCGTCTTTCATTATGGATATGGTTTTTTCGTTGATGATGTGGTGGGTGTCCGGGGTGAGCGGGCAGTGGAGGGACAGAAAATCTGCTTTGGAAAGGAGCTCCTCCAGGCTGACATATTGCACGTCCAGATTGGAGTTGGGATAGGGGTCATAGGCGAGCACGTTCATGCGGAAGCCATGGAAAATGCGGATCATGGCCTGGCCGATTTTTCCCGTTCCGATGACGCCCGCTACTTTATGATACAGATCGGTTCCCATGAGGCCGTTGATATTCATGTTGAATTCACGGGTCCTTCCGTAGGCTTTGTGGGTAAAACGGTTGACGGTAAGCAGCATTGCCATGGCAAATTCGGCAACCGCTTCGGGCGAATAGCTGGGCACGCGCAGTACCGCTACTTTTCCTTTCGCAGCCCGGGTGTCCACATGGTTATATCCCGCGCTGCGCAGAAGCAGCGCCTTTACCCCCATTTCATGGAGCGTGTCTATCATCTGCGCATTCACATGGTCATTTACAAAAATACAGACGGCATCATAGCCCTTTGCCAGAAAAACCGTCTCCTCACTGAAGGGCAGTTCAATAAAATATATTTCATATCCGTAATCCTTCGCCATCGGTTCAAACCAGATGCGATCATACGGTTTTGTGCTGAAAAAAGCGATTCTCATAAAAAAAGCCTTCCTTTCCCCTAAACATACTTTTATTTTTGTTTAGTGTACTCAAAGGCTCTTTTTTTATTCTTTTGTTGTCAGGATCAGGGCAGCATCCTGGCAAAAAAGCTTTTAATGCTGTCAACCATGTCGTGGAAGAAGTCGCGGACTGCGGATTTGGCGCCTTCCACAACAGCTTCTTTCACGGGTTCCACCACGTTTTCCTGAATGGCTGCATCGGCGCTTTCTTTCAGCTGATCTCCATATTTTTCATAAAGCTCCTGGGCTTTGGAAAGAATGGCGTCAGGATCAAGCCCCAGCTGATTTATCTGTTTGATGAGAGCGGCGATCTGGTCCTTCTGATCATCGGTCAGAGTGATCTGCAGTTCTTCTTCGCATTCGGTGATTGCACTGCTAATATCCTCGTCGGTTTCCAGTTCTCCTGCGGCCAGCTTTTCTTTCATTTTTTCCAGGAGGGCTTTCTGGTCGTCGGTGAGGATGGATTCCAGATCCTGGGAGGGCTCCGTATGAAGCGCCTCATTTCCCGGCTGCAGCTGCCCGGCGGATATTTCCGTGGCGGGCGCTGCGGTCAGGAGTATGGCGGCCAGCAGGGCTGTGCCTATGGCAGGTGCGTGTTTCTTATGGTTTTTATTTTTAAATCTTTGACTGGTTCTGTTTCTTTCCAATATATTACTTCCTTCTTATTTACCGGGGCTGTTGCCGGCGGTTGCGGTTTATGAATTTTTAGCGGCCGCGGTGCGTCTGACCCATTCATAGATATCCTTCCACACCATTTCCCGGTCGCTTTCGTTTACCAGCTCGTGTCTGTCGTCTTCATACAGCTTGATATTCACGTTCGTCATGCCCAGCTCCCGGAAGGAACGATATACGCCTTCCACAGCTTTTCCGTAGTCCCCCACCGGATCTTTCGTTCCTGACATGAAGAGTACGGGCAGGTTTTTCGGCATTTTTTCCAGGCGCGTTTTGTCATGGAGACGGTCAATCAGTTCAAAGAGCGTGGCAAAGCCCCCAAGGGTAAAGGTGAAGCCGCAGAGGGGATCCTCATTGTATTTTGCAACCTCCACGGAATCCCTGGAAAGCCAGTCCATGGCGGATACGGGGTGGGAAATTTTCTTATTGTAGCTGCCGAAGGCCAGTGCGTTAACCAGGGCGCTTTTATGCTTTTCTCCCTGGAAAACGGTGAGGAACTTCACCAGCTTTTTGGAAAAGCCCAGCAGGGCCCTGGGCTGCATCCCGGTTCCCATGATGATTGCACCGTCAATCCCGGTGCCGTAAGCACACAGGTAATTCCTGAGGATGAAGGAGCCCATGCTGTGTCCCAGCATCAGATAGGGGACGCCGGGATTTTCCTCCTGGATCATTTTTTTCAGGCGGTGGACGTCCTTAACCGCCGTGGTTGCAGGATCCTGGCTGCAGAAATAGCCGTAGGGATGGCTGCTGCCAGTGTGCTTTTCATCCCCCTTATTATATATGCTCTTTCCATGGCCCAGATGATCATTTCCCACCACCAGGATGCCTTTTTCCGCCAGGAAAACGGCCAGTCTGTGGTAACGGTCAATGTATTCGGCCATACCGTGGACAATTTGCAGAATGCATACCGGCCTGCCCTCGGGCAGCCATTCCACAGCATGGATCTTTGTGAGTCCATCTCTGGAGTCGTAATAAAATTCCTTTTTTTCCATTGCGTAACCCTCCTTTACCGTATCTCCCCCTAAAAACGTTCCCTTATACTGCTGCTTCTCAACAGATTTCCGCGCCGGCCGGCATCTCTTTTTCGGGAGCTACCAGCGCCAGGTTTCCTTCCGCGTCCTCAGCGCACAGGAGCATGCCCTCGGATACGATGCCCGCCAGCTTTGCAGGCTTCAGGTTCACCAGAACCATAACCTTCTTACCAACCATTTCCTCTGCGGAATAGTTGGACTTGATGCCGGATACGATCTGTTTTACCTCGCTGCCGATGCGTACCTGGGAGCAGAGAAGCTTCCTGGACTTCTTCACTTCCTCGCAGGCGATGATTTCCCCTACCTGGAACTGCAGCTTTGCAAAATCATCATACGTGATTTCCGGTTTTCTTTCGATATCTATCACCGCGGGCTGTTCTTCCCCGGCTTCTTCCTCAGCAGGGCCTTCTGTCTCCGCCTTCCTTGCGGCAAACATGGCTTCCGCCTTTTCCACCACTTCCTTTGCATCCAGTCTTGCAAACAGGATTTCCGGCTGATCCGTCACTTTGTTCCCGCTGGGGTAATGGCCGAAAACAGCGCATTCCTCAAAGGAAGGAAGGACAGTGTTCAGCTGCTGTGCAATCCTGGCAGAGGTTTCGGGCATATACGGCTCCAGCAGGGAAGCGCCGATGGTGATGCTTTCTACCAGGTTGTAAAGGACGGTGGCAAGACGGTCCTTCTTTGCTTCATCCTTTGCCAGTACCCAGGGCTCTGTTTCATCAATATATTTGTTGCAGCGTTTGAACAGGGAGAAAATCTCCGTCATGGCGTCAGCCACACGCAGCTCCTCCATTTTCGCGCAGATCTTTGCATAGGTGCCGGTCACCACGGACTTGAGATCCTCGTCCACAGCTTCCGCAGCGCCTCTGTCCTCCACCACGCCGCCGAAATATTTATTGCTCATGGAAATCGTACGGTTTACCAGGTTGCCAAGCGTGTTGGCCAGATCGGAGTTGATTCTTTCCACAATCAGCTCCCAGCTGATAACGCCGTCGTTTTCAAAGGGCATTTCATGAAGCACGAAATAACGGACGGCATCCACGCCGAAAAAGTTCACAAGGTCGTCCGCATACATTACATTTCCCTTGGACTTGCTCATCTTGCCGTCACCCTGAAGCAGCCAGGGATGTCCGAATACCTGCTTCGGCAGCGGCTCTCCCAGAGCCATGAGGAAAATAGGCCAGTAGATGGTATGGAAACGGATAATGTCCTTTCCGATCAGATGCAGGTCCGCGGGCCACAGCTTCTTGTACTGCTCGCTGCTGTCTCCGTCCGCATTGTAGCCGATGCCGGTAATATAGTTGGTAAGGGCGTCCAGCCATACATAAACCACATGTCTGTCGTCAAAATCAACCGGGATGCCCCATTTGAAGGAGGTCCTGGATACACACAGGTCCTGCAGGCCCGGAAGAAGGAAATTGTTCATCATCTCGTTTTTACGGGAAACGGGCTGAATGAACTCCGGATGGTCGTTAATATGCTTAATCAGCCTGTCCGCATATTTGCTCATTTTGAAGAAATAGGCCTCTTCCTGGGCGGGCTTTACTTCTCTGCCGCAGTCCGGGCACTTGCCGTCCACCAGCTGGGATTCGGTCCAGAAGGACTCGCAGGGGGTACAGTAAAGGCCTTCGTAATGTCCTTTGTAAATATCCCCCTGATCATACAGGCGTTTGAAAATCTTCTGTACCTGCTTTACATGATCCTCATCTGTGGTACGGATAAATTTATCATAGGAGGTTCCCATGAGATCCCACAGGCCCTTCACCTCCCCTGCCACGCCGTCCACATAATCCTGCGGCGTCACACCGGCTTCCTGGGCCTTCAGCTCGATCTTCTGCCCATGCTCGTCCGTTCCTGTCTGGAAAAATACATCGTAGCCGTCTTTTCTTTTAAATCTGGCAATGCTGTCCGCCAGCACGGCCTCATAGGTGTTTCCAATGTGCGGTTTGCCTGAGGTATAGGCAATGGCGGTAGTAATATAATACTTTCCTTTACTCATTTTCTAAAATGCTCCTTTCCTTTCTTTCCCCACGTCAACAAAAGCCCGCCCTCTTATTTTTAAGCTTTAGTTAAAAAATAAGAAGACGAGCCTACACCCGCGGTACCACTTCTGTTCACCCTATCCTCGCGGATACGGTCTCTCCGGGTACGTAAAGCCTGCCTTCTATGCTCATTGGCATGGACTCGGCTTTTTCTACCCTGCCGCTGTAACAGGCGGCGCCTGTCGCAGCCTTGCCCCCGGCTGTCCCGGCGGTTCGGTGCGCTGCTCCGAAGCCATATTCCATCCGCTTTGGCCTGATCCCTCGCAGCTGCAGACGGCGCTCCCCGCCTGCGGGATCTTCTCTGTAAGGCTTCCCTGAATGTACTCTCTTCTTCACTGCTTTTATACGTTTATAAAAGTCTGGCCGGCCCTCCGGCCGATTAACTTCAGATTATCACAATCATGTCCGGTTGTCAAACCTCGCCCGCGCCGCAGAGGCCGTCCGGCAGCCAGGTCTGGTTTTCTCCAAGTTTCACGGCAAAAATCCTGCCCCGGTCCGCATCATATTTGGCCTGGTGGTATTTAAACAGCATTCTTCCGTCCTCCCACACGCCAAGGATTTCTATTTTTCCGGTACGGTGGGACATGACATATTTAAAGCCCTTTCCGAAACCGTTCTGCATCTGTTTCGCACGCTCCACAATCTCCGCACCCTTAAGGATCGGCACCTGAAAATGGGTTCCCACTCCAGAAACGGGCCTGCACTGGAAAATATAATAAGGAATCACGCCAATAGCCGTCAGTCCTTTAAGCAGCCCCCCAAGCACATCGGGGTCATCATTTACACCCCGCAGCAGCACCGTCTGATTTTTCACGGAAATGCCCGCGTCAAGGAGCATCCTCACCGCTTTTTCTGATTCCTCCGTTATTTCCGCAGAATGATTGAACTGCGTCACCACATAGATTTTCTTTTTCCTGTCATAACGTTTCAACAGCTCCACAAGCTCCGGATCCAGGGTGATCCGGAAAGGAAAAGTAACCGGCGTACGCGTCCCTATACGAAGGAAATCCAGCTGCTCCATAGATGAAAGCACATCCAGGAAGTGTTCCAGAGCCTCATTGCTGTTAAGCAGCGCATCTCCCCCGGAAATAAGCACATTGCTTATCTCCTTATGCTCCCTGATATAATCTGCCGCTTTCTCAAAATTATCCGCCGTCTCCTCCTCGCTGATACCTACAAGGCGCTTCCTGAAGCAGTGCCGGCAGTACATGGCGCACCGGTGAGTGGAGAGGATCAGGGCGGTTTCCCCGTATTTATGCTGCAGGCCCGGAAGTCTGGTGTTTTCCGCTTCCCCGCTGGTATCAAACTTCCCCGTCATGTCGTTTTCTTCCAGAGAGGGGATGCACATACGCCGGATGGGATCCTTCGGATTGTTCCAATCAATCAGTGACAGGTAATAGCGCGGGACCGACATGGGGAAGCGCTCTAAAATCCGCTCCACCTCCTGCTTATGCTCCCCGTGCAGGTGCATAATGTCTTCCAGTTCCCCGGCATGCGTCACATTGGTTTTCAGCATTTCTCTCCAATCCATAGTCACTCCTTTCCGGCAGACGGCCGCGCCTCTGCCTGCTGAACTGTTACCTGTCTTCTCTTTACCAATTATTTACGGCATGCTCCGCAAAGGATATCACATCCTTTACTTCCAGACATGTGCCGTCGTCAAGCACCGCCTTTCCTGTAAATTTTCCGAACATCTGATGGCAGCAGTTATTTACCCAGAGCAGCTTTATGCTCGTGGTTCTGTCATAGCAGGGAGTCAGCGTCAGATCAAGACGTCCTTCCCTGTCCGTCAGATGCCAGGGATCCATATATTTATCTCCCAGCCTGAAGTCCACCTTCCCCAGCTTATGGGCCTCGCCTTTGTAAAAAAGCATGTTCTCGCTGGCAGTATCGGTGTTGCCAAAGCCGCATCCCAGGTTAAAGCCGAACATCTCTCCGTCCAGCCGGCCGCTTCCGTTGCTCCAGTACCATTCATTATGGAAGGGCCACACGCCTCTGCCCCAGTCAAGAATGCCGAAGGAATTTTTTCTGTCAAACCGCCATTCCCTGTCCCCGGATTTTACATAGCCTTCCGCCGTCATGCAGTTGATTTTATGGTTATAATAAAAAGCGCGGGCGTATTCGTCAAAGGGCAGATTAATCACCAGGGAATTGGGATTCTGCCGTTCCAGGCGGATTTTAACCTCCACATTTCCCCAGCGGCAGGTCAGGACACGCTTCTGGTTTTTGGTCTGGAAACGCATGAGAACGCCGCCCTTTTCATAGGAAAGGGTATTGTCCTTTTCCGCGTCCGTCGGCATATGGAGAGAGCCGAAGGGCAGCACCAGGATTTTATTCAGATCCAGAAGCTTTTCCCCTTTGATAAAATCAAACAGCATCAGGCTTACCTGTCCCGCATAGGCGGCGTGTCCTATGGTAAACTGCAGGCACAGCCTTTCATTGGATATCTGATAAAAATCCCATTCTTTAATGCGCCACGCAGGCGCCTTGATTGCCTTTCTGTCATACACCAGCGTGCTTTTTCTGGAATAGCCCGGTATGGGGCGGCCCTTTTCATCCAGTACCGGCCCTTTTTTCAACAGTTCTTTTTCCATATCCAATCTCCTTTCTTCCATGGCGGCCAGGATGCGGGGCTTATTCTGCCCGGCCTTGCCATGGCTCTTAACCCCTTTGTCTCACTTTCTGCAGGCGTCCCGCCGCTGCCAGCGGAATCAGGGTAAACAATGTGAGCAGCGCTGATACCAGAAACAGGCTTGGCGCAGGAACCATGCCCATAGTGCCGCTGACCTCCATTTCCACTCCCATCCGGTTGATTACCTGCGTGGCTATGGCAGGGCCTGTTATCATGGGGATACAGACGAAGAAAATCTGCTTGATTCCCTCAAACTGGCCTCTCTGCTCCTCCGGATACAGATTTTTCATCCAGGCCGTCAGAGACTGGAGCACAAGTATGTAGCCGATGCCTGCACCGAACACGCCCGCCAGCAAAATTATCAGGTTCTGCGACAGGCTGACCAGTATCAGACCGGCAGTATTGCACAGAAGCGCCGTAAAAATCACCTGCGGCGCCTTTCCCTTATCAATAAAGCGGGCCGCGGGAATCGTCATCACCGCAGCAGCCAGCAGTCCCACGCCCTGGATTATCCCGGTCATACCGTAGTCATATCCCAGATAATTGACAAAATAAATCGTAATGTATGGGAAATAAACATTAAATCCGATAAAATACACCGTCATCACCAGAAAAACCCAGAACAGCTCTTTATTCCCCCTTACCGTCTCCCAGTTGAACACGGTGAGGAACTGATGCCAGAAGCCCTTCTCATCCCGTTTTGGATGCAGCGTGGGCGAATCCTCCAGAGTAAACAGGGCCATGACGCCCACCACAGCCACCAGGCCGCCCATCAGGCCAAAGAAGGCAAAGAAATCAATCTGATCGATAATAAGCCCGGAAACCACCGCGCCGAATATGGTGGCGAACACGGGCATAACCGCCAGTGCGCCTCCCAGCTTTCCCCGGTTATGTTCATTGGAAATATCCGTCGTCCACGGCCCGAAGCCGCCGTCATTTCCCACGGATCCAAAAAAGCTCATAACCGCATCCGCCAGCACAACGCATGCGGCCGCAATGAACAGAGGGTTCTTGGGTATCATTTCCGTAGCCCCGAAAATAAAGGTGAAAATTCCCCAGAGAATATACCCGATGCAGATAAAAGGCTTTCTTTTCCCCTTCCTGTCTCCCCATGTGCCCACCAGGAATGTGCAGAATGTGGAAACAGCAGCGCTCACACCCACCATCCAGGACACAATCGCCGGCTCCGGCGCAATTTTGTCATAAACAAAGGTATTGAACCAGGAATTTTCAATATTCCAGCAGATCTGCCCCGTCATCCCCAATATCCAGATTAAAATCCAGTTTTTACGGCTTATTTTCCCCATTAAAAGCCCCCCTGTTCCCGTCATGCTGTTTTACTGTGTCTTTACTCTTATCTTACTCTGATTACCAGGCTTTTTCCATAGAAGAATCCTGAATTATTTCTTTGAACGGTACTTGACGGCGAAGGACGTAGAAGACCGAAAATTTCCGTTTTATTGTATTTTGCCATTCAGCATGGTAAAATAAGGCCTGAAGAGCCTGTCTGCCTCCGAAGGTTTTTTCAGAACCAGACAGGAAGCATTTTACGGCTGCCCGATTTTGGAAGGCTCAATTTCCCGCAGCTGCAGATATTACATCAATCTATATCAAATACTTGCCGTAACCTGGCAGAATGGAGGAAATAATGAGCAGAAAAGTTGTTTTAGCCGGCGGCTGCAGAACCGCAATCGGCGTTATGGGCGGCGCGCTTTCCACTGTACCCGCAGCTGACCTGGGCACCATCGTGATTAAGGAGGCCCTGAACAGGGCAGGAGTAAAGCCTGAAATGGTTGACGAGGTATATATGGGCTGCGTTATCCAGGCAGGACAGGGGCAGAATGTCGCCAGACAGGCCGCCGTGAACGCCGGTATCCCTGTGGAGGTTCCTGCAACCACAATTAACGTATTGTGTGGGTCCGGACTTCATTGTGTCAATCTGGCCGCCAAGCTGATTGCCTGCGGCGATGCTGATATCATCGTTGCCGGCGGTACGGAGAACATGTCCCGCGCACCTTATCTGGTACAGCAGGGCCGTTACGGCTACCGCATGGGCAACGCCCCCCTGGAGGATGCGCTTCTCAAGGATGCCCTTACCGATGCCTTCCATGGCTACCACATGGGCATGACCGCAGAGAATATATGTGACCAGTGGGGACTGACCCGTGAGCAGCTGGATGAATTCGCTGCAAACAGCCAGCAGAAATGTGAAGCGGCTATGGAAGAGGGACGTTTTAAGGATGAAATCGTGCCCGTTGAAGTAAAGACGAAAAAAGGTTCCGTTATCGTTGACACGGACGAAGGCCCCAGAAAGGGCGTTACCGCAGAAGGCCTTGCCAAATTAAAACCGGCCTTCAAAAGAGACGGCGGACTTGTGACCGCAGGAAACGCTTCCGGCATCAACGACGGCGCTGCAGCCATCATCGTCATGAGCGAGGAAAAGGCAAAGGAGCTGGGCGTTACCCCCATGGCTACCTGGATCGGCGGAGAACTGGCAGGCGTGGATCCCTCCATTATGGGAATCGGACCCGTTGCCGCCACCAGAAAGGTTCTGAAGAAAACCGGCATGGAAATCGGGGATTTTGACCTGATTGAAGCAAACGAAGCATTCGCCGCCCAGTCCGTGGCAGTGGGACATGATCTGGGCTTTGATCTGAGCAGGCTGAATGTAAATGGCGGCGCAATCGCCCTGGGACACCCCGTAGGCTGCTCCGGCTGCCGTATCCTGGTTACGCTTCTCCATGAAATGCAGAAGCGCGATGCAAAGACCGGCCTCGCCACCCTCTGCGTTGGCGGCGGAATGGGTTGTGCTGCAATAGTGAAACGGGATTAACCGCTGATCTCAGTTTTTCCCGGAAGGCCAAAAATCCCCAAAGGCCAAAAAGGCCTGCGGGGATTTTTATATATTCCGTTTTTTATACGCTGACATGTGAAACTGAACTATTCAATGGAGGAAGACCAATGATACCTGACAGAACCACCTCAATGCAACTGTTGAATGAAGCCTATGAACTAAATCCAGGACCGTGGAAAGCCCATTCTCTCGTCACCGCGGAATGTGCGGAAAAAATCGCCGCCTGCTGCCCCGGCATGGATAGCGAAAAAGCCTTTATCCTCGGCCTTCTCCATGATATCGGAAGACGCTTCGGCGTGACACAGCTGGCCCATGTCATCAATGGCTACGACTATCTCATGAAGCTGGGCTTCGATGAACCCGCGCGTATCAGCCTCACCCATTCCTTCGCCGAAAAGGATATACATACCTATATCGGAAAGCCGGATGTTTCGGAAGCGGATTATCAGCGAATATTGAACCTCATCGCTTCCTTTGATTACGATGATTATGACAGGCTGATCCAGCTGTGCGACAGCATTGCCATGGCCGAAGGCCCCGCGGATATAGTCACGCGAATGAGCGACGTAAAAAACAGGTATGGCTTCTATCCCCAGAAAAAATGGGACAAGCATCTGGAACTGCAGAAATATTTTGAGGATAAAATGGGAAAAAGCCTCAATGAAGTGTTGTCCTGCCAGACCTCAAATCAACAGACACAATAATAACCGCCAGGCTTTTCCAGCTTTTGGATAATTACCCTATTTCAGGAGGTGAGATCTTTTGAGACACGAACGAGGTATCAGCTCAGTACAGTTTATGTAATCTGTCGGCAGATTGTACTGAGTACTATAGTTCAGGCCCAGACTCGGAAAGAGCTGCAGCCTATGCATCCATATCTTTGCCGGCAGGCATAACTGTACTTATTCTGCTGCTTTATAAATCACAGAAGGTACAGGAGTACAGATATGAAATATTTACAGGAAATAATAAAGAAAAATAAAATATGGATCATAATTTATATTATACTGGGCATCGGCTTATCCTTTCTGGCGAATTACAGCGTCAGTTATTTTCAAAAGCTGATTGACCGTTTTACGGCCGGGACGCTTACCCTGTCCGGCATTCTTTTTTACTGCGGGCTCCTCCTGATTCTCTGCATCGCAAGTTATCTGGATGAGTATCCCCACCAAAAGCTGAATAATGGAATCTATCTGGATTTAAAGCTTATGGCTCTGAAGAAGACGAGCCGCATTGATTATCTTGCCTATCAATCTCTCGGAACCGGGAAGCTGATACAGCGAATTGAAAACGGTTCCACGGCCGGGCGGAACATTTTGTTTGAGTTCTGGTTCAGGATTGCGAAGGAGCTGCTGCCTTCCGCTCTGTTCAGCATGTTTTTTATTTACAGGCTCAACCATGTGATCGCATATACTGTGGCCTGCGGCTATCTGCTGGTCTTTTTGATCACGAATCTGCTGCTGAAGCTGCTTTACCGGATGAAGGAACGGATGCTGGATAACGAAGAGCTGCTGAATCATTATCTGACCCGCGGCTTTATGGAGATGGTGGTTTTCCGGCTGAACCGGCAGTTTTCCCGGGAAATACATAAGGCGGAGCGCTCAAAGGATGAAATTGTCCGCTCCAAAATCGGTATTTCCTTTATTCATGAGGCCTTTTTTGCCGCCTTTGCAGCACTGATCATCCTGATTAAGGCTGCCCTCATCATTTATGCCTGGTATACCCGTTCCATATCCATCGGAGCCGTTGTGGCCCTGATTACTTTGGTGGATAATGCCTACACGCCCATTGCCATTTTCAATGTTTTATTTGTCCAGTACCGTCTGGATACGGCCGCCTTTAAAAGATACACCTCATTTCTGGATTCTCCCGAGGATCTTCAGCTGCAAAACGGCAGCGCCATGGCATCCTTTCATGGGAATATTATGGTGAAGCGGCTGGATTTTACCTATTCGGGAAGACAGATTCTGCGGGGACTTTCTCTTACAATAGCCCCCGGCGAAAAAATTGCCCTGGCGGGAAGCAGCGGCTCCGGCAAATCCACGCTGGTAAAGCTTCTGGCCGGGCTGCTTAAGCCGGATCGCGGCCAAATACTGGTTGACGATCAGGAGCTGCGCTGTGTAAAGCTGGACGATTACTACAGGCATATTGCTTATATTCCCCAGGAAAGCCCTGTCTTTGACAGCACGCTCCGTGAAAACCTGATATTCGATTCCACCCTGCCGGATGCAGATCTGATCCGCGCCCTGGAAAAGGTCCAGCTTCTGAAATGGTTTCAGGGGCTGGAGGATGGCCTGGATACCCAGCTGGGTGAACGGGGCGTCAGGCTGTCCGGCGGAGAACGGCAGCGTCTGGCCCTTGCCCGGCTGTGGTTTTCCGATGCCAGGCTCATTATACTGGATGAATCCACCTCCGCCATGGATAACCTGACCGAAGAGCTTGTAATGAAGGAGGTGCTCGCCCTGGTGGACGGCAGGAATATCATTGCCATTGCCCACCGGCTGAATTCCGTCCGTGCCTTTGACCGGATTATCCTGCTCAGGAATGGGGAAATTGTGAAAGACGGAAACTTTGAGGAGCTTGCTCCAATTTGCTGAAACCATATCCCTATAAATATATAATGTAATAAAAAGGCCTTTGGACGCTGTAAAGGATTCTTCCTCAGCATCCAAAGGCCTTAACTATCGCATATAGCTACTATTTACAGTATCCGGTCTCCAAATCCACCACGTTGCGCAGCGGTTCCCCTGCCTGAAAGCGCTTCAGGTTTTCCGCGAATATTTCCGCGATCTGCTGCAGCGTTTCCGGCAGCGCATAGCCGCCTGAGATATGGGGTGTTATGATGGCATTCGGTGCCTTCCAGAGAGGGTGGTCCGCAGGCAGAGGCTCCGGATCGGTAACATCAAGTGCTGCCCCGGCAATTTTCCCGGCATACAGCGCGTCGCTGAGGGCATCCGTATCCACAGCCGTTCCTCTTCCCACGTTCAGTACAATGGCGTTGGGGGAAAGGAGGGAAATCCGTTCCCGGTTCAGCGTATGGTAGGTGGATGGATTCCCGGGAAGGCTGAGCGCCACCACATCCGCGCGGGGGAGAAGGGAATCCAGTTCCTCCATTCCGTAAAGCCCGTCAACACAGTCCGGCTTTTCTCCCACACGGCGTTTTACGCCTATGGTTGTGCAGCCAAGGGCCTTCATTTTGGAGGCGAAGCAGGTTCCGATATCTCCCAGTCCTATCACAAGCACCGTAGTTCCCTGGATGACGCCCACATGCCCTTCGCTCTTCCATTGGCTCTGGAGCTGGTTGGCGTAGTACAGGTTCAGCTTCTTGCGGAGCATAAAAAGGCAGGCCAGCATATGCTCGGAGATTGCCAGGCCATATGCCCCTGTGGCATTGGTGAGGACCGCCCCCTGAGGCAGCCTTCCCGGCACGCAGTAGCCTTCGGTCCCCGCATTGTTCAGCTGTATCCATTTCAGGCATTCTGTTTTTTCCAGCTGTTCGGGGCTTTCAAGGTTTCCCAGAAGGACATCCGCCTCTCTGAGCAGTTCCTCCGTCATATCACTTTTCAGACAGAAAATAACGTCCTCCGGCCTTTCGGCTGCGGAGAGAATCAGGGCTTTTTGTTCCTCCGTAAAAGGAGGGGTCACTACAATTTTCATGCCTGGCCTCCTTTTTCATAGGTTTTCAGCGTTTCCAGCATGGCCTTTACGTTATCCGTCCGGTTTCCGTTGAAAACGGCTGAGCCGGCTACTATAACGTTGGCTCCTGCTTCCAGGACCACATTCACATTGTCCCTGGTGATGCCGCCGTCCACTTCGATGTCCACGTTCGCATGTTTTTCTTCGATGAGTCTGCGGGCTTCACGGATTCTGGCTGTGGAGGCCGGCAGGTATTTCTGGCCGCCGAAGCCCGGCTCCACCGTCATGACAAGAAGCAGGTCTATTTTATTCAGATATTTTTCTATTGCCGATATAGGTGTGGAGGGCTTTAAGGAGATGCCGGCTTTGCGTCCCAGGCTGTGTATCCAGTCCAGGGTTTCCTCCACATCGCTGCAGGCCTCCAGATGAACCGTAATGATATCGGCCCCGCTTTTGGCAAAATCCGCCACATAACGGATAGGCTCTTCCACCATCAGATGCACATCAAAAACCATATCCGTCACCTTTCTCAGGGAGGAAATTACGCACAGGCCAAAGGAAAGGGACGGAACAAACATGCCGTCCATCACATCTATATGCAGGTACTGCGCACCGGCTTCCTCTACAAGTTTGATTTCTTCTCCCAGTCTGGCGCAGTCAGCGGCCAGAATTGATGGTGATAAAATATTCATATTTTTCCTTTTCCTCTTCAGACAGCCGGAGTGTCCGCCTTCATCGTTATCTGGCGTTTCCGGATGGATGCCTGTAAAAACAGGCGGCCGGCCCCGGTCGGGGGCCGGCTTCCTGTCACTGCCGTTTATTATTTTACAAATTCTTTTACTTTACTGTAAATTCCGTCTGCATCCAGGCCGTATTTTGCAACGAGGGCGCCAGCGGATCCGGATTCACCGAAAATGTCGTTCATTCCGATTCTGCATACCGGGGTGGGGGCCTTTCCAGACAGGGCTTCACTTACAGCGCCGCCCAGGCCGCCGATGATGGAATGCTCTTCTGCGGTAACCACTTTTCCGGTTTTCTTTGCGGATTTGATAATCAGCTCTTCATCCAGGGGTTTGATGGTGTGGATGTTGATAACCTCGGCATTGATGCCGTCTTCGGCAAGCTTTTCAGCTGCTTCCAGCGCTGCATATACGCAGATGCCGGTTGCTACGATGGTAACATCCGTTCCTTCCCGAAGGAGAACGCCTTTTCCGATTTCGAATTTATAGTCTTCCCCGTCATTGATAACGGGCACTGCGGCGCGGCCGAAACGCAGGTATACGGGTCCTACGTATTCAATGGCAGCCTGTACGGCAGCCCTGGCTTCCACAGCATCACTGGGATTGATTACCACCATGCCGGGGATGACGCGCATGAGGGCGATATCCTCCAGGCACTGATGGGATGCGCCGTCCTCTCCTACGGTGATGCCGGCATGGGTTGCGCCGATTTTCACGTTCAGATGGGGATAGCCGATGGAGTTGCGGACCTGCTCATAAGCGCGGCCTGCAGCGAACATGGCAAAGGAGCTGGCAAAGGGGATTTTCCCTACGGTGGAAAGTCCTGCCGCAATGCCCATCATGTCGCATTCTGCGATACCGCAGTCAATATGGCGCTCCGGGAACGCCTTCTGGAAGGTATTGGTCTTGGTGGCATTTGCCAGGTCGGCATCCAGAACCACCAGGTTGGGATACTGTGCGCCGAATTCAGCAAGTGCCTTTCCGTAAGCTTCTCTGGTTGCAATTTTCTGAACCGTCTTGTTGTTTACTTCTGACATAATGCTTCACCTACTTTCTCCAAATCTGCCATTGCCACTGCGTACTGCTCATCGTTGGGCGCGGTTCCGTGCCATGCCACATTTCCTTCCATGAAGGAAACGCCTTTTCCTTTCAGGCTGTGTGCGATGATTGCGGTAGGCATGCCCTTGGTTTCCTTCGCTTCCTTGAAGGCAGCGCGGATTTCATCAAAATTATGGGCGTCAATGTTGATTACATGGAAATTGAATGCTTCGAATTTCTTATCGATAGGATAAGGGGAGCATACCTGGTCGATGGGTCCGTCGATCTGCAGGCCGTTGTTGTCAACGATAACCACCAGGTTGTCCAGCTTGTGGAAGCCGGCAAACATGGCCGCTTCCCAGACCTGTCCTTCTTCGATCTCTCCGTCTCCCAGGAGCGTATATACGCGGTAATCCTTATTGTCCAGCTTTCCGCCCAGAGCCATGCCGGCAGCTGCGGAAATGCCCTGTCCCAGGGATCCTGTGGACATGTCAACGCCGGGGATGTACTGCATGGAAGGGTGTCCCTGCAGGTAGGATCCGAGTTTACGTAAGGTAACAAGATCTTCTACCGGGAAAAAGCCTCTGTGGGCCAGGGTGGAATATAATCCGGGGGCTGTATGGCCTTTGGAAAGAACGAAGCGGTCCCTGTCCGGTTTGTCGGGGTTCTCCGGATCGATGTTGAGTTCTTCAAAGTAGAGATAGGTGAAAATATCTGCTGCGGAAAGGGATCCGCCGGGATGTCCGGCTTTGGCGCTGTGAACTGCTGTTACAATGCCTTTGCGGATCTCGTTCGCCATTTTTGCGAGTTCAAGATTTTCCATGAATATTTTTCCTCCATTGGGTTTGAATTGGTGGATTGACGGTAACTGTTGGGGTGGAGCCCGATGGGTAAATAATCCAGGGGGCTTGGGTTACCGTGGGTGGTGATTGTTGTTGGGTGGCCAGGGGGGGAGCAGGAAGGGATTAAGGACTTAAGGACTTTAGGGAGCGCCGGCGCCGGGGTGGTGGCGGGAGGGCGGAGCTTCAAGTCCTGCGGTCTTTCAGCTGCCTTGGTGTCGGGTGTAGAAGTAGCGGCACCGGACGGCAGAACCTCAAGACCTTCGGTCTTTCGGTCGCTTCGCTCGCCGGATAGGTTTGAAAGGTCTGGCCGGGGAAAGCAGAAAGGTGGGGCGTTTTTCTGTTTTCCCCGGCCAGGCCTTCCAAACCTGCCCGGTTCTGCCTGGTCACGAATATGATACCCTATTTACCCCCATTTTGTCCATAGTAAGCGTTGGCTCCGTGTTTTCTGTAGTAGTGTTTGTCCTGGAGCTCCTGGGGGGCGGGTTGGATTCTTTGGTTGATGGTTTCTGCGCGGTAGGCCATTTTGGCTACTTCTTCGAGTACTACTGCATTGTGGACGGCTTCGTGGGCGTCTTTTCCCCAGGCGAAGGGGCCGTGGTTTTTGCAGAGTACCGCGGGTACGGCTTTGGGGTCTTTGTTCATGGCTTTGAATTCATTTACGATGAGGTGTCCGGTGTTTTCTTCGTAGGCCTCTTCGATTTCTTCTTTGGTCAGGCAGCGCAGGCAGGGTACTTCGCCGTAAATGTAGTCTGCATGGGTGGTTCCGTAGCAGGGGATTCCTCTTCCTGCCTGGGCCCAGCTGGTGGCATAGGAGGAGTGGGTGTGGACGATTCCGCCTATTTCAGGGAATGCTTTGTAAAGCTCTACGTGGGTTGCGGTGTCGGAGGAAGGGTTGTATTTTCCTTCTACCTTATTTCCGTTCAGATCCACAATCACCATATCCTCAGGGGTAAGCTTGTCATAATCAACACCGCTGGGCTTGATGGCAAACAGGCCGCTTTCCCTGTCGATTTCACTCACATTTCCCCAGGTAAAGGTAACAAGGCCATATTTGGGAAGAAGCATATTGGCTTCATATACTCTTTGTTTCAGTTCTTCTAACATTTATTTCATCCTTTCTGCCCCCCGAAGGGGGCATTTTGCCGGGTTCTATTATTTTTTTAAAGCTTCGAGAATAGCTTTGCATTAAATCAATGATTCCACTGCCGCCTTTTCAATGGGAAGCCCTTTGGTGTAGCGTTCAACGAACCTGTTGAAGCCTTCCACATCCGTGCTGTCCGGCTCCAGGGTGACGCCTTCCTGTCCTGCAAATACGTCGCGTTCCAGGAACTGCGCAAGGCTTTCGCCGTCCTTTTTATTTTTCATGTAGGAAGCAAGAAGGGCAATTCCCCACGCGCCGCCTTCTCCTGCGGTCTCCATGACGGTAACCGGGGCGTTTACGGCCGCAGCCATAATCCTCTGTCCTACTTCCTTGGTCTTGAACAGGCCGCCGTGTCCCATCATTCTGTCAATCTGCACATTTTCTTCCTTCAGCAGGATATCAAGTCCTGTTTTCAGTGCGCCCAGCGCGGTGAAAAGATGTACGCGCATGAAGTTCGCAAGGTTGAAATTGCTTTCAGGATTCCTTACAAACAGCGGACGTCCTTCTTCAAAGCCGGTGATATGCTCGCCTGAAAAATAATTGTATGCCAGCAGGCCGCCGCAGTCCGGATCGCCTTCCAGAGCCTTTCTGTACAGGGTTCCGAACAGCTCATTTTTATCCACCTTCATGCCAAAGGCCTGGGTAAATTCCTCAAACAGGTCAATCCATGCATTCAGGTCAGAGGTGCAGTTATTGCAGTGGACCATAGCCACAGCGCTTCCGTCAGGCGTTGTTACCATATCGATTTCCGGATGTACCTTTTCCAGCGCTTTTTCCAGCACTACCATGGCAAACACGCTGGTGCCTGCGGACACGTTGCCGGTACGCTGCGCCACGCTGTTGGTAGCCACCATCCCGGTTCCCGCATCTCCCTCCGGAGGGCAGACAGGGATTCCGGCTTCCAGCTCTCCTGAAGTATCAAGAAGACGTGCGCCCTCCTCCGTCAGGCAGCCGGCGTTATCGCCTGCCAGCAGAATTTCAGGCAGGATTTCTTCCAGCTTCCAGGGGAAGCCTTCCGGTGCAATCAGCTCATTAAAGGCATCAACCATACGCCTGCTGTACTGCTTCGTTTCAGGATCCACAGGCAGCATGCCGGCCGCTTCGCCGATGCCCAACACCTTTTTCCCGGTGAGCTTCCAGTGCACATAGCCCTCCAGCGTGGTCAGATAGCTGATATCCTTTACATGCTCCTCCTTATTCAGAATCGCCTGGTACAGATGGGCGATGCTCCATCTCTGGGGAATATTGAATTCAAACAGCTCTGTCAGCTTTACGGAAGCCTCCTCCGTAATGGTATTTCTCCAGGTACGGAAGGGCACCATCAGCTCTCCCGCCTCATTAAAGGCCATGTAGCCATGCATCATGGCGCTGAAGCCCAACGCTCCCACTCTGGTAAGGGTAACCCCGTATTTTTCTTTTACATCCTCAGCCATCTTCCGGTAGCTGTCCTGCAGGCCGCCCCAGATATCCTCCAGGCTGTAGGTCCAGATATTATTCTCATAACGGTTTTCCCATTCGTGGTTTCCCGCCGCAATCGGCGCATTATCCTCTCCGATCAGGACCGCCTTGATTCTGGTGGAGCCAAATTCGATTCCCAGTGTGGTTTTTCCATTCAGAATCGCTTCTTTTACTTCTGAAACACCCATAATTACTTACCTCCTGTAAATTTTTATCTGTAATAAACAGAATTCCATCTCAGTTCATTCTTGAAATTCCTGATGGTGGTATCCTTATCGATGACAACGCTCTCAATGCCCATAGCCGCAGCCCAGTCAACCATCTGATCTACGCTCAGGTCATAGGAAAATGCGGTATGATGTGCGCCGCCGGCCAGAATCCATGCTTCAGCCCCTACCTCAAGGCTGGGCTGAGGCGTCCAGAATGCAGTGGCAACGGGAAGCTTGGGCATTTCCTTCTCACACTTTTTGCAGTCAACCGCATTGATGATCAGACGGAAACGATTTCCCAGATCCACAAGAGAGGTAGCCACAGCAGGGCCGGTCTTGGAGGTGAATACCAGACGCGCGGGATCCTCACGGTTTCCCATGCTCAACGGCTGCACCTTAATGGAAATGGGCCCCTCCGCGATGGTCGGGCATACCTCAAGCATGTGCGCCTGCAGAATCCCTTCCTTTCCCGGAACCAGGTTATATGTATAATCCTCCATAAAGGAAGTACCCTTGGCGTTCGGAACCCCTGCGGTCATTATCTTCATCAGACGAACCATAGCCGCTGTTTTCCAGTCGCCTTCCCCGCCGAAGCCGTAGCCCTTTTCCATCAGCCTCTGAATTGCCAGCCCTGGAAGCTGCTTCAGTCCGCCCAGCATACCGAAATGCGTAACGATTGCCTGGTAATTGCCGTCCTCCAGGAATTTTTCCAGACCGATTTCAATCCTGGCCTGCGCCGCCACATGGGCGCGGAACTCCCCAGGATCCCTTCCCTCAAGCAGAATCTGATACTTGCTGTAATACTCCTCAACAAGCGCATCCACATCCGCCTGTGCCACAGCGTCCACATACTCCACCGCATCATTGACACAATAATGATCGATTTCCCAGCCGAATTTTACCTCAGCCTCCACCTTATCGCCTTCCGTGACGGCAACATTGTTCATGTTATCCCCGATACGGCAAACTCTGATATGGGAAGACTCCATAATGCCCACTGCAGTTCTCATCCAGCTTCCCAGCTTATCCTGCACACCGGCATTTGCCCAATGCCCTACAATAATCTTACGCTCAATTCCCATACGGCTTACAATATGGCCATATTCCCTGTCGCCATGCGCAGACTGATTCTCATTCATGAAATCCATATCAATGCTGTCATAAGGAATTTCCTCATTGAACTGCGTATGCAGATGACAAAGCGGCTTACGATACTCCTTCAGCCCCAGAATCCACATTTTCGCCGGGGAAAACGTATGCATCCAGGTGATAACACCAGCGCACTCCTCATCCTCATTTGCCGCATTCAGGGTTCTCCTGATGGTCGCCGGATCAATCAGCGTAGGCTTCAGAACCACTTCAAAGGGAAGCCTTCCCGAAGCGTTCAGCCCCTCCACGATCTTCGCGGAATGCTCCGCCACCTTCCGCAGGCACTCATCCCCGTACAGATCCTGGGAACCTGTGCAAAACCAGAATTTGTAATCTCTTCCTGTTTTCATTTCACATATCCTCCTGAAAATTATTTTATATATCTGAAGCAGCCGCCAAGACCCTTCACAGCCGCTTTCTGAATATCATTACAACGTAATCAAAACCGCCGCGCCAACACCCCATACCCGGATCCCTCACGCCTTCGCCGGACCGCTCACCGAATCCCGCTCCACGATTTCAGTCACAAACTCAAAATTCCCGTCAAAGCTCCGGTTCCTCATCACAGCCAACAGATTCTCCGCCGCCCTGGCCCCCAGCTTATCCGTAGGATGATGCACGCTCGTCAGCCTGGTATCCGCCAGCTCCGCCAGCTCCGAATCATCAATGCTAATCAGGGAAATATCCTCCGGCACCCGGATTCCCTCCTCCTTCAAAAGCACCTCCAGCTGAAAAGCAAGCTTATCATTATAACAAAACACCGCCGTACAATCCCGGAAATTCCTCAAAATCCGCTCCCGGTAATCATGCAGATGCTGCTCCCCCTCCGTATCCAGCCACACAATCCCCGAATCCCCCGCCGGAATCCCACAACGCCTGCAGGTATCCAGGAACCCCGCGAACCTAAGATGCCCCTGCCCGTCATCAAACTTCAACAACGCCCCGATCCGCCGATGCCCCGCATCAAACAGATACTTCACCGCCATCTCCGCCGCCAGCCTGTCATTCAACGTCACATGAGGCAGCTTCAGCTGCGGATAATAACTATTAATAAAAACAATCGGCACCTTCCTCTCCACCAGCCTCTCAATCAAAGACAGATTCGGATTCGGCAGCCCGCTCTTCGTCGCCTCCATAATAATCCCGGCCACATCATCCCTCGCCAGGATATCCTCAAGAATCGTCCTCTCCCGCTCCAACATATTATTAGTAAAAGCGATCTGAACCGAATAACCCCTCTCAAACAAATAATTCTCAATCCCCTGAATCGTCCTGGGAAAAATATAACTGTCCACATAAGTCGTCACAACAGCGATCCGCGTCTTATTCTCCAACGTAGCCATCCGGTCATCACAAACATAAGTCCCGCTCCCCTGCCGCCTGACAACGATCCCCTCCTCCTCCAGAACCCCAATCGCATGCCTCACCGTCTGCCTGCTCAACCCAAACAGCTCACTCAGCTCATTCTCCGAATTCAACCTCTCCCCCGGCCCCAATTCCTTCCTCTCAAGCCTCTCCTTCACCCAATCCACAATCTCCATATACCTGGGCTTCCCAACCATCTCCATCCCCCCTTTATTATCCCTATCATCTCAATCCGCACCAACTTGTACACTCATATATACAACTTGTACACACATCATTCCCCGCCAGCTTATCCCAAAAACCCCACCTCTGCCGATTCATAACATACCCAAGCCATTATCACTAATATACAAGCTATCCATCTCACTTTTATGCACATTCACAGCCCTCTCAAATTCCGCACCAAAAAGACTGCCCATTAATTTCACTATATCCCAAACCCACTCCCCTGTCAATAATCTTTTCCATTTTTCAAATACCTTTATCGCAACTTGTATATATACATATTATTTGCCCTACCTACGCCTGCCAATTCCCCCAGGAGATTTTGCGTGCAGGATGGTCCGGGGCCGGGCGGTGTGTGTGGTTCTTCTTCGGGGCTGCGGTGGGGGTATTTTCCGCTCCATTTGAAAAAATGGCGGCTGTTTCTTACTTCCCCCAAATGCCAGGATTATGCCGCCCCTAGCGGCTTGTCTGACGAGCACAGCCGACGCCAGTCGCTGCGCGAGGAGTTCAGCCGCGTTGGCACAATCCTGGCATTTGGGGGAAGTTAGAAACACCCCATTTTTGAAACTGGAGCAGAAAATACCCCCACCGCAGCCCCGAAGAAGAACCACACACACCGCCCTCCCCCCGGACCATCCTGCACGCAAAATCTCCGTCCCCCTCCACACATGAAACCTGCGGGGGGCACATACATATATAAAAACCCCACAACAAGGAACTCTTCTCGTGAAAAAACGCATTCCACTCATCATAACAGCCGCCGCCCTCCTCCTTTTCGCCGGCCTGTTTTTCTTTCTCTACCGCAACAACGACACCCTCCGCTTCCAAAAACTCTCGGAGGAAATCTTCGCCCAGTCCCTCAGTCAGGACAGCCTGAGCCTGCACTATACCCTGGCCGACCCCTCCCCCTATCTTAAGGCCCCTTCCCCCGCCACCCTGCCCGCATACTCCAGGGAGTCCCAGAAGGAAGCCGCCGCCCTGCTGGAGAACCAGCTCCTGGTATTGCAGGAAATCAACCCGGAAAAATTAAACAGCCACGACCGCTACACCTGGTCCCTGCTCACCTCCTACCTGGAAAATGAACTGGCGGGCGCCCGGTGCGAATATTATGAGGAGCCCCTCGCTCCCTCCTCAGGCATGCAGTCCCAGCTTCCCGTCCTCCTTGCGGAATACACCTTCCGCACCAAATCAGATATGGAGGATTACCTGGAGATCCTGGAGAGCATCCCCGCCTACCTGGAAAGCCTGGCCGTTTATGAAAAGGAAAAAGCCAATGCAGGCCTTTTCATGACGGAAGCCGATGCCGGGGAAATCGTGGATCAGTGCGATGCCATTATGGCTCCCGACCTGCTCTCCGCCGGAGAACACTTCCTCCAGACCACCTTTCAGGAACGCCTGGACGGACTGGTGGAGGACGGCCAGCTGAAGCCGGAAGAGGAGGAATTTTACATCTCTGAAAACAACCGTCTCCTAACCACCGTCGTATCCCCAGCCTATACCGCCCTGGCGGACAGCATTTTCCTCCTTTCCGGCTCCGGTTCCCACAACGGCGGCCTCTGCGAGCTGCCCTCAGGCATTGCCTACTACCTCTACCTTCTGCGCAGAAATACCGGCAGCTCCCGCACTCCGGAGGAAATCCAGTCCCTGCTATCCGATCAGTTCCAGAACCTTTACCAGAACCTCCAGGCGCTGGTTGAGACCTACCGGGAACAGACCGGAACCGGTACGATTACCCTGGATGATCTCCCCCCCTTCCCTTTTCAGAATGCCCAGGAGATTCTGGACGATTTGCAGCTCCGGATGCAGGCGGATTTTCCCTCCCTGGCCGCCCTCACCGACAGCCTGCCCTCCTGCCGGACCAAATCTGTGGCAGAATCCATGGAGGATTTCACCAGCCCTGCCTTTTATCTCACCCCGCCCATTGACGACATGGACGACAACGTCATCTACGTGAATAACTCCTCCACCTCCCCCGGCCTGGAGCTTTACACCACGCTGGCCCACGAGGGCTATCCCGGCCACCTGTACCAGACAGTTTACAGCCAGCTCTATGAAAACTCCAAAACAGACAATCCGGTGAGAAGCGCCCTTTTTTACGGCGGCTTTGTAGAAGGCTGGGCCTATTATGTGGAAAATATCGCCTACGGCTACGCCTCCGACGTCCTCCTGCAAAACGGCGCTCCCAACGCAAGCAGCCTGCTGACGGACATTGCCTGCCTGGAACGCAACCTGCAGGTCAATCTCTACTGCCTGCTTGATCTTTCCATCCATTATTATGGAGCAAGCCGCCAGGATGTCTACCGCTCCCTGGCCGCCTTCGGCATTTCGGACCAGGCCACGGCGGATGCCATTTACGACTACATCCGCACGGAACCCACCACCTACCTGAAATACTACCTTGGCTACCTGGAAATCCTAGCCCTCCGTGATAAGGCCGCAGAGCAGTGGGGCGATGATTATACACCGCTGCGCTTCCACACCTTCCTGCTTCAGGCAGGCCCCTCGGACTTTACAAGCCTGGAAAAAAAGCTGGCGGAAACACCAACGGTCAAAACCACACTGTCCTATATGGAAACTGAAAAGAAGCTGGCCCGCGGTTAAACTTTCCCGTTTTACCTTCCAACAAAATTATGACAAAAAACGCACTGTAACTCACAATTTTCTTGCTTTCCCCTGCCACGGACTTTATACTGAAAAGTAACTATCCGTACTTTGAGGGGGCATACCGTGAAACAGAAAAAAGAACTAATTCTTCCCATCGCAACCTTTCTGGTTGTGGGCATCATCCTGTCCGGTCTATACATTATTGTCAGCAAGCAGGCTGCAACGCAGAACAGGGAAAGGTACCGCTACATCGCCGCCAGCCAGTCCAATATGATACGCGACTGTATTGACACTGTGCTTGCCAGGGCCTACACGCTCGGTGCGCTTGTCTTCGACAACGACGGCAGCACTGCATTTTTCGACAGACAGGCTGAACGCATTTATCAGGAAACCAAAAACGATACAGGGATTTCCCTGAAAAATATCGCCATAGCGCCGGACGGCGTGGTGGAAAAGGTCTATCCCGCCTCCGGCAACGAAGCCCTTACAGGCTTTAACTTCATGGATGCCTCCAAACCCGGCAACGCGGAAGCCATTGCCGCCTATCAAAGAGGTTCTCTTGTCATAACCAATCCCTTTGACCTGGTACAGGGAGGAACCGGCCTGGCCGGGCGGCTGCCTGTTTTTCTCCCCGCAGACGGGGAAAAGGAAGCCTTCTGGGGCCTGGTTACGGTAACCATGGATTTCCATGAGCTGATCGATACTATTAATCTGAGAAACCTTTCCAATATGGGAATCAATTATGAGCTGTGGTACAAGAATGACAATGGGGAACGAACCTCCATGGCGGCTTCGGAACGGATGCCCATAGATCCGGTAAGCTATGAATTTTCCATAGATAACCTGACCTGGTACCTGGATGTTTCCCCTGCGGACGGCTGGATAGACTATGAGGAAACCGCTGTTGTATTCTGCGTTATTTTTGCGGTTGCCCTGCTCATCGCCCTGCTTCTGCTCAACCGCGGACAGATAAAAAAGGCCAATGAAAAGCTGCAGCGCCTGGCCCATCTGGACAGTCTGACCTCCTGCTACTCCAGGCATTATGTCAACACAATTCTGCTGAACCAGCGCAACGGCTCCTGGAACGATCCTGACTCCAGGTATTCCCTTGCCATTATAGACATTGATAATTTCAAAAACATCAACGACAGCTACGGGCACGATACCGGGGACAGAGCCATCATCGCCATTGCCCAGGTACTTGAGGACAACAGCAAACATGCCAACGGCGACTGTGTCATCCGCCACGGCGGAGACGAATTCGTCCTGCTGTTCAACGATGTGACCAACGAACGTTTTATAAGCAAGCTGGCTTCCATCGTTTCGGACGTCCGTAAAATCCGCTTCCCGGACGTGCCGGATATGCGCCTGTCCGTGAGCATCGGCGGCGAATATTATTCGGACCCTGAAACCTCCCTGTACTACAATATGATCCGCAGAGCGGATGAAAAGCTCTACCAGGCAAAGGAAAACGGAAGGGATCAGTACGTGATATAGCCTCTGACAATATGATATAGCCCGCAGAAATAAATGCCGCAGGAAACCGGACGATACCAGTCTCTCCTGCGGCACAAAACCAATCATATATTTATAAATCCAAAAGTATCTGCAGCCGGACAAAACATAGCCGTTATTTCCTGCTTCTAAAGTAATTTTCTTACTTCTTCCCGTTCTGAATCCCCTGGAAATATCCCACCAGGTTCCCCAGCGATTTCTGCAGCACCACCTGCTCCTCGTCGCTCAGCCCCTCCAGCACATTACGAATCATATCATCATGGAATTTCTTATGATGGGCAAAGGCCTTTTTCCCCTTTGCAGTCAGGGATATCAGCACCACACGCCTGTCCTCTTCGCTGCGGACACGCTCCACATATCCTTTTTTCACCAGGCTGTTTACCGAAATCGTCAGAGTCCCCGTCGTAACCGCCAGTGTTTTCGCCACAGACGTCATATTTTTCGCCGCGCCGGTTCCGATAGCCTCGATGACATGCATGTCGTTCGTAGTCATGTCCCTATACTCTTCCGTGCGGATGGCCTGCTCTTCAATTGTGTTGATATTGCGGAACAGCTTCACCAACAGCTCATTGAGCGTATCCTTGATATCCAACGGCGCTCCCTCCTTCGTTTTCCTTCCATTCCCGGTAAAAAATCCTCCGGCCTGCATCTTTTCCTTTTCATTATATAGGACACCGCACTATATTTCAATAAAAATAGTTTGATTCTCAAACTTTGACAGTTACGGCTCGCACCGCCTATGGGTTTTTACTGCTGCGGCCCTCCCCTCCGGCCTGTTTCGTCAGCCGGTCTGTCTGAAGGTTGTTTTCTGTAAGGGTCGTCTAAAAACGCCGGTCCTTACGCCGCGTTTTTTTGCGGCGTTAGTACCGCTGCGTTTTTAATCGAGCGCAAGCGTGCCCTCTAAGAAACAACCTTCGGACAGATCGGCTGACGAAACAGGCCGGAGGGGAGGGCCGCAGCAGTGAAAACCCATAGGCGGTGCGGGCCATAGCCTGCATTTTACTCCACCGATTTCATGGATTCCGCCATATTGATGGCGTCCAGTTTCTTATTCATCACCCAGTCAACAATCCCGGCAAAAATAAAAGTGAGAACGATGCTCAGCAGCACGCTTCTTGGCGCGATATGCACATCAAAGGCGATCATATCAATATCGATATTGTACATGACAAACCGATGCAGATAATATCCCATAATCAGCCCCACGCCGGCGCCGATACCCGTCAGCACCAGATTTTCACGGAACACATAGCTGGCCGTTTCCCGCCTGTAAAATCCAAGCACCTTAATCGTTGCGATTTCCCGCAGCCGCTCCGTGATGTTGATATTCGTCAGATTATACAGCACGATAAAGGCCAGGGATCCCGCACAGCCGATAATCAGCAGCACCACATAATCCAGGCTCTTCATCATACTGCTGAAACGTACCTTCATATCGTCATTTACGGTCACGGAGGCCACTCCGTCGCAGTTCATAATCGCCGCGGAAACCTCGTGCACATCCGCGCCTTCCCGGACATTCACATAAGCGCTCTTATATTCCGGCTCCTTCCCTGTCTGTTCCTTCCAGGTATCCGGGGAAATATAGGCATAATTATATACATAGTTTTCGCTGATGCCTGAAACCTTCAGCTCCAGCTCATTCATATCATCATCCTGAATAGTTACCGTATCCCCGATTTTCGCATTGCATTTATCCGCCAGCTTCTCGGTAAGCACCACCTCTCCCTTTCCAGGATAGGCCACCGGCTCATCCCGGGTGGTGTGCAGATTCAGGTACAGGCCGATGTCCTCCGTTTTTTCCGGCGCCACCAGCGTAAGGGACTTTGTCTTGTCACCCAGCGTCAAATCCCCGCTCTCCTCAAAGGCAAGCGTAAAGGAGCGCGCGTTGTCCGCCATAACTGCCTCAAACTCACTGCTGTCCATACTCTTATACGGATCGCTGAAAATAACGCTCATGTCGTTTATCTGGATTTCATCAAACTGGTTATAGGTTATGCTGCTGATGGAATCCTTCACCCCGAAGCCGGTGAGCAGCAGCGCCGTACAGCCGCCGATGCCGAATACCATCATATAGAATCTCTGTTTATACCGGAAAATATTTCTCGCAGACACCTTCAGCAGGAATTTCATATGGTTCCAAAGGAAAGGAATCCGCTCCAGAATAATCCGTTTTCCGCTCTTGGGAGCCTTCGGACGCATCAGCTCCGCCGCCACACTGGTCAGCTCATACCTGCAGGTAGCGATAGTCGTGCCCATGGAACACAGGATTGACACCACCAGGGAAATCACCCCCAGCTTCCAGTCCAGAATCACATGGAAATCCCCCAGACGGTACATAATCCTGTAAGCTGTCCAGATAACCGTGGGAAAAATATAGGATCCCAGAATGAAACCAATCCCGCAGCCCAGCATCGCCGCGCTTCCCGAGTAAAACAGATATTTTCCCATAATCGTGCCCTCGCTGTAGCCCAGGGCCTTCAAAATACCAATCTGCGTCCTCTGCTCCTCCACCATACGGGTCATGGTAGTGATACACACCAACGCCGCAACCAGAAAGAAGAAAATCGGGAATACATTGGCAATCCCCTCCACGATATCAGAATCGCTTTCAAAGCTTGCGTAACCGATATTTTTATCCCTGCCCAGCACATAGGTATCCGGCTCCTTCAGATCGGCCAGCTCTTTCCTGGCATCCTCCAGTTCCTTACGGGCGTCAGCCGTTTCATCCTCAAGCTTCTGCCGGTTCTCCTCGTACTCCTCCCAGCCGTCTGCCAGCTCCTTTTCCGAATCCTCCAGCTTCTTCTGGGCATCCCGCAGCTTTTCCTCCTGGCGCGCTATGGTATTCTCCGCCGCCTCCAGCTGCCTGCTTCCCATATTCGCCTGGGCAAGGCCGGATTCCACCTGGGCCCTTTTGCCCTTTACCTGGGCCTCCGCCAGATTCAGGCCGGTTTCATAACCGTCCTTTTCATCTCCCTCCTCCATATCGGAGGCTTCTATCCGCTTTTCCTCCAGCTGATCCAGGCCGTCCTCTATCTCCTGCTTTCCATCCTGAAGCTCCGTCAGGGAATCCGCCAGCTCCTGCCGCTTATCCGCGATCTCCGCCTTACCGTCCGCTATTTCCTTCCAGCCATCGGCAATCTCCTTCCTGGCATCTTCTATCTCCTGTTCCCCGTCCAGCAGCTCCTGCCTGGCATCCTCCAGCTTATCCTCCGCCTCGGCAACCCTCTTATCAAGCTCCCGCTCGCCGTCTGCAATCTGCCACTGGGCATCCTCCTTCAGCCTCACATACCGTGCCTGGGCCACCTCCTCACAAAGAGGCTCCGCCCAGCCCATGACCTCATCGATGTAATCCTTATACTCCTGGCTGTAAAGGGGATATTTCTCCTCCAGCCTGACAAAAACCTCCGTATAAGCTTCCGTATCAAATCCTGCCTCAGGAATATAAACATACCCCTTCAGCTTGCCGTTTCCAAGCGCCGTACTCCCTCTTTCATAATTGATATAAAAAGGGGCGTCACAGATCCCCACAATTTTATACTCCGTACCGGAAAACATATCCCGGGTATCTTCCTCATTATTATCGGAAACACGGATTGTAGTGCCGATATCCTTTCTCGTAAATACCAGACTGTCCACCACGCACTCATCCGGTGCCGTTGGCATTCTCCCGGCCCGCACCACCACATGGTTCTGCACCCAAAGCAGCGAGTGCGCCCGCAGCACGCTTTCTGTCCCTTCCTCGTCCTGGGCCAGGAAATCCACATAAACCGCGCCCTCCGCGATCTCCACACCCTCCCGTTCATTCAGCTGCTTCACATCGCTTTCATCAAAACCCACCGTGGACAGCAGACGCAGGTCATACAGATTATTCTCCTCCAGGTATTCCCCTCCGGCCTTCAGCATGGCCGGCTTTGTCACCTTAAGGCCCGTAAAAAATCCAACCCCCAGCGCCACAATAGCCAAAATGGCCATGTACCGTCCGAGGCTTTCCCTGATTTCCCGTACAGTTGTCTTGAATATGGTGGACTTCATCGCATTCCTCTTCCTTACCACTCAATCTCTTCCACCGGCGTAATGTGCTCATTCATTTCCATACTCCGGATCGTGCCGCTCTTTACCCGGATAATCCGGTCCGCCATGGCCGTGATGGCCTGATTGTGGGTGATAACAACCACGGTCATCCCCGTATCCCGGCAGGTATCCTGCAAAAGCTTTAAAACCGCTTTCCCCGTATTATAATCCAGCGCGCCCGTAGGCTCATCGCACAGCAGCAGCTTGGGATTCTTTGCAAGCGCTCTGGCGATCGCCACCCTCTGCTGCTCCCCGCCGGACAGCTGCGCAGGGAAATTGGACATCCTCTCCTCCAGCCCCACCTTTTTCAGCGTCTCCGCCGCATCCAGCGGATTTTTGGAAATCTGGGAAGCCAGCTCCACGTTTTCCAGCGCCGTCAGGTTCTGTATCAGATTGTAAAACTGAAAAACAAAGCCGATATCATACCTGCGGTAGGAGGTCAGCTGTTTTTGATTGTAGGCTGAGATTTCCTTCCCATCCAGGATGACCTTTCCCTCCGAAAGCGTATCCATCCCGCCCAGGATGTTCAGAATCGTTGTTTTCCCGGCGCCGGAGGCTCCCACGATCACGCAGAACTCCCCTTCCTCGATTTCAAAATTCACATCCCGCAGCGCGTGTATATCCACTTCGCCCATATGATAAACTTTTTTTACATCCTTAAATTCCACAAAAGCCATAACGGATACCGTCCTTTTCCCCAGCCTGCATGCCCTAATCCAGCTCTTCCATCATACTTTCCAGGTATCCTCTGTCCCAAAGGAGGATTTTCAGCTTCTTCGCCGCATCCACCGCCGCAGAGGTAAAATACTGATTCGTCATTACCACTCCCACCATCCGATCATAATAATCGCGGCCCGCATAAATCTCCTGCACCGCCTTAATCCCGATGGGGGCATTATAACACTTGCACTGGACCGCATAAGTTACCCCGTCCTTTTCCGCCAGGATATCCACGCCGAAATCACCGCTGCCCCTTGTGACCTCCACATCCAGAAATCCCTTATCCCGCAGCAGATCCGCACAGAAATACTCGAACTCATGCCCTTCCATATCGTCCATTTCCAGGCTCCGCCGTCTGTGCTTCCACGCCCTTGCCACAAAAAAAGCAGCCAAAACCAGGGCCGCCAGCCCTGCTGCTGATATAATACTGATAAATACTATTGATGACTGATCCATATACCTGAACTCCGTATTTTTTCTCTAAACGCATAAAAGGAACCAGACCGGCTGTCTGACCGGCGCCGGCTCTGATTCCCCTCATAGTTATCATACTCTTTTTTATAAGATTTTCCTAGAGATAATTTGTCAAATCTCTTTTATCATTGGAATATTTAAACGCATTTTCCCCGGAAATAACCCCCATGGCTACAAGCCGCGACAAATCACCATTCAGCGTATGCATTCCATTGGCAGCCCCGGACTGCATGAGCGTGGCCATCTGATGCCCCTTGCTTTCCCGGATCAGGTTCATCACCGCATCCGTCCCCGTCAGCACCTCCGTCGCCGCAATCCGGCCCCGGCCGTCCGCCGTGGGAATCAGGCACTGGGTCACAACCCCCTTCAATACGCCGGAAAGCTGAATCCGCACCTGATTCTGGCTAGAAGCAGGACAGGCATCGATAATACGGTCAATGGTCTGGGCAGCGCCCGTGGTATGCAGGGTGGAGAGCACCAGATGCCCGGTTTCCGCCGCTGTCAGAGCCGCTGAAATCGTCTCATAATCCCTCATTTCCCCTACCAGAATAATATCCGGATCCTCACGCAGGGCGCTGCGAAGCGCTGCCGCGAAGGAATCCACGTCCCTGCCCACCTCCCTCTGGTGGATCAGAGCCTGCTTTCTTTCATAAACGTACTCCACCGGATCCTCTATGGTAATGATATGCTCCGGCCTGGAAGCGTTGACATAATCGATCATGGAGGCCAGTGTTGTGGACTTGCCGCTTCCTGTCGGCCCCGTAACAAGGATCAGGCCTCTCGGCTCGTCCGCCAGCTGCTTCAATATGGGCGGCAGACGCAGCTCCTCTATCGTGGGAATCCGGTCATTGAGCAGCCTGACCGTACAGGCCAGCTTCCCCTGCTGCCGGAAAATATTGACACGCTCCCTGCCGCCGTCCGGCGACTGGATGGCAAAATCCACGTCCCTTCCCTCAGACAGCTCCTTCTGCTGCCGCTCGTCCGGCATATGCAGAATAATTTCCCTGGTTTCCTCATCCGTCAGCTGTATGGGGGAATATTCCAACGCTCCCCGAACCCTGATGAGCATGGGCAGCCCCTCGGAAATATGAATATCCGAACAGCCCGTCTGGCGTCCCATGGATATGATTGTATGAATGTCCATCAGCTTCTCCTTCCGGAAATCAGGAATAGTAGGCGACCTTCATCAGCTCCTCCATGGTCGTCACTCCCGCTTCCACCAAATCCACGCCGCATTCCTTCAGCGTTTTCATTCCCTGATGCTCCAGTGCGTAGTCCTTGATCTCCTCCACCGTTGCATGGGAGGAAATCATATCCCGTATCGTCCTGTCTATCGTAAGAATCTCATGGATCGCCGTTCTTCCCTTGTACCCTGTATTATTGCAGTGCCGGCAGCCCCTGGGCCGCATGATTCTGGGAATATCCCTTTCCATGAACTCCTTTTCTTCTTCCGTAGGCTCCTCCGCCACCGCACACAGCGGACACACCTTTCTCATCAGACGCTGCGCCACCACACCCACAAGCGAGTTGGCGATCATATATGGCTCCAGCCCCATATCCACCAGACGGATAATAGAAGATGCGGAATCATTCGTGTGCAGCGTGGAAAATACAAGATGGCCTGTAATCGCCGCACGGACAGAAATAGACGCAGTTTCCGAGTCACGAGTCTCTCCTACCATGATGATATCCGGATCCTGACGCAGCAGCGCGCGAAGCCCCGCCTCAAAGGTAACGCCCGCCAGGTTGTTCACCTGCATCTGATTGATGCGCGCCACATTTTTCTCCACCGGATCCTCAATGGTGGAAATATTTACCTGCTTTTTGGACAGCTCCTCCAGCACCATATAAAGAGTAGTGGACTTACCGCTTCCTGTCGGTCCTGTCAGATAAATAATACCGTGAGGCGAGTTCAGCAGCTTTGAAAACTTCTTATAATCGTCCTCCTTCATACCAAAAGAAGCCGGATAATCAATGGACGAATTGCTGGTCAGCAGACGCAGCACCGCCTTTTCCCCGAAAACCGTGGGAATTACGGAAACACGGATGTTGATCATTTCATCGTTTACCTGCGTCCTGAAATGCCCGTCCTGAGGCGCCCTGCGCTCCGCTATATCCAGATCTGACAAAATCTTAATACGTGCAATCAAAGACGGATGCAGGTTCTTCTGCAACGTGACATACTCGGTTATCGTACCGTCAATACGCATACGCACCGTTGTCTTATGCTCAAACGGCTCAATATGGACGTCACTGGCATTGGTATTGGCCGCCCTCTCTATCAGACTGTTCAGCAGATTGATGATAGGAGTATCATCATCCGTATCATCGATCTGGATTTCCTCCACTATGCCCTCAGTGCTGGTGTTGGCCTTTTTGGCTGCCATTTTAGCGGAAACTTCCGAGTAATAGTAATTGATTGCCTTTTCCAGCGGATACTTTTCTGAAAGCAGAATCTCGATCTGCATTCCCGTGATCTGCCGGATATCCTCAATACCATAATAATTCAGCGGGTCAAAAACAACAACCGTAAGGATGTCATCCGTCTTGCTCACCGCCAGCATCAGATATTTTTCCGCCAGCTGCCTCGGGATTTTGCCCACGGCGTCAATGTCCACAGATATCCCGGACAGATCCACTGTCTTCAGGTTAAGCTTCGCCGCCAGGGCCTCCAGCATCTGTCCCTCGGTAATATAATTCAGCTCAATCAGCGCATTACCAATACGCATTCCCGGATTCTGCTTCTGATATTCAATAGCCTTGCCGATATCTTCTTCCGTAACATATCCAGCTTCCTTCAGGACCTGGCCCAGACGGATATTTTTAATTGAAGTTAATTCCATGTTATGCCTCGTCCTTCCTGTACATGTAGACCTCCAGACCAAGCTGCAGCGTATCGTTCACGGAAGTAATATACTCCCCGTCCGCATTGCGTATGCTGTTATTTTCAGTTCCCCAGCCCGCGCTGGTTATCCGTATGGAAGGATAATTCCTGGTAAGCTCATCCACCATCTGCTGCATAGTGACCCGGTTCCCCCGGATCGTCATCTGTACCTGCGCCGCATAAATCCCCGTAAAAACAGTTTCCGTTGCCTGCGCCGTACTCCCGTCCTCCTCGGACGCGCCCTGCGCCGCCGACTGCGCCATGGAATCCTCCGCCGCTGCTGCAGAAGCATAATACGGCTCCAGCTTCAGCTCACTCTGCGGCATCGTAATCGTCATCTGCCGGGACTCCAGCCCCTTACCCACCACAATGCCGGTAAGCAGCCTGTCAATCTCCTGGCTCTTCATCACCGGATAAAAATCCTTCGCCGCTTCCTCCAGCTCCTCCTGTGTCTTCACAAGGCTGCTCTCCATCGCCGGCAGCATCACAAGCTTCTGCTGCGTTTCCATCATCAGCTCCTGCTGATTTTCCAGCTCTATCTTCAGCTCTGCGTCCGCCTGGGACAAGGGCCTGATTATAAAAAATCCAAAGCCAAGGACAATCACAAAAAAAGCCATGAACAGAAGAAGCTTTTTATCTCTTTCCGTAATTTCCATTGTAATATTCACAGCAGCTTCCCCCTACTTCCCGGCCATTTCCGACAGATAGCAAACCAGATTGATTGTCCACATCCCGCTCTCGTCCGACCAGGTATATCCCGTATAATCAAGGCGTTCGAAAATATCCTTTTCTTCCAGCCTGTCTATAAACTGATTGATAATCTCCACATCCGGCGCCGCCGTATCCACGCTGATCACCCCGGTCTGCGCATCGAAGCTTTTGATTGAAAAAGTAACTTCCCCCATCGTACAGCTCTCTATCACATCCGTAATGGAGCTGTTAAAATAAGGGTAGGACTCAATATTGCGCGCGGCCTTCGTCAAAGCCGCCTTCTGCATCTGCTCCCACTGCATCTGAGCTTCCACCTCATCATACCTGGCGCTCTGCTCCAGAACCTCCGGACTCTCGTTATAGCTTCTGACCTCCTCCAGCTTACGCGAGGTAAGCCAGTAATGAACCCCGAAAAACCCGGTAATCACCAGCATGACCAACAACAGCAGAATCACGGGCGTTATCTGCTTCATCAGGCTTTTGCGCTTCAGGCTTCTTTCCGACGTCTTCTTATACTGGATAAAAAGATTCCCGGCATCCTCCAGCGGAATCAGCCCGCATATGGGAAAAAGGTAACTGCCGAAGTCCTCCTCCTTACTGCGGATTATACTATCATCCATAAAGCTTCCGGCTCTCAGCGTATTATCCATCTGCAGAAGGCTCTCGGAGCATACCTGGATATCCCCCTCTGAAAAACCTGCCCACGTAACATCCGTCACCGCATTTTCCAGCTTCTGCGCGGAAGCAAACTGCAGAATACCGCTGATATTCCTTGCCACCTCCACGCCATAGGACGGCGTACCGTGCTCACTGAAGGTCCGGTTCATGCTGGAATAACAATATTTCCCCTGATGCATCAGAATACTCGTCAGGTTATCCTCATCCTGAATCTGAAGGATACAGGTCCTGTCCTTAAAATAAGCCATTCTGTGCAGAACCGAAACCACGCTCCCCAGCGCGGCCCGCACGCAGGTTACCTTCACCCCTATAGAAGCAAATAAACGAGTATAGGAATCCAGGAATTCCCGCTCCATTCTGGTGGCGAAAACCTCCCGCATTCCTTTTTTCTTATCCGTATCGATTTCATAATAGCCATAGACACTGCCGCCGGCCTCCGACACTCCGGGGAACTCCCTGGGAATGTACTCCAGCGTTTTCTTCACGTTCATCGCCGGAACCTGAAAGGTCTTCGACATAAACTGGGAGCTGTGGAGCACCAGGCATACATTATTCACCGCCAGGTGGTTTTCCTTCCAGAACTCCTTCAGGTGCGCCGCCAGTTCCTCCTCCGCCGTGATAACACCATTGATTATACAGCCCTCCGGCGCCAGCGTTTCATACAGCCTTTTTACTGAAATTGAACCTTTCTTTGCATTGCCCACTGCCGCCTGAATCCTGCGGTTGGACATATATACACAGGTCTGCATCCCGGTATTGTCCTTTCTGTTAATCTATCGCTTTGCTGTGTCGTGGTACCTGAAAAGGTACCTGGTAATTCTATATTCTTTTCTGTACTCTTTTTTCCGAAATTCTTCTTCCCGGCATTTTTCTTCCCGGTATTCTTCTTTTCCCGGCAGGCCGAAATCGGCATCCTGTATCAATATCCTGAATCAGTATCCTGAATTACTGATAGCATCATAGGAACCGTAAATCGGCATCAGTACGGATACCATGATAAATCCTACAATAATAGCCATTACCACGATCAATACAGGTTCCAGCGTCGCCACCATCTTATCAATTGCCATGTTTGATTCAAACTCCATAGAGTCCGCTATGGAATTGAGCATGCTGTCAAGGCTTCCCGTTTCCTCACCTACCCTGACAGCCGAGGTCAGCTTTTTTGTAAACCCGTCAACTGCGTCCAGCGCATCTGACAGGTTCCCGCCCGTTCGGATTTTGGCTACCGCCTCGTCGAACTGGCTGTCTATATATGTATTACCTATCGTTTTACGGGCGATTTGAAGTGCCTGGACGATAGGGATTCCTGATGCATAAAGGGAACTGATCGTTCTTGCAAAACGTGCCGTATATACGATCTTAAGAAGCTTTCCGAATATAGGGGTATGCAGCTTCATCTGATCCAGCTGGAGCCTTACCTTCGGAATATGTGCCACAAACATCAGCAGCGGTACGAGAATTGCCAGGAGGATCAAAAGCATCAGCCAGTGTTCTTTCACTCCGTCACTCATGGCAAACAAGATCTTGGTTGGCAGGGGCAGTTCTTCCATCTGTGCGAACAAATCCTGGAATTGAGGCAGTATGTAGCCCAGCATGAAGATAACAACCACTACAATTACAAAACTCAGAATCTTTGGATAGAGTGTGGCATTGCTTATTTTGGAATGCATACGGAACTGCTTGTCATAATAATCCGCCATACGCATTGATGTCTCGTCCAGGTTGCCCGCGGTTTCCGCGGAACGGACCATATTAATTAAAAGCTCTGGAAATGCTTCATCCTGATCCTCCATTGCCTCGGAAAGAGCCTTTCCCTGGCGGACCTGTCGAAGAATATTCTCGTAAGCTGTTTTTTCGTTTTTCTTATTGGATTCATCCTGCGCTATGATGTTCAGCGCACGAACCAGCGATACGCCGGAAGCCGACAGGGTTCCAATCTGCCTGCAGAATTCAGAAAGATATTTCGCTTTAATCTTATGAATCCGCTGGACTTCCTCCGCCCGCTTCGCACTGATGAGATATTTATTTTCCTGCCGAAGCTTCAGATGGAGATCATTTTCATCCATGGCCTGCATCTGGCCGGATATTTTTTCTCCCTCTTCTGTTTTGGCTTTATAGACATATTTGGGCATAGCGGTTTCCCTTTGCTGCTTTGTTGGTTAGCGGATTAGCATGATATATATTAATAATGAAGCATTCATGGCATATTGTAAAGCTTAATAAAACAAAATCGAAGTTACAAATATAGAAGTCCTGCATACCAGTCCCATACTCTGTCTCCGATGAACAGTGCTGCTGCCATGCCTAGACACAGGAATGGGCCGAAGGCGAAATGCTCTTTTCCGCTTTTCTTCTTCATTACCAAAAGCCAGATCCCGTACAGGCCGCCGGTTAATACAGCAAAGGCGAAGGACAGCAGGGTCAGCTTGGTTCCGAGGAACAAACCGCAGGCCGCCATGAGCTTGATATCTCCGCCGCCGAAGGCGCCGGGGACTAGAAGCGTTATGAGGAGGAGCGGGACGCTGACTACGAACATGCCTAAGATGCGGGAGAGGAGGCTGGTACCGGGCATTGTGAAGATGGAGATGATTCCTAATACAAGCGCAGCTATTACGAAGGTGTTGGGAATTTCCATGGTAGCCTGGTCCATAGTCGCCACCACTATTAGAAGAATAAAAAAGGCAAACACAGTATACCTTGTAAGCCAAGTTGTATAATACTGAAATACCACAATTGATAAAAGACCTCCACAAAGAACGGTTACTGTATTATCTCTTTTTGCTGTTTTTCTAGTTAAGTCATAGACTCCCTCTCTAAAAGAAACTTTACTAGAGATAGCAATAATTAATCTGGTAAAAAAACAAAAAATACATCCTCCAGATACAAATATTAGTGCACACAACAGAATACATTTTAACAACATTCTTTTTACCAGCCTTTTATAAAAAAACCTGCCCAGCTACCCGGCAGGTTTTCTGCATAATTTTGAACTATTTACTAAATCTTTCAAAGGTCAATTACCTTTTTCAGTCTTAGAATTTCCCAAGTTGGTTCTTCACGATTTTGATCATATTCGTAAATAGCCAGAAAATCATTTGTTTTATAATAAAATTTACCAGGAAGATTGTCTTCCCAATCCCAAGCAACTAAAATAATATCCCCATCTACACCAGAAAGACGCTTCACCTCTTTCAATGTATCCACGGCCATTCCACTTTCTGTACCGGGTTGATAGATATTTCTGTCAACTCCATAATACTGAATATTTAATAACCTCATAGAAAGCTGAATATTTTTAGCATCCATTAATATTGACCTAGCACTGATATTCATATCATAGTACCATGCTGTCGGTGCTATTAAAACCACAAACACAATAATAATAGCTATTATATGAACAATTGTCCTTATACTTTTTTTGTTATTTTGGGAAAAAACCTTAATCATAATATTCTTTTATAACAAAAACTTTATATTGATAGATATCGAACTTTTTAAAGTTTCTATATCTATCAAGTAGCCTAAACAATTACTTAACATTGATTACATCTCCCCAACCATTTTCATCATATTCAACATACTTGTTATCATTCTGAGTGTATCTAAATTTTTTTATTTTCCCACTCTCACTATCCATCTCTACATTACTAATTTTTCCACCTTCAGGAATAGCTAAAATTGTCACTTCTACTTTAGGATTATCAATCTCTATTTTGTAATGAGTATTATCATAAACAAAATGAGTACGGTCATTCAATTTCTTTGCTATCTCAGGAATGGTAACCTGATTTTTCCCATATAACTCGCGAACTGCCGTTTCCAGATTCAACTGTGCAGTTCTTGCATTTACCAATATCTGTTTATCCTTAGCCTTATCAATATATTTAAACATCCCTGGAACCAGTATCGCCAACAGTATTCCAATAATAACAATAACAACGATCATTTCAACCAGAGTAAACCCTTTTCTATCTTTCTTCAAATTCTGTAATAATTTCATAATTCTATCCTTTCTTTTTCCCATTCCACGAATACGTTACAAGCTGACAGCATCAAACTCAACAACCCACTCACTGCCAGCAAAGCTTTTACCAAAAAGCTTTCAACCGATTAACTGCTACTAATCTCCCTTCTCCTTTGCTCATATTTTCAAAACCTGCTGAAGCAATAACCTGTAGGTTCTGCCTCTCGTAACAAACAAATATGTATTCCCTGATATGAAATTCATACCTTTCTGTTACTTAAAATACCTTCTAATACAGAAATATCCTCTTTTCTAAATATAGTCTTTTTATAACTGATTGTCAACAAATTACACCATTTCTCCACAGAGAAAAGAAGAAAAATAACATACAAATATGTTGTTCGCGTTTTAATATCATTACGTAACAGTCTTAATATCACTTTCATTCAAATTATAGCACTCAATTATTTTATATGTAGTAAATTCATATCCCGTCTTAGCATTCTTAAGCACAATATCCACCCGGATTACATTGCTTGTATCCGGCAGTCTGCTGAACTTAACAGAGTCCAGATCATATCCGTGATAAGTTGGCCTGCCATAATACCAGTCCGTATCCTTTTTATCAGAATAGTAATGGAATACCAGCATTTTTCCGTTTTCTGCTGCTTTTGTTTCCTCTCCGGCCACATCCTCCAACAATCCCGCCGTCACCTTGATTCCCTTTTGATTTACGAATGTAACACTGTTGCTGCCGGATTCATATTCATCATTAATAATCAGACTTGCACCTGTTTCCAGGTCTATTGTATTTTTTTGCGCAGCTGAAAGCTCTCCGTTTATTTTTTCTGTCAGGGAATCCGCTACCGTCTGTCCGTTTGAAATACTTTTTACCTTTAAATAGACCTTCATACAGGAAGTGGTTATAACCGTTGCGGCCAGCAGGAACATGCTGATAAGCATAAATGTAACTATGATTTCGATGAGTGTATATCCCTTTTTATTATTCATTCTTTTTCTCCTGAGGAGCCGTATTGAAAATAATAAAAACTATATTTAGCTGATTTCTCTGGCTGCCGCTCATAGAGGAACTCATATGCCTTCCCCTTATTCAATGAAAAGCCGTTTCCCTTATCGTTTACTTCCTGCCCCGCGCTATTGACACTATTCTGTGGAATCAGTTCTACCCCCTGGGCTTTCAGAACTCCGGCTTCCCCTTCATAATATTTTTCAAGAGCCTCTTCTGTCACAGAACGGTTTGCGAGGCCCTGATTGGTTACATCCAGTGAGACCTTCACCGCAGTAGTTACCATTAATATCCCCAGTGTCAATATAACGAAAGCGACAATTACCGAAATCAGGGATGAGCCATCTTCATTCCGTACTGTTTCTCTCATGAACTTTACCTTTCTTTTTATTAAAAATGCCATACCCACTCGTTTTCATCTGTGTCTTCTTCCACATATATCGGATAACTTTGGGTAATATTCCAACTTTCTTTTCCGTTGCTGCAGCTCACCTTCGTATAAAGATATAAACCATTGTATTTGTCAAAGGGATTTTCTCCGTTACTTACCTGCAGCTTAATTTCATCCAGAGTTTTCTCGTCCTCTTCTCCCCACCACATTGTAATATCAATGCTATAGCCGGTTAGTATACCTTCCTGTCCTTTTTCAAATTTGGGAACATAGCACCATGAAAAATGATCTTCTTCGCGTCCTGCGCAGTAAGAAAATTTCCCATTGCTTCCGTCATCTCCCTCCGCATCTTCCTGAATCATCTGAGCAATAACTTTGCCAGGACTTCCATCCTTAAAATTATCCTCCTTTAAAGCATCTCCAAACATATTACTGAAGCTGACTGCCGCCATACGGCATCGTGTGCTGATTGCATTTCTTCGGGAAGAACCCATCATTGTTGACGCCGCAAGAAGAACAACAAGGGAAAGAGTTGTCAGAAGTGCCATAACGCCTATTACTATAAGCATTGCCTGACCCTTTGTATTCCTTTTCATAGTGATACTCCTTCCCTTATTTTTTAGTTTTCAGGTTCACCAGCTTTTTCCTCGGTGCTTTTCTGAATGCTTTCCGTCGGCTGCATTGTATTGCTTCCTGCAGGCCTCGTTTCTTCTGTCTGTGCCTGACTGGAGCTGTGCATTTCTTCAGTGCTTTGAGTTTCTTCAGAACTGTGTGTTCCTTCAGTACTATGCTGTTGTTCAGTGCTGTGTTGTTCCTCGGTACTTTGCTGTTCTTCGGTGCTTTGTTGTTCTTCGGTGCTTTGTTGTTCTTCGGTGCTGCCTGTTTCCTCACCGCTCTGTGATTCTTTTTGATGTTCTTTATCACTGTGGGATGATGAATTGCCGGATACGGAATTTTCTGAAACCGAATTACCGGACACACTGTTTCCTGATACGGACAGTCTGTTGCTGCTGGTTTGGGCCGATTCAGCTATTAGCCTGGGAACCTTTTCACATTTATAAAGGCTGTACCCCTGATTTTCTTTCTGTATTTTCTCTTCAAGTGTCCCGGTTCCATCCCATTCAAGCATACAATTATTCAAAGATGTTTCATCATCGCCCTTAATAATTTTCGCCCAGACTCCAAAATAAGAATCGGCAAAGCTGGACTCCTTATCCAAATTCAGATTAGCTGCCGTTACATTAGAGGTGTACAAATATTGCCTTTGTTCACCGCTTATCTCGTCAACATCCGGAAGCATAAGTGTAAAAGTATAGTATGGTTTATTCTCCTTTACTTCCGTCTTTATCCTCAGAATAGGAGACATCCTCCATGTCGTCTGGTTCCTGTTAACCTCGAAATAGAATTCATTATCCGGCCAGGAGCCTAAATCATACTTTATAACTCCATCGTTTTCATCCACGCCCTCTATTTCTACAGGTTCACTATCTTTGTTAGATGCCTTAATCTGAAAACTGTTTTTATCCTGAAGATAGTCAATTTGAAGTGTCAGGCCGGCCGGATTTTCTGAGAGCATATTTTCCAGCATCAGCTTATAGTTCAGGGAAAGGTTATCTTCATTGGCATTCCATCTAAGGCCCGGATGTGTTACCACAAAATTCCCTCTCTTTTCCTCGATGGAGATTCCCTCCCATTGTGGAGTCCCCACCCTCACGCCGGGCAGCTGCTTCACATAATAATCAGACCATTCCGAACTAATGCTGGATGTATCTGCAATCCTGAAACGTACTATCAGATATTTGCCTGCTAAGTCTCCGGGCTGCTGTTTCTGCCATGAATTCATTTTACCTGCGTTTAACAGGAGTATTGTTTCTTTCGTATCTCCGCCGGGTGACTCTGTCAAGACCGTTTCAGGACATAGAAGTTCTCCTTCCGGTTCCCCATTTTCATCAAATGTATCACTGTCGTATATTCCCACCTCAAACTTATAGGAACCCTTCTGGCTGCCCTTGGAACTGGCAACGACTGCATTAAGCTTCATTTCAGAGAATTCTGCTATACTCATTATGTCCGTATCCAAACAATCAGAGTCAGTGTCTGCGTATTTCAAAGAATACATAACATCATCGGGAATCAGTATTCTCTCGGGAACAGTAAAGGACAAATGAATCCCTTCTTCCGAATCTGTATAATCAGAGTCCGATTCTTTTGCAACGGCATTGACATAAAATTCAATATCAAGTCCCTGGAACAGGTTCAAGTCGCATTTTTCCAGAATTGTTTTTTCTGTATCACCTGATACCGTCCCCAATAGAATATCATATCCTGCCTCCGAATCACCTGTGACATGCGTATCGCCATAGATTTCTTTTATTTTCTTAATTGTATCTTCAGAAGGCATATTTTCATCTGTGAAAGGTATCAGAGCATGTATTTCATAGCTGTCCAGGTGAGGTTTGTATTCATCTCCGACTGCGGTCCACTTGATATCATATTCCAGTTCGTCCTGATTGTTGTCAGTCAGGCCAATCATGGGCCTGGTTATCTGAGGCAGTCTTAATGCCACCTTAAATTCCTGAGAGCTGTAGCTGCAGAACTTATCCACTATATCAGACAAATTAATGCTTTGAACACTGGTCTCTCTTATTGTACCAAGCTTAGTGATACTCAATTTCACTTTGTTGTATTGCCATTTAGCCATGTCAACGGCTAAGGTATTTGTGCCAATGATGGCATCCTCCATACCAGTAGGATATATTTCCTTTTCCGCACCATCCTTGGTCGTTCCTGTCAATTTTACTTTATATTGATCTCCCTCACCAAATGCCTGGTCATCCCAAGTGAAAATACATTTATTATCTTTGATCACATAGCTGTCTTTAATAGCAGGGATGTCCTGCCTGGCCTTACTGTCCAGGGAACATGTTACCATGCTATACTGTGTATAATTACTATTCGCCAGAATACTGCTGTAAAGAATATTATATAGCGCATAATCTCCCTCTCCACTGGCTCTTTCTATTATGTAACCCTTCTTTAAACCACTTGCTGCCTCTCCCTCAGTTTTATAAATTCCTGAGTATTGCTTCACTTCCTCTGCTGTCATTGGCGTCTTATTCAGCATATACCCATAACGAACTGCTTCTCCCTGTGTATTCCACAAGTAACTGCGAACTGAAAAAGAGGTAACCTTATCCTTTTCCTCAAATTTGGTATGAAACAGATAATCGGTTAAATCCTGAGCTACTCCATTCAAATGAATCTGTGTTTTCTGAGAAACACGGGTCACTCCGGATGCTGCTGCAACATCCAGCCCAATAACGGGGTCATACAACAAAATCTCAGATCTCCAAAATGTTGAATATTGTAAATTATTCTCGCTTCCAGTATATACAATACGATACCCAAACTCATCTTCATATCTGCCTGATGCCAGCATTTTAGAATCACCGGTTTTCATATTAGGGGTAATGATAGTCTCACCTTTCAGTTCATTCTCACTGAAGATAGAGGTTTGAACAGAGTACTTTTCTGAATTAAGTAACTTGTCGCTATCATTAGATATTGCCTGAAACCATAAAATATCCTGTTTACCTATATCCAACGTAAAAAGATTTCCTGTCCCAATACCCTTTCCATTTTTATCAAAATTATCTGATGATACTTTTATTACCTTGTTATTTACGCTAATGCTGCAGTCATAAAAATTACCTTCTTCATCTTTATATTCCTCAATATTTTCCAGGCACAGAGAATATTTATCATCCCTATGCTGCAGATAAGCCTTCGGTATGGGCAATGCCGGATGTACTTGTTGTCTGCAGGTAACTTCCCAATCGGAATTACTATCCTCACCATAGTAGCTTATTGCACAAACTTCCGCTGATAAATATTTGCCTGCCCAAGAATTATCAATAAAAATTTCCACATTGGTCCCGGAAGGTACCGCAATTTCTAATGTAGAATCCGGATTTCCTCCTGACTCTGAACTATAAATATTTACCCTTACTTTATATTGGTATGCATAATCAACCTTATTCCAGCTTAACTTATAAGGATTCGCCGTTCTAACAAACTCCAGAATTTCTGTTTTAGCTAACTTCCCAACCGGATATTCCGCACCTTCCAATTGGGCATCTATTTTATTGCAAAGATCCTGCGCAGTTAAATTCGTGCTTACCGGATTATCATCCAGGATTGGAATATACTCCGTATTGTTCGAACGGACTGCTTTGTATTTACCCGTTTCATTAGCCTCTACACACAAAGGTTCTGTGGAATCTATAATATTCCTTCTGCGTGTTACCCCATCAACAAAAACATCCCATAAGGCAAAGTAGCCGTCTCCGCTGCTCACATCCAGTTCTATTCTCAACCCATAAATAGCTCCTAAGCTTGTAAAGTCTATTTTCTGTGCTTGTTTTGAAGACTCTTCATTTGTCAAATCATACCCTTGCTCACGTACTTCATATCCAACCGTCTGCTCCCATACTTTATCTTGACCATTTTCCTTTAGGGTCTCATATTCTCCGTCCTTTTCTTTTAGTACGGAAATCTTGAACTTATATGTCCGTGTCTTTGATTTATCTGAAGCTCCATACCATGACAACAACATATACTGCGGTGAGACAGATATATACTGGCCATTCTGCTTGAATCGGATTGTCAGCTTATTATTGTTGGAATTATTTTTCATACTTGCTGAATAGTAAGTATTATTAAATAAATCCACTGCCTGCTCAGGAGGATTCTCCTTATTTTCTATTCCTGTCGCTTCCATATATATTGGGGCACCAGTTGCAGATCCATTTACAAAGTAAAAATTATTCGCAGACGTTTCTAATAACTTAGCAGTAGTTACTGGATGCCTAACTTCAGCAACACCATAACAATTCTGCATAACTATCGAATTTCCTTCATTTATGATCCCATTAAAGGATGCATTAACTTTACCATCTGTACTATATCCTTTACCGTAATTACGACAGCCAAGCAGATTAAAGGAGTGGTGCTGCTGTTTCCAGCAAATACCTGCTATATTAGTTCCTTTAATATCTCCGGTATTAACACATTGGCTCAGCCTAATCTCAATTCCATTAGATTTTTTCCCTAAAGTTGATAATATTCCTCCCCCACTGTTTGTAGTAATGTTCCCTTCATTCCGGCATTCTGATATCTCTACCTTTTCATTATCATTCAGCTGAAGTATATATCCCACTATCCCGCCAGATAGCGTATTGGCATTTATTAAGCCCTTATTGGTACAATTGCTGAGAACTCCTCCTTTATATTTCCATTGACCAATGATGCCTCCTACCCTTGCATTCCCAGTAATTGATCCTTCATTTACACAGTTGTATATTTTGCGTGAAGATGAGACCGAACTTTCAAGACGCCCCATAATACCGCCCGCGGAATTATTGAATTCATTATTGCCTCCCCCTTTTGTTACCGAGGAACGATTCGTAAGGCTATATACGCTCTTATCACTGCAGTTATAACCGATAACACCTCCTATTGCCATATCCGTCTGATAATTTATTGTTTCAATGTTCCAGGGCTCCCCATCACTGCCAACTTTTCCGCCAGTTGTACATTGATAGATTTCCCCTGTACTTCCCTGATATCCTACCATCCCACCAACGTTACCGGTTACAGCATCCACTTTAACTGCCTTGGCATCATGGCAGTCTATATCATGAATACTGCCTTCATTAAATCCCGCAATTCCTCCCACATATCCACAACTGGCCGTTTTCCCTTTTTCCCAGGCAGTAATTACCGTATCTTTTGCATCGGAATTATGCCCCAGTTCCTGGTAATTCTTCTTCAAAGATGCCCATTCAGGTACATCCTCCACTGCAATCTTACATTCATAGATTTCTCCGCCGCCCGTATTCTTTCCGGCAATTCCTCCCACGCTTACAATGTCGTTGGAGTCACCGGTAGCCCGTACTGTTCCTGTAAAACTGCTGTTTATAATTTTATTATCATTCTGTCCGGCAATTCCTCCAAAGCCTCCGTTAGAGCCTTTGTAACCATTAACAATCGCAATACTTTTCACATTACAAATCGTGCCCGAATTGATTCCAGCCGTACCTCCAAACCATCCTGTCTTGGCTTCGTCACTACAACCTACCTTGGCATAGACTGCCGCTTTGTCCAAATTTGCATTAATCCGGACACCATCAATACGCCCCTGGTTTTCTCCAGCGACTCCTCCGACCCGGCAATTCATGGAAGCAGATATTACCTCCACATAATTACCATTATCATCCCCTGCCTGAAAATAACAGGAATAGTTGTTCTCCTTTGTTTCTCCAATTGTTCCGCCGGCTTCATTCAAACCTGCAATTCCGCCCAGCCAGGCCGCATTTGTACTATCAGAAGGATTTTTTACAACGGCCTTTTTTACCATACAATAGGCTATCTGACCTGCATTCTTTCCTGCGACACCTCCCGCATAGGTCCCTCCTGTAATCGCTGTAACATTTTTTTGAGGTTCTATTCCGCCACCGCTTATCATTGAACCGGATGCATTAACCGCGGCGATTCCTCCGCAGATTCCTTTTCCTGCGAATACATCTGCATCTGTATAACAATTCACAATCCTTCCACTGTTATACGCAGTAATTCCGCCCGCATTTCCTCTGCTGGCATCCACCTTCCCCTGATTTCTGCATCGGGAAATAATAACATCTCCATCCGTGTAACCAATGATCCCTCCGGCATTTCCCACATAATCGCCATTTTCTTCACTGCCAGTAACCGTTACCTCAGCAAGGCTTACCAGATAATCAGCAGCACCACCATCAACAATACCGAAAGAAATTGGAGCATTCGTAAGATTTCTCATATACCCCAGAAAACCGCCCGCATAGCTTCTCCCCTTGATGCTGACAACAGCTCCGGTCTTCATATCCACATCGTTTACCGCTCCATAATTAATACCTGCAATGCCACCAATGTAGGATGCGGTTCCGATACCTCCGGCCCCTTCTATTGCCAGATTTACAAGAGTAAAGCCCTTTATCGTCCCTGCATTAAAACCGGCGACCCCTCCACCACTGATATCTGACAGTGTTATTTTCCCGGATATTTCTTTCTTTTGTGATTCTGTCGTACTGATTTCCCCGTAATTCTCCGCCGTCAGGCCGCCAACTGCTGCCTTTCCTGTAAAAATAGCAGATGAGGCAAGAGTACAATCCAGAATTTTTCCCGTCTTTTCATTTCTGCCTACAATGCCGCCTATGTAAGAAGAGTCCGTATCACCCAAAGACTGTGCAGCGCTGCCTATTATCGTTCCTTCGCTGATTTCCGCCAGGCCACCGGAATAGGTTGTTCCACCCTCTGCGGTAACCCTTCCGCCATTATAGCAATACTTGAGCGTTACTCCCTGGGAAACGCGCCCGATAATCCCTCCTGTATAAGAATATTTTACGATTTCTCCATTGCTGCTCAGATAGGTATCAGTTTCACTTGTATAAGTTATCTTAGCAGGTCCATACTCTCCATTTTCACCTTTTTTCAAGGAAGTTTTTTCTTCACCTGTAAAGCTGTCAAGGGAACGTACTGCGGACAGATTAGTAGCGTATTGGATTTCAAGCTTTGACTGGATATCATTTCCGCCTATAATACCGCCTGCCGCTATACCGGCACTGATTTCCGAAACATTGCTGATCCGTTTTCCGCTGCCTTGATTATAGGAATTTCGATTATAAGATCCATTGGTCGTATCCAGAATTATTATACCAGGCGCAGTTTCATCAAGACCCGCCGAATTAACTCCGCTGTCATTTTCAAGCTGTTTCAAAACCTTTCCGGATTTGTTTTCCTCTCCGTCCTTTATTTCTGTAATTGTGCAAAGCCTTTGTGTTTCTTCTTTTATTTTTTCCTTGTCACCAGAATTCACCAGCCGATTATAACCGATATAGCCTCCTGCAAAACCACCGCTTTTCCCTGTGGAATCCAAAGCGCTGATCCGTCCAAACTGATTGGAAACCTGGCACTGCAAATAAACTGTCTTTTCAGCTGCTATCAGATTTCCTCCAACGCAGCCTCCTGTAAACCAATTACCTTTAACGAGATTCGGAGAGGCAGTCATCACTCCATCTTCGGAACTTTCTGGAGTAAACGCATAAATATCTGCTGATGTATTACAGCCTATCAGGCCGCCTACAAAGCAGTTTCCTTCTATCAGACCGCCCTCCAGGACATAATTTGATAAAAGCCCCATCTGTGCATCAATATCATTATATCCTACAAGGCCGCCTGTATAATTATTGCCTAAAACAATAACGGAAACCTTCTTTTGATCCTCAGCCTTAATTATTCCGTTATTGTATCCGGCTATTCCTCCGGTATAGTTACCTCCCAGACCATCTTCTTCATTCCATTTCTTAATATTGTTTAATATTGTTTCCCATTTTGTGGAAGGAATCTCCAGTGTTGAATAGCAATTAAGCAGACTGCCTGTATTATAGCCTGCAATACCACCGGCATATTCCGAGAAAGCATATGCAATGCCTTTATTTTCCCAGTTTTGAATAATCAAATTCTTCTGTGCTGTCTCTATCGGCTTCCCATCCTTATCAATCGCCGCATTGAATCCTACAATGCCTCCGACATATTGTTTGCCGATCACAACAGCAGCGCTGCTTTTGCCATCCCCATCTAAAATACTCTCCTGAGCTCCTTCAGAGGTCCATCCCCCTATGATGCCTCCGATATAACGATTTCCCCGGATGATGCCTCCTGTGGTTTCACATTTCGATACCTGGCATTCATCCTCGCAGTATCCGGCTATTCCACCTATATAATCGCCAATAAAAGTACTATTCCCATCAACATCCTGGATCCCGTCCGGATATAAATTCGCCAATCCATAATGCTCCAAATCCGCAAGGGTTTCTTTCCCCATGACAGAGGTACAGCCTGTTATCGCGCCGCCTTTTTTATAGCCCACGATACCGCCCAAATACTTATAGACAGCTTTTTCATTGGCACCGGCTTTTACCGCGGCCAAAATTCTGCCTGTATTACTGCAATCTATAAAGCCGGCCTTATCCGGTGTGGTTTTCCCTTCCCCCGGTTCTGATCCAACTCCGCTCGCACCCACAATTCCACCAACACAATATCCGCCTGATACTTGTGCAGCATTGCTGAGTTCCTTATAGTCCTCTGTCGGCAGTATCGCCTCTTCCGTATTTTCGTCACTGGCGACATTAAGCAAATCACTTCCGGCAATTCCGCCAACATATCTTACTCCCGTCACATAGCTGCGGCCAGTCATCTCTCTGATATCCTTCTGGCTTTCTGAAACGGAAATATTCTGAAGGACACCCTGGTTTAAGCCGCAGACAGTTCCTGTATAGCTTTTTCCGTCAACCCTTACATCTGTAATTTTTAGTCTGCTTATCTCACCGTAATTAACCCGGAAAATACCGAGGGCGTACCGCTTTACAGCCGTAAGATCTCCTTCCCCCGCAGTTTTTGTCTCTCTAAGCGTCAGCCTATGGATCTGTTTATCCGCACTCAACAAACTGCCGGCAGCAGTATAGGTGCTGTTTTTTCCTAAATACGGAATCGCAGGAAATGGCGCATAATCTATATTTTTCTTAGGCTTGGGTGGATCCTCAACTTCCACCCCTTCCTCCTGATCCGTTTTAACCAAATCTCCTCCGTCCGGTTCTACCACTGCCGATGTTATTCCAGGCATTAATAGCTTTGTATCAAACAATTTCCTGTCTTCAACAATACCATCCTCTCCGCTCCAGGTAAAATCTTCCTTCTGGGTATAGCTTATTACCTTTCTCTCGCAAAGCTTCTCCATGTATCTTATGTTATAGAGATGGCGCGCGTTATTTATGGTAAAGTCAACCTCCCTTTTGTCAGAAGAATCCTTCCGGCTTCCCATAAAAGGATTTTCACTGTTGGATATCATCTGCTTTCCTTCATAAGACTCGGTAAACGCCGATACCTTAGCATATATGGAAGGTGTATCTATATTAATACCTGTCTTTACGTCCTCCTCCTTCGTCATCTGAGAGGTAAACCGCAGAAAACTATATGTATTCTTATAATTAGCATAACTCATGGAAAATGGTCTGCTCTGAAGTGACTTATCCAGAATATCCGCCGCTTCATAATCCACTCCATCCAAAATAATACAGATTTCACCTTCTTCATTAATAGTAAGCTCAATAGGCAGTACTGCTGGCTCCTCCGAAGCACCCTCATCAGAATATCTGTAAATTTCGGTTTTTACCATATGGGTTGTTGCGGCATTCCCATCAGAATCCGCCAAATCATTCCCATTAATAATAAAGGATATTTTCTTTCCGCCGTTCTTATCATCAAATAGTTCTATTCTATAAGAATAATCAAGAATAAAGGGCTGGTTCTTCGAAGCGAGGGAAAATCTGAGAACAAGCGCCTCTTCGTTATCCAGCATAACCTTCCTTATAGACGGTTTACCGAAAACCCCGGGAGGGGCCTCCTGGGACAGATCGGTATCATAATAACCCATAAGCTGTTTTCTGCGCTGTCCTTCGTCTCTACGAACCTGTAAATTAATTCCCATTGTCCGGCCATCTGAACCGGTATTATCTGAATAGTCAAATGTATTTGCCTTATCACAATAGCTTACAGAATAAACGGTACCATCAGATACATCAAATTCTAAATGGATTGCTGCATTAAAAATCCCCTTATCATAAACATAATTTTTCAGAAGCTGATAGAGCTGGGACTCTTTAAGCCTGTCCTCCGTCATATCCATAGTTATATCAAGATAGGAAAGTGAACGACTATTTTTTAATTCAAAGGCGCTATCCGGCACCGTTCCGGAATTTTCACCACCATTATCTATGTAATTTTCCAGTTCCCCGAGATTTCCTCCCGCATCCATATGGGCCAGAGCAGACTGTGCCGCAGAAAATATCGTCTGAGCGTACTCATTGTTTTTGTTATACAGGGCATTGTGCTGCCAGGATATAATACTGACAAAACCTCCTGCTAATAAAATCCCCAAAATAACAATTGTGACTATTACTTCCACTAAAGTAAAACCATTGGAATTCATCTTTAGTGTTTTTTTACGCTGTTTTCCATTTCTGCTAAACATAGCACTCCTCTTTCCTGCATGGTAAAAGTTCATTTACAATTTGTAAGTGGACACAATGAATTGTTTCCATCATTGTTTATTTCACCTTTCCAGTTATGTTTATTAATAAATTTATCATTGACGCAAATATAATAGGTTTTTTCGTTCTCCATTTCAATTATTGTACCTTTACTAATACTAATACCGCCTGTTTTCACCGCATTACCAATTTCAGCTGCGGTCACAACTTTTGAATCTGCCGTAACTGGAATCACTCCTTCAGATATACTGACTTGATATGAATATCCACCATCCTCAGAATTAGAATATGTAATAGAAATACAGTTTCCCGGATTAAAATAGTATATATTTTCTTCCTCATAAATCCATAATACATTATCCGTAAAGTCACCTTCTTCTACCTTCTCCGCATTTGGATGTTTTTTATGATAATCCTCAGCAAAATCTGCTATACTTTTTACCAGGAGACTCGATTGCTTTTTCTGTGACCCCTGTGACAAAAAAATACATCTATCTCCTGTTAATCCACCTGGTTTCCCATTATTTTCCGTTTCTGTTCCCTCTGCAGAGCTACTCTCCTGCACGTCTTCCGTAGAATTCTCCTCCTCGGTCAACGTAGGCACAATTTCCCCAATTTCAATATTCTGGGTTTCCCCCTCTTCATGGAACGTACCGTCCTGCCCATGCCCCGGATAACTGCACTTTACTGTATCCTTATCTACCGCTGTATATATTCCGCCAGCAGGGCACTGTATTTCCGGATTGTTTTTAATGATTTCTTCCATCGATGCCCCGGGTGACTGCGCCCGTTCTGCTTCAAGCTTCAAAACCAGCGCCTTCCTGTTAATTTCACAGTCAGACGCTTTTCCTTTATCTATATATGCCATTAATGATGGAACCGCTATTGCTGCCAGAACGCCAATAACCGTTATTACAACAATCATCTCTATTAATGTAAATCCCTTTTTATCCATGTGTATATCCTTCCACATAAAATGTACAATCAAACAACGGTCATTCTTCCAATCTCTTATATAATAATGCATTTTGCTTATTCCCACTGTCCATCCAAAACGTATCAACATACAGAAAATACAAAAAATTATAAAAAAAATAAGCTTAGTTAATAATATCACATGAAGATTGCATCTACAAGCCGTATATCCCGGTAATCCCTTTAATCTTATAGAAAAAACAATAGACCAATCATGAAAATAAGCATCCTGTAGATTTATTATATTTTAGTAATCATATTAGATAAAATAAAATCGAAGAAACTACTGCCAGACTGATATAATTCCCTATTGACTTCCCCCACCTTCTCTTATATGCTGTTTAAAGTACACACAATTTTCTAGGGGGAATTAACTTATGGAAAAAAGAGAAAAGTTCTCATCCCGGCTGGGATTTATCCTCATTTCAGCCGGCTGTGCCGTTGGTCTGGGAAATGTATGGCGCTTTCCCTATATTACCGGGAAATACGGCGGAGCCGCCTTCGTGCTCATCTATCTTGTTTTTCTTGTAATACTCGGCCTTCCCATCATGGTAATGGAATTTTCGGTGGGGCGTGCCAGCCAGAAATCCGCTGCCCGCAGCTTCCACGTATTGGAGCCAAAGGGAAGCAAATGGCATTTCATGGCCATTCTTGCCATTGCAGGCAACTATCTCCTCATGATGTTCTATACCACCGTAGGCGGCTGGATGCTCGCTTATGTCATTAAAATGATACGCGGGGAATTCACCGGCCTCACCCCGGATGAAGTGGGCGGCGTTTTTAACGGTATGCTCGGACAGCCCGGTTCCATGACCTTCTGGATGATCGTCACGGTAATCATCGGCTTCCTCGTATGCAGCCTGGGCCTGCAGAAGGGTGTGGAACGCGTAACCAAATTCATGATGGCCTCCCTGTTTGTTATCCTGATCATCCTTTGCATCAGAAGCGTTACCCTGCCCGGTGCAGCCGAAGGCGTCCGCTTTTACCTGATACCTGACTTTCATAAAATAACTGAATATGGCCTGTTTGAGGTTGTCTTCGCTGCCATGGGACAGGCATTTTTTACCCTGAGCTTAGGCATCGGCGCTATGGCTATTTTCGGAAGCTATATTGCCAAGGAGCACACCCTCACCGGAGAGTCCATCCGTATCTGTACGCTGGACACTATCGTGGCCCTGCTGGCCGGGTTGATCATTTTCCCCGCCTGCTTCGCTTTCCAGGTAAATCCCGGAGAAGGCCCCGGACTGGTGTTCGTAACCCTGCCCAATATTTTTAACCAGATGGCCGGCGGACGCATTTTCGGCACCCTGTTCTTCATCTTCATGAGCTTCGCTGCCCTGTCCACCATCATAGCCGTATTTGAAAATATTTTAAGCTTTTCCATCGATTTATTCGGATGGACCAGGAAAAAAGCTGTTGCGGTCAACTTCGTGTTAATCCTTCTGCTTTCCCTGCCCTGTGTTTTCGGCTTTAATATCTGGAGCGCAATTGCTCCACTGGGCGCAGGCTCCACGATTCAGGATCTGGAGGACTTCATCGTTTCCAATAACCTGCTTCCCCTGGGAAGCCTGGGATACCTGCTGTTCTGTACCAGCCGCTATGGCTGGGGCTGGAAGAACTTCATTAAGGAAGCTGATTCCGGCAAAGGCGTGAAATTCCCTCAGTGGTCGCGTATTTATGTAAGCTTCATCCTGCCCGCCATCGTATTGTTCATCTTTATCATGGGCTATGTACAGAAGTTTGTTAAATAACATTTTCTTAAAACAAAATTTCGTTTATTATATTTGAGAGCATAAAAGGAACAGGGCCGCCTGTTCCTTTTGTAATGAAAAACTTATTTTCAAATTATCCCTGCCAATACAATACTGGCAATAATTCCCGCCGCCGTAGCCGTCAGCGCACCAGCCAAGGTATATCTGGTCTTCGTAACCTTTGCCGCCATAAAATACACACTCATAGTGTAAAAACAGGTTTCCGTGCAGCTCATCAGAATAGATGTCATCATGCCTATGTAAGAATCCGTACCATAATTTTTAAAAATATCCAGCACCAGTCCCGTTGCAGCCGAAGAGGAAAACAATTTAATAAAAATCAGCGGCACAACAGGAGCAGGCAGCCCCATCGGCTCCGTAAGCTTGCCGATCAGCCCGCCGAAAAATTCCAGGAACCCGGATGCCCGCAGGATCCCCACCGCCATCATCAGCCCGATAAGTGTGGGCATGATCTGGATTACCGTCTTAAAGCCATCCTCCGCTCCTTTGATGAAATCTTCATATACATTTGTATGGTGAATCACTCCATACGCCACAATATAAAATATCAATGCCGGAATAATAATATTTGACAGATTCGCCAGTGCATTCATCATAGACGGCATACCTCAGCAGTCATTCTCTAAACAATATATGCACCCTCCGGCCTGTTCATGATTCGATGTTTTATGCCTGCTGTCCCTATAACAGTTTTCAGTCTGCTCTTCCCAGCCAGTCCCTGGTTATATGTCAGAAACCCCTGCTTATATCGTAAATAAACATCATATTATTATAGACTAATGAAAGACCTGTCATCTGCATTTATCGTAATACTTCTTTTGCAGAATTCTCAGTATATTTTAAAGTATTATAAATTATATTCAGAATTTACTTTATAATTTTATTAATTTCTAAAATAATCTGTATATTTACAAGCTTTCAGCATGAATTTCTAAAGATTCCGGATTATACTCTCCGGCATATCACTCCACACTGAACTAAGCTATCTGAACCGGATTCCCGCCGGAAATATCAGTTTCCCCCGGAAGAGCAGGACAGAATTCTAAAGGTTCTGAAATTCCTGAAAAATATTTGAGCAGAATCACCCGTTCCCCTTCTTCCCCCGGTCCATCACCTTAATAAAAATCACTCCCACTATCGTAGAAAATAAAGTGGCAATCAGTCCCGGCATGATCACCGCCGTAGGGTTCACGCTCCCGTACTGGCTCCTGTATGCAATAATCGACACCGGAATCAGCTGCAGGGATGAAATATTCAGAATAAGAAAGGAACACATTTCATTGCTCGCCGTATGTGGCGACTTCCCTGTTTTCCTGCACTCCTCCACATTCAGCTTCTGCAGCTCCTCCATGGCCTTCAGCCCGGCAGGCGTGCAGGCCCAGCCCAGTCCCAGGATATTGGCAATAATGTTGGTGGAAATATACTCCCTTGCCGCATGGTTCTTAGGGAGCCTGGGAAACAAAAAACTGACAAACGGCTGAATCCCCCTTGTCATGGAGGCAATCAGCCCTGAATTCTTGGCAATCTCCATCAGCCCCACCCAAAGCGCCATAATGCCCACCATGGTAATACACAGCTGCACTGCCTCACCCGCGGACTCCAGCGCCCCGTTTGCCACCGCCTCAATATTGCCCGTCAGGGCCCCGTAAATAACCCCTATGGCAATCATAACCGCCCAAATATAATTCAGCATATAAACCCTTTTTTCGCAGCTGTCCGTTGTCCGCGCAGCCGCCTTTTTTCTACCATTATATTTCCCCGAAGCATAAAAAATGCCTGCATAAGGCCCCGGCCTCCCGCCGGCATTTCCTTATACAGGCATCCCAATTTTCAAAAACAGACATTTTTATAATCAGACATTTTTATAACCAGATATTTTCATAACCAGGCTTTTTCCATAACCAGACAGCTTCCTGTCCCGCCAAAGAGCCTCGCTGCCGCCTACAACACCTTGGAAAGGAACTCCCGCAGCCTTGGATTCTTCGGATTGTCAAAGAATTCCTTAGGCGCGCTCTCTTCCTTGATAATACCGTCATCCATAAACAGGACGCGGCTTCCCACTTCCTTGGCAAAGCCCATTTCATGCGTAACGATGACCATAGTCATGCCGTCCCTTGCCAGATCCGACATAACTCCCAGAACCTCTCCGACCATTTCCGGATCAAGAGCGCTGGTAGGCTCGTCAAACAGCATCACATCCGGATGCATGCACAGGGAACGCACGATGGCGATACGCTGCTTCTGCCCGCCGGACAACTGCGAAGGATATGCATTGGCCTTTTCCGTCAGACCGACCCGATCCAGAAGCTGCATGGCCTCCTGCTCGGCTTCCTTTTTCGGACGTTTCAGCAGCTGGATGGGCGCAAGCGTCATGTTCTGCAGAATCGTCTTGTGGGGAAACAGGTTAAAATGCTGGAATACCATACCGATATGCTGCCGGTACAGGTTAATATTGGCCTTGGGATCGGTGATGTCCTTTCCCTCAAAAAGAATCTGCCCTGCCGTAGGCTCCTCCAGCAGGTTCAAGGAGCGAAGAAAGGTGGATTTGCCGGAACCGGAGGGTCCCACAATCACCACTACCTCGCCCTGGGATATGGTGGTGCTGATATTTTTAAGGACCGAGATATCCCCGAAGGATTTGCAAAGGTCCCGGATCTCAAATAAAATCTGTCCGTCAGCGTTCATTTGTACGCAGCCTCCTTTCCAGTTTGGAAACGCCTGCCGCCAGCAGGGATACGATTGCCAGGTAAATCACTGCAACGGCAATCAGGGGCATGAATGCGGAATAGGTCTGGCTCCGGATAACATTGCCGCCGTGGGTCAGATCCGTCAGGGCGATGTAACCGCTGATGGAGGTTTCCTTCAGGAGCACGATAATTTCATTTCCCAGCGCGGGAAGCACATTTTTCAGCGCCTGGGGAAGAATGATATGCCACATGGTTGCCGGATAGCCAAAGCCCAGGCTTCTGCCGGCTTCAAACTGCCCGATATCAATGGCCATAATGCCGGAACGCACGATTTCCGCCACATATGCGCCGGAGTTGATGCCGAAGGCCAGAATCGCCACCACCCTTTTGTCTATGGTAACGCTTCCGAAAATTACATAATACATAATCAGCAGCTGAATCATCGTAGGCGTACCGCGGATTACCGTCAGGTAAAGCTGGCAGATAAAATCCACAAGCTTAAACAGATAATAGCCCAGCAGCTTCCTAAAATAAACACCCTTCTCCTTGATTTTCGCAGGCTTCTTTATCCCGCTCTTCACTGCGCTGGAACGGACAATCGCCACCAGAAAGCCCAGAACAAGACCCAGAATCACTGCAAAAAAAGTAATCAGCAGCGTAGTCTTCAGTCCGTCCGTCAGATATTTCCAACGGTCGTCCTTAATGAAATTCAGATAAAACTGATCCAAAAAATTTTGCATCTAAATACCCTCCGCCATTTCTCCTTAGTATATTTTTACCACCCGACAAAAAACTGCAGTATCTTGTACACCAGCCACGCGCTGTCAGACACGCTGATAAGGTCTGGCTGATGCGCAACAAACGGGCCCATGGTATTTCATGGGTCCGCCTGTATCATACACACTCTGCCCGGGAGAAAAATCCTCTCCCAAATCATTTTCATTAACTCAACACATTTACCGCGCCATGCCATTATCACTCTTTCACAATAATAACCTGCTTGGAGCTCGCATAGGAATCGGTAAAGTCAACGCTCTGCAGACGATCCTCTGTAACTGTGATGCCTGCAACCCCGATATCAGCCTTGCCGGACTGGATTGCATTGATAATGGAGTCAAACTCCATGTCTTCAATCTTCAGCTCATAGCCCAGTACGTCGCATACTGCCTGTGCCATATCAGCATCAATTCCAACCACCTTGTCTCCCTGATAGAATTCATAAGGCTCAAAATAAGCGTTGGTTGCCATTACCAGAGTACCGTTGGAACGATCCACGTCAGCAGGAGATTCATAAGGGAACTGTCCCTTGGTGTCATCCCCGATATAGTTCTTTACAATATTATCCAGCGTTCCGTCGGCCTTCAGCTTCGCAAGCGCCTCGTTAATGCTGGCGGTCAGCTCTGCGTTGTCCTTGGAAACACAGATTGCATAATCCTCTTCTGCGAAGGGCTCTTCCAGAATCTTCAGTCCTGTAGTATTGGCTACGAATGCCTTTGCGGGCTGCTCATCGATCATCACGCAGTCAATCTTTCCCTGCAGAAGCGCCTGGATAGCGTCGTTTCCTTTGTTGAAGCGTTCTATTGTGGAACCCTGTTCCTCGTAATCGGATGCAAAAATATCGCCTGTCGTTCCCAGCTGGACACCGATGGACTTTCCGGGAAGATCATCAACGCTTGCCACTGCGCCCTCTGCTGCTGCCGTCGTCTCCGCTGCTGCGGTGGATTCCGGCGCCGCATCACTTGCCGCCTCTGTGGCCGTTGCTGCGCTGGAAGCCTCAGGTGCTGCTTCGCTTGTAGTTGTAGTTCCCTGTGCGCTGCTTCCGCATGCGGCAAGGGATACCGTCATGCATACAGCCAGTGCTGTTGCTAAAAATTTTTTCATAATTACTCTCTCCTCCTCGCGCTTTTACGCGCCTTACAAAAATAAAACTGTATAAATATACATTAATTATAATTTATATTAACATATTTATCTTGAAACACAAGCGGTATTTTTCACAAAATAAAGGCAGGAAACGGAAAAGGTTTCTTTCAACTTTTCCATTTCCCGCCGCATCAACTGAATAGTTATAAATTTTATAACCGTTTTGCACCTTCGTCGTTATATTTTTTTACCACTCTGTCACTGCTTACCACTCCATCACTGCTGTCCCCCAGGAAAGTCCGGCGCCGAAGCCGCAGAGCACGATTTTATCCCCGCGGGAAAGGCATCCCTTCCTGTTGATCTCATCCAGCAGGATCGGCACGCTGGCCGCGGAGATATTTCCACAATGATCCAGGCTTACCGGGAACTTATCCACAGAAATATGAAGTCTTTTCGCTACAGACTGGATAATCCGCAGATTCGCCTGGTGCAGGAAAAAATATTTGATATCCTCCGCCTGCAGTCCCGCCTGTTCCAGAGCCTTATGTATGGATACCGGAACCGTGGTCACCGCAAATTTATAGACCTCCTGGCCGTCCATATGCACATAATCCGGTTCGTTTCCGGTTGCCACCAGCGGGTTGTTATTCCCTCTGCCACGGCAGACCAGTGCGCTTCCCCTGACGCCGTCGCAGCCCTGATCGAAGCTTAAAATCCCTGTTTCCTCCCGGGCAAGCACCGCAGCGCCCGCACCGTCTCCGAACAGGACGCAGGTGCTCCTGTCCGTCCAGTCCATAATTCTTGACAGAGTTTCCGCCCCCAGGACCAAAGCGTTCTGAAAACGCCCTGTTCCAAGAAACGCATCCGCAGTTTCCAGTGAAAACAAAAATCCGGAACACGCTGCGTTAATGTCAAAAGCCATCGCTTTTTTTGCCCCCAGACGCGCCTGCAACTCACAGGCCGCGGAAGGAGTCACATGATCCGCCGTAATCGTGCCTACCACAATCAAATCCAGATCCTCCGGTGCGATTCCCGCCTGCTCCAGGGCCAGCCTGGAAGCCTGCTCCGCCATATCCGCAGTGGTTTCTTCCCTGACAAGCCGTCTCTCCCGTATCCCCGTCCGGCTGGTAATCCACTCATCCGAGGTGTCCATTCTTTCGGAAAGCCAGTCGTTGGTTATGATGGTTTCCGGAAGGCAGCTTCCCGTTCCTATTATTCTGCTCGTCATATCTGCTCCCATCTGCCCGCCGCGGCGGGCATACGGCCGAAAGGGGCCATATTCCTGTCTGATATACCGTCAGTGTACCTGACAGTGTCAATCCATTTTATTCAAAAGCGGACGCAAGCTCCGCAAAAATATCCGCCGTGCTTTCTATCCTCTGTGCCCTGTAAGCGTTGCTTCCGCAGAAAAGAAGACCGTTATCCACATCTCCCTTTACCGCATTCACCAAAGCTTCCGTAATACAATAGGGCGTCTCCTGCGGTTTACAGGTTTTAATACAGCCATGGCATCTGCCATGGGGAACCGGCCCTTTTGCCGTTCTTTCCAAAAATGCATTGCGGATGGCGCGTCCCGGCATCCCCACCGGGCTCTTTACCAGCACGATATCTTCCTTTTCCGCGTTGATATAAGCCTGTTTAAAGGCTGGATGGGCGTCACATTCCACCGTCGTCACAAACCGGGTGGCCATCTGGACGCCGTCAAGTCCCATATCCAGCCATTTGCGGGCCTCTGCGCCCGTATAGACGCCTCCGGCCATTACCACCGGGATTTCCCTGTTTCCGGCCCTTCCAAAGGCTTTTACGGCCTCCAGGATACGCATGACCTCTTCTTCATAATGCATCCCTTCGATATCCTCAAGCTGTTTCCTGTCAAAACCCAGATGGCCGCCGGCCAGAGGCCCTTCGATCACCACCAAATCCGGCAGGTAATTGTACTTTTTCATCCAGTATTTCATGATGACATTCGCCGACTTCACGCTGGAGACGATGGGAGAAAGCTTTGCCTGGCGGATTTCCCCGTCCTCCCGCTGTACGCCGGAGGCGGCCTCCGGCAGCGTCACAGGCAGTCCGGCGCCGGAAATAATCAGATCCGCGCCGGCTTCCGCAGCAGCCTTTACGTAATCCTCATAGCCTTTTGTGGCCACCATAATATTTACGCCCACAATACCGCCGGCCGCCAGCTCCTTAGCTCTGCGGATTTCCTTTTTTACCGCACGCAGATTGGCGGTATGGGGATTTACCTGGTAATCCGGCTCACGATAGCCGATCTGCGCCGTGGAGATTATGCCGATACCGCCCTGTGCGGCCACTGCGCCGGCCAGCCCCGAAAGGCTGACTCCCACGCCCATGCCACCCTGTATCACAGGAAACCTCGCCGTTAAATCCCCGATTTGCAATTGCTTGATCATTTTACTTTTCCGGTCCCTTCTCAGGCTTTTTCCGGCGCAGTGACAACAAAGGTCAGCTCCGCCTTTGCCACCAGATTTCCGTTGACAGTGGCCTTTGCGCTGCCCACGCCCACCGGGCCTTTTACCTTGATAATTTCTGTTTCCAGCATGAGCACGTCACCCGGAACCACCTTGCCTTTGAAACGGGCGCCGTCAATGCCGCCAAACAGCACCAGTTTTCCCTTATTTTCAGGCTGGCTGAGTATCGCCACGGCCCCCGCCTGCGCCAGCGCTTCCATGATAAGCACTCCCGGCATCACCGGCTCCTGAGGAAAATGGCCCGCAAAAAAAGGCTCGTTATAGGTCACGCATTTTTTTCCCACCGCGCGCACGCCCGGCTCCAGCTCCTCTATGGTATCCAGAAGCAGAAAAGGCTGTCTGTGGGGGATGATTTCCATAATTTGTTTTGTTGAAAGCTGCATAAGGCTTTCCTCCTACTCCACGAATTTTTTCACCAGAAGGCTCGCGTTGTGCCCCCCAAAGCCCAGGGAGTTGGTAAGCGCATAGGTAAATTCTTCCTCCACAGGCTCTTTACAGTAATTGAGGTCACATTCCTCATCCGGTATCTGATACCCTACTGTAGCATGAATAAAGCCCTCCTGCAATTCCTTCACGCAGGTAATAAACTCAACCGCCCCTGCCGCGCCAAGCAAATGTCCTACCATGGATTTGGTGGAGTTGATGCGGATGCGGGAAGCCTGCTCCCCGAAGGCCAGCTTAATCGCCCTCGTTTCAAACAAATCGTTCAGGTGGGTGCTTGTGCCGTGGGCATTGATATAGGTAATATCCGTAAGCGCCGCGCCTGCGTCCTGCACCGCGCATTCCATGGCCCTTGCCGCCCCGGAGCCGTCCTCCGCAGGTGAGGTGATATGAAATGCATCGGAGGAACAGCCGTAGCCCACTACCTCCGCATAGATTCTGGCGCCTCTTTTCCTGGCATGCTCCAGCTCCTCCAGGATGACAACGCCCGCGCCCTCTCCCATAACAAAGCCGCTTCTTTCCTTGTCAAAGGGAATGGAACATCTGGAAGGATCCTCACAGGTACTGAGGGCTGTGAGCGCCGTAAAACCGGAAACGCCGATAGAGGAAATGCTGCTTTCCGCGCCTCCCGCCACCATCACGTCCGCATCCCCGTACTGGATGGTACGGAATGCTTCCCCGATACAGTTGGTTCCCGTCGCACAGGCCGTAACCACATTGATGCTCTTGCCCTTCAGGCCGAACTGGATGGATACGTTTCCAGCCGCCATATTGCTGATCATCATGGGCACCAGAAAGGGATTCACACGGTTAGGCCCTTTCTCCAGCAGCTTGCTGTGCTCGCGCTCCATCGCCTGGAGGGAGCCGATGCCGGAGCCGACAGCCACGCCCACGCGCCAGGGATCCTCCTGCTGCATATCCAGTCCCGCATCCGCAATCGCTTCCTTGGATGCCGCCACCGCAAACTGGCAGAAAGCCTCCATTCTTTTGGCCGCCTTAAAATCCATATAATTCTTGGGGTCAAAATCCTTCACTTCCGCCGCCAGCTTACATTTATATTCCGATGCATCGAATTTCGTAATCGGTGCAAAGCCTGTTTTTCCTGATTTAACCGCTGCCCAGAACTCCTCTACGGACAGTCCGATGGGTGTAATCGCGCCCATTCCTGTTACCACTACTCTTCTGCTCATATCTGCTCCCATCCTCCCGCTCCCGCGGGATTAAAAATAATTCAGATCGCCATTCCCCCGTCAACGGAAATGACCTGGCCGGTAATATAAGCGCCGCCCTCTCCCGCCAGAAAAGCTACCAAAGCCGCCACATCCTCCGGCCTTCCCACTCTTTTCAGAGGGATCTGTGATATTACCGCTTTTTTTGCATCCTCGCTCATTGCCGCAGTCATATCCGTTTCAATATATCCCGGAGCCACCGCATTTACCGTCACGTTCCGGCTGGCCAGCTCCTTGGCAACGCTCTTGGTCAGGCCGATCACACCGGCCTTGCTGGCGGCATAGTTTGCCTGCCCCGCATTTCCCAGCACGCCGGAAACCGAGGAGAGATTAATAATCCTGCCGCTCTTCTGCTTCATAAAGTTACGGTACAAATGACGGATAGTATTGAAGGTTCCCTTCAAATTGGTATCAATTACTGCATCGAAATCCTCTTCCTTCATGCCTATCACCAGATTGTCCCTGGTAATGCCCGCATTGTTCACCAGGATATCAATGTGCCCGAAAAGCTCCAGCGCTTTCTTCACCATATCCCCGCAGGCCTGGAAATTAGCCACGGAAGCCTGAAGCACCTCCGCCCTTCTTCCCAGTTTTCTGATTTCTTCTGCTGTTTTCTCCGCCTGTTCACAGCTTGCGTTACAGTTTACAATAACATCTGCGCCCTCTGCCGCAAGCGTCAGGGCAATCTGTCTCCCGATTCCCCGTCCCGCTCCGGTCACCAGCGCTGTTTTTCCTTCCAGCATTCTACTTTTCCCCGTCTTTCTTAGTTAACTGCAATAGCTTATCAGGATAGGAACTGTCCAGTTTCCTTACAGCTTCTCCAGATCTTCTTTTTTCTCTATATTAATAACGGTTACATCCCTGTTGATTTTACGCATAAAACCCGACAGGGATTTTCCCGGCCCGATTTCCACAAAGGTATCCACGCCGTCTGCAATCATGCGTTCCACACATTGCTGCCATCTGACGGAATTTGATACCTGCTTTACCAAAAGTTCTTTTATCTGTGCCGTATCCGTAACATAATCCGCCGTCACGTTGGAAAGATAGGGCACCGCAATTCTCTTCAGTGTAATTTTTTCCAGAACCTCCCCCAGCTTCTCTCCCGCGCCAGAAAGCATCGGGGAATGGAACGGCCCGCTTACCTTCAGGGGCACGCAGCGCTTTGCTCCCATGGCTTTCAGCTTCTCAGCCGCCGCATTCACGGCCGCCTCTTCTCCGGTAATCACGGTCTGGCCGGGGCAGTTATAATTGGCAACGCTTACCATGCCATCAATTTCCCCGCAGGCCTGTGCTATGGTTTCACTGTCCAGCCCCAGAACCGCTGTCATGGCTCCGCCCACAGGAACCGCCTCCTGCATGAAAATCCCTCTTTGGCGCACGCAGTAAAACAAATCCTTTAAGTCCATCACATCCGCTGCTGCCAGGGCCGCGTACTCTCCCAGGCTCAGGCCTGCCGCCACATCCGGCCTGCGGCCCATCTCCTCCAGTACCTTCAGAATCGCCGTCTCCACGGTTAGCATGGCGATCTGTGTATATTCCGTAATATTAATCTGTTCATTTTCTTCAAAACAAAGAGCCGCCACATCCAGCCCTGATGCCTCTGAAGCCGCCTGAAATACATCTCTGGCTACGGGGAATTGCTCATAAAAATCTTTTCCCATGCCTATATACTGGGAACCCTGCCCCGGAAAAATAAATGCTGTCTTGCCCATATTCCCATCCTCTCTTAGAAGGCCTGAATTTCTTGGTGGCTTGGGGAGGTGGCCTCTCGGGAGTTTGTTGAACCGTCCCCTTGCCGGGCAGGGTTTGCTGTCTGGGCACGCTTGCGCTCGGTTAAAAACGCAGCGGTACTAACGCCGCAAAATACGCGGCGTAAGGACCGGCGTTTTTAAACGACCCTGACAGCAAACCCTGCCCGGCAAGGGGACGGTGCTCTACATACGAGAGAGGCATACGCCTCAAGATGTCTGCAAACCATATGATTCCATGAAAGATTCAGGCTGATATGTTATGTTTATTGTCTATGTTTATGGCTAAAGTTATGGTAGTAAGTTTGATAAAATAAAAGTTGGTGTTGTTGGAAAATATTTGCGGTATTATTTTGAAAGTCGTTTTATTTGATATTCAAAATATTCAGTTGTAAAAAAAGACTGCCGGTGTCAATTATGTAAAAAGCAATGCTTTTGGAGTTCGTAAGATTGCCGGGTAGCCTTTTTTGTATCTTAATTATTGCGGTCGACTGACTGGCCGCTTTATTTTTAGGGAAACTTAATCGGAAAATCTCAAAAATCAAAAAGGGAGCTGTAATAAGTCAGTTGTTTTTTAACTTATTTGTTTAAGAGGGCGCTGGCTTCCTGGATGATTTCCTGGATGATCTGGCGGCAGGTTTGTTCTTTGGTGACCATTCCTGCGCATTGGCCGGCCATGAGGGTTCCGTTCACTACGTCGCCTTCCATGACGGCTTTCCTGAGGGAACCAAGGGTCAGGTATTCCAGTTCTTCGAAGGTAGCGCCTTCTTTTTCCAGCTTCAGGTATTCCCTTGTCATTTTGTTGCGGATCTGGCGGACCGGGTGGCCGGTGCTCATTCCGGTTACTTCTGAATCAATGTCCCTGGCTTTGATAACCTTCTGTTTATAGTTGTCGTGGACAATGGATTCTTTGGCCACCACGAAGCGGGTGCCCATCTGCACGCCCTGCGCCCCCAGCATAAATGCCGCTGCAAAGCCTCTGCCGTCTGCGATGCCGCCGGCTGCAATTACCGGAATGTCTACCGCATCCACGACCTGGGGAACCAGCGTCATGGTAGTGGCTGATCCGATATGTCCGCCGCTTTCCATGCCTTCGGCAACCACCGCGTCCGCTCCTGCGCGTTCCATCAGCTTCGCCATGGCAACGCTGGCGACTACAGGGATTACCTTCACGCCTGCGGCTTTCCACATTTCCATAAATTTGGCAGGGCTTCCGGCGCCGGTGGTAACCACCTCCACGCCTTCCTCCACGATCACCTTGGCCACTTCGTCTGCATTGGGATTGAGCAGCATGACATTGACCCCGATAGGCTTTGAGGTGAGCTCCCGCGCTTTGCGGATCTGCTCTCTCACAATGTCTGCCGGCGCGCTGGCGGCGCCGATGATGCCCAGTCCGCCTGCTTCAGAGACGGCGGCGGCCAGATGGTATTCTCCTACCCAGGCCATGCCGCCCTGAATGATCGGATACTCGATTCCGAGAAGTTCCGTGACTGCTGTCTTCATTAAGCTTCGATTCCCTGTGCTTTCAGATATTCTACAACTGAACCTACCGTTGTCAGTTTTTCCAGTTCCTCTGCAGGAATTTCAACACCATATTCTTCTTCTACTGCCATAACCAGTTCGAAAAGGTCCAGAGAGTCAGCTCCCAGATCATCCTTGAAAGAGGAATCCTCTGTAATCGCAACGCCCTCCAGATTTAACTGCTCCTGAATAATCTCAATTACTTTTTCTAACATTTTGTTATCTCCTTTTTTTGTTTTTATAAAAAAGTTTGACATTCAAAGTATATTCTCTGTTCCTTTGTTTGTCAACTACTTCTTTCCTCATTTTTGATAAAATACTGATAAACATCCCTTTTGCTTATTCCTCTGTCCTTAGCTACCAGTTTCATGGCTTCTTTACGGTCCATTCCCTGGTCTTCATAGAACCTCATATGCTCTTCCATGGACATCTGCGCAAAGGAGGCTTCTTTTTCCCTGGCCTTTTCTTCATGGCTCTTGCCCTCCAGTACCAGGACGTATTCTCCGCGGGGATCGTTGGTTTCGTAAAAATGCAGGGCATCCTCCAGCGTGGTGGGCATTATTGTTTCAAATTTTTTGGTCAGCTCCCTGCACAGGGTAACTTTTCTGTTTCCCAGTTCTTCGTAGAGGCAGGACAGTGTGCGTATCAGGTGGTGGGGCGCTTCATAAAGGATTATGGTCCTGGATTCTTCTTTCAATTCCTCCAGGATGGCTTTTTTCTCTTTTTTATCATCAAAGGGCAGGAAGCCTTCGAAACAGAATCTTCTCGTCGGAAGGCCCGAAAGCGTCAGAGCTGTTATACAGGCCGCCGGTCCGGGAAGTGAGGTCACCGTAATGCCCGCCTCCTGGCACAGCTTCACCAAAACCTCACCCGGATCGGATATGGCCGGCGTCCCTGCATCGGTTATGAGCGCAATATTTTTTCCCGCATTCAGCTGGTTTATCAAATCATATGCTTTTTCAACTTTATTGTATTCGTGATAGCTGGTCATCGGCGTCCGGATTTCAAAATGATTCAGCAGGCGGATACTGTTCCTTGTATCCTCCGCGGCTATCAAATCCACATCCCGCAGCGTTTCCAGCACACGGGGCGTCATGTCCTTCAGATTTCCGATGGGTGTCGCACATAAATATAAAGTGCCTGCCATATCTTTCCTTTCCTGTGAGCTTTGCCTGGGCAAAACACATTCCCGTCCGGCTCCGCCAAACGCCGCTTATTTCCCGACGCCTTTAATCCGCCGGATTTTCCGACGCCGGCCCTGCTGCCGTCTCCGCATTTCCCGGTGCCTGCGCAGTCTCTGCACTCTCCGCTTCCTCCGCGGGAAGCAGCCCTCCCTCCGTATACCGGTTGGAAGCATTCCAGAGTATCCATTCCTCATAGCCCACGTCATACACGGCCTGAATCTGCGCCCGGATTTCCTCCGGGCCATATTTGATATGTCCGGGAACCCAGGATGCGGTAAAATCCTGCAGCCAGGGCCTGACATCCGCCCGGATCTCCTCCGCCGGCTCCATGTCCCGTGGGCTTAAAATCTCATTTCCGGAAATCTCATTCCCGGAAGTCCCGTCACCAGGCATCTCATCTGCGGGTATCTCATTTGCAGAAACCGCATTCCCAGCGTTACCGTTTGCAGGCGCCTCATTTCCGTCAATACCGTTTTCTGAGGCATCTCCCGTCTCGCCATCAGCAGATACTCCGCCTGCCGCTTCCCCGCCTGCAGAAGCATCAGAAGCATCGTTTCCCGACACCTGCTGCCCGTTTGCATCCTTACGCATTCCCGCCAGGACCTCTCTGGAAGCGCCCATACTCCTGTATATCGTCTCATATGGCTGTGCATCCGGCACCGCCAGCCCCAGATTCCCCGGCCCGTAATGGGACGGATAGACCATCGGGCTGATATAATCCAGATACTTTGCCATCTCGTAATAATCCTGTCCAACAATGGACGCATCCAGCTCACTGTCAATGATGATGCCGTACACATCCGCCGATACTGGTACTCCCAGCTGATGCAGCGCCTGCGCCGCATACGCCGTAAATTCGGTAATCGTCCCTTCCTTGTCACGGCCTGCTGCCTCCGGGCCGAAATCCACCTTTGACATACCGCTGTCCGTAGAGAAGCGGATATAGTCAAACTGTATTTCATCAAATCCCACCGCCACCGCCTGTGCGGCAATTTCCATCAGGTATTCCCATACCTCACGGCTGTAGGGATTCACCCAGGCAAGTCCTGATTTATCGCGGAAAACACTGCCGTCCTGATTATGAAGCGCAAGCTCCGGGCGGTTCTCCGCCAGGAAGGGGTCTTTAAACGCCACAATCCGGCCAATCAGATAAATCCCGTGCTCCCTGCACTTCTTTACCAGGGCCGGCATATCCGCCACCAGCTTCTGTGCGGAGCCAAGCTCTGAAACCATAGGTGAATCCATCTGATAAACAACACGGCCTTCATCGTTTTTAATATCTATCACCATGGTGTTCAGCTCTGTCCTGTCCACCAGGGATATCAGGTTGTCCATATTGGAGGTTCCCGCCATATTTCCGGTGACATAGATCCCTTTGACCTTTACCCTGTCGCCGATTGGCAGCTCTCCGCCGTATTCCTCTGTCTGCTCCGTTTCCGCAGCTTCCTGCGCCGATGTTTCAGGGACATCAATGTCGCCCTCCCCTTCGGCGCCGCCCTCAGTCTCCGCAAAGTCCTCAGAATTCCCGGAAACATCCGTTCCCTCCTGTATGGCTGCCGCTTCCTGCGCATCCCGGCTTCTTCCTGCCAGATAAGCGCTCGTTGCCGCTATTACAAGAAGACAAAGCAATATGGCTGCGAATATTTTACTTATCTTCATTTTCCGTTCTTTCCGGATCTCCGGCGCAAAATGCTGCGTAAAACCCGGATATCACATATGTTTAAACCTAAAACCTCAGTTTTTCCATCTATCTAAACTAAGATAATAACCGATACCGTAATAATTTTCAATAGCTTTTACGGCACATATCCCTTACAGCGTAACATTTCAGCCTTCGGCCGGACTGTTACTGCATCCGCCATTAAAAACCGCCTGCGCCGAGGAGGCGGATGCCTGCTGCCACTACGTTTTCTCACGGTCCGCGCAGTAAATGCGCAGACCTTCCTGAACTGTTGCCTTACAGCTGCCATTCTCCTGCATCAATACCCGTAAATATCATAAATTTCATCCGTATATACCCCCGGCTCCCGGTATACAATCAAAGGCTTCTCCACCTTCAGCCGGCTTCTTCCGCCCCGGTTTGCCTCAAGCAAAACCATATTCGGCTCCTTGTCCGCAAACGGATATACCAGCTGCATACGTTTTGGCTCCAGTCTGTACCTTGCCAGGGTCACGATGATTTCCGCCAGCCGGAAGGGCCTGTGCACCAGGAAAAAATTGCCGCCCGGCTTCAGCAGCTTCGCGGCCTGCGCGGCCACATCCTCAAAGGTGCATTTCACCTCATGCCTGGCAATGGCCTTTGGCGCCTCCGGATTGGTCAGCCCATGCCCTCCCACCATATAAGGCGGATTGCAGGTAACAACGTCAAAAGAAGCAGCCGGAAACAAACCCGCTGCCTCTTTAATATCCCCTTCCACAATGGAGATTTTCTCCTCCAGGCCGTTCAGCGCCACACTGCGCCTGGCCATGTCCGCACTGTCCAGCTGAATTTCCAGCCCGGTCAGATGGGAGGCATTCGTCTTGGCCTCCAGAAGAATCGGGATAATTCCTGTCCCTGTCCCCATATCCAGAACGCTTCCCCCGTCCTTTACGCGGGCAAAGCCGGAAAGAAGCACCGCATCCATACCAAAACAGAACCGTTCCTGGTCCTGGATAATCACATAGCCGTTCCTCTGCAGCTCATCCAGCCTTTCCCCTGGCTTTAATGAGATGCTATTCCAGTTTGGATTTTTCATCCTGCTTCTCCAGTTTTTCCAATTCCTTCAGCTCTTTTTCGCTGACCTCGTTTTTCTTATTCCGTCCGTGCCTTCTCTTGAAGCGGAGCTGATCCAGACGGTATTCCCTGATTTCCTTCTCATCCTCCACATTTACGATAACCTTTACCAGCTGGCGCAGCACGTTGACGCTGGACACCTCGCCCTTCAGTCCGTCATCCGTGGTCACATAATCGCCCAGGTTGGGAAGCCTGCGGTTCAGATCCTCATAGGTCTCCTCCTCATGCTTCAGACAGCACATCAGCCTGCCGCACACCCCGGAAATTTTCGTAGGGTTTAAAGAAAGATTCTGTTCCTTCGCCATTTTAATGGAAACCGGCACGAATTCCGACAGATGGGCATGACAGCACAGCTGCCTTCCGCAGATACCGATGCCGCCGAGAATCTTGGTTTCATCCCTTACGCCAATCTGTCGCAGTTCAATCCTGGTCTTGAAAACGCTGGCAAGATCCTTCACCAGCTCCCTGAAATCTATTCTTCCGTCCGCCGTAAAATAAAACAGCACCTTATTGTTGTCAAACGTATACTCCGCATCAATCAGCTTCATGTCCAGCCCATGCTTGGTAATCTTCTCCTGGCAGATGCGGAAGGCATCCTTTTCTTTCACCTTATTCGCCGCTTCCTGCTCATCGTCCCTCTCGTTGGCAATACGCAGCACCGGCTTGAGCGGCTGAACCACCTTGCTGTCCTCCACCTCGCGGATACCGCCCACCACGGTTCCGTACTCTACGCCGCGGGCCGTTTCCACAATCACATGGTCACCCTTTTTTATTTCAAACCTGGACGGGTCAAAATAATATATCTTGCCCGCCGTACGGAATCTTACGCCTATCACTCTAGTCATCTATCAACCTCCTGCCATATTTCATGGCCCGGCAGATCACCTTCCCGATCCGCCCGCCGGCCCGTGCCGGCCATTTCGTATCCGAACCAATGCATCCTGAAACATGATTTCCTCTGCATTAATTCTCTTTCATCGTCAGAAACAGAAGCTCCATGGTCAGATCAAAATTTACATTGGCTGAAAGCCTGGACTTCGCTTTTTCCAGCGCATCCAGGATTATTTCAATCCCTTCGTAGCTTCTCTGATCCGCTTCCTTTCTAATATACTTTATTTCTTCCTTAAAGATCAAGTTATTTGCGTCATTGGTTGCCTTAAAAAGCAATACATCCCTGTACCAGATGGACAAAATATCCAGATAATCGGTCACATCCAGCTTATATTCGGAAATTTTCTTAATAGCGGCCACAATTTCCGAAATCTCCATATCACGAATATATTTTAAAAGCGTTACCGCCTCTTCCTTCACATTATCAAAATCCTCGCTGGAAGCCAGCATTTTGGCACGTCCGATATTTCCCCTGGCAAAAGCCACACATACATTTGCCTTATAATCCGGAATCTGCAGATCCTCCATCAGAAACTTTCGCACAATATCGTCACGCACCGGCTTCATATTCAGCACAACGCACCGGCTCACAATCGTGGGAAGCAGCGCCTCCACATTCGTTGTCAGAATCAGGATTACACCATATGCCGGAGGCTCCTCCAGCGTCTTTAAAAGCGCGTTCTGCGCCTGTACCGTCATCTTCTCCCCTTCATTGATAATATATATCTTATAAGGGCTGGAATAGGGCTTGATGACAATATCATTATTCACCTGGCTTCGGATATCCTCCACACCGATGCTGTTCGGCTTTTCGTGGGTCACACGGATGATATCCGGCTGGTTGCCGCTCTCCGCCTGTTTGCAGGAATGGCATTCCCCGCACGGCTCAATCCCGCCCCTTTCACACTGAAGAGTCCTGGCAAAAATCCTGGCGATGAACTCCTTGCCGGAGTTCCTTTCTCCATTAATAATATATGCATGGGATACCTTGCCCAGCCTGATTGCGTTCTGCAGGTGCTCCTTCATAGCCTCCTGCCCGTAAATATCCTGAAAACCTGCCATAACTCCCTCGCTTTCCCACGGGGACGCCGTGCCTTACCGCACTCCGTCTCCCGACTGTACCCTGCGCGCCTGCCTGATATAATCCATAACCTCCTTCAGGCACGTCTCCAGCTCACCATTATAGAATCTTCTGTCAATCCCCGCTTCAGCTATTCGTTCTTCACTGAAATCCTCAGAATCCGCAAGAAAACGCCTGCACATTTCCTCATATTTGGGGTTTTCCTGCTTTTTTTCCCGGTCCAGCGCCCTCTGCAGGCGTTCCCCGTCTTCCACCTCAATATAGATGGGCACGATTTTTTCCTTCCCCACAAACCGTTTCACCGCCCTGTAGGACTCCAGCGTCCCAATCAGCAGATAATCTTGTTTTTCCAAATCCAGCTGCCCGTCATCCACCGTAAAATAATACCACGGCCCATAAAAGGTGCTGTACATTCTTTCCTCAATTATCTTTCCTTCTGCGCGCAGCCTTTCAAGCTCCGCCTCATCCGTAAAAAAATATTCCCTTCCGTTCTCCTCACCGTCCCGTATGGGCCGCGTCGTATAAGGAACCAGCGTTTCCAGCCGCAAATCCGCACAGTCCAGAAGCCTCCGGTAAATGGTGTCTTTACCGGAAGAGCTCTTTCCTGCAATATAAAATATTTTTCCCATCTGTTTCTGACTGCAAACGTTTGTCAGTCTTCCTCCTTAGCATAGGCAATCGCACACCGGACGGCGCGTTTCCAGCCTTTCAGCTTCTCCTGCCGCATTTCCTGCGTCATGAACGGAAGGAAGGTTTTTTCCAGGAACCAGTTCTTCCTGATATCCTCCTTATCCTTCCAGAAACCAGTGGCGATTCCCGCCAGATAAGCCGCTCCCAGCGCTGTGGTTTCAATGCACTCAGGCCTGAGCACCTCTTTATTCATAATATCCGCCTGGAACTGCATCAGGAAATCATTGGCGCTTGCGCCGCCGTCCACACGCAGGTTCTTAAGCGTGATGCCCGAATCCTTTTCCATGGCTTCCAGCACATCCTGCGTCTGGTAGGCAAGGGACTCCAGCGTGGCACGGATAAAATGCTCCTTCCTCGCCCCGCGGGTGAGCCCCACAATGGTTCCCCTGGCGTAAGGATTCCAATAAGGCGCGCCCAGCCCGGTAAAGGCCGGCACCACATATACCCCGTTGGTATCCTCCACATCCTGCGCATACTCCTGGGACTGCGGCGCATTTTTGATCATACGCAGTTCATCGCGCAGCCACTGTATGGCCGCTCCCGCCACGAACACGCTTCCTTCCAGCGCATAACGGATTTCCCCCTCTGTGCTGGCCGCAATCGTGGTCAGCAGTCCATTTTGGGAGGCCACTGCCTTATCCCCCGTATTCATCAGAAGGAAACAGCCCGTACCATATGTATTCTTCGCTTCCCCGGCCTCAAAGCAGCACTGTCCGAACAGCGCCGCCTGCTGATCTCCCGCCGCGCCCGCAATGGGAATCACTCCGCCGATGACCGATTCATCCGTATAGCCGTAAACACAGCTGGACGGCTTCACCTGGGGCAGCATGGATCTGGGGATTCCCAGGCGGTTCAGAATATCCTCATCCCATTCTCTCTTATGAATGTCAAAAAGCATGGTACGGGAAGCATTGGTGTAATCCGTTACAAAAACCTTTCCCTTGGTCAGGTTCCAGATAAGCCAGGTGTCCACCGTGCCGAACAGCAGCTCGCCCGACTCCGCCATTTCCCTGGCGCCCTCCACATTATCCAGGATCCACTTGATCTTGGTGCCGGAAAAATAGGCATCCGGCACCAGCCCGGTCCGCTCCCTGATGATGCTGTCAAAGCCATCCTCCTTCAGCTGTTCGATAATATCCGCTGTCCTGCGGCACTGCCAGCAGATGGCATTGTACACCGGTTTTCCCGTTTTTTTACTGAAGCAGACGGTAGTCTCCCTCTGGTTGGTAATACCTATCGCCGCGATATCCTCAATCGCCGCGCCGATTTTTCCCATGGCCTCCACAGCCACACTCAGCTGGGAGGACCAGATTTCCAGAGGGTCATGCTCCACCCAGCCCGGTTTCGGATATATCTGGGTGAACTCCCTCTGCACCACAGAGCGCATATGCCCTGATTTGTCAAACAGAATACAGCGGGAACTGGTCGTTCCCTGATCAAGCGCCATCACATATTTTTTCATTCGTAATACCCCCGTTCTGACCCCATTTTAAAATACTGAAATTTAAATTATTACTGCCGCTTACCCCTAAGCGCCGCTCTTCCCAGACGGCCGTTTCCTTCTCTCCTGCCGTCTGTATCCAGGCGGCTGTCTCTTACTGTCCGGCTCTTTCCATGATACCGCAGCCGCCTGTTATACCTCAACTACCCTCAGCTGATTGGTCTTTCCGGAAATTCCCAGAGGCATTCCAGCCGTAATGATAACCTTATCCCCTTTTTGAATATAACCAGCCTCCACAGCAGCGTCAATAGCCGCATGGAACAGATCCTCCGCCGTATTCTCCTCCTGGATCAGCAGCGGCATTACACCCCACTGCAGGTTCAGCTGACGCCATACCAGCCTCTTCACCGTGCAGCCGAAAATCGGGCAGCTGGGCTTAAACCGTGAAATCATGCTGGCCGTAAAGCCTGACATGGTTACGCAGATAATTCCCTTAACATCCAAATCCGCCGCCATCGTGCAGGTTGCATGGGAAATCGCCGTAGTAATATTGCCGTCGCCGGGCAGTTCGCGTTTTTTCAGACGGCCGGCGAAGTCGATATCCTCCTCGGTCCTCTCCGCAATGCGCGCCATGGTCTGTACGGCCTCCACAGGATACTGTCCCTGTGCGCTTTCGCCGGAAAGCATGATAGCTGTGGTCCCGTCATAAATAGCATTGGCAATATCCGTGGTCTCCGCTCTGGTGGGACGGGGATTGTGAATCATGGACTCCAGCATCTGTGTTGCTGTTATTACCTGTTTCCCTTTGGCAACCGCCTTTTTAATGATCTGCTTCTGAAGCACAGGAACCTCTTCCAGCGGAACTTCAACACCCATATCTCCTCTGGCAACCATAATACCATCGGATACATCGATGATTTCGTCCAGATTCTTGATGCCCTGCATATTCTCAATTTTAGCAACGATCATCATCTTGGAATTGTGCTCATCCAGAATCCGGCGCACCTCCAGCACATCCTCTTTATTACGTACAAAAGATGCCGCGATAATATCAAATCCCAGTTCAATACCGAACAGGATATCATTCCTGTCGCTTTCGCTGATATAAGGCATGGAAAGCTCCGCGCCCGGCACATTCACGCCCTTGTGATTGGAAACAGGTCCGCCGTTTACAACATCACAGATAATATCGGTATCCGTAATTTCTTCCACCGTCATCTCAATCAGGCCGTCGTCGATGAGAATCGTGGTTCCCACACCGATATCATTAATCAGCTCCTTATAGGTAATGGAAGCCATTTTTTCCGTTCCCATCACTTCCCTGGTGGTCAGGGTGAATTTCTGTCCGGCCTCCAGATAAACCTTGCCGCCTTCAAAATCCCTCAGACGGATTTCCGGTCCCTTGGTATCCAGCAGCGCCGCAATAGGAAGATTCAGTTCCTTGCTCACCTTGCGCATTCTGTCATATTTTCCGTGCTGTTCTTCATGATCTCCATGTGAAAAATTAAAACGGGCCACATTCATGCCTGCCAGCATAAGCTCTCTCAGTTTTTCCTCACTTTGGGAAGCCGGTCCGATGGTGCAGATAATTTTGGTTTTTCTCATATTAACTCCTTCCGGTGCTTCAGACACCTGTCAATTAAGTATTGTTATTGTACAGTCTCCGGTCAACCCCGCTCCTGTTTCTGCGGTCTCCACCCCCTGTACGTTCAGCCTCTGCCTCACGTACGTCTCTATTAACTTAATGACCTCCTCCGTTATTACCTCTCCCGGAACTACCAGAGGAATTCCCGGCGGATAAAGGTTCACATAAGTTCCTGCTGTCTTTCCCGCCGCCATGCCAAGCGGACAGGAGTGCTTCTCTGCCGTCAGCGCCCGGTAAAGCGGCACCGACATCTCAAGCTCCGGATACGGCTTCGCCTGCTGCGGGCAGTCCTGCGTCTCCAGGCCTTTATCAATTTCCAGCAAAGCATCCGCAAGCCGCCTTAAGCCCTCCTCCCTGTCCCAGGGAGTCACTATGGCGGTCACATAAGTATCGCAAGCCATCTCCATTTGAAGATAATAACGGTTCAGAAGCTCTTTGTAAAGCGTATTTCCCGTAATTTTTGTATTCTTTACAGATATCAGCAGTTTTCCCGCATCAAAAGCTTTCATACAGCCTTTTTCCAGAATATCCCTGTTCATCAGCCTGAGATGCTTTAATTCTTCCGTTTTCCCGTAAAAACGCGCCATCCGCTGTTCAAAACCGCCCCAGCACGCCCCCTCCTCCAGGAGCCTCACACAGGCATCCATACTGCCCATCAGTAGATAGGACGGACTGCTGGTCTGATAAATCCGTTCATACTCCCGCACAACGCTTCTGTCCACACGTGTCCCGTTAACATGAAGAAGCGCTGTCTGGGTCAGCGCAGGAAGCGTCTTATGAAGACTCTGAATAACCAGATCCGCTCCCTGACGCACCGGACTCTCCGGAAAAAACGGATCAAATCCAAAATGCGCCCCATGCGCTCCATCCACAATCAAAATGCCCCCCGCCCGGTGGACAATTTCCGCAATTTTTTCAATATCAGAAACTACCCCGTCATAGGTAGGGGAGGTGAGCACCACCGCCTTTGCCTCCGGATACTCCCTCAGGGCCGCTTCCACCTGCTCCGGCAGGATACAGTCCGCTATCCCGTAATCCGGCACCGTCCCCGGATAAAGAAAAACAGGCTCCAGCTCCCGCAGAAAGCAGGCATGATACACAGATTTATGGCAGTTCCGCGCCATGATAATCCTGCTGCCTCTTGGCGCCGCCGCCGAAACCGCAGTAAGGATCCCCGCCGTAGAACCATTTACCAGAAAAAAAGTTTCCTCCGCGCCGAAAACAGCCGCTGCCTTTTCCTGCGCCTCCTTCAGAATCCCGTCCGGCGCATGCAGATCATCAAAACCCTCTATTTCCGTAATATCCAGCTCCGCAATTCCCTGCAGCGCCCCAATCTCCTCCGGCATGTTCCTTTTATGCCCGGGCATATGAAAGGGATAATACTGAGAAGCCCCATATTCAGTTAATCTTGCAAATAATCCTTCCATTTGCCTCCTGCATGCCGTCAGTTTTATTTTTCTGCCGCCTTTATTTCTTCTGCTGCCAGCTCCCCGTTTTCCTGCGTCTTTGGCTCCTTTTCTTCGCCATCGCTTCTGCGGGGGAGTGTCGTCCAATGCCTGCCCAAATGCTTCACAGCCTTCAGCCGTGGCTCCACCGTTTCCAGAAATGAACAGTACTTATCCGCCGCCGTCACGATCCATGCCTCTCTGCATAAAGGCGGAACAATAGTAAGCGGCCACATATGCTTCTTGATAATATCCTGCTCCCTGGGAGATAGCCGGTACTCCCTTCCGGCATTTTTCAACGCCGTCCTGGGATGGCTGAAGCCATGCATATTCCACAGCCCCCTGTCATGCTTATGATGATGCCAGTCATAAAGGAAATAATCGTGAAGCAGCGCTCCTCTGATAATATCCTTTTCCTCGCTCTTTATCCCCATTTTCTCCAGTTTTTCGTGGATTGCCAGGCTGCAGCCCGCCACGCTGATGCAATGGCTGTGCACGGAAATGGTCCCGTGCTGGATACTTCTGCGCGTACTCTTAAAATTATCGGACCGCAGAATATCCCCTCCATTTTCAGCAATTCTCTCCATAAATTTCCTGCGCCTTGCGATCCGGCGCTCCTGTTTTTCCCGCTGCCTGGGCGTCAATTCCTTATTTCTCATGATTTGTCCCCCAAACCAATTCCCTGTAATAGTTCAGACAACTGAACCACTGCGATTCCATCTGACATTTTGCAGTTAATAATGTAACTGTCCAGCACTTTCAAAGTCACTCAATAATAACAGATCACCGGAAAGTTCCGTTCCATATATCCGTAAATTTCCTCCGCCTTATCACGCGGCAGATTGATACACCCATGAGAACCGTTCCTCATATAAATATCTCCGCCGAAGCTTCCTCTCCAGGACGCATCGTGCATACCGATATTCCCGTTAAAAGGCATCCAGTAATCCACATGCGACGCATAATTCTCACCGGTCAGCGTGGCATTCCTCTCCTTGTAGGTCAGCCCGAAAACACCGGCCGGCGTGCCGTATCCCCTGGAAATATTCCCGGACACGAAATCGCTTTCCAGAATCAGCTCCCCGTTCATATAAAGATATAAATGCTGGTTTCCCATATCAATTTCCACATAGGAAGCCCCAATATCTTCTCCCGGCGCCCCGGTGGCATAACCTCTGGCAAAATAAAGAGGTTCCTTCTCCACCTGCTCGCCCTTCCTGACAGACTCAAGAAGCGCGGCCGTCTCTCCCGCCCGGTCCGTCCACCAGCCGTAAGAACCGCTCTTCAGCAGAATAGTATTCCCCATTGTCGTGGTAAAATTACGATCCCTGCCATAAGTATCATGTTTTCTGGCCAAACCGTTCACATACTCCCGGGCCGCTTCTTCATCCAGCATCACATCGTCATCCGTAATCGTAATCCACTGGCTGATCACACTCCCATCAACCACTTCCCTTTCGCCGTTCCAATCATAGGTTATGACAGCGCCCACATACCGGTTTGCCTTCTCAAGCGCTTTCCTCAAAGCCTTATCATCCGACTTCACTGCCGCATTCTGGTAAAAACCGCCCGCATCCAGATCCAATGTTTCCTGAAGCCTTTCAAGCGCCTTCGCCACCGCATCCTTCACCCGGTCAAAATCCGCCACAGTACCCGGATACTCAGGAACAATTTCATATCCCCTGCCCTCAATATAACCACTTATGTACGCATCCTCCGGAGGGTGGATATTGGCCTTCTTAAAAAAAACCGTCTCACTCAGCCGCTCCGCCAATGCATCGTCACTGTACGTCACCGCCTTGGGAAGCTCAAAATCTCTCCCTCCAAAAAACATCATCGGCCACTTCAGCCCTGTAAGCTGCGCATTAATCCGATCCAGCGTATTATCATAAACATAGGTCATCCCCACCTGATCCGGCTTTACAATATCCTGCATATCCTCCCGGCCATAAATCTGCAGCTCATAAGCAACGGAAGGATTCAGAATCTCCTCCCGCACCTGCTCCTTGGAACGAAAGCTGTAATCCGTCCCATCTATCTGTGTCCTCCAGTAATAATGCCCAGCAAAAAAGAAGGCGCCTGCAAGATAAGCAAGAGCAAGCACCGCCGCAGTTATTCCCACAGCAATCATTGCCCTTCCGTATGCAGTCCCCCCTCTTTCAACCTGCGTGTCATTCATTTTTCTTTTATTCATCCGACAAATTCCTTCGTATAATCTCTCTCCCCTATTGTATCACTTATCCGTCAAAAGAAAAATAGATAAATAATGTATCGGTTGAGAAATACAGGTAAAATCGCAACAGCCCGGATAGCCGGACTTCTGCCTGCAATCCGGTTACCATCCGAAGCCAACACAGGTCCCTTACTCAAACTGTGCAAGGTACATCTGTCTGTACAGGCCCTCCTGACATATCAGCTCATCATGAGTACCCTGCTGAACCACGTCTCCGTCATTCACCACAAGAATTATATCGGCATTCCGTATCGTAGATAATCTGTGGGCGATAATAAAACAGGTTTTCCCCTCCATCAGCCTGCGCATCGCCTCCTGGATTTTCATTTCGGTACGGGTATCCACATTGGAAGTCGCCTCATCCAATATAAGCATCCTGGCCGGAAGAAGCATCGCCCGCGCAATCGTCAGCAGCTGCTTCTGCCCTTTGGAAATATTCGTCCCTTCATCGGTCAGTATCGTATCATAGCCCTGAGGAAGCCTGCGTATAAAACCGTCAATTCCCGCAGCAGCAGCCGCTTCCCTGACCTTTTCCTCTATGGCTCCCTGCTCCATGCCGCTAAGGCTCCCATAAGCCAGATTTTCATAAATGCTTCCCTGGAACAGCCAGGTATCCTGCAGAACCATAGCATAAGACTGCCTCAGGCTCGCTCTCGTTATCCCTGAAATATCCGTCCCATCCACACTGATATTCCCACTCTGAATATCATAAAACCGCATCAGTAAATTGATTAACGTTGTCTTTCCTGCGCCCGTCGGCCCCACAACCGCTACCATTTTACCGGGTTTTACATGAAAACTCAAGTCATGGATAATAGTTTTAACACAATTGTAACCAAATTTTACATGGGACAGCTCCACATCCCCTTGTGCATCCTTCAGATCCACACAGCCCGGACTGTCCGCCGGCTCCTCCTCTTCATCCAGCAGCCGGAAAATCCGCTCCGCAGCAGCAATGGAAGACTGCAAATCACTAATGATATTCGCCGCCTCATTGATCGGCCCTGAAAACTTCCTGGAATACAGCACAAAGGAGGAAATATTGCCAATACTCATCTGCCCGAACAGATAAAGCACCGCACCAAACACGCTAATCAGGGAAAGCGAAAGATTATTCACAAAATTCACCATCGGCCCTACAATACTACCGTAATATTCCGCCCTGTAATATGCCTTCATGGCATTTTCATTTCTTTCCTCAAACCGGTCAATCGTATTTTCCTCCTGACAGTACGCCTTCAGCGTCTTCTGCCCGGATACCATTTCCTCTACAAAACCGTTCAACGCTCCCAGCTTTGCGGATCTCTCCCGGAAAAGAGGCCTGGTTTTGCCCGTCAGATACCTGGTAATACAAACCGACAGCGGCAGCGTAAACGCAAATACCAGCACCAGCCTTGGTGAAATCAAAACCATCATAACAAAAGCGCCGCTCACCGTTATCACCGTCGTCAGCAGCTGTACCACATCATCTGAAAGCGACACATTTACCGTATCTATATCATAGGAAATCCGGCTGATGATATCCCCGCTCTGATGCACATCAAAATACCCCACCGGGAGTGAAAGCAGCTTCTCAAACACATCCTTCCTCATCCGGTAAACCACCTTCCGGCTTATGGCAATCATCAGCACCTGCAGCATATAGGAAAAAATTGAAGAAACCACATAAAATCCCGCCATCCAGGCCGCAAAATAAAAAACCCTTCCAAAATTCACCTTCCCCGGCCCCGGTTCAATCGCATCTACTGCATACCCGGAAAGCATCGGCCCAATCAAGGCAAAAAGATTGCTTCCCACCGTAAGCAACAATGCCGCAGCCAGATACCATTTATAGTGAAGCAGATAACCCCCCAGACGGATCAGCGTACCTGCCTTCCCCTTTTCTTTTTTCATAACCTCCTCTTTCCCCCTCCTCTCCATGTCCGTATTCCTCTCCAAGTCTGTGCTCCGCTCCGGCTCCGTATTCCGTTCCAGGTTTGTAATCCGCTCCGACTCCATATTCCACTCCAGGTTTGTAATCCGCTCCGACTCCATATTCCACTCCAGGTTTGTAATCCGCTCCGACTCCATATTCCACTCCAGGTTTGTAATCCGCTCCGTACTCCTCTCCAGATTTGTACTCTGCCCCGGTCTGTGAACGACTTATCTCCTGATAGATTTCACAGCTTTCCATCAGTTCCTCATGCGTTCCATATCCTATCATTTCCCCGTCCTCCAGCACCAGAATATGATCTGCATGCATCACCGAACTGATTCTCTGGGCTATCATGATAGTCGTAGTATCCCTGAAATGCTCCTTCAGCTGCCTGCGCAGCCTGCTGTCTGTCCTGTAGTCCAGCGCACTGGAGGAATCATCCAGTACCAGAAAATCCGGATGTGCCGCCAGTGCCCTGGCAATCAGAATACGCTGCTTCTGTCCGCCACTCAGATTAGCCCCTTTAATGTCAAGCATAGCGCCCTCACTCTGCTCCTTCTCCCTGGTAAACTCATCTGCCTGCGCATATACAAGTGCCTTCTCAATATCCTCCTCATTCAGCTTCCGCCCCATCCTTACATTTTCAAAAATAGAGTCCTCAAAAATAGTATCATTCTGGAACACTACCCCGAACTTCTCTCTCAGCTCCTTTTTTTCAAAACTTCGCACATCCCGCCCATCAATCAGGATTCTTCCCTCATCCACATCAACCAGCCGCATCAGAAGTGCCGCCAACGTAGTTTTTCCCGAGCCCGTTGCCCCAATAACCCCAAGCATTTCCCCTTTTTTCACCGAAAAGGAAAGGTTCTTCAGGTTCGCTTCCGTTTTATTATAGGAAAAGGTAACCCTGTCAAATACAATTCCTTTATTCCCGGCCTCCGTTTCATTAACAGAAGCTGCCTTCATACCTTCCGTCACAGTAACCATATCATCTTCGCAGTCCAATACCTGCTGTATTCTGGCTCCGGATGCCACCGCCTTATTTATAATGACAAACATTCTGGAGATCGACATCATCGCATTCAAAATAATGGTGAAATAGGTCATAAACGCCAATATTTTTCCAACCTCAGACGTTCCCGCATTTACTCTGTAGGCCCCTGCCAAAATCACTCCGACAAGACCCAGATTCAGAAGCATGTTCATTGCGGGGTTCAACACTGCCATTGTCTGCTCAGCGTTCCGTTCGCAGGTAATAACCATCTGATTGACGCCATCAAACTTATTTTTCTCATAATCCATCTTTGAAAGTGCCTTAATTACACGGATTCCCGCAATATCCTCCCTCACCAGACACACAAACTTATCCGCCGCTTCCTGCAGCTTCCGATATAAAGGCATTCCCTTCCTGGAAACCGCCGTCATAACAAAAGCCAATATCGGCATTACCAGTAAAAGCACCGAAGCCAGCACCGGATCCAACGCCATAGTAAAAATAATACCCCCCACAAGCAGAATCGGCGCCCTTACACCCAGTCTCTGAATTCTGCCTATCATCTGATTCACATTATAGGTATCTGTCGTCAGCCTGGATATCAATGACGGCTTTGTAAAGGAATCCGTCTGCCTGTCAGAAAGGTACATTGTTCTGGCAAATAAATCATGCCTGATAATCTGAGTCGCCTCACTGGCCACCCTGGATGCCATCCTGTTCGCAATAATATTAAAAGCCACCGCCAGCAAGGAACAGAAAACCATAACCCCACCCCATAAATAAATCTGCTTCAGGCTCCCCGCCGGAATTACATTGTCAATTACATATGCCAGCACCCATGGGATGCACAAGTCCATAACTGATCCAATAAACTTAATCGCAAACCCAATTCCCATTCGACCATAATAAGGCTTCAAATATATAGATATAATCTTTTTCATTTTTGTTCTTTTGCAAGCCCTTCCTCAATAAAGCTGTCCAATTTCTCAATTAAATACGGCTGAATATCAGGATACGTCCAAAACTCCCTCTCTTTCGGAAGCTCATCAAAGCACTTCACCTCTGCAATCTCATAATCCGGCAGAATGCCCAGACTCTCGATCTGCGCAAAATACAACATACCGAAGCTCGCTTCTCCTCCATTTCTCATACATGAGTAAGCACACACCGGATGCAGCACATACGTCTCCGCTCCTGTCTCTTCAAACAATTCTCTTTTTGCCGTATCTTCAATCCTTTCCCCAGCTTCTCTATGGCCGCCGGGACATTCCCATGTATTCCGTTTTCCGTGTCTGCATAAAACCCATTTGCCGTCCTTTATCGCCCCTATTACTGCAAATTTATATACCGAATCCTCTGCCCGATCATAAAATGCTACCTGTACCATTTTGCTCCCCCTAGATTACACCAAATATTGCACCACTATTTCTCACATCGTTAATAAACTCAAAATCAGTACCCAAAAGCTCCTGTTAAAGACTCATCATTCTCTATCCATTCGCTCACCATAACCTCTCGAAATTCATCCTTTGTATCCCTTAAGTATACCTTTTCAATACCTGCATTAATCACCAAACGCTTACACATAGAACAACAGCACGAATTTTCAATATAAGAACCGCTGTCCACTTCAATTCCCACCAGATATAAACTACTTCCGATCATTTCATCCCTCGAGGCGCTGATTATGGCATTGGCCTCAGCATGAACACTCCTGCACAGCTCATACCTCTCGCCTCTCGGTATCTTCATCTTAGTCCGTATACATTCTCCTATATCGGAGCAATTCTTCCTTCCTCTGGGTGCCCCCACATACCCGGTTGATATAACCTCATCATTTTTTACGATAACCGCCCCATAATGTCTTCTGATACAGGTACACCTCTGTGATACAACCTCCGCCAAATCCAGATAATAGTTTACCTTATCCCGTCTTCCCATAAATGAATTCCCCCTTTTCATCGCAATTACTTTAAATTATATAACACTTTTCTGCACTTGCAAAGTTCCATCAAAAGTTTCACATATAAAAAAAGACCTCAGTAATCATAACTGAGATCAAAAAATGAAGCACGGGGGATTCGAACCCCCGACAACCTGATTAAAAGTCAGGTGCTCTACCGACTGAGCTAGTGCTCCATACATAATATTTAATTTGTGACAGTAAGAAATGCCCAGAACCGGAATCGAACCAGTGACACGAGGATTTTCAGTCCTCTGCTC